>PVMK01119232.1_pt1 | contig 189850 bp, 175 predicted proteins | sample 1853481 | NCBI WGS metagenome assembly PVMK01 (sample SAMN08533507, study PRJNA380276) | Marine sediment metagenome, whole genome shotgun sequencing project.
CGACGCGAAGCTCGCCAACGCCGACGCCCTCAGGTTGGCGGGTGAATATGCTGAATCGCGCAAAGTGTTGGAAGAGGCGCGGTCGATGTCGTTCAGTCGAACGGCGGAATTTTTTCGCGTCGACGCGCGGCTGAGTGCTGCTGAAGCGGGCGGCGGTTTGGAAAACGGGCTACGCAGCGCGAAGCAGGCGGCAGAGCTTGCGCCCGACGGAGTCCCGTATCTCCTATTGCTGACCCGTGCCGAGCACGCGGCGGGTGATGACTCAGGCGCTCGTGTCGCGGTGGAGACGATCCTCGTCGATTATCCGGAGCAGCCGAGTGCTACGAAGCTGCTGGCTGAGCTCCAGGCTCCCGAGGTCGTGGCGGATGCGGGGGTTGCTGCGGACGCCGGGGCGGAGACGGCGACAGCGGCAGGGACAGCGGCGGGGACAGCGGCGGGGACAGCGGCGGGGACAGCGGCGGGGGATGTGGAGCCGGCGGTGGCAAAGCCTGCTCGGAAACGGCGGGGTGCGACTAAGAAACGCCGCGCTTCGAGCAAGCCGGCTTATGATGAGTACGACCGGCTCGCCGAGGCTGCTGGGGACGATGCGTTCGTCGATGGGCGACCACCGGTGCGCGACTATGAATGGTACATGCGACAAGGGCGGGCGGAGCTCGCAGGTGGCAACTACTCCCGGGCTCGCGCGTTCTTCGATAGTGCGCTGGAGGCTCGTCCCGGCTCGGCCGAAGCGATGGACGGCCTCGGACACGTGTCGACACGCATCGAAGACTTCGACTCCGCCCTACGCTATTTCCGCGTGGCGGCCCAACGCGGGCATCCGGACGGCTATTTCAACCTCGGAAAGACCTACGAGCGGCTGGGACGGAATGAAGAGGCGGTCTCAGCCTATTACACTTATGTGAAACGGCGACCGTCGGGCACCCATGCCGCCGCCGCCAAATCAGCGATCAAAACCTTGGAACCCCATGCAAAGCTTCCTCCCGAACCCGAACCCGACCCGGAGCCCCAGCCCGAACCCAGCGCAGAGTCGGAGCCGTCTCCAGCGGAGGAGCCAGCACAGGAATCAGAACCGGCAGCACCATGAACCACACCACGCGTCATTGCGCGCTCATGATTCTCGCGCTTCTTGCATCCCTAGCCACGACGTCTTGCCACGGAGAAGAAAAAGCTTCGGACGAGCCGGTGGTCCGCGAGCTTCGGCTTCTGCAGGCATTCCCGGACGGCTCGGAACACGATCCCTTCGCCCGACCGCGGCCAACGCTCCACGACGTCCTCGGGCGGATCTGGGACGCGACCGACGACGAGAACGTCAAGGGCCTCTTCGTGCGGGTTGGCCCCTTGCCGGGGGCCTGGGGCAGCGTCGGAGACCTCGTCGAAGCGCTGAGCGAGTTCCGAGCCGAGAACCGGCCCGTGCACTGTCATTTTGAGCGTGCCGACAACGTTGGCTATATCCTGCTCGCATCCACCTGCGACCGGATCAGCATGTCGCCTGCGGGCACCCTCGATCTCATTGGCCCTGCGGCCGTGATGATCTATGCGCGGTCGTTGCTCGAAAAGGTCGGTGTCGAAGCGGAGATCATCCACATGGGCCGCTACAAGGGCGCCGGTGACATGTTCATTCGAGACGACATGCCCGCGGAAGCCAAAGCCTCCATGGACGCGATTCTCGACGACCTCTACGGCGCTTTGATCGAAGCCACCAAGCTTCGGACCGACGGGGACGTTCGCAAAGCCAAGGCCCTGATCGACGGGGGTCCGTACGTTTCGGCGGCGGCCTCGGAAGCAGGCCTGGTCGATTCGGTGGGCTTCCTTCGAGATTCGCGTGAGGAGATCAAGAAGGCGGCCGGCGTCGACACGATTCGCCGAACTCGCATGCTACCCAAACAGGAGCAACTTACACTCGGCCAATTCTTGAACTTGTTGAGCGGCGAAACCGAGAAGCCCGAGGCCGGTGGTGAGCGCGTGGCGCTGGTGTTCGTGACGGGCAGCATCACCGATGGCGACTCCGGCTCTACGGGTGATGCCGTCTCCGGCCCTTTCGTGCGCGCGATGGAGCGGCTCGAAAAGGACGACAACGTCAAAGCCGTCGTCATGCGGATCAACTCACCCGGCGGCTCGGCTCTTGCGAGCGACCGGATGTGGGATGCGGCGCGCAACCTGGCTGAGGCCAAGCCGTTGATCGCAAGCGTTGGGGACATGGCCGCGAGCGGTGGCTATTACATCGCGTCCGCCGCCGACGAAATTCTCGCGCATCCCAATAGCCTGGTCGGATCGATCGGTGTCGTCGGCGGGAAGTTCAACTTCGCGGGGCTGGCCGAGGAAATCGGCGTCAGCACGTTCATCTTGCAACGCGGCAAGCGGGCGGCTTGGTCGACCCCGGTGCGCGCCCTGAACTCCACCGAGCGGCAGGCCTTCGAGACCCTTCTTCGTGACACCTACGACCGCTTCATCGACCGGGTGGCCGTTGGCCGCAAGATGGAGCGCGAAGCGGTCCTGGCCGCCGCGGAGGGCCGCGTGATGACCGCGCAAGACGGCAAGGAGCTCGGCCTCATCGATGAGATGGCGGGCTTGAGCGAGGCGCTCGTCCGGGCGCGGGCAGCCGGAGGATTGGCACCTGATGCGCCGGTCGAGCTCTGGCCTGCGACCAAGGGAATAATCGACGCCATCAACGACCTGCTGAGCGGCAACGGAGACGACGACGCACGCACCCTGCGACGACTATGGCTTCGGCGGTATCCGCTGGCGGCAACGCTTCCGCTCGAGCCATGGACAGACATGCTCCAGGTGCTCGCCGCCGAGCATGTGGCGCTGGTTCCGCCGTACTTCTTTTCGCTGCGCTAGGGGGGCGCCGGAACGAAGCTCGCGCAATACGGCTGGCGGTCCTGGCCAGGGAGGCAGAGATTCTCCATGTCGCCGATCGTGCAGACTATCCCCAAGCAGCCCTCGCAGAGATCGACCGGCCAACGGAACGGTGCCGACCGCTGGCTGAAGCCACCGAAGGTGGTTCCGCCCGCCCGAATCTCGAGCAGGATCGATGGCTGGCCCGCGGCGATGAGGGCACTGAGCGCGGCCTGATAGGACGCCGGAATCCCGACTGCAAAGGCGACTTCTAGCGAAGGATCGCCGCCCTCCTCGATTGCGGGAAGGACTGCGTTGGTGGTGACTCGGTACGGGTTGACGAGGCCGTCGGGGAGCGCGAGCAGCGAACCATCCGGAAGCAGCATTGTGATGTCGAAGTTGTCGACTTGGAGGTTCGCCTGCTCTCCCTGGAATTCCAGTGCGTTGCTGATCAGAAAGCTCTGTACCAACGCAGCTATCACGTAGTCACTCGAGATATTGAGGTCGTACGTGCCGCGCAGGAGCCGGATCTCTTGGTCCGCGGACACAAAGCAGCCATCGTCCGGCGGTAGAAGCGCCGCGATCTGCAGTCCATTGTCCGGGAAGCGGTCACATCCGGCAACCGTCACCGCCAGCATCATAGTCACGAACATGAATCGACTCATAAGTCCCCTCCAGAGGGTGCTTTCATGGTATCGAGCCCCGGTGTAAGCCGCCAAATTTCCGTCGCCTAGCATGGATCGAAAGCGCCACGGACCTCGTCGAGGCTCAGAAGCTCGACCTCGGTTTGGCCCGGAAGCCGGGGAATTACGAAGTAAATTCTGTCCCCGCGGCGCTTCTTGTCAGAGCCGATGAATCTGAGGGTACGCTTGTTCAGTCGTTCATCGAGGTTGGTGGGCAGGCCGAGTTTCCCGAGTAGGCGCGTAAGCCGCTCCGTCTCTTCGCGGCGCCCGCGCCCGAGCCGCTGTGCAACGCGCATGGCGGCGATCATGCCAAGAGCAACACTCTCCCCGTGGCGAATGCCGCGATAATCGCTGGCTGCTTCGAGGCCATGGCCGACAGTGTGCCCCAAGTTCAGGAGCATGCGGCGGCCTGATTCCTGCTCGTCTTCGTGAACGATCCGCGACTTCAGTTGGATCGACATGCGCACCGCGCGAAGCGTCGCGTCGGCGTCACCCGCCATCAGCGCCTCCGCATTGCGTTCGAGCATCGCGACCGACTTTTCGGAGTCGAGCCAGGCGCTTTTCACGACCTCGGCCAAGCCGGCAATACGCTCTTCGCTCGGCAGCGTCGAGAGTGTCTCAAGATCGCACAGAACGAACTTCGGTTGATAGAAGGTGCCGACGAGGTTCTTGCCGCGCGGGCGGTTGAACCCCGTCTTGCCCCCCACCGAGCTGTCGACCATGGCAAGAAGCGTGGTTGGGATCTGTCCTAGCGCGACGCCCCGGAGCAAGGTCGAGGCGGCAAACCCGGTCAAATCACCGATCACACCGCCTCCGACACCGATGACGATCGCTCGGCGGTCGACTTCGGCTTCGAGCGCGGTGTCCCAGACCTGTTCCACACTGGCGACATTCTTATGCGTTTCGCCGCCGGCAAGCTTTACCTCGATTGGAGGTTTGCCGGCTAAAGTGAGGTCACGTACGGCATCTGCGGGCCAAGGGCGGTCAGCATCCCCGTCGAAGACGAGGATGGCGTCGCCCGCTGCATGCTCATTCGCCCGAATCCCAACGCGATGACGCGTGCCACGCCCTACCTCGACCCGGTACGTCCGCAGCCCTAGGGGCACGACGATGGGCGAGCGGTTTCGTACCGCAACAATCTCCGCCGCGGCCTCCTCGACGTCGAGCGCCCCCGTATCGATAACAGCATGGGCCTCTGCATACGCTGCGGCCCGCGCCTTCAAGATGCGCTCGAGGTCGTCCAGTGGATCGTCACCGAGCAGTGGACGGCCCTCGCCCTGGCCGACGCGCTCCGCAAGCACCGAAGGCGCGGCGGTGAGCGTGACGACGATCCCGTCGCGCAGCAGTATCTGCCGCGTCTCGTCATCGACGACCGTCCCCCCGCCAAGCGAAACCACACCCACATCAGACGGCAACGTCTTCAGCGCCTCTCGTTCGAGAGTCCGAAAGCCCCCCTCGCCCCGCTCGGCAAAGATTTCCGGAATCGACCGCCCAGCAAGCTCCTCGACTCGTTCGTCTAGATCGAGCGTACGGGTCCCAAGCTGGCCGGCTACCGCAGCGGCAACGGTCGACTTTCCAGCCCCCATGGGCCCTGACAAATACACACGCACAGTCGGAATCATACGAGCCCCCCCGCCCCTAGTCACGAACTCGAGCGGCGTAGCCCCGTGGAGGACGCGCAGCGGCCTCTTTACGGGGGGGGGTCTATTCCGGAAGCGCTAGCGCCCGATTCACGATCCTCGGCGTGATGAAGATGAGGAGCTCATTGCGGTCCTCGCGGAAACGGCGGCGTTTGAAGAACACGCCGAGAACCGGGATGTCGCCGAGGAACGGGACCTGGTCGACGTTACGACCTGTGTTCCGCGTGTAGATGCCGCCAATGACCGCGGTGTCGCCGTCGTCGACGAGGAGCTGGGTAATGGCCTCGCGTTCGAGGATGGTCGGATCGCCGTTTGCACCCACACGACCGAAGTCTGGCTCGTTACGCGTGACCTTCACGTCCATCGCGACCGCGCCGTCGGCGGTCACGTGCGGCGTAACGTTCAGCGCGAGCTTCGCTTCCTGGAAGGCCGTGTTTACGCCCTGTGCGCTGACCTGAGAGAAGGGAATCAACGTGCCCTGCGAGATCGATGCCTCTTGGTTGTCCAAGGTCAGAACTCGCGGAGAGCTGATGATCCGTACAGAGCCGGCCGCTTCTGCCGCGCTCAAACGGACGTTGAGGTTCACGGCGCCGCTTAGGCTACCCATCGTCAAACCAAGTGCGCCACCGGCGCCGCTACCTGTGACGGCCGGCAGGTTCACCGCAAAGTTTGGATTGTTCACGCTTCCGTTGAAGGGCGAGAGGCCCTGCGTTGGCGCGCTGTCCACCGGGACGCCACCCGCAATGCCGATGTCGGACGGGAAGCGAAGGCCGGTGGGGTTACCCGTCGCGCTACTCATGACGGCGGCACCGCCCCACGAATACCGATGTCGCGCGAGTACGAGCTGCTCGCTTCGACGATACGCGATTCGATCAACACCTGCGGCGTCTGGGTATCGAGGCTCCGTACCAGGTCCTCGACGTGGTCGAGCTGCCCAACGATGTCGCGGACGATCAGCATGTTCGTACGAGTGTCGACCGAGACGGTCCCTCGTTCGGTGAGAAGCTCGCGAACGCGAGGCTGGAGCTCTGTAGCGGTGGCGTAGCTCACCGGCACGAGACGGGTCTCGAGCGGGGCGAGTTGCTGCTGTTGCTTCTGACGAGCGATCGCCGCCTCACGCTCTTGCTCGAGCTGAGCCAGTGGCGCGACTCGGAGCAAGTTGCCCTGACGCACCATGCCGAGCGACTTCGCCTGAAGCACGACGTCGAGCGCCTGATCCCAGGGAACGTCACGCATACGAATGGTGACCGTGCCGCCGACATTGTCCGCCGTGACGACGTTCACCCCGCCTACCTCGGAAAGCAGGCGCAGGATGTTGTGGATGTCGGCGTCCTTGAAGTCGAGGTCGATGCGGCGACCCGAGTAGCGCCGACTGGACTGCCCGCCGACCTGCATTGGGAGCTTGCTGAGGAAGCCCGCAACCTCTGGACCATCGACTTCTGCCGCGTAATCCTTCTCCCGAGCAATGGTCCGCGTGTGCGGACGCGTGTCCGTGGAAGTCGACGAGAATATCCATATGATCCGGTCCCCCGAACGAATGGCAATGCCCGCGGCCCCCTCGGAGCCATAAACCTCGACGACCGCGCGGTCGCCCTTCTGCTCGAGCTCGACCGAGCTGATCAGCGAGCCATGGGGTGCGTCGATACGCCGCCTGGCGCTGGAGCCAATTCGGGCGCCGAGAACCTCGAGACGAGGTGGCGCACCCGCACGCGTCGACACGCGGAATTCCGGATCGCCGGCGAGCGTGATCACGATACGGTCGCGACCGTCCTTCTTCTCCAGACGAACATCTTCGATCGTCGCAGCGCGCGAGGCCGAAGACTTCTTGGTCTTGGCTTTGGCAGAGCCATTACTTCGTCGGATCTTTACCGTGATGCCGTTCTCGGTCGCGCGCGCGTGATACGTCGCCTTCCCCGTAAGCGTCAGCTCGATACGCGCGCCCTGGGCAGTGTTCCTTGCGACCGAGTGTGCAACGAGCGAGTTGCTGCCGCTCATCTCTATCCCGCCCGGCGGCAGCGTCGCGTTGTCGACATCGATGACGATGAGCCGTCCATTCTCTTTGGCGCGAACCGCATAACGCGGATTATCAAACGCACCTTCGATCGAGACTTGTGCTCCGTCACGCGCGCCGTTGATACGAACACTATCGATTTTTGGACCCGCTGCCTGAGCCATGTTGACCCATGCGAACGTTGCCCCTACGGCGATTGCGAGACCCCAATGAATACGCATTCCTGACTCCTCTGCCAGCAGCGTTAATCATCGAACGCCAGCGATGGCGGACGCAAGAAAACGACCGATTATCTCTCGACTGTCAGGGCGCAGCGAACTGCGGTGCTTCGCCGCCTTCATGAAGGGGCATCACGCGGGTCAACGGCGGTTTGTCGGGCGAGGTCGGGTCTTCACGGGTCAATACGACCGAACTCGGACGGATTCGATCCACACGCCAGTTCAGTGTGACTGGCATACCCTCTGAACCCCCGGTCTGTACCACCTCAGGACGACCGATGTAGTCACCGCGGCGGATCACGTGTCCCACCTGCGCGGTGTCTGTAAGCATTGCGCGTGGCGTGGCGATTCCAGTCACGATGGCGATCAGCTTCATCTCATCGAGGCTCGTGCTAGGCAAGAGCACGCGACGCTGCGCGGGAGCGGCAGCCTGCGCCTTGAACGCCCTGGCGAACGAACGGAATGGATCGCGCTTCTGAATGTCGAGCTCCGAAAAGTCCTCGTCCGTGTATGCGACCGGGGCGGAGTCCATCATGGGCTCGCTCTCGTCCCCGTCGCCCTGGCCCGACTCCTGCTTCGCGGCGTCGCCCGCGCCGAGGCCAAGACCACCTTGATACTCCTCCTCGTCATCCCCACCGCAACCCGCCAACGCAACAGTAGCGACGAGTAGGAGGTAGGAGAAAATTCGCATCTTAGAGCTCATGGCTGCCTATTTCCCTTTGGCCGGCGGACGCCGGTAGGTGGTCGCGCGAACATCGACGTCGATGACCATTTCCCCGGACGGCAATAGCTTTGGTTGCGTCATCCGGATGTTCTCCATGCTGATCGCGCGGTCCAACTTGCTCACGTTGTAGAAGAACTTCCCAATCTGATGGAATCGACCACTGAGCGCGAGCACGACTGGAATCTTCGAGTAAAGCTCCTGGCGCTGCTCCGGACGAGGCTCAACGAGACGAATCGTTAGACCGCTCAGCTCAGCCACCCGGTTGAGATCCTGAAGGAAGGCAGCGATCTCGGCATTCTCGGGTAGGGTTCGGCGGTTCTGCCGGTCAACGACTTCTCGATTCGCCAGCTCCTGCGTGAGCTCGAGGTACTGCTTCTCACGGCGCTCGGCGTCGCGAATCTGATCTTGAAGCTGCTTCTGCTTCTTCTCGGCCGAAGCGAGGTCGTTCGAAATGCTGCTGTAAACGACGGCTTGGTACGCACCGCCGACCAAGCCGAGCACTCCCACCAGCGCAAGCGCCTTGGCCCAACCGGGCAGCCCAACGAATGTATCTTCGAGACTGGCCATCAGTACCTCACCTTGCAGGTAATATCGAAGCCAACCATTTGGAGCCCCGTGTCTGGGTCCTTTGTCGCGCGCGTTCGTTGCAACGTCACGCCGTCGTAGATCTCGCTAAGCGTCAGTCGACGCAAGAACTCAGCAACATCTTCGTTTGAGCGCCCCCGCCCCGTCATCTTGCATTCGCGGTCGACTTCTTCGAAACGAGTGAGCCAGAGCCTCCGCACGTCCCAGGACTCGTTGTACCCGGCTAACGGGTTATCTTCCCGCATCCGCTCGAGCTCCGCGGGATTGATCGTCGGACCCCCCGGGCTACTCAGCATCTTAGAAAGCTCCATGACGGCGCGCGTAGGGCCTCGTCGCGCGCGCTCGAGATCCTGGACGACCTTTTCGAGGCCCCTACTCCTCTCGAGGCGTCCTTCGACGTCGGCCAGGCCCTTGGTCTTGCCCTGGAGCTCGTCCCGGCGCGCTTCCAGCGTCTTGTTCTCTTGCGCAAGAGTCTCGAGCTCACTGCTCTGCGCGAAGTAGAGGATGCCGAGGACTACGAGCCACACGGCAATGGCAGCCCCGTAAATCGCGCCCCAAGTTCCCAGACTGAAGTCGCCTGTGGGAAGAGGTGAAGTGGCGATGCGCCGAGCGCGCCTCTTCTTATCAGTTGGTAGCAGGTTGATGCGAATCATCAGTTACGCTCCCGCTCTTTGCGTAGAGCCAGTCCGATGCTCACCACCGCCTGTGATGCTCGACCTTGCAAATCTGCCAGCGCCATCTCCTCCACATCGGCCGCTCGGGTGGGGTCGAGTACCGCCACGGACACCCGCGTCCGTTCCTGGAGGATGTCGAGAAGGGACTGGATGTTCGCCGTCCCACCCGACAGGCAGATGCGGGTAAGCTCACGGTCGCCACTCGTCGCCAGATAGAAGTCGAGCGAGCGCTGGATTTCTCCCGCAAGCTGCTCGACCGCCTGGATGACGATTTCGGGCACCTCTCGCGGAACGATACCGCGCCCTTGTCCGCCGCACTTGTACGCCTCAGCCTCGTCCCGGCCGATGCCGAGCTGCCGCTGAATCTCCTCGGTAATCCCATTTCCACCGCTGGCGATATCGCGGGTGAAGGCGGACGTGCCGTCGGCGAGGATGTTCACAGTGGTCGTGGAGGCCCCGCAGTGCACCAAGACCGTGGTTTCATCTTCCGCGGCGGCGCCATAGCCGCACTCGAACACGTTCTGCACGGTAAAAGCGTCCAGATCCACTACCATGGGACGAAGTCGAGCTTCCATCGCCAGATTGGTGAGATCGCTGATCTCTTCTTTCTTTGCCGCAACTAGGAGCACGTCCATTTGACCGTGATCGGGGCGTTCGTGCAGCACCTCGTAGTCCACGTGGACCTCTTCGAGGTCGAACGGGATGTGCTGCTCGGCTTCCCAGTTGATCTGCTCGCGAAGCTCGGCGGCCGTCATCAACGGCATCACGATCTTCTTGATGATCACACTGTGGCCGCTGGCACGAAGCGCGACGTTGCGGCGCTTGCTGCGCGCGAATAGCTTCTCGAGCCCCTCGACGACCGCGCCCGAGTTGATGATGTGCCCATCGACGATGGTCTCGGCAGGAAGGGGGTGATAGCCGAACCTGGTGATGGTCCGTGTCCCCCGTCGCCCCTCTTTGATTTCACAGACTTTAATCGAGCTCGAACCGATATCGACGCCGATTAAGTTCTTCCCCTCGGACGGCATGTAGGCACGCTACTCCTCCTCGCCAAACACACGTACTCTGTCGGCGAGCCTCAGACCCAAAGCTTCGAGAATCTTTCCGTTTTGTGTCCATCCGACATCCAAAACCCTTCTCGACACGATCAATCGTCAACACCGATAGGTTCGCGCGCCGAGCCAACTCAGCTTTCGACATCATGCGTTCGATCCGAATCTTGCGAACGTTGTTGGGCTTGTTGCCACTTTTCTTGCTCGCGTCGGGCTTGGAAGCCCCTTCGTCGCTCACTTGCATCAGAGGCCGATGCACCCAACGTGTTGGGCTTTCGCATCGCTTCATTTGCCTCTGGGTTCGTAGGTCATGAGTTGGCTCTCTAGAGGGGCAACGCAACCCGCGTCACTCCTTCAAGAAGGCTATGACCGAAGCACCCTAGGGTCAAGCAACTTAGGACAATTTAGCACTAACTTATGTGCTAATTATGGATAACTTATATGAACCTGCATAGCGGAACGCAGACATCCGCGATCGTCGGGCACTGCTTGTGCTCAACGCGCGAACCCACCGATTGTCAACGAGCAAACGTATCGAAATTCATGGTCGCAATGCTCGGAGCTGAAGGCAAAAAAACCGAGATGGAGGTCGCTTAGTTGCCCTACCCCGCGACTCATCAATACTCGCCGGGTCGTGATGAGCTCGATTGGGGTGTGGCGTGCTATCGCTGTGGTGTTCTTGGTCCTCCTTCTGCATGCGCCCGCACATGCGCAGCGCAAGCACACGGTGCAGCAAGGTCAGACCCTGGGCGCGATCGCGAAGCGTTATCGGGTGTCCGTGACCAATCTGGCGGCGGCCAATCGCTTGAAGAAGACCTCGAATCTGCGCGTGGGCCAGGTGCTTCGGGTTCCGCCCAAGGGCGTGATCTACGTCTATCCGGGACAGACCCTCACGGGGATTGCGCAGCGCAATAAGGTGAGCGTGAAGGCGCTTGCGGCGGCCAATCGTCTCAAGCCCGGGTCCACCCTGCGCATCGGGCAGCGCCTCGAGCTGCCTGGCTACAGCTCCAGCGCCAAGGCGAAGAAAGCGCGCAACACCGTCTTGAACGGCTTGGTCACGCTCGAGCGGCCAGCAAGCCAAGAGACCCTTCGCGTCCGCCTTTTCGACAAGAGTGGTAAGCCTCATCCGAAAGCACGCCAACGCCTGGCGCGTTTCCTCCGAGACCGCGACAACGACGAGGTAAGGCATCCGCGTACACGGCTCTTGCGCGTGCTGTCGTACCCCGCGGACCATATCAACGGCCGCACCATCGTCGTCGTCAGCGCCTACCGCTCGGAGAAGAACGGCAACAACGGGGCGAGCCGGCACGCGACCGGAGAAGCCATCGATATCCGTATCGAGGGCGTGCCGAACGAAGTGCTGCGGGATTACTGTCTGACGCTTTCAAAAATTGGGGTCGGCTATTACCCGCGCAGCAGCTTCGTCCATGTCGATGTCCGTTCAAAGGCGGTTTACTGGGTGGACTGGTCGCGGCCGGGCGAGCCTCCGCTCTATCTGCCACCCGGAGAAACGCCGGAGAAGTACGACGCGGGTGTATCCAGAGCGGTGTCGCCCGCAAGCCTCTAGTCCTTCTGATCCCTTTGGCCCTTGCCCTGCGGGAGCTCGATGTCGTGCTCTTTGAGCCGGCGATAGAACGTCCTGCGGGCCATCCCGAGTGCGCGTGCGGCCTTCGCTCGGTTCCAGCCATGGGCGTTGAGCGTTACCAGAATTCGGTCGCGCTCGGCGTCTTTGAAGTCTCGGTAGTTGCTGACGCCATCGTTTGGCGCCCGAACGACCTGACCGGTATCGATTGCCAGCTCATCGGCCTCGATGGTGTCGCCGGCAGCGAACACCGTGGCGTTGACCAAGAGGTGCTCGAGCTCGCGGACATTGCCCGGGAAGTCGTGCGCGCATAGTCGCTGGAGAGCGGCACGGCTCAGCCTCTTCTTGGGTTCCCCGCGTTCTCCGGCGATGCGGGCGAGAAAATGATCGCAGAGCAGTGGGATGTCGGAGCGCCGTTCCCGGAGCGAAGGCAACTTGAGCTCCACGACGGCCAATCTGTAGTAAAGGTCCTCCCGAAGGGTCCCCTCTTCGATGAGATCCCGGAGCGGTCGCTTGGATGCGGTGACGATGCGCACGTCGATGGGCTGCTCGTCGGCGCCTCCAACCGGCCGAACGCGCCGTTCCTGCAGCACGCGGAGCAGATCGAGCTGCATGCGTGCCGGCATATCTGCGATTTCGTCCATGAAGAGCGTGCCGCCATGAGCCTGTTGGAAGACGCCGTCACGCGCGTGCGTGGCCCCGGTGAAGGCGCCGGCCACGTGACCGAACAGCTCGCTTTCGAGGAGACCATCGGGAATCGCGCCACAGTTAAGTGATACATAGGGGGTATCGGCGCGGGCACTGCCTCGATGGATGGCGCGAGCGACAAGCTCCTTGCCTGTCCCGCTCTCGCCGGTGATCACGACCGGAACGTCGCTGGTGGCCACGCGAGCGAGCACTTCGTACACCCTGCGCATCCCGTCGCTCGCACCGACGAGGCCCCATCGGTCGCCTTCTGCGGTCGAAGCCTGCAGAGACGCGATTTCCCGCCGGGTTCGTTGGAGCGCTTCGGCCTGCCCGTGGAGCCGCTGCTCGAGGTGCTCGTTGGCTTCGCGTAGCGCCAGGTTGGCGCGCTCCAACTCCTGCTTTTGTGCCTCGATGCGCTCAAAGAGATGCGAGGTTTCGATGGCAATCGCTGCTTGGTCGGCATAGGCGCGAAGCAACGGCAGGTCGCTTCCAGAAAAGCGTCCGCTGGCGCTTCGGTGCTCGAGATAGAGAACGCCCCAGGTTCGTCCCCGCGACTCGATAGGCAGGCAGGCGACAGACTTCAGCATCAGCTGGTGAACGGACATGTAGTCCTGCACACGGGCGTCGTGCGCGGCATCGACCGTGACCACCGGGTCGCCGTCGATCAGGACAGTCTCCGCGATCGACCTGCTGAAGGCCGCGGTCTGCTCACCGAGCTCGCTCTGCGCGCCGCGGATCGTCTTCGCCTCGAGCGCCCCGTCTCCGTCGACGAGCAACACGAAGCCGCGCTCCGCACCGCTCAGGGACACCGCACCGTCGGTAATCGCGGTAAGGAGCCTCGATAGATCCCGTTCGCTCGCAAGCCGTCGCAGGTTCGCCAGCAGCGGGGCAAGTCCCGTGGTCGCCGGCGCGGCCACTGCGGTCCGTTGCCGCTTTGATGCCTTGCGAATCGCTTGTCGCCTGGCGTCGCACCAGAAGCCCGCGCGAAGCGGTGGCGGCAGCGAGGTCGCCATATCGTCCCAGAGCTCGACCGCATGCACGGCCGCCTTGCGCATCTGCTCGGCGTCGTCACTCGAACGGTAGAGCCTGCTCAGGTCTGCCCAGGCTTCGGCGCCCACACGGGCGGCGCCGTACTCCCGCGCACGCTCCGCAACGCGAGTCAGCGCCTGCACCGAATCATCCGCAGACAGGTGCGCGCGCAACGCCGCAACCCCCAGCGCCCCGACCGCGGTGTCCTGCCCAATCTGATCGAGGAGCCGCGCTACGTCTTCGGGCCGACCGAGCTCGAGGCTTGCCCTGGCTGCGAGCAGCAGCGCACGGGCGACGCCGCCAGGAGCCTTCGCGGCCTCCAATGCGTGACGGAGCGCCAGTTCCCAGTCCCCGCGCGATACCGCCACACGCGCGCGAACCATCGACGGTGCGGCCTTCCCCTCTTCCAAGTCGGAGATCAACGCGAGCGCAGCATCTTCATTGCCGCAGTAGGCCTGAAGCTCGGCACGCGTGAGGTGGCGGGCGTGACCCAGCTCGGGCGTCTCTGCCGCTTCCCACATCAGCCGGAACGCCTCCCCGAGCTCACCGAGCTCGACACGGCACCAGACCAAATCGGCCTCGATCGTGTGCCGATCCTGGCCACCCGAACCCTTCAAGAGAGCGGAGAGGGAGCTGGCTAACTCATCCAGGCTCAGTAAGGCACGATCTGACACACCCGCATTCTAGCGGATTATCACTCGCCCAGGAGGTCGATGATGACGACGCCCCGATCCGACTCCTCATCGCACTCCGGCGCCTTCGAGCCCTCCGGAACCGGAAGGTGAAGCTCAATCTGAGCAATCTGGCGTTTGGCCTGCTCTTCTTCCTCACGCTGACGGATTTGGTTGATGATAAAGCCTGGAAGCATTTGTTCCCCTCTTTTTAACGTAGGTCAATCTACGGGCCCGACCAACATAATAACGCCTTCCCGCCTGACAACGGCTGTGACAGAACAAGACCTATACATGCCCCATCTATCCCAAAACCTCTATGATTTTCGACGGTTAACCCAATGAGCGGCGGTCGGAGGGATTGGCTCGATGCACGGGATCTGCTTAGGAAATACGACCTTCTTCCCAAGCGATCCTTCTCGCAAAACTTTTTGATACAGCCGGACGCCATAGCCCAGATCGCGGACGCCGCCGAGGCGCTCGGTCACGAGGTCGTCGAGCTTGGACCAGGCCTGGGTGCGCTCACTTACGCCCTTCTCGCCCGGGGCTGTAAGGTGCTCGCAGTCGAGCTCGACCGAGACATGGTCCATGTGCTGCGCGAGGAATTCGCCGAAGAGCAGCGCTTGGAGCTTCGTCGCGGAGATGCGGCGAAGATCGATTTCACCGCATATTCACACGCTTGTGGATCGAAACTCGTTGTCACGGGAAACCTTCCCTATCAGGCGACCGGCGCCATTCTTCGAGGAGTCGTCGCGCATCGTGCCGTCTTGAGCGGCGCGGTTTTGATGGTGCAGAGAGAGGTGAGAGACCGCCTCGTCGCCGATCCGTCGAGCAAGGAGTACGGGGCGCTAACGGTCTTCACGCGCGCAAGCTTTGAAGTCGAGACGGTTTGCCGATTGCGGCCCGGCTCCTTCTACCCCGCGCCAAAGGTCGACAGCGCCGTCCTGCGACTCCTTCCCCGCGAGGCGCCCTTGGCCGAGGAGACCGAGTCCTTCCGGGCGGTGGTTCGCGCGGCGTTTCAGATGCGGCGCAAGACACTTCGCAATGCGTTGCGGGGGCTGGGCGAGGCCGACCGGGCAAACCGCGCGTTGGGCGACGCCGGCATCGACCCGAGGAGACGCGGCGAAACCCTCTCGATCGACGAGTTCGCGCGACTGGCGGAGTGCTGGGATGCAGCGGGCTGAGGGGCGCCTAGACGCCATAAGGCGCTGGTTTGTCCCGCCCCACCACCCCCACACTATCGCCTAGATGGCGGGGCGGCGGCCAGGCATGTATCGTGCGCCCGCATGTTGAGAAGCGCGTTGTCGTGCGCGGCGCTGGTCCTCTTTGCCAGCTGCGCACCGAAGAAAGTCGAAAGCCCCCTCGAGAAAGCGCCTCCGGCCGAAATCGCGGGAGCACGGGCTCTCGCGTCGACTGGGGACGTCCGCGGTGCGCAGAACGCCTACGAGACGTTCATCATCAACCATCCGGGCACCGCGGAAGCGGATCTGGCCCGCCTCGAGCTCGGTGTGTTGGGGGCCGACATCGGCCGATGCCAGAGCGCGATTCCGCACTTCGAGCAGGCGCAGGACAGCGCGGATCACGCGATCGCCCTGCGCGCTTCGCTTCACTTGGGGGCTTGCCAGTTGCAATTGGGAGACCCGGAACGGGCGTTGCAGACGGTCGAGCCCGTGGCAGGGGAGCGGTTCTGGCCCGAGGAGCAGGCACTACTGTGGGACATCACGGTGACCGCGGCCGAGCAGACGACGAGCGCGGCCCTTGCCCTGAGTGTGATGGACGCCCTCATCGAGCGAGGCGGCATCCCGCCTGACCCGCAACGCGTGGATGCAGCGATCGATCTGTTGGTTCAGAAGCTCACGATCGAAGAGACCGCGATACTGTTCGACGAGCTTCGCGCGGGCGCCCTGCCCCAGGTCGTGGTTTCGATGAGACTGCTCGGGCATGCCCTCGATACGCAGGACGCGGACTTGGTAGTGCGTACCTCGGACTCGTTGCGTTCGAGTGATTCGATCGATGATCCTGAGGTGACCATCTTGGTCGCGCGCGCCGGTGAGTTCCTTCACGGCAACCCCTACGTCGTCGGGGCACTGCTTCCGTTGAGCGGGCGCGGACGCGAAGTCGGGCGTCAGCTCTTGCAGGGCATGCAGCTCGCGGCGCTCGACGAGGGCGGGCCGGAGCTCGTCGTCGAGGACACCGCCGGGGATCCAGTGAAGACGATCGCAGCGGTCGAGTCGCTCATCGGCGACCAGCGCGTGGTCGCCGTACTAGGACCGGTCGGAAGCCGTACCACCGAGGCTGCCGCGGAGTCGACCCGGCGCGCAGGCGTCCCGCTGCTGAGCTTCTCTGCATCCGAAGAAGCGACGAGCGCGGGCGAGCAAGTCTTTCGATTTCTCTACAGCCCGCGTGACGAGCTCACAGCGCTGCTCGGCAAGGCTCGAGCGCGAGGTTTGTCGAGGTTCGTGATCCTATACCCGGACCATGGCTACGGGCGCACGATGGAGCGCCTGTTCGATCAAGAGGTGGCGGCAGCCGGCGGGATCTACTGCGAGGGCGTGGCGTATCCCCCAGGCACCAAGTCATTTGTCGACTACGTGCGAACCATCCTCGAAACCAGCTGTGATGTCGTGCTCTTCGCCGATGTCGCCGATCAAGTGGCGCTGATCGCACCCACCTTCGCCGCCGAGGGTGCCTGGAGCATCACAGGCGGCGCCTTGCCCGAGCACGCCGAGCGCGAGGTGCACTTCCTTCTCCCAAGCCCGAGTTGGTCACCGAAGCTCCTCCGCCGCGCACAGCGTTACCTGCAGGGCGCGCTCGTCGCGCTACCTTTCTACGAGGCGTCCGAGGCCACTTTCAACCAGCAGTTCCGAACGGCTTACGAGACCCGATACGGCAAGGCTCCGCAGATGTTTGCCGCCTACGGCTACGACGCCTATCGCATCATTTCGGCAACGCTGCGTCAGGGGAACCAGACCCGTCAAGCACTCACCGATGCACTGAAGAACGGCTCCGGCGTAGCGCCGGTGACCTCCATGGATTCGTTTTCGTCCGAGCGCACCCCAGCGCATCCGCCGCAGGTGTACGAGGTTCGAGACGGCTTGCTCCAAGCGGTCGAGTGACGGTCTAGTGGGCAGCACGCCGGAACCTTTCCCGCGTTCGAATCTACCCCGCTTGGCGTACGAGCTAACCCGCAAAGGTACCGGGCACATGGTGCTAGACGTGTTGCTGCCGTGGCCGAGATAGGGTGACCGGCTGCCGTCCCATTTTTTCCTGGGCCCGTGATAGCGTCTGGGCCCCGCATTTGGAGGCCAGCATGAAACCGAAACGAAGGACCAAGGTCACGAGTCTCCGGATTTCGCTGTTCGTCTTCAGCCTGACCGCACTGGTCAGCTCGTGCGGTGGTACCGGCGGTAATCCTGCGGTGGACGACCCCAGCATCGCACGCGTCGAGATTACCCCGGGCTCTGTCATGCAACCTCGCCGGCGCATTGACCGATAGGCGCGACCCCGCCAACTAGTTCCGCCCAGCTCAAACGCGGCCCCCCGGGAATCACTGAGAGACGCGAAGGTGCCAACCAACTGTACGCGTGCCAGGGTCCGCACCAAGTGGCAGGAGAGGAGTCGCATAGGCGCCGCCGCTGGGGGCGGCGAACGAAGGGAGCGATTGTCGCCGCGGTGGGATGGTTGCTTTCGCCGCTGTCTTGGTGGAACGACCTGGTGGTCAACGTGCCACTGGCATATTTGTTCGCCGTTCCATTCTCGCTGTTCGACGAGCGGCTCTACGTCCCGGCTTTCACCCTAGGCTACTGGTTGACCAACGTGATTGGATTCGTGCTGCTACACAAAGGCGTCGCGGGCATGGTCAGCAGGAGAAGAGCAAGCTTGAGGAGGGATCTGCTCATCGCAACCGGGTATACCATTCTCGTTGCAGTGGCAGCCTCACTCGGTTGCTTGCCCTCGCCCAGGTCGCTTCTCGACCAGTGGACGGGGGGAATGTGATGGCAAAGCCACGTGAACCGAAATCGGGGGGCTTCTGCGGACGCCGAGTAACGCCCCTGCTCACTCCGAACGTTCGGGCAGACCAGCCATCGAGAGCAGCCGCTCGACGCCTTGCTCGTCGTACTGAACCAGGCCTTGGGCTTGGAGGTCTTGAACGATTTCGACGATCTTCTGGAATCGCTTTGCCTGGCTCAGCCGTTCTCGGATCTCGGCCTCGACATCACCGATGCTGCGCGACTTCCCGGGCAGGATTTCGGTCACGAGGATAGCGTGCCAGCCGTATGAGGTCTTCACGATTTTCTCGAGAGGTCCTACGGTTTTCGCTGCGAAGAGCGCGCTCTTGTACGGTTTTGCGATATTCGCCTTCCTGGTGACTGCGGGAAGGTCCTCCGCTTTCACCTCGAGAGCCGTGCCTTCCGGACCGCCGTCGGTATAGAGCTCGTAGACGGTCCTGGGGTTGTCCGTTTCCTGCAGCTGGCGCAGGATCGACTCGGCGAGCGCCTGGCCCGCGTCGCTCTGTTGCATCACTAGAATGTGCCAGGAGCGGCGACGCTCTGGGACCTCGAACTTGTCCGCATGCAGGGCGTAGTCCGCACGCACTTCTTCCTCGGAGATCAACTCGGGCGTGTTCTCCTGCTCGAGGTCGTGAAGCATCGAGCGCACCATCAGCCGCTCGATGCCGCGTTCGCTGTCCCTCTCTTCTGTGAATCCGAAACGCTCGGCTTCTTGAACCAAGAGTTCCTCTTCGATCAGCTCTTGGAGCGCTGCTTCCGCCTCGATCTCGTCGGCCGCCATTCGGTCCTCGAGGTCCGACGCACCGATGGAACGGCCTCCTACGCGCGCGATGACCTCGGCGACAATCCGAACATCTCGCTGCTCACTCTGGGGCTGTCTGGAGTCACGCTCGCATCCAGCAAGCGCCGCAGCTCCGAACAGGATGATGAGGACACGCACCACGGCTCGTCCGCCCGCGATCTTAGTTGGCGTTACCGGCTCGGCTGCGAAGTCTCGCCTGAATCGGCAGCGCCTCGCCGCGGAACCGTGCCCAGACGGACTGGCCCTGTTCGCGAGTCCGAAGCTCGTCGATCTTGGCGACTGCCTCCGGGCTGCCGTTGACTGCAATGCGATCGACCGCCATGAGCGCTGAGAGGCGAACACCGAGGTCCTCGCTGCCGAGCTGGCCTACCAAGGCATCGATGGCCTTCCCATTGCCTGTGGCGTAGCGCCCCAGCATATAGGCTCCCTTGCGCGCCTCGTTGGCGTCCGTGCTGCCGGCTTTAGAAACCCAGCAGTCGACACTGGTGTCGCACTCGTTCGCGAGATCCAGCAGTGGTTTACGCTCCTGGAATTTCTCCCGGTAGCCACCCGCCTCGGAAGGCCGCTCGTTCGCGATGGCCTGCGAGAGCTTCGCGGCCTCGGCCTTGTTCGCGAGGAGTGCGTAGTTCTGCACGGCGATCAGTCGCACCTCCGGGTTGGCCTTCTTGTCGACCACCTGATCGTAGATGAAGGGCATCAGCTCTTCGTCGTACATGTGCGCGCTCGCTGCTAGCAGCTGTCCACGCATCCTGACGCCTGCAAAGCCCTTGGGCAGCTCGCCGTAGACCTTCTTCAAGGTGGAGCGCACGCGGTCCTTCTGTCCGGCTGGAACATCGACACGCACCAAGGCAATGGCCGCGTTCAGCTTGCGGGGCGTGTCCGAGGAGCCTGCCTCCCGAAGGAGCGGCTCGAGCGCCTCAGAGAACCCGAGTGCGCCCAGAGCAAAGCTCGCTTCGCCGCCGGTCACCTGCCGAACGGTCATGCGGTTGGCCAGGTCAGGTCGACGGGCTTTGATGGCGGCGATGTACTGCTTCGCGATTGCATTGGCCGTCGCATTCTTGCCATCAAGAACTCCGAGGAGCGGCTTGAGCGAGGGGCGGCCGACGAGGATCAGCGCCTCGGCAGCTACGTCATTCATGCGAAGCTCCGGATGATTTGGCGCAAAGAGGAACAAGCACTTGATCAGGGCCGGAATCGCTGCCGGATCCCTGAGCTCCCCGAGCTGCTGTGCCGCCAGACGATTGATGAAGAAGTTCTGCTTCTCGTCTTGCTTGGTGGCGATCCTCGTGAGGATCTCGGTCGCGCCCTTGTCCTCGAGCGAGCCGAGCGCGCGAATCATCGCCACGCGCATCTTGTTGTCCTCTGGGCGGGCGTCTGTGATGCGCTCCAACGAACGCGCCAGCGCTTGGATCACCTTGGGCCGCTCGGCCGCGGGAACCTCCATTGCGTGAATGGTCTGGGCGGCGCGAACCGCATGGTCTTCCGACACCTCCGTGCGCCAGTTCAAGCCTTCGAGCAGCGCGGGAAGACTGCGCGCGTCTTGCATCTCGGACAGGAGATCCAACATCGCGAGCCCGTTGATTCGGTCTTCGGGGTAGTCGAGGTAGGCCTGAGTGAGCGGATCGACGATGGCATCGGCGACGGCCTTCACTTCGGCGCTGTTTCGATCACCGCCGCTTGCGGCAAGTGTTTCGGTGTAGATCCCCTTGAGATTGAATATCGCGTTCTCTCGCCGAACCGGATCGGAAAGCTCACTGGCTTGTCCTTCCGGATCATCCTCTGCGGCGTGACAACCCAAACCCAGCGCTGCAATGACAACTGCAGCTGCCCACCCCCTGTGGTGCACCATCATTCTGAACCTCCCCACACGGCCCGTTTCCCCATTTGTTACGAAGGCTTACGCAACGAAGGCATGATAGCGAGCAGGGATCGACGCTGTCAAACCTTCTTCAAGCGCCGCCTGAGGGCTGAAGCTCCCATCGGAGGTCGGCTCGGCCTCGGGCGCCCGTGAAGCGTAGGAGGATGAACTCGGCTCCGTCGGGAATTGTCTTGCGGCCGTCGGTACTGACCGCGGGAAAAGTTAGGCGAAACGTTTGTCGATAGGGGCTCACCTGGGGGAAATAGACCCGATCGACCGCTGAGGGCCGCTTCACGCGCTCCATGAGCACGGGCACAGTCTGGTTCCCCGCTGGGTCGATCAGGAGCACCCGCCAAGCCGAGGTCTTGCCAGCCAGGTTGGATTCTCTGAAGTCCATCCCGGACAAGGTCACGAAGAACCGGTGCTCCTGCCGGGAGCTCGCCAAGCTGGCTTCGAGCATTTCGTCGCGGGCCTCGGGCTCGAGGCTGTAATCGTAGGCGTAGCGAACGACGTAGGCCCAGCGGAACTCCCAGGACTCGAAGGTCGCTGCCACGTGAATCTCGTGAGCCAGCTCCTTCCAGGAGAAGGATTCCTTGTCGCGCGTCCAAGCCTCCCAGACACTGATATACGACTCCGGTGTGAACGTGCGCGAACCCGGTTGCATGGAGATCTTGTACGGCTTGCAGCCGGAAGCCCCGAGGGCAGCCACGATGAGCAACACCCGCCACGCCCGACTCATGCATCCCCCATGAAGTCGGTTCGGTCGTAGAGCGTGCTGAAGGACAGGCCGACATCGCGAATCGCTTCGGCGCCGCCCTCGAGCCGGTCGACGACAGCGATCACAGCAGCGACCTCGAACCCTGCCGTGCGAACTGCCTGGACTGCCCGAAGCGTTGAGCCGCCTGTCGTCACCGTGTCTTCGACGATCACGAGCTTCGCGTGAGGCCCCAGGTGGTCGGCGCCTTCGAGCATTTTTCGAGTTCCATGCTCTTTGGTCGACTTACGAATGTAGACCGCGTCGAGGGGACCGCCGTCTGCCCAGGATGCGCATGCAACCGCGGATGCGAGCGGGCAGCCTCCGAGCTCGACACCGGCGACGGCCGAAATGGGGCCTACGACGTTGCGAATTTGTTTGAGCAGCGCCTGACCGACCAGCACGTGGCCTTCGGCTGAGAGCACGGCCGGCTTACAGTCGATGAAGAAGTCGCTCTCTTTCCCAGAGCTCAATACGAAGTTGCCGCGACGGAAACCGCGTTCACTGAGCAGCTCGAGCAGTCGATCCACGGGGGTGTTCCACCACGTCCGCGCGGCTCATGCAACCGTGAACTGAGCTGGCCCGGGGGCATGGCTGTGGGCTTCGTGGTACGGTCCGGCGCCCCACGGGCCGACTCAGAGGAAACGTTGCCGAAACCCGACGCCCCGCTTCGCGGGATGGATGACTTGCTCGTGCTGTTCCACGACGCGGAGAAGCCGCGGGAGCGTTGGCGGATCGGTACGGAAGCAGAGCGAATTGCGCTGCGAAAAGCTGACGGCGCCCACCTGCCTTACGACGGGCCGGTCAGCGTAGTGACCATCTTCGATAGGCTGATTCGAGAGCATGGCTGGGAGCCGGAGCGCGAGACCGAGACTGGGCCGGTCATTGCTCTTCGGCGTGAGGACGCCTTGGTGACGCTGGAGCCGGGATCGCAAATCGAGCTATCCGGGGCGCCGTACAAGACTGTGCATGACGGCAAGGAAGAGTCCGATGCCCATTGGGCCGCCCTCCAGCCGGTCATCGAAGACCTCGGGCTCGTGTGGCTCGGGCTCGGCTGCCACCCGTTCGCCTCCGTCGAGGAGCTCGGCTGGGTGCCGAAAATGCGTTACGAGGTCATGCGCGAATACATGCTGACACGGGGCTCGATGGCGGGCGACATGATGACCAAGACCTGTACCGTGCAGGCCAACCTCGACTATGCGTCCGAAGAAGACGCGATGCGCAAGTTGCGTGTGGGGTTACGCGCGCAACCCATCGTCACTGCCATGTTCGCCAACAGCCCGTGGGAAGGAGGCAAGCGGAGCGGCTATCGGTCGTATCGTGCGCTGACCTGGCTTCACATGGATCCTGATCGCTCGGGGCTCTTGCCATTCGCGTGGAAGGACCATCCTTCTTACATCGAGTACGTCGAATGGGCACTGCAGGCGCCGATGTTCCTCGTGAAGCGCAATGGCAAGCCCTACTACAACACCGGTCAGACTTTTCGTTCGTTCATGGAGGAAGGCTTCCAAGGCATCAGGGCGAATTATGGCGACTGGGTGATCCACCTGAGCACGCTCTTCCCCGAGGTGAGGCTCAAGAACACGCTCGAATACCGCGGGGCAGACGTGCAACGCCCGGAAATGTCATTTGCCCTACCCGCTCTTTGGAAGGGGCTGCTGTACGACGAGGACAGCTTTCGCGCACTCGAAGGATTGGTGGACCCGTGGTCGTTCCCGGAGGTCGAGAGGCAACGCGATGCGCTCGTGCGGCATGGCGTTCGCACGAAGTTCATGAACCGCGAGGCGGCTGATTGGGCCGGCGCGGTGCTGGAGCTGGCGGAAGCCGGGCTGAGGCGAATCGGCGACCGGAACGAAGCGGGCGAAGACGAGACCGTCTTGCTACGCCCGTTGCGCGCGCTTCTCGAGGCTTCGCACTGCCCGGCGGACGTCTTGCTTGAACGGGTCAGGGACGAATTCCCGTCGCGCGACGCGGTGATCAGCGTCGCCGGGCTCTAGACGCGCGCTGGCGTCCGTGGGGCCGGTGCCTTTGCGCGCAACGTCTGGGCCTGATGTTTCAAAACCTGGCCGAGGGCGTTGCCCTTGAGTACAGCAGAGCTGCAGAGCATCCCGCCCATCAAGGCGCCGACGAGGCCAGCGGACGTGACGTCTGCGCCCGTCAAGTACAGGCCCTCGATCGGGGTCCGCGGGCGAAGCCAACGTTGCTCGAAGCGGTGCGGCGTGTGTTGCAGGCCGTAGATCTCACCATGCGGGTGCGCCGCGAAGTTGCGTGTCGTAAGTGGCGTCGATAGTTCGGCGATCTCGACCTTTCCGCGTGTGGCGGGGGCGTGTTTGTAGAGTATATCGAGCAAGCGCTCCGAAAGGCTCGCCTTGAGCTCGTCGTACTCGGCACCACGCTTCTTCCACGAGGTGTTCTCCCAGGACTTGAATACGTCGTAGGGCCCCAGAGTGAGGGCTTCGATGGTCGAATGTCCCGGGTAGCGCTGCTTGAAGTCTGGATCCTTCGCGGACGGGAACGACAGGTAGACGAGCGGCAGCGGGGCACTGATGTCGGCCTGGAAGCGCTCGAAGTTTTCTTCGTGACGGTGGTCTCGGTAGATCCAGAGGTTGGTCTTCTCGAGCTGAAGATCCTCCGTGGTGCCCTCCAGGCCGACATACAAGCAGATGTGTGCGATCGAAGGCCCCACATCGCTGACTCGGGCCGGGTAGCCGCTCGCCTTTGCCGCCTCAGCGGGCACCAGGCGTTCGAAGGTGTTGATGACGCCCGCATCGCTGATGATAATCGGCGCGCGAAGCTCACGCCCGTTGACAAGCTTGACGCCGACCGCTCGACCGTCATCGATGATGATCTCGGCGACCTCGGCGTTGGTCACCACCTCGCCACCCGCGCCTTCGATCACTGGGAGAATGGTTTCGGCAATTCGAGCCGAGCCACCGACGGGATACGCCGCGCCCCGGAAGTAGTGGCTCGCGACGAGGGCGTGGATGAAGAAGCTGCTCTTGGCCGGAGTCAATCCGTAGTCGCCAAACTGGCCGGTCAGCACGCCGATGAGCTCTTGATCCTGCGTGATCTCTTCGAGCACATCACGCGTCGTGCGCAATGCCTCCTTGAGAACCGGCCGGCGCATCATGCCGCCGAACAGCGTCGAGATGAACGGGGGCATCGCCTTTTCTGCAAAGAACAGCTGCGCCTTCTTTGCAGTGGCGAGCACCTTCTCCAAGTATTGATTGATCGCGTCTTTTTCGCCTGGGAAATACTCGTGCAGCTGCGCGCGGAAGTTTTCGAGGCCCTTTACGAAATCGTACGAGTTCTCTCCCAGAAAGATGCGGTCGTAGACGTCGCCCATATCGGCCCAGTCGAGCTTGCCGTCGGTGATGAAGTCGAAGAGCCTCCGAGCCGAAGCGCGAGGATGGGACACGTCACCGATGTAGTGCACCCCAACATCCCACTCGTAGCCAGGCCTGCGGAACGTGTGCGTGAAACCGCCGGCCGTGTAGTGCCGCTCGAGGACGAGCACACGCTTACCGGCTAGCTTCGCCATGGTCGCCGCGACGGAAAGGCCGCCGATGCCGGAGCCGATGACGATGGCGTCCCATTGATCGGCGAGGCCGGGATGTTGCTTGTATGAAGTTCCGATTCGCATGTCGTTCTCCTATCTGCGCCTCATTGCGCCGCTTGCGGCTTCTCGAAAATCGTCGATACCAGCTCTTCGAATGAACAGCCCATCACCAACTTGCCTGCGAGGTGCAGCGAGACGAGGCCATGGAGCTGAGCCCACAAATAGTGCGCCCGTGGAAGGGACTCTCCTTCCATCAGCTCCGCCTTCACGTTCGCCTTCACCGCCGCATGGAGATAGGAAAACGCGCGCGCCTGCTCGATCTCGAGCGCGGGATAGGTCCCGGCCGGCGCCTGCAAGAGCTCGAACATGATGTGGTACGCATCGGGCTCATCGAGGGCAAAGCTCACGTACGCCCTACCCAACATCCGAAGGGCATCCTCGGGGTCTTCGATCCCCGCGACCGCATCGCGCTGCGCATCGGCGAATCTCCGGAAAGCTTCCGACCGTACCATCGCAAAGAGTTCTTCCTTATTCTCGAAGTACCGATACGGGGTCATCGGGCTCACCCCGAGTTCCTTCGCCAACGACCGCAACGTCACCCCGCGATACCCCCGCTCGGCAAACAGGCGCGTCGCCGCAGCCACAGCCCGCGCCCTAAACGCACCCAACTCCTCCGCCGTCAAAGTCCTTCGAGCCACCCCAGCCATTTACAACGTAAATTTTACCTCGTCAAGGGGACACTCTCCGGGTCCCCAACACCCCCAAATCACAGCGCTTCTCAGCAGAGGATCGCAGCGATTTGTTTCTGAAGTTTCCACGGCCGCATGCAGCGCACCTCCCAAAAGCCCAATGATTCGTCATTGCGATCTTTGGCGGGGGAACAGCCTGGTTTCGAGGGGTTAGGACCCTGGAGAGTGTCCCCTACTTCAGGGTGACGGCGGCCCAACTGCGTTTGCCGGCTTTGATGATGTAGCGGCGGCCCTTGTGGAGTTTGGCTTGGGGGTCGGTGAGTCGGTCGCCGTCGATTTCTACGCCGCCTTGTTGGATGCGGCGGCGGCCGTCACTCGAGCTCTTCACGAGGCCGATGTCGCTCAGGAGCTTGGGGACCCAGACGGCCTCTTCTTCGAGGGTGACCTCGTGCTCGGGAATGTCGTCTGGGATTTGGCGCTTGGAGAATTGTGCGAGCCACGAAGCCTCGGCAGCCTTGGCCTGCTCGGCGTCGTGGTACCGCGTCACGATCTCTTTGCCTAGGGCGATCTTCGCGTCTCTCGGATTCATGTCGCCCGCAACGCATGCGCGCTTTCGCCGTTCGACCTCGAGCGTAGGCTCGGTGGAGAGCAGCTCGTAGTAGCGCCACATCAAGTCGTCCGAGATGCTCATCAGCTTGCCGAACTGCTCCTTGGCTGGCTCGGCTATGCCGACGTAGTTGTCGAGCGATTTGCTCATCTTCGCGCCAACGATTTTGCCGCCCTCGGAACGCGCGTTGATGCCTTCGAGGATCGGCGTAGTCATGACGATCTGAGGACGTTGGCCCATCTCTCGCATGATTTCCCGGCCGACGAGCAAGTTGAAGAGCTGGTCGGTTCCTCCGAGCTCGACGTCGCATTCCAGCACTACCGAGTCGTACGCCTGAGCAAGGGGATACAGGAGCTCGTGGAGCGAAATGCTCTGGTGCTCCGCCCAACGCCGCTTGAAATCGTCGCGCTCCATCATGCGCGCCAGCGTGTACTTCCCCGCCAACCGAATGACATCGTCGAACGCCATTTTTCCGAGCCACTCACCATTGTAGACAATCTGCGTCCGGTCTTGATCGAGAATCTTGAACGCCTGCTCGGCATACGAGCGGGCGCCCTCGAGGATCTCATCGCGCGTCGGGACGGGGCGAGTGCTGCTCCGGCCGGAGGGATCGCCGATTTGCGCGGTGAAGTCACCGACGATGAATACGATCTCGTGCCCCAGGTCTTGAAACTGACGCATCTTGTTGAGGAGCACCGTGTGCCCGAGGTGGAGGTCTGGTCGCGTCGGATCGAAGCCTGCCTTGATCTTGAGAGGCTTGCCGGTGTTCAGACGCTCGAGCAGCTCCAACTCGACGTGCAGATCGACCACACCGCGCTTGAGCTCGGCGAGCTGCGCTTCGGGTTTCATTCCTGGCCTCTATTCGCCGCCGGTCTCGGCGCCGCCGCCCTCGGCGACGCCTCCATTGACGAGCTCTTTGAGCTCTTTGCCGACCTTGAAAAACGGAAGGCGTTTCTCCGGAACCGGCACCGGTTTCCCCGTCCGGGGGTTTCGGCCGCTGTAGGACTTGTATTCACGCACTGTAAAGCTCCCAAAGCCACGGATCTCGATCCCCTCCCCTTGCTCGAGCGCCGACGTCATTGCGTTGAAGACGCAGTTTACAACGTGTTCAGCTCGACTTTTAGTGATCTTCGTCCGCTGGGCTACAGCGTCGATGAGCTCCGACTTCGTCATCGATTCTCTCCCCATTGGGCGCAAAGTATATCTAGGCTCCTAGGCGCGTCAACAGCGATTTCGCGCACTTGCACCCTTTCTCAACATCAGGGGCCAGGCGGCGTCTCAGTGGCAGAGAAGAGTTGCAGCACGGTTTTGTGAGGCGAATCGCAGTATCGAAATCAATACCTCAGCCCGTGCTATCCAGTGCGGCCACCACATCGGCGATGAGCTCGTCGGTATCTTCGATGCCCACCGCATAGCGGACGAGATTATTCTTGATGCCGATCGCCTCGCGCTCTTCGGTGCTGAGCTCGAAGTAACTCATCAACGCCGGCTGTTCGATCAGCGACTCGACACCCCCGAGACTTGGCGCGATGCGCGGGATTCGGCAAGCGTCCACGAAGCGGCTCGTGCCTTGCAAGTCGGCGTCGAGCTCGAAGGTCACCACCCCTCCAAACCCGCTCATCAGCCGCTTGGCAGTCTCGTGGTTCGGGTGAGATGGCAGACCGGGGTACCAGGTTCGCCGCACCCGGGGATGCTGCTCGAGCCGCTCGGCCATTGCCTGTGCCGAGATGTTTTGCTGCTCGACGCGAAGCGCCAAGGTCTTGATGCCGCGGTGAATCAGATAGGCTGCGTGGGGATCGAGACAGGCGCCAAAGACGCCGCGGAGATCGCGAACCAGCGAAATGAGGCCAGCCTTCCCCGCAACGACGCCACCCAGCACGTCGTTATGACCGGCCAGATACTTGGTGGCACTGTGCACAACAATGTCGATCCCGTGGCTCGAAGGCCTGAAATTCACCGGCGTCGCGAACGTGCTGTCGATGAGCGTCTTGACCTTTTTCTCTCTGCAGATCTCGGCAACCTGCTCGAGGTCGGGAATCGTCTGATAGGGATTGGTGGGCGCCTCGGCGATCACCAATCGGGTCTCGGGCCGAATCGCCGCCCGGAGCGCCTCCACGTCCGCTGACGGGATGAGCGTGCTCGAGACGCCAAACCGATCGAGGAACGTCGTCACGAATTGCCGCGTCCTGCGATAGCAGTCGGCGAACAAGATCACGTGCGAGCCGGACTTCACCAGAGCCAGAATCGTCGACGTCATCGCGGCCATGCCGCTCGCAAAGGCAACGGCATCCTCAGTGCGCTCGAGAGACGCCAATTTTTGTTCTACCAGGCGCACCGACGGATTGCCGTAGCGCCCGTACTCTTCGCGCTCTTTTCGCCCCTCGAAGTACGCGATCAGCTCGGCCGTATCGGCAAACGAATAGGTCGCGGTCTGCGTGATGGGCGCCGCCAACGCGTCGTACGGATACGTCCTCGGCTCACCACCGTGAACCGCCAACGTCTTCTGGGAAATGTCATTCTCGTCCGGCACTAAGGCGGGAGAGTAGGAGAGCCGATCTAGCGGTGCAACCTGCTGCGCCTAAAGCGAAAACGAGCTTACCCCCTTTCGCAGGGGCTATGGCTGGGTGCAGCTGTTAGCTGCGACGTCACGTACGCAATCGAACGCAGGATCTCCTGCGCCCGGATTCGACTCCTGCCCGTTGAACGTGTAGACTCGGTCGCTTGACGGACCGGTGAACATCGGAGCAGAGCCCGAATATATCACCGCGGCATAGTCCTCGGAGTGCGTGAAATCGACCGCCCCAATCGTGACGACCGAGCCCGATCTGAAGTTGACGTTGCCGGTGTTCTCACTGCGTCCGCCGTACGACACCACCACCCAATCGAGCATCGAGCCGCCCGAACCCTGATTGAAGTCGATGCCGCGCCAGAACACCGGCGTGACCGTGTCGATGCTGGTGAACGTGATGGGCTCCGTGCTGGTGCCCCGCGCGTCCAACACACCGTCGTTACCCGCGCCGACTCGCAGCCACCGGTTGCTTGCAAAGCGGACCTCGGTGCCCGGCTCGATGGTCAGGACCGGGAGAGAATCCAACGGATTCGACCGACGGAGCTCGATATCGCCTTGAACGACATACGGCACGTCATTGCTGGGCCACGTGGCGCTGGTGTCCACGGTGTCCCCTAGGACCCACACACCCTCGTGTCCCAACGTGGCCGAGGTGTTGTTGCCGGCCAGCACGTTGCCCGTACCGAACCGCCCGATGAAGTTCGCGTACATACGAACTGCTGAGAAACGCGAACCGACGATCACGTTGTCGTTGCAAGCGCCTCCGCAATGCGTGGAATCGGCAAACGAGATGCCGTAGCCGTTGCTGCCGATGATCATCGTGTCCGAGACGGCCGGTGTTGCCGGGACTCCGCCGTTGGCACCGACTACGATGGCGGCGCGCCCGCTCCCTGGGTCCTGCGCTGGATCCGAGCCCGCTTCTTCGAGCACCGCATGCGCAATCCGCGATACGCCGGCTCTGCCCCATCCTCGAAGGCGAATCCTGTTCCAGTATGCTGCACCGGCCGCGGGCTCAAATACGACGGGCTCGCTCTCGGTGCCGTCGACCAGCAACTGACTGTCGGTCATCGCAAGCTGCCCGTTGAGAGGCATCTCGATTCGACTTCCAGCTTCGATCCTCAACGAGCCGTTCGTCACCGTCAAACTGCCCGTGGGCCGAATCGGTTGAGTCGACGTATCGCTCGCCAGCGGCTTGTTCCACACCATGTCCACGCCTGCGATCGTGCCGCCCCGAACGCGCAACGGCGCTTCATAGGTGTTCGACGGCCCTAGAACGTCATCGAAGCCGCCCATCGTGGCACTGACGGAGAGGCCATCCACGTCGAGCACGTTGTTCTCGAACGAGCTCACGCCGGCGCGGCTGGAGAGGTACACGGCGACCGCGCCCGCTTCGCTGCTCTGGACGAGACAACTTTCGACGATCGCGACGCGGTCGCCGGGGTTGCCAGGATTGTCCACGCGAAGGCCACCATTCCCCACTGCACTGAGCCCCTCGACGCGAACGTTTCGCAGGACGGTCCCTGCCTGTATGCGGCTCTCCAGAAGGATTCCGTTCCAGGTGCCACTATCGGACACCATCCGGATCGGCGCCTGGGGAGTGCCCGACGCGACCAGTGTGCCTTGCTCGGCGTCGCTGGATACTTGGAGGCGCCGGCTCGACGCGAATCGCATCTCGGTGCCCGGGGCGATTGTCATGGTGCTGCCGCCACGGACGAATAGGCCGTTGAGCAAGTAGAAGGGAACCCCGTGGTTAGCCCAAGCTGCGTTCGCTCGGCTAACGGTCGACCCTCGCACGAAGATCCGGTCTCGACCATTGCCCAAGAGATCCAGGTTTGCCCCTAGCGTGGAGACGTCGTCCGAACCGATGCTGATCGGCGATCGCCCGTTTGCCGTGAGCTGGTTGTTCCCGAACCAGTCTGTCGCATCAGAGCCTGCACCCGATTGCGCGAAGAGACCGTAGTTCAAGCTCTCTCGAATGATCGAATCCGTGATGCTCGGCGCGGACCCGCTAAGCACCTCGACGGCACCTCGATTGGTGTCCGTGTTTCGCCGTCCGCCGAACTCTATCACCACGTTGCGGAGCATCGTCCTGGACGTGATGATGTTGGCGCCAAATCGAAGACCCCTGTAATGGCCATTTGGTGCCGGACCGCCGACATCTTGAAAGCGTGTGAAGACGATTTGGTCAGACACGCCAGGCTCACCGCCGTTTGCAAGCAGCGCGCCCGCACTATTCGCACCGATATCGATACGAAGGTTGGTATTCCCGGCAAACATCACGACAGCGCCCGGCTCCAGCGTCACGGTCGCGCCGTTCTCGATTCGAACGTCGCTGCTGATCACGTGGGGACTGTCGATGGCCCCGAGCGCGAGGTCCGCATCGATGCTTCCGCGAAGCGTCGAGCCATCACCCTCCGTGACCGTGAAGCGCTTCGCGAGGGTCGTCACAGAACCTTGGTCGATCACCACGTCGTAGACCCCGGATGGACGGCTAAGGTTGATGGGCACGATCGCGGCCAGCGTGGTTTCGTCAATGTAGGCCGTCACCAGCGTCTCGGTGTAAGCCCCGAGCTCGAGACGGATCACCGGAGTTCCCGCACTGACGAACCCACCACCGCGCACGACGATGGGCACGTCGGACTGACGGCGGCCCGCAGCCGGCGTGATCGAGTCGACGCTCGCTGGCGCGGCGATGACCGTGATGTCGATCGTGGAGCTGTCCGTGCCCTCGCTGTTGGTTGCGACGATGTCGAACGAGTGCCCCCCGATGTCTGCTTCTTCGGGAGCCGGCTTGGTCGATGACGCCGAGAGCAAGCCGGTTAGCGGATCGAAATCCAAGAAGTCCGGAAGTGTCCCGGAGATCGTCAGCACCGGCGTCGGATGGCCAGTGGCCGAGGCCGAAGCGCCCGGGAACGATTCTCCAACCTCGAGCGTGAACATCGTGTCCGGCGTGATGGTGAGCATCGGAGTCGCCGGCGGGTAGACCGCATCGACGGTGACCGTCGCTTCGTCGCCCTCGGCAAGGACGTTCTGCGCGCGTACTGTGTAACTGTACTCGATTTCACCGTTTGACACCGAGGCCGTGAAGCTCACCTCCCCGGTGTCCGGATTGATGGTGATCGCAAGGTCTGCGGGGACGGTTCCCCCCACGAGACTCCACACAACGCCAGCGCTCTCGCTTTGCGGTGTGAGGTTGACGTCGTAGTCGTAACTCGTGCCCACGAAGATCGTCGCGGGCGGTGGCACCGTGACGAGGTCGATCTCAGGAACGGGCGGGCGAGGATCCACCGTCACGGTGAACTCCTGAACGTTCGGCGCGCCGAGCCCATTGTCGACCTGCAGGGCGATGCTGTAGTCCCCCGGCGCAACGCTGGCCGTGTTCCACTCGACCGTTACCGCAGTACCCTCGGGAGGACTGGTCACGATGGTCACCCCTGAAGCGGGTGTTCCCATCAACGGGTCTTCCACGGTCCATTGAATCGTCGACGCACCTGACGCGGTTGCATCGTAGCTCAGCACCTCTCCCGCATACACGCGGCTGGGAGGCGTCGAGGTAATCACGGCAGAGCCGCCGGTGTCCGCCACAGTGACCGTGAACTCTTGATCGGTGGACAAGCCGCCGCGGTTCTCGGTCGCCCGGATCGTGACGTCCTGCGTGCCAGCCTGAGCCGAGGTCGGCGTCCAGCGAACCGCGCCAGTATCGGGATCGATCGTCAGTCCCTCGGGCGCTACCGGGGCACTCCATGACACCGCACCATTGGCGATGACGTCGGGATCGTAGGAGTACTCCGCTGCGACCGTCGCCTCGGTCGGAGGCTCGGTGATGAAGACCGGCCCGCTCAAACCCTGGACGTCCACATCGAATGCTTGCGTATCGGTTCCAGCGAGGTTCGACGCGCTGATCTCTATCGAAACCATACCCTCGCTCTGCGGAGTCCAGGTCACGATGCCGCTGGTGGCGTGGACCATGAAATCTTCCGGACCGGACACTACGGCAAACGCAAGGGGCGTCATTCCGCTGGCGGTCACTGTGTAGTTGAACGGAACGCCCAGCATTGCCGTCGTCGGCGGTGTCGACGTGATCTCTGGAGCCACGTGCCCGTTGGCGGTGGTTCCTCCGCCGCAGCCTGCCGCAGTCATCCAGACGGCAACTGAGGCCGCGAGCGCAATACGCATAGGTCGAATCATCGGTTCCCTCCGAATAGCCGAATTCCTATGCTAGCAGATCATTATAGTTAAACTGTTTTCCTGATTGAAAATTAGTACTTTTCGTGCTCTTTATCGTCAGTCCCGTCCGTAGGCGAGATCCGCCAGAACCTCCTCGATCGAGATCCCGGTTTCCGGCCTCCGGACGGGACTGACCCAGCGCTCCAAGCTGTTCTCAAACGCCGCGATCAGCTCGTCCCAGAGCTGGGCTTGCTTTCGACGGACTTCCAGGTAGAGATTTGGATCCATCTGTTTTAGCATGTGCATGATCGACTCCTTTCGCCTGTGATACGAAGGACTTAAGGCCGCATGAGCTGAGTTGGCTGCAGTCGGATAGCGCACTTTTGCAGTTGCATGTCCAAGATGCTGCTGCGATGCTGCAGGCTATGTTTAACTGGGAGGATGTTCGGTATTTCCTCACGCTTCAGCGCCACGGGACGCTGGCTGCAGCAGGCACTGCATTAACGCTGGACCCCACGACCATTGGCCGGCGATTGGTAAAGCTCGAAGAGGAGCTCGGCGCGCGGCTCTTCGATCGAACACCCAGCGGCTACGTGCTGACTGACGCAGGCCACCGCTTGCTGCCGCGGGCCGAGAGAATCGAACGCGAGGCCCTCGGAGTCGAACGCGACGTCGCCGGCGAAGACCAGAAGCTCGAGGGCGTGGTTCGGCTGACCGCCACCGAGATGCTCACGACGCGATTCATCGCACCGCAGCTTCGTCGCTTCCGCGATCGCTACCCGGAGATTCAACTCGAGTTGCAATGTACCAACCTAGACGTGAATCTCGCCCGGCGCGAAGCCGACATCGCGCTTCGTCTCGCTCGCCCGACCCAAGAGGACCTCATCATCAAGCGGCTCTCGTTCATTCACCTGGGACTGTATGCGTCGCTCGACTACGTCGACCGGTTTGGCCTTCCGAAGGAGTCTTTAGCAGGACACCAGATGATTCTCTTCGCCAACACTCGTCCGTTTCGCCGTGAGAACGACTGGATTGAAGCGCGCATGGCGGGCGCCCGAGTCGCCCTGCGTTCCGACAGCGTGTCTGCGACTTATTCGGCTACGGTCGCTGGGACCGGGATTGGCCTGCTGCCCTGCCTGGTCGCCGACCACGATCGTCACCTCACACGGGTGCCAGTCGAAGGCGCCCCCGAGCCTCGCCAGATTTGGCAAGCGGTTCACAAGGACCTTCGCGACAGCGCACGCATTCGCGCAGTCCTCGAGTTCTTGGGAAAGGCCCTAACACCGCGACAAGAGAATCTTTCCGCAGCGTAAGCACTTTCACCTACGCAGGCGCGATTCCGTCTCGCCCCATCTTGACCGACAGGCTACGGGCGCCCCAGGTCCCGGCAGCCTGCTCGAACACGCCGGCACAACGGGCACCGCACTCCGGGCAGGCTCCGTGGTCGAGGTTCCAAGCTGTAACCTCGTACCAATCGCGGGTGATCAGCTCGGTCCCGCACTCCGCGCAATACGTGGTGTCGCCCTCGAGGTCGTGAACATTGCCGGTGTATACGTGGTGAACGCCTGCCTGTTTGGCGATCTCCCGCGCGTGCCTCAACGTCGCCCGCGGCGTCGGCGGCACCTCACGCATCTTGTAGCTCGGATGAAACGCTGAGAAGTGAAGCGGCACGTCGGGACCAAGCTCGTCGACAATCCAGTCGACCATCCGGCGGATGTCGTCTTCTGCGTCGTTGTACCCGGGGATCACGAGGTTCGTGATCTCGAACCAGGTGTCGGTCTCGTGCCGCAGATAGCGCAAGGTGTCGAGCACCGGCCTGAGATGACCGCCGGCAATCCGCCGATAGAAGTCCTCGTCGAACGCCTTCAAGTCGATGTTGGCGGCGTCGATGAACGAGAACAGCTCCTCCCGTGGCTCGGCGTTGATGTAGCCCGCCGTCACCGCGACCGTGCGGATATCGCAATCCCGGCACGCGGCCGCAACGTCCCGCGCATACTCGAGAAAGATCACTGGATCGTTGTAGGTGAAGGCGACGCTGCGGCAGCCGAGGCGCGCCGCAGTGTTCGCGATCTCCTCTGGACCCGCCGCGTCGGCGAGCGTATCCATCTCTCGCGACTTGGAGATATCCCAATTCTGGCAGAACTTGCAGGTTAGATTGCAGCCAGCCGTTCCGAACGAGAAGACCGGCGTTCCGGGCAGAAAGTGGTTGAGGGGCTTCTTCTCGATCGGGTCCACGGCGAAGCCACTGGAGCGACCGTAGGTCGTGAGCACGATCCCATCGTCTTCGCGTGCTCGCACAAAGCAAAGGCCGCGCTGCCCTTCGTTGAGCTTGCAGGCGCGCGGACAGAGCTCACAGACGACCCTCCCGTCATCGAGCTGGCTCCAATACTCGGTCTGCACGGTCGATGTCAGCGCCTGGGCCATCAAAGTTACGATGCGCACGAGGGTGTCTGCTGGCAACCCCAAGGACAGCGCGTTGACAACTCTTCAGACGTCCTCAGAGTCATGAGGTGGCGACCGTTCGACCACCGGCAGTGGCAGGCTCTTTTTATCCCGCCGACACGCATGCGCTGCGCACGGTGGTTCGGGAGTACCTCGACGAGGCGCGCGCATCCGTTGCGCAGGGCAATGCTTCGCCCAAAGCTCTGATCGTACCGCACGCGGGCTACATGTATTCGGGTCCGGTCGCGGCGAGTGCATTCGTCTTACTCGAATCGTCGAGTGACGTAGTCGCGCACGTCGTACTGCTCGGGCCGAGTCATCATGTCCCATTCGAGGGTCTCGCGGTACCCAGTAACACGGCCTTCGAAACGCCCTTGGGCTCCACGCCGATCGACGAAAATGCGCGGCGACGGCTGCTCGCTCTCCCATTCGTGGACATCCTCGACGACGCCCATCACTGGGAGCATTCGCTCGAGGTGCAGCTCCCGTTTCTGCAGGAGGTGCTCGGAGCCTTCGCGGTCTTGCCGATTGCGGTTGGGCGCGCATCGCCTGAGCAGATCGCCCAAGCGTTGGAAACCCTGTGGGGTGGAGACGAAACCATAGTCGTGATCAGCTCGGACCTGAGTCACTACTACGACTACGACACCGCGAAACGCATGGACGCCGTCACCGCAGCGGCTATCGAAGCCTTGGCGCCCGAGCGAATTGCGCATGAGGATGCCTGTGGGTGCACCGGAGTGCAGGGCCTTTTACGAGCCGCACAACGACATTCGCTGGCGGCGAGCACCCTGGATCTGCGGAGCTCGGGTGACACCGCTGGCGGCCGAGACGAGGTCGTTGGCTACGGTGCGTGGGCGTTCACCGCTTCCAAGAACGGCTCGCCGTAGTTCTCGATGCGGGCCGGGCCCATTCCGTAGATGTCGGCGAGAGCCTCGATGGATGCAGGCTTGTAGGCGGCGATTTCGAGGAGGGTTCGGTCGTGGCAGATCACATAGGCGGGGACGCCCTTGGCGCGCGCGATATCGGTACGCGTGGCGCGCAGGCTTTCGAAGAGTGACGGATCGACGTTGTCCGGAAGCTCTCGCTGGGAGCGTCGGCGTTCCTTCTTGGCTGCCCGCGCGCGGCCAGCATCCGGTGGTGGAACGAGGACGCGGACCGGCTCGTTGCCCTTCATGGTGGCAACGCCAAGGGCCGTCAGGTACGGGAGCGGAAAGTCCCCGGTGCTCAGGTCGACCAAGTCTGCTGTGATGAGCCGCCGAAGGAGCGCGAGAACCCAGGCCTTGGGGTGGTCTTTGAGGAGGCCGTGCGTGGAGAGCTCGGTCAGCCCCAGCCGGCGAATGCGTTCATTGTCGGTCCCATGAAGCATGTCGGAGACGGCGGTCAGCCCCGCACGACCCTGGTTACGGGCGACACCCGCCAGGGCCTTGCGCACCAGGAGCGCCTCTTCTTCGGACGCGCTGTCCGCGGCGCCCTCCTCGCCTCGTTCCTCGAGCCGCTCGCACACATCGCAGTGACCGCAGCCGCCGAGCGTCTCCCGCTCGTCGCCGAAGTACCGGAGGATGAAGTCATGCCGGCAGCTTCCCGCTTCGACGTAGCGCATGAGATCGAGGAACAGGCGCCACTGCTGCTGCACGTGCTCGGGATCAGCGTCGCCCCCTGGATCACGCCCGCCACTGTAGCCGATCAAGCGACGCCGGAGCCCCAAGTCGCCGGAGCTCGTCAGCAACAGCCCATGAGCGGGCTGCCCGTCGCGACCAGCGCGCCCGACTTCTTGGTAGTACGCCTCGACCGACCCGGGCGCCTGCGCGTGCACGACGGAGCGAATGTCCGGCCGGTCGATGCCCATGCCGAAGGCGTTGGTGGCGACCACGACGTCGAGGGAGCGATCGGCAAAACGCCGGTTGACCTCCTCGCGCACGGAAGCGGAAAGCCCCGCGTGGTAGGCGGCTACCCGCCAGCCTTCCTTTGCCAGCATCTCCGCGAGCTTCTCGGTGTTGCGCCGCGTCGCCGCATACACGATGGCGCCCCCCCGGGGGCTCTCGGATCCGCCGAGCGCACTGCGAAGCGCGCCGAGCATCAGCTTTCGCCGCTCCGTAGAGCTGTCGGTCTCGACTACGGCCAGATGGAGGTTGGGCCGTGAGAAGCCGCGCAGAATGACGGCGGTCCGCTCCGAGCCGAGGCCCAGTCGCTCCTGAATCTCCTGCCGCACGATGGGCGTGGCCGTCGCCGTGCACGCAATGACGCGGGGCGGCTGCATGCGCTCGATGACCTCACCAAGGCGCAGGTAAGACGGCCGGAAGTCATGCCCCCATTGCGAGATACAATGCGCTTCATCGATGGCGAGGAGTGGCGGCCGAAGCCCGGCAAGCCTCTCGACGAACCTGGGCGACTCGAGGCGTTCGGGTGCCACGTAGACGAGTTGGTAGCGGCCTCGAAAGATCTCGCGCTCGCGATACTGCAGCTCTTCGGGATCGAGGGTCGACGCCAGGTACGTGGCCGCGATCCCGCGCTGCGTCAGGGCTCGCACCTGATCTTCCATGAGCGCGATCAGCGGCGAGATGACGATCGAGGTGCCGCCCAACACGGTCGCCGGAAGCTGGTAACAAAGCGACTTGCCCCCGCCCGTCGGCGCAATCACGACGACCTTCTGCCGCCCTTCGAGCAACTCGTCGATCGCCTCCCGCTGCCAAGGATAAAAAGCCGGAAGCCCAAAGCGCTCCCGCAAAGCCAAGTCGATGTCGCTCATGAACGGAAGGCAACCTAGTGCGGCCGATGACTGCATGCCAGACCTATCGGCCGCCGGAGCCGCTAGTTGCTTTCTGCTAGATTCCGGGCCTCGGGTCGCGAGTCTCGGATCTCGAGCCCCAGGCCTCGGCTCTCGGACCTCAGATCTCGAATCCTCGGCCTGGACCTTGGATCGAGACTAGGGCTTGGGGCTTGAGAATCGGGGCCTGAGGCCCGCGAATCGAGACCCGAGGCCCGCGAATCGGGGCCTGATGTGAGGGAGCCGTCGGCTTGTCTTTTCGCCTTGGGAGGTTGACCTTGGCTTTGGGGTGAGTGTCATACTCGAGAAGCTCGGGATTCTGGAGATCCAGCGCGAGCTCCTCATCCCCTCACCTCCAACCGAGACCCGACGCTTGGCCCATGGCTGATGAGCCCACATTCATGCGAGTCGTCGATCGATTCGTCGATCACGGTCCGCCTCTTTCGTTTCGAGAACTCTGCGAGCGTGTGCTCGAAGAGGAGCACGACTACCTGATTCTCGATCTCGACAAGACGACTCACCTCGGCCGCAACCTCGGGGAGCTCCTCGAATGGGAGCTCTGCGCCCACGAGGTATACGGCGAGTCCGTCGCCGAGCGCCCGATCCATCGCTGGTTTGGCGGGCGGGTCCTGCTCGATTGGACGCAGCCCACAAAAGTGGTCCGCTACCTCGAGTCCGGGGCACGAAGGTGGGCGCCGGCTGGGATGCACTATCTCGTCTGGGGCAAACTGGCCGCGCGCATCCCCCGGCTTCGGCGGCTGGCGTACAATCGCTTCGGCTCTGAGCCGACGTCTGCCGTACAACGGCGTCCACAGATGGTCGCACTCACCCACCTCGCGACAGCAGATGAGGCCCTTCTGCACAAACTGGCTCGCCGAGTTTGGACCCGCCACGCCCGCGACCAAGTGATTTCCCGCGAAGACCTCGACTGGATTCGCGCGCGCTCCCCTGGGATCGAGATCATCTTGAGCAGCGCTTCACCCAAGGCGATGTTGGACGTGGCCGTCGAGGAGCTCGGCGCAGACCAAGCGACCTACTCCACCGCAGAACGCATCAATAGCGGGAGGGCTAAAATCGACCAACTGCGCGAAATCTGTCCCCGTGTCTTCGAACAGGATGTGAACGTGTTGGGCATCACGGATACGAGCTACGGCGAGGATCATTGCTGGACCGAACACTTCGCGTGCGTCGTCGATATCAATAGCCCCACACCCTTTGCACCGATCGTCACCCAGGCCTCACCGACCCGTGCAGTGCACTCCGCAATCGTGCTGACTCGCGAAGAACAACATCGGCGAGACAACGGAGATGCGGGTTATCTCGACGCTCGCAGGAAACACCGCGCGCCAACTGAGAAAGTCGAGCTCAATCGCGAGGCGCTACACGCAGTGCTTGGCGATCTGCTGGCGGAAATCAATCAACTGGCCACGCGCATGCCATCGCTTCCGCGGCAATGGGAGGTGGCGCACGCCCTGACCCGCCTCACTGAGGCGTCTCGCGCATTACTAACTGCACGCTAGGCAGTTTCTACGTGTCCTGAGCTGACGCTGGCGCTGACCTAACCGGAGATGAACCGTTCAATCGCTTGGGAGACCTCGGCCGCCCGCTCCATCACCAGCATGTGGCCCGCGCCTACGATCACGCGCAGCTCGTTCTCAGGAATGTTGGCAGCGAGGTGCTCCGCATACTTCGGCGGGGTCAAGGCATCGTTGGTGCCTACGATGATCAGGGCCGGGACTTGGATATCCTTCAGGTCTTTCATCCGATCGAAGCCGTCGGCCGCGCGCCAGTCGACGGCGCCGGTTTCAATGGGCGTGAGCTCTCGTGTTTTCGCGGCTTCGTCGACGATAGCCGGGTCTACATCCTTCTCGTACAGACCCGGATGAAGGGGCGGGAGCTCGCCGGATTTCGGAACTTGCTCGAAGAGCTGGAGGATCATCGGATGCACCCGCAGGCGCGCGCCGGTTGCGAGCAATACGAGGCCTTTGAGCCGCTGCGAAGGGGAGGCCAATGCGTGCTCTATCGCCACGGCCCCACCGAGGGAGTGGCCGGCCACCAGATAATCGCCGTCGACCTCCGACTCGATAAAGCCGGAAAGGAATCCTTCCATATTGGCCACCGTGCTGAGTGGCGGCCCATCGGTTCCGGCGCGGCCCGGAAGATTGATCGCGTACCGTGCCCGATCTGGTAGCGAGTCGAAGAGCCGGTCGTAGGTGTGGTGGTTGTCGGCGGAGCCGTGGATGCATACCAGGGCGGGCACCCTGCCCGCGTCATGCCGGAACGTGACGGTCCGTCCGTCGACTTGTCGACTCTCTACCACAGCGACAAGTCCTCGCTCGCGCTCGCTAGCGCAATCGCCTGGAAGCGAAAGAAACGCTCACGCGCATACGTACCGGTGTATTGCAACGCAAGCTCGTCGAAGGATACGGTTCGGAGGAAGCGATAGCCGCAGTCGGACATCAAGGGCGTGGGATCGTCGATGCCGAACTGCATGGGCTCACCGAGCTCTTCGATGATGTCTTTCATCGCGCGGTCTTCGTCCCGAAGACGTGGGCTCGCCTGGGCCATTTTGCTGTTGAGATAGTCAAACACCAGAAGGGACCCGGGGTCGAATTCGGAGGCCAGGCGCTCGAGCGTCGACCGGGCGGCCCCCTCGACGAGGTAGTAGATGACGCCTTCCCAGACGAAACAGGTCGGCGACCCGCGGTCGAGGCCCGCGCCCTCTAGGAGCGCAACAAAGTCATCCCGCTCGAAGTCGCATGGTACAAACGTCGCTGCATCCACCGGATAGGCCTCAAACCTCGAGAGTCTCTCACGTTTATCAACTTGGCTGGCCAGCTGGTCGACCTCGAAAAACCGGACGCCCGCCCGCGCGAGCCGTGCCGCCCGGGTATCGAGGCCAGCGCCTAGGATCACGACCTGCTGAACACCCCGATCGAGCGCCCGCGTCACGCAGTCGTCGAGGTAGCGCGTCCGGAGCCCCATCCAGAGAACCATCGACGGTGAGTGCTCGTCCCACCGGCGAGACAGCGCCGCCCCCTCCGGGCCAGCAAGGCCAAGCGCCCAAGGGTCGGCACAAATCGCGCCCGGGACAACCGAAGCGCGGCCACGGTACGCGGCGACCATGATAGCCGTCCGGCTGGCCGCGCGCGACGGGGTCACGCCTAGTGCCCGCGATCGCGATCGATGCCGGGATGTGTCGGGTCGCCCGGTTCGTGGCGCGGGTTGGCGGTGAGATACGTGCCGTCCCGCCCTGGGATCGAAAGGAGGGTTTCCTTGTCGAAGAGAAAGTGCTCGCGGCTAGTCGAGGGCGGCATGTGCATGCCCGTATCCATTCGAATCGCATCGCAGGGGCACGCCTCGACACAGTAGCCGCAGAAGATACAGCGGAGCTCATCGATTATGAAGACCGACGCGTAGCGCTCGTAGCCATAGCGCGGGTCATCGGGCTCGTACTCGGCGGGCTCGATGTGTATGCACTGCGCCGGGCAGGCCGTGCTGCAGCAAAGACATGCGACGCAGCGCGGGGAGCCGTCCGTGCGCTGCGTGAGACGGTGAATGCCGCGGAACCGCTCCGGATACTCTACCGTTTCTTCCGGGTATTTTACCGTGTCTATTTCCTTCTTGGCCTGCGGGCCGAAGGTGTTCTTGAAGAAGCGGCCCATCGCAAAGCCCACGCCCTTGGCGATCTCCGGCAAGTAGATCTGCTCGGCGAGAGTTCGTCCGGGTTTCTTGATGACTTTGACTTCGACTGCCATGCCCGACCTCAGAAGAGTTTCTCGAAGAAAGCGACCCAGCCGTCGAGCCAACCCGACAGGATGAGAGCGCCCACGACCAAGATGTTGAGCAACGAGATGGGCAACAGGCCCTTCCAGCAGAGCGACATGAGCTGGTCGTAACGGAATCGCGGAAGCGACCAACGAATCATCAGCTGGAGCCAAATCAGGACGATGATCTTCAACAGAAAGACCACGAACTGGATCGCCACGACGAGCCAGTGCACGACTGGCACCGAGTAGCTTGCTGCGACGAAGGGCAGTGTGAACTCGAACCCATCGCGATAAAGGAACGGCACGTCCCAGGCACCGAGGAAGACCACCGAGGCAATCGCGGCCAGCGAAACGACCTCGACGAACTCACCCATGAAGAACATGCCGAACTTCATGCCGGAATACTCCGTGAGGTAGCCGCCGACGAGCTCGCTCTCGCCCTCCGGAAGGTCGAAGGGAACGCGCTTCGTTTCGGCAATGGCCGCCACGAAGAAATTGATGGCGGCCAGCGTCAGCGGCGGGACGAAGATCCCCCACACGTGATTGTGCTGCCACATCGCCATGTCCTCGAGCCGGAGCGAGGCGTAGACCATGAATGCCGGAACGAGTGTCAGGCCGAGCACGACCTCGTAGCTCACCATCTGACTGGCGGCGCGAATGCCACCGAGCAGGGAGTATTTATTGTCCGAGGCGTAGCCCGAAACCGCGGCGCCGATGATGCCGGTGCTCGCGATTGCGAAGATGAAAAGAATGCCGATGTTGATGGTGGCAACTTGCATCGGCACCACGGCGCCGGCGATTTCGCCTGTGCGTGGGAGGACCTGATTGAGGTAGTCCCAGTGCAAGGAGCTCGCGAAGGGGATGACGGCGAAGGCCGCGATCGCAGGAATGAGGGCGATGATCGGGCCTGCAGAGAACAGGAGCTTGTCGGCCTTCGGAGGAACGAAATCTTCCTTGAAGACGAACTTCAGGGCGTCCGCCACGGGGTGCAGGAGGCCGATGAGCATGAGTTTTCCGCCATTGCGGACGATCACGCTATGCACGCCGTACCCGGCCCGCAGCACCACCGAGGCGACGCCAAACCCGACCAGAGTTGCGGTCAGATCGGACGTCGAAATCGGCAAAGGATTGCTGCCTTTGATCGCGACGAACGAGAGCGTGACCAGCGCCAGGACGGCGACGATGCCGGTCAATGCGGCCAGGCGCCACATGGGGAGCCGCGCCCGATCGATGAACGTCACCGCCGAAGCCGGCAGCACGATGGCAGCGCGGCTTGGTCCGAGCCGGTCTTGAATCATCGCGCTCTGACGGCGCTCCGCCCAGATGAGAATCGGGGCGAATCCGCCCACCGTGATCAGGAGGATGACCAGTACTTTCACCAAGGACGACGCGACGAGGAAGGTCGTGGTCATTGGGCTGCCTCCACCGCGTCCGCGAGGCCTTGGCGCAACCCCTGGAGATCCTCGAAGCCGAGGTCCTTACCGAGCCTCCGAGCCAGGTCCGAAATCGTTTTCCACGCGGGCTCGACGCCGGCGGGCGGTGAAAGCGTTGGCTGAAACGCCTGCGCCATCCCCTTGCCGTTGACGAAGCTTCCGTCGATTTCAAAGGTATCAGCCACCGGGATGGCAACGGAGGCAACCGCGGGCAGCGCCCCGACGTGACTGGTCAGCGAAACGACGCTGTCCAGGGCGACGAGCGGCGCGAGCTCTTCGAGCGCCTCGGCCGTGGCCCCGCCGAGCGCGAGCACCCCCTGCACGGCCCCGCTCTGCACCTCCCGGAGCAGGTCTCCGACCGACTTCAAGGTTGTCCCGCTCGCGGCCTGCGTCGCGCCGGCGCGGTTCGGGTTCCGGTCGTTGCTCCGCAAGATGTCATCGCCTTCCCATTCGTCGAGGGCGGCGAGGTAGAGCTGATCGGCGCCCAGGGCGGCTGCGAGCTTGGCAAGCGCGAGATTGTCCTCTGTGCTGTGCTGAGCGCTCAACACGATCGCGAGCTTCGACCCGTCGACGGCCTTCAGCTTCCTGGCAGCGAGATCGAGCGCTTCGTCTTCCCCGATGGGCATGCGCTCGTCACCGCGGCCCGCCGTCGCCATCAGAAGCCGGTCGGTGTCGTGGCGCGTGTAGGTCATCATGCCGTCGTCGCACATCCAAAACTCGTTGACATCGGTGTTGTCACGCGGGCGCAGCCGGTAGATCTTGCCGTTGCGCGGGTCGTAGTCGACGTGGGTGTTGCAACCCGTCGCGCAGCCCGTGCAGACGCCCTGCCCCGACTTGAGGAACCAGACCCGTGCCTTGAAGCGGAAGTCTTGGCTGGTGAGCGCGCCCACCGGGCAGACGTGTTCGGTCATCAGCGTGTACTTGTGGTCGAGCTCTCGACCCGGAGCGAGGATGATCTCGTTCTTGTTGCCGCGCTCCCGCATGTCGAGAACGTGGTCCTTGGCCACTTCGTCGCAGAAGCGAATGCAGCGCGTGCACATGATGCAACGCTCGGCATCGTAGACGATGGTCGGCCCGAAGCGAACGCCCTTCGGCTTGTGGACCGGCTCGGTGAGCTTGCGCTTCAGCGTGCCCTGGTGCTCGTAGTAATAATCCTGAAGCTTGCACTCGCCTGCCTGATCGCAAATCGGACAATCGACCGGGTGATTGAGGAGCAAGAACTCCTGGACCGAGGCCTGAGCGGTCTTCACCTCGTCGTTGGTCGATGAGACGACCATTTCATCGGCGGCAGCGAGCTGACACGCAGGCTGAAGCTTCGGTTTGGTGGCCGGAACGTACTCACCCTTGTCTTCGTCGAACGCGAGCTGCGGCATGGCCATCTGGCGGCCGCTCTCGACGTGCACGAGGCACATCCGGCAGTTGGCCGCAATCGACAACCCAGGGTGCCAGCAGTAGTGCGGGATCTCGATGCCCTCGCGCCATGCCGCCTCCATGACGGTCTCGCCGGGCTCAAACGAAATCTCTTTCCCATCCAACACGAACTTAGGCATTCGAAGCACTCACATTCTCAGATGAGCCGGATTTGCCGCAGATGCCGAGCGAGGACGTAAGCCGGCAGGTGCGGTAAAGCCGGGTCATCTGTCGCATTCTCCGCCGATCATGTTGACTGACCCAAACGTAGGAATGATGTCGGCGATCATGCCGCCCAGCAGCATCTCGCGCGCGGCAGCAAGGTTGTACCAGCACGGCGGCCGAACCCGGACACGGTAGGGAGTGCCGCTGCCGTCGGATACGATGTGGAAGCCGAGCTCGCCATTGCCGCCCTCCGTGAAGCTGTAGACCTCGCCCTTGGGCGTGCGCAGGCCCTCCATCACCAGCTTGAAGTGGGCGATGGTCGCCTCGATCGTCGTGTACACGTCATCCTTCGCGGGATAGACGATGCGCGGGTCGTCGACGTTGATCGGGCCGTCGTCGGGCATCTGCTCGATGGCTTGCTCGATGATGCGGACCGACTGCCGGATCTCTTCGAGGCGCACCATGAAGCGATCCCAGTTATCGCCATCTTCGCCGACCGGCACGTCGAAGTCGAAGCGGTCGTAGACGAGGTAAGGGTGGTCCTTGCGGACGTCGTACGGAATGCCCGTCGAGCGCGCCACCGGCCCGGTCACACCATACGAAAGCGCCTGCTCCTTGGTCAGAATGCCGACCCCTTGCATCCGGTCGAGAAAGATTCGGTTCCGGAGCAGCATGATCTCCGTCTCCTTTACGACCTTGTGAACTTCCGGAATCAGCCGCAACACGTCGTCTTTGAAGTTCACCGTGGGAGGCGCGGCCATGCCGCCGATGCGCCCGAAGCTGTGCGTCATCCGCGCGCCTGTCTCGCGCTCGAGGACGTCCCAAACCCAATCGCGGACCTTCAGCAGCCACAGGAACGGCGTGAACGCGCCAAGCTCCATGGCCGACGCGCCGTTGCATATAAAATGGTCCGCGATGCGCGACAGCTCACCGAGGATGACCCGGTAGTACTGGCAGCGCTCGGGAACTTCGATCTCGAGGAGCTTCTCGACCGCTAGGGCCCAGCCAACATTGTTGAGCATCGGCGACACGTAATTGAGGCGGTCGACGTACGGAAAGACCTGCGCCCAGGTGCCGCGCTCACACGACTTCTCGAAGCCACGGTGCAAGTAGCCAGGCTGCACGTCCAAGTTGATCAGGGTCTCTCCATCGAGGTCGATGACCATGCGAATGGTGCCGTGCATTGCAGGATGCGACGGGCCCATGTTCAAGCGCATCGGCTCGGCGGAGAGCTCGAGGGCAGCCTGGTCGTTCGGTAGCTCGTCAGCGGGTTGCATCTAGTCCCCCGAACCTTCCACGGCGGTTTCGTCGGACGCTTGGTCCGCTTCGGCTTCCTGCTCCATCCGCGCCGCGATTCGGGCGTGAATCTGCTGCGCGGCCTCGGAATCGCTCAGCGCCCGCCGCTGCCCCTGCTGCACGCCCATCGAAGGAGACACCTGATAGTCGTCACCCGCCAGACGCGCCTCCCAATCGATGCGCGCGAACGGCTGGCCCTCTTCGATGCCGAACGGCGGCAGCTTGGTAACGTCGTTCACCTCGCGGTACGGCACCAGGGGCTGCGCCTTGTCGATGGGATAATCTTTGCGGAGCGGATGCCCGACGAACTCTTCGTAGAGAAGGATGCGCCGCAGGTCGGGATGGTCTTTGAACTTGATCCCGAACATGTCCCAGACCTCACGCTCGGCCCAGTTTGCTCCGGACCAGATGCTGCTGAGCGTGCCGGGCTCCTCGCCGTCCTTTACGCGAGTGCGCATCCGAATGCGCGCCCCGGTCACGGACGAGCGCATCATGAGCACCAGGTCGAACCGCGCCGACTCGCGCTCGGGGTAGTCGATCGCAGTCAAATCGATGAAGTGGTCCATCTGGAGCTCGCCGTCGTCCTTCATGAACTGCGCGACGTCTGCCCAGTCTTTGAGGGCGACCACCACTTCGTGATCGCCGAACGCGTCGCTCGTTTCGAGGAGCCGTTCTCCGAACTGCGTGCTGAGCCGGTCGACGACCGCCTGGCTCATGAGTTGCCCTCCCGCGTCCTGCCTGGTGCGCGCTCGGGCACGAGCTTCGGCGGTACGACGATGGGCTTGCGGTCGTTGGCCTGGATCTTGTCTTGAAGCAGCATCAGCGCGTCGAGCACGGCTTCGGGGCGTGGCGGGCAACCCGGAATGTACACGTCGACGGGAATGACTTTGTCGACGCCGGGAATCGTCGTGTAGTTGTCGTAGAAGCCGCCGCACGAGGCGCAGGTGCCAAACGCGATGACCCACTTCGGGTCCGCCATCTGCTCCCAGATGCGACGGATTGCCGGGCCTTGCCGTTGGCTAATCGTCCCGACGACCCAGAGCACGTCCGATTGCCTGGGGCTGAAGCGCGGCGCCTCGGCGCCGAAGCGCGCGATGTCATATCGAGGCGCAGCCGTCGCCATGAACTCCATGCCGCAGCAAGCCGTGACGAAGGGGTACTGAAAGAGAGACCACTTGCGTGCCCACTGAAGCAGGTCGCTGAGGCGAGTCGTGACCGCAACCTCGCCGCCGCCATCGATGACCTTCAGCTCTCCCATTCGAGCGCACCCTTTCTCCAGGCGTAAACCAAGGTCACACCGAGAACGACGATGAACGAAAGCATCTCAAAGAAGCCCAGCCAGCCGAGCTCCCTAAAGAGGCTTGCCCAGGGATAGAGGAACACCGCCTCGATATCGAAGACGACGAAAAGAATCGCCGTCAGGTAGAACTTGATGCTCAAGCGGATGTGGCTTGCGCCAGTCGTCTCCGACCCCGACTCGTACGGAATGGCCTTCTCGGCCGTCATGTTCTTGGGTCCGAGGGCCGTGGTGAGGGCGAAGACGCCGACTGCGACGAGGGCAGCGACGCCGAGCATCAGGAACATCGGTAAATAGGCCGAGAACATAGAGGGGCGGACTCCGCGACGGGGCTAATTGAGCTGGTCGAGGGATGCTTAGTATCACCCTCAGGGGGTGTCAATGAAGGCGGCTGCGTCGCTGCCGTTACGGGCAACGCCGGCGGATCAACAGGGCGACGCCGAGGAGGAGAAGCCCCAGTTCGAAGGGTCCCCGGGCCGTCCCCGAGGGCGCAGTTTCGCAGCCAGAACCGGAAGCCGACAAGCCATTTCCGGCGCGGGACCCCGCTGTCACTTGCTCGTCGCCCCCATCGCCGGCAAGGCGAAGATGATGACCATCACGAACGTGGTTGTGCGTACTGACCCCACGCCCCCTCGGATCGCAGAAGTCTGTCAATGCACTAAGGTTCCGTCGGGGTTAAAAGTGGAGAGAACTCCGGCCCTGTGCCACTGTTTGGTTCGCGGATGGGGAAACGCCTGAGAACGGTTGCCGCCTTATGGGCGAGTTTGTGGTCAAACTCAGCGTTTGCCCAAGCGGAGGAGGCCCAGGAAGGCGGCATCGGCACCGTGCTGGCCTCGCTCGATCAGGGCTTCGGCGCCAACGTGGTTGGCCCTATTGCCCAAGTCCTCTTCTTCGACCTGATCTTCTGGGACAACGGCACCGAGGGCGATCTGAAGCTCCCCTTCATCGTCTTCTGGCTCATCGCGGGCGCGATCTTCTTCACTCTGCGCTTCGGGTTCATCAATATTCGCGCGTTCAAACACGCACTGGTGGTGACGACCGGCCACTACGACAATCCCGACGACCCCGGCGAGGTTACGCACTTCCAAGCGCTCTCCTCCGCCCTGTCGGCGACGGTCGGACTCGGAAACATCGCCGGCGTCGCAGTGGCTGTCGCCGTCGGCGGACCGGGCGCAATCTTTTGGATGATCGTCGCGGGCTTTCTCGGGATGTCGTCGAAGTTCATCGAATGCACGCTCGGGCAGATGTATCGCGAGGTCGGCGACGACGGACACATCTTGGGCGGACCGATGCGGTACCTCGATCGTGGTCTCGACCAGCTCGGCCTCCCGCGCTTGGGGCGCCTCCTCGCCATCTTGTTCGCCTTGATGTGCATTGGCGGAAGCTTCGGGGGCGGAAACATGTTCCAAGCCAACCAAAGCTACGCACAGGTGGCCGACGTCTTGCCGATTTTCGCGGGCGGCTGGGGCTCGCTCGCGTATGGCATCACGCTCGCCTTCCTGGTCGGAATCGTCATCGTCGGGGGCATTCGCCGGATCGGACAGGTCGCGGGCTTCATCGTTCCGCTGATGTGCGGAGTCTACCTGCTCGCCGGGCTCTTCATCATCATCTCGAACTACGATCAGGTCGGGCCGGCCTTCGGCAAGATCATCGGCGAAGCGTTCTCACCGCAAGCGGGCTTTGGAGGGATGCTCGGCGTGTTGGTCACGGGCTTCCGGCGCGCAGCGTTCTCGAATGAAGCCGGCGTTGGATCGGCGTCGATCGCTCACTCCGCAGCCGCAACCGACGAGCCTGTCCGGGAAGGCATCGTCGCCCTCCTCGAGCCGTTCATCGATACGATCGTCGTGTGCACGATGACCGGCCTGGTCGTGGTGATCACCGGCGCCTACGAGGGTGGCGGCGAAGAAGGCGTGCTCATGACCTCGAAGGCGTTTGCAACCGTCCTTCCATGGTTCCCCAAGGTGCTCAGCCTGGCGGTCTTCTTGTTTGCGTTCTCGACGATGATCTCGTGGAGCTACTACGGCGAGCGCTGCTGGACCTTCCTCTTCGGCGCCCAGTTTTCGATGGTCTACAAGGCGCTCTTCCTCTGCTTCATCGTATTCGGCTCGGTGCTGAAGCTTGGCAACGTAATCGACTTCTCGGACCTGATGATCCTGGGCATGTCGTTCCCGAATATTCTCGGCGCGTTCTTGTTGAGCGGGAAAGTCAGCGAAGCTCTGAAGAGCTACTGGGGACGCTATAAGAGTGGCCAGATGCAGCCGAGAAGGTAACTGCTAGGCTCGGCCCATGTCGGAGTTCGCAGCACGCCGCAAGCAGCTTTTCGAGGCAATGGGAGACGGCGTCGCGGTGTTTCCGTCTGCCCCGCTCGCCGTGCGCAACCACGACGTCGAACATCCTTATCGTCAGGGTAGCGACCTCTATTATCTGACCGGCCTAGACGAGCCCGAGAGCGTGCTCGTGTTGACCAATCAGCATGAAGAGCATCAGATGGTCCTCTTTGTTCGCCCCAAGAAGCGTGAGCGAGAGATTTGGGACGGGCCGCGGACCGGTATCGAAGGTGCGGTGGAGGCGTTCGGCGCCGACGTCGCGTTTCCGATCGACGAGCTCGCTAAGAGGCTTCCCGACTACCTCGGCAACGTCGAGCGCCTTCACTATCGGCTCGCGGAAAACGACGAAGCCGACGCCACGCTCTTTGACTGCTTGAACCTCCTTCGCCGCGGTAGCCGTCGGGGGATCACGGCGCCCGAAGCGATCATCGACTCCTCGGTGCACCTGCACGAGATGCGTCTGCGCAAGAGCGACGGCGAGCTCGCAACGATGCGACAGGCCGCGACCATCACCCAAGAAGCCCACCTGCGCGCAATGCAAGTTGCGCGCCCCGGCATGCACGAATATGAAATCGACGCCGAGTTGATCCACATTTTTCGCAAGCACGGAAGCGAGCGGCCCGCCTACGAGAGCATCGTAGGTTCGGGGCCCAACGCGACGATCCTGCACTACCGGGCAGGCAACCGTGTCATGAACGACGGCGAGCTGGTGCTGATCGATGCCGGTTGCGAGTACGGCTACTACGCGAGTGACGTCACGCGCACGTTTCCCGTCAACGGCAGGTTCTCCCACGAGCAGCGCGCGCTCTACGAGGTCGTGCTCCAGGCACAGCAGGCAGGCATCGAGGCTGTGAAGCCCGGCGTCACGCTCGAAGACATCCACTGCGGCACGGTTCGCTCGATCACCGAGGGCTTGATCGACATCGGCCTGCTGAAGGGCCAGGTGGATTCGCTCATCGAAGAAAAGAAATACGAGCCATTCTACATGCATCGAACCTCGCACTGGCTCGGAATGGACGTGCACGACGTCGGCCGTTACTACGTCGACGGCGAGCACCGGCCTCTCGAGCCGGGCTTCGTGCTGACGGTCGAGCCGGGCATCTACATCGCCGCCGACGCGGAGGACGTGGACGAGCGATGGCGCGGCATCGGCATCCGCATCGAAGACGACGTTGTCGTCACCAAAGCCGGACGCGACGTCCTGACCGACGGTATTCCCAAACAGATCGACGACGTCGAGGCAGCCTGCGCCTAGCGCCTTGGTTGCGCCGTATCGTCCGCGAGGCTTGTATGGTATGCCGCGCGGCATGTCAGTGGAACACACGATCGCTTTCGTCGGCGCCGGCAACATGGCGGGCGCCCTCATCCGCGGCCTGATCGCCACGGCCACGGTACCCGCCGACAGAATCGTCGCCGCCGACCCCGACCAAGCCCGGCTGAGCGTGCTCGAAGCAGAGCTCGGAATCCGCATCAGCACCGACAACGCAGAAGCCGTGCGAGAAGCGACCGTCGTCGTGTTGGCGACGAAACCGCAAGTCTTCGGGCAGGTGCTTCCCGACATCGCCGCCGCGGTGGGGCCCGACACGCTCTTGGTCTCGATCGCCGCGGGCATCTCGACAAACATGATCGAACGGGCGTTCCCTGAAGGCTCACGCGTCGTTCGCACCATGCCGAACACGCCAGCGCTCGTCGGGGCGGGGGCGACCGCGATTGCAGCGGGAAGCCATGCGACTGACGAAGACCTCGCTCTCACCGAAACCCTATTCCGGAGCGTCGGCATCTCCGTCCGGGTGCCTGAGGAACAGATCGACGCGGTGACGGGCCTCAGCGGCTCTGGACCGGCCTACGTGTTCGCCATGATCGAAGCGCTTCGCGACGCGGGCGCGCGCGAGGGCTTGCCTGAGGAAACAGCGCTTCGTCTAGCTGCGCAAACCGTGTTCGGCGCCGCACGGCTACTGCTCGACCAAAACGAAGCGCCCGAGGTTTTGCGGGACCGAGTGACGAGCCCAGGCGGAACCACGCGTGCCGGGTTGGACGCGCTCGAAGCCACAGGCTTCGCCGACGCGATCCTCGGCGCCGTACGTGCCGCGACCCGGCGATCCGTGGAGCTCGGGAAGATAGCCGAAGGGGCTAAGAGCTAACGCTCGGCCGCGGGGCGTGGCCCAAAAATCGCTGTCCCGATCCGAAGCATCGTCGCGCCCTCCTCGACTGCTGCCTCGAGGTCGTGCGTCATCCCCATCGAAAGCTCAGGCAAGCCGTGCGCCTCGGCTAGCTCGCGAAGGACGGCGAAGAACGGCCGAGTGGCTTCGACATCGTCGAGGTACGGCGCAACCGTCATGAGCCCTCGCAATCTGACTCCAGGCAACTCCCGCACCGCTTCCACGAGCTGCGGCACCTCCTCGGGCGCACAGCCGGACTTCTGCGCCTCAGCACCGACGTTGACCTGCAGCAGCACCTCGACATACGTCGCCCGTGCCACCGCTCGCGCGGAAAGCGCTTTCGCCAACCTGAGCGAATCGATGGTGTCCACGGTAGCTCGGGCGCCCTCGATGAGCTTGATCTTGTTGCGCTGCAGATGGCCGATGAACCGCCAGCTGATGTCAGGCAAATCACTCAACGCCGTAGCTTTGGCCGCGAGCTCCTGGGCGTAGTTCTCACCGAACACCCGCATTCCTGCATCGTAAGCAGCTCGAACTACCTCCTCCGAGTGCCCTTTGGACACCGCGATCAGCTGGACCAATTTCGGATCGCGCTCCACGCATTCGCACGCACGTTCGATGCGTTCGCGGACACGTTCGATGGCAGCAGAGATGTCGTGAGTCATGGCCATTGATCCAACGCGCCGTGCTCGATGAGCAGACTCACCACCTCGGAGGCAGGAAGGCCCACCACGTTCGTGTACGATCCTTCGAGCCGAGTCACGAAGCCGCTTGCGAGTCCTTGAATACCGTATGCGCCCGCTTTGTCGTGGCTCTCGCCGGCCGCGACGTAGCGCCCGATCTCCTCCCGGGACGCAGGCCTGAACCACACCCGGGTCTCCACGACGCGGCACCCGAGCACGCCCTCCCCCACTCGCCCAAGCGCTACTGCGCTTCGAACCACGTGGTCGCGGCCTGCGAGAAGCTCCAGCATGCGCACAGCGTCAGCGTCGTCGGCGGGCTTGCCCAGGCGCTGGCCGTCGACACATACGATGGTGTCCGCCGCAAGCACGTAGGCCCCGCCCTCCTGACTGGTGGCCAACACGTCCTCCAACTTCATCCGCGCTGCCGCGAGAACGAATTCGACGTCATCTTCGACGAGCAGCGCTTCTTCATCGGCGCGACTCGGTTGCACCTCGATTGCAACCCCGAGCGACGACAAGATCTCGCGGCGGCGCGGCGATGCGGAGGCGAGAATGATCGTGGCTCGCGGCGAGCTCACGGTCTCTCTCCCTCGTCTTCCATGCGGGCTTTGTAGCGCCGGAGGTAGCTCTGGCTCACTTGCTCGGGGTCGAGCTTGAGGCACTTGGCAAATTCGGTGACGAAGCCCCGTACGTAGACTGCCGCCGGCAAGGTCTCGAACTCATCCTCCTCGATGCATCGAAGGTAGTTGATGCCGATCTTCGTTCGCTCGCTGATCTGATCGAGGCTGGTACCTTGGGACTCCCGGACGGCGCGAAGAAGCGCCCCGCTAAACTCGGTGTCCGGAGTGATGCTCGGCGCCGGCGGAAGCTCGCCGCTCGGCACCTGTTCCTGTTCGGCCGCGGCCTTCGTTGCCGGGGCTTCGGGGAACACGGAGATCTCGTACGGACGGCGGCGAGCCGGGTCGAGGAGCACATCATAGGCCTCCTCGATTCGGCTGCGCGCAGCCTCGAGCCCCTCCTGGTCGAACAGGCCAAAAGTCACCACGTTCTCGCCGTCGAACACCGCACACATCCGCTTGTATGCGCGCCGAATCTCCTCGTCGGTCGCGGCGCGCTCGACTTCGAGCACGTCGTGATGCGAGCTCGGTGGCACCTCACGCCACGGCGCACGGTCCCGGCGACCGTCCTGAGACGCAAAGAGCCGTCGCGCGATCTTCTCGATGTTGCGGCTCGCCCTGCTGCCCGGGCTTTCCAACAGAAGCGGGCGCCGTTTTCGCGAGCTCGTTCGAACCGCGTCGTCATGCTCGACGTAGCCGAGGTACTTGAGAGCAACGCCATACCGCCGGCGTACCGCAACTGTGATCTGATCGCCGAGCTCGAGATCTGCGCGTAGACGTGCTTGGTTGACGACGAAGGAGAACTGCAACGTGTTCATGCAGTCTTGCAATGCATGCCCAAGCTCCGGCCACTCGCGTCGTAGCAGTGCCGTGATGTCCGAGGGTGCGGGTGTCTGACCGGCTTTCGTGAACGCAGTGTGAAGCGCGCTCTGCTGGCGTTCGTCGGAGACATGTTCGAGGGCCATCGCCGCGAATGCTTTGCGCACCAGCCGATATAGTCCGTTCACCGCGTTGGGTTCCGGCATTGTCAACGCGAGCCGATGGGTCGCTCCGCACCAGAAGCGAATCGCCGCGTCGGTGGCCGCGGACCCGAGGTCGACGACGGCGAAGTCCGCGTCTTGTTTTGCCAGCCGGACTTGCAGCTCTCGCAACGAGCTCCGGCGCGCGCTCCCTCGATGAGGCTCGCTCAATCCCCCTTCCATCAACTGCAGGTTTGCGATGGGACCATCGACCGGCTCACGCAGCGGCAGCGTGTTGACCGCATCGTGGTCGAGCGTTGCGGCTAACCTCGCCATGCTTCCCTCCGCACCGAATGCAGGGGTTGGCGCCAGGTAGGGGGCGACGCGCGGCCCGATGCCGAGCATCGCATGAAGGTCGGCACCTGACGGGTCTGCGTCCACCGCGAGCACGCGTTTGCCGATCGTCGCCAGGTAGATCGCCAGGTTCGCACTGAACAGGGAAGTTCCGACGCCCCCTTTGGCCCCAAGAATGGCGATCGTAGTTGGCGGCATCGAGCGCTCTTACCAACCGCTCGTTTCCCGCGCAACGAAGCTGTGTCCGCGCTCAGTCGTCCCGTTCGTAGGTAGCGCGTAGCGGAAACGGGTAGAAACGGGGACACCCGCTCTCGTCGCGCGCCTCATCGGCTTCGGTCACTTCTGCATCCATTGGGGGGTCGATGGGCTGCCAGCGCCCCGCTCCCGAACCTCGCCGCTTTCGGGCCTCTGAGGTCCCAATCTGCAGTCTCCCAATAGGTGCGCTCATCCGTGGCTGAGTCGTCATCCCCCTCCGATCCAAATCCGTGCCGAGTTTAACACTAACGGATGTTTCCAGGGAAAACACCACGGCAGAGCGTTCGGAACGCAAGACTGGTAGATTCCCCCGGAATCGTGGGGTCGCAGGAGTCAGAAGAGGTCCTCGAAGGCCTGGTCGAGGATGTGCTTTTCCGTAGTGATGACGGGAGGTTTACGGTGATTCGCCTCGCCACTGACGCGAACGCTGAGCTATCCCCTACGCACACCGCGGTAGGCGATCTCGGACAGATCGCACCCGGGGAGAATGTGCGCCTGGTCGGACGATGGTCCCAGCATGCAGTCTACGGGGCTCGCTTCCGCGTAACGTCCTTCACGCCGACGATTCCCTCCACCGAGCAGGGGATGATCCGCTATCTCGGCTCCGGGCTGATTCCCGGCATTGGCCCAGCCCTGGCCGCCCGCCTCGTCGAGCGCTTCGGTCCGGATACCCTCGACGTCATTGCGACCCAGTCGGCGCGCCTCCGCGAGGTATCCGGTATCGGTAAACAGCGTGCGGAATCGGTCGCAAAAGCGGTTCGCGAACGCCGCGTCGAAGCGGAGACGATGAGCTTTCTGCACGCCCTCGGGATGGGCCCGGCGACCGCGCGCGAAATCGTCCGGAAGTACGGCGCGGATGCTCCGCGTGTGGTGCGCGACGACCCGTACATCGTCGCCGAACAGATCCGCGGCATCGGCTTTCGCACTGCGGACCGGATCGCCGAGGCGCTAGGGATCGCCGGCGATGATGTGAGGCGTGTGCAGGGCGGCGTGCTGCACCTCATCGGTAAAGCCGTTGACGACGGTCACGTCTTTGCGACCCGGGCCCAGCTCCACGACGGCCTCGAGCAACTCGACGTTCCCTCTGACGCCCTCGACGAAGCTCTCCAACAGTTGCGGGCGCGAGAGCTCGTCACAATCGAAAATGACGCGGTCTATCCACCGCTGCTGTATCGCGCCGAGATTCTCGTGGCCGAGGCGTTGAGCGCCCTCGCGAACCGCCCCAAGGCAAAGCAGCCGGTCAAGACCCACGACCACACCCTCAGCGACGCACAGCGAAGCGCAGTGGAAGCATCGCTCGGCACGCATTTGCTGGTCCTCACCGGCGGGCCGGGCACCGGTAAGACCACTACGGTGCGTGCTATCGTTCAGGCGCACGCGGCTCTCGATCGGCGCGTGGCACTGTGCGCGCCTACAGGACGTGCCGCGAAGCGCCTCTCCGAGGCAGCCGGCATCGAGGCCAAGACGATCCATCGCCTTCTCGAGTGGAACCCCGCGACCGGCCACTTCAATCGCAACCAACGCCTACCGCTCGAGGCAGACCTGATCCTCGTCGACGAGGCGTCGATGCTCGACATCCGACTTGCCTCGCAGCTCCTCGCCGCGATTCCTCATAGCGCTACGCTGGTCTTGGTCGGTGACATCGATCAGCTCCCGCCTGTCGGGCCCGGACAACCTTTGCGCGACCTGATCGCATCACGGATCTGCACGACGATTCGCCTTCATGAGGTGTTTCGCCAAGCGCAGCAGAGCGCTATCGTCCGCGGTGCTCACGCGGTGCTCGAAGGACGCATGCCCGAGCCGACGCCCACGGGGACGAAAGGCGACGGGGACTTGTTCGTGATCGCGGCCACGGACCCGGAGACGATCATCGAGCGTCTCGTACAAGGGCTTCGGCGCATATCGGTGGCGTATGGGTTCGACCCGCTCGCCGACGTTCAAGTCATGACCCCGATGCGACGCGGCCCGTTGGGCACGATCAAGCTCAACGAAGTCCTTCAAGAAACATTCAATCCGAGCACCGAGCAAACCGCTGCACCGACGTCGTTTCGACGAGGCGACAAAGTGATGCAGCTCCGCAACGACTACGACAAAGAGGTCTACAACGGCGACATCGGCAAGGTGAATAGAATCGAGGGTGGCGTGACGTTCGTGCGCTTCGACGGGCGCGAGGTTCAGTACAAAGCCGATGAGCTCGATGCGATTTCGCTGGCCTACGCATGCACCGTTCACAAAGTACAGGGCAGCGAGTTCCCGGCCGCGGTCATCGTCTTGCACAACGCCCACTTCATGTTGCTCAACCGCGCCCTTCTCTACACGGCGCTCACGCGCGCGAAGAAGCTCGTGGTGCTGGTGGGCGACCCCCGAGCCATGGCCCGGGCCGTCCGTAACGCCCTCTCCTACGAAACCAACTCGAAATTGCTCGACCGCCTCCGGTCGCTCACCGGCTAACGGTTGTCGAACGCGCCCATGACGGCGTCGTGAAAAGCCGGGCGAAAGGCTCGAATGGCGGCGTTGTCGTCCGAGACCGCGACGCGATTGGTCAGCAGCACCACGACGAGCTGCCGGCGCGGATCACACCACAGCGAAGTGCCAGTGAACCCAAGATGGCCAAATGCCTCAGGGTCGATCAAGGAGCCCGCGGAGCTTCCTTCCTCTGCCTTGCCGTCCCAGCCAAGCCGGTGCGTGCCGCCGGGCCTGGCGGCCGTCGCGTGCCGGATGAGCTCTTCCTCTGAAGCGCCTCGCCTGCCATGCCAGCCTCCGACGCAGGCAGCCCCAAACCTGGCTACGCCGCTGGCAAGCCCAAACATCCCCGCATGGCCCGCCACGCCACCGAGCGCCGCGCAGTTGTCGTCGTGCACCTCGCCCCACAGGATTCGTTCACGCCAGGCCGACCAGCCCGTCGGAGCGCAGCGCGCTTTCCAGTTCTCATCCTGCCGGCTTGCGCCAAAGAACACCGTGTCGTCCACCCCAAGCGGAGACCCGACGCGTTCTGCCACGATGTCGTTCAACGGCTTGCCCGCTGCGCGACTCATTGCGACTCCCGCCAGGATGTACCCGAGATCGCTGTAGACCGACGTGCCCACCTTACCCGCGTCCCAATGAGGAAGCAGCTCAGCTAGGATCCACGCGCGTGCCGCGTCGCTACCAGGCTCTTCGGGAAGAGTCTCGTAAAACGGAACCCAAGCCTCCAAGCCTGACCGGTGACTCAGCAGCTCTTCCCAGTTGCGCGCCCCCACAGGCAGCCCCTTCGCTTCCGGGATGAGCTCGTCCACACGCGCGCCGAGCCCGAAGACGCCTGCCTGGTGCAAAGCAAGCGCAGCCATTGCGACCCAGGGCTTGGTGAGCGAGGCCAGGTCGTAGATCGTATCGGCCGCCACCGGGTCGGAACCTTCGGCGCGGGTCCCTGCCATCCCATCGACATACGACCAGCCCCCCCCCTGCCATATCGCGACGCAAGCGCTCGCGCCGGGGAACACCCCTTCCTTGCATCCCGCATCGAGCTGTTGCTGCAAAGTGCGCTCGATGCGCGTCGACACCTCGGCAGTCACGACTGGGGTCTACCCAATCGCGCGGCGATGGTCTACAGGAAGCGCCGAGCCATGACGCTTCCCTACCTCACGACCTCGGTCGATCCGATCGAAGCCGAGTTCCGATCGATCCCGGAGGACTTCGAGGTCGAAGAGGTGCCGGCGTACGCACCGAGTGGAACCGGCGAGCATGTCTTCGCGTTCATCGAGAAACGCGGGCTGACGACCAAGGACGCAGTGCGCGCGCTTTGCGAGAGCGTGGGTGCCGACCCCAGGGCCGCTGGCTGGGCAGGGCTCAAAGATCGACACGCGGTCACCCGCCAATGGATCAGTATCTGGGGCGCAACGCCGGACGCAGTGAGGAAAGCCGAGATCGAAGGCATCCGAGTCCTCGAAGTCGCGCTTCATCCGCACAAACTGCGAACGGGTCACCTTCAGGCGAACCGATTCCGCATCCGCCTGCGGCAGATCGACGTGTCGAAACTAGAGGACCTGCGCCGCGTACTATCGGAGATCGAAATGCACGGGCTACCGAACTACTATGGAGAGCAGCGATTTGGCCGAGAAGGCGACAACGCAGAACGCGCCCTTCGATGGGTGCTCGGCGAGACGCGCGCGCCCCGAGCTGGCTTCCAGCGAAAGCTGCAAATGTCCGCGCTCCAATCCCAGCTCTTCAATCGCCGCGTCGCAGAGCGCGTACAAAGCTCGACGCTCGCACGGGTCTTCGCGGGAGACGTGATGAAGAAGCACGACTCTGGCGGCTTGTTCATCGCGACCGAGGTCGAGGACACTCAGGCGCGGGCCGATACCTGGGAGATCAGCCCCACCGGACCGATGTTCGGCGCCAAGATGCGCTGGCCCGAAGGCGAGGCCCTGGCGCGCGAAGAAGCACTCCTGCAAGAGGCGGGGTTAACCCTCGATCACCTCGCGAAGTGGAAGCGTGTGGCCCCCGGAACCCGGCGTTTTGTCCGCGTGCCCGTGCCGAGCGTAGACCTGACTGTGAGTGACAACACCGTAGATCTCAATTTCACCCTACCCGCCGGCTCTTACGCGACCATATTGGTCCGGGAGATTCTCAAGCGGGATGCACAGCCCCCCAAGACCAGCTAGAAGCGCGCTTCTACCCGAGGAAAAGCATGATCGACATTCAAGAGAGACTCACCGCCTTCGCCATGCTTGGCGCGACGTGGGTCATGTGGCTTCTGGTCGTCCTCTCCATCATTGGGGTCGCGATCATTTTCGAGCGGGTCTATTACTTCTTCGCCTCTCGCGATGATGTCCGAAAGCTCCAGGAGGACCTGCGACTGCTCCTCGCAAAGAACGACCTTGCGGGCGCGCGCGAACGTCTATCCCAGTCGGAGTCGTTCCAGGCCAAGATCGTCTACTCCGGCATCGAAGTGGTCGAGGATGGCTCATCGGCCGTCGAGGAGCGTCTGGCCGGCGCCACATCGGTCGCCCGCACCCAGATGGAGCGAAACCTCGGATTCCTCGGCACCGTCGGCAACAACGCACCGTTCGTCGGCCTTCTCGGAACGGTCATCGGCGTCATCAAGGCGTTCCACGTGCTCGACCAGGCCGCGGGCAAGGTTACGAGCGGCCTGATGACCGAGGTCGGTGAGGCATTGGTCGCTACGGCGATCGGCCTGCTGGTCGCCCTCCCGGCGGTCGCGTTCTTCAACTACTTCCAGCGACTGATTCGCTATCGCCTCACCTGGGCCGATGCGCTCGGCCGCGACCTGCTCGCATACCTCAAGGGTCAAGAGCGCAGGGGCAACCAGTAGTCATGGCTGGTGGCGGACGCTCCGGTGACGACGACGATCTGATCACCGATATCAACATCACCCCGTTGGTGGACGTCGTGCTCGTTCTGCTGATCATCTTGATGGTGACCGCGACGGCCATCGTCTCGAAGACGATTCCCATGGAGCTCCCGAAGGCCGCGACCGGCGAGCAGACACCGACCACTCTCGCCGTGTCGATCGACCAAAGCGGCCAGGTGTTCCTCGACACGATTCCCGTCACGACCGAAGAGCTTCGGACGCGCGTCCGCGCTGCGCGTGAAAACAACGAAGACCTCCGCGCCGTGATCGCGGCCGACGGCCGAATCACACACGCGAAGGTCGTCCAAATCATCGACATCCTGCGCCAAGAGCGCATCACGAAGTTCGCGATCAACGTGCGTCCCGAGGAGATCGGACGCTGAACGGCGCTGCGGCCGAACCGATGTCCACTCCTCTCGAGAATCTGGCCCCTTGGGTGCTCGAAACAGGATGGGTCGTGCTGGCGATCGCCACGCATGCGACGTTTCTCGGCCTGATGCCCAAGGTCCCGATGGGGTCGGGCGTGGAGGACCCGCTGCATACGGTGGCGATCGCGATCGTGGACGACGAGCCTGTCGTAGCCGAGCGCGAGGAAGAAGTCCCGGAGCCCGAAGAGCCTGCTGAGCCCGAGCCGCTGAAACCGCCGCGGAAGCCCAAGACCTTCAAAGCCCCGAAAGAGCCGCCCAAGGCACCTGAAGAGCCGCCGGCCGCCGCACCGGAAACCCCGATTACTTTCGACAACGTGGTCCTCACCAATGAAGGCGGCGAACCCTCATCATGGGCCATGGACCCTGGCTCAGGCGAAAGCCGCGAGGGACCGATCGGCCGGCCCGAAGCGGTCGTCACCGGCAGGAGCCGCGATGGCATCATGGGCGGGATCATCGGAGGCACCGGCATCGGGGTCGTCGTGAACGTAGGCGACCTCTCGAAGGCACCGATTCCGCCATCTTTGAAGCGAAAGCTAGAAGAACTCTACCCTAAAAAGGCACGCCAAGAAGGGATCGAGGGCGAGGTGGTCATTCGACTGCAGGTCGCTCCGGACGGTCTCCCAGGCAAGATTCGGATCATCTCGGAAGACCCGCCGGGATACGAGCTCGGAAGGGCCTGCGTGAAGACCCTGCAAGGCGAGAGGTGGGAGCCTCCAATCGACAAGGACGGCAAGCCAGTCACCACACGGGTCACCTACCGCTGCGGCTTCGAGATTCGTTACTAACCCATTCAAGAAGGGGACAGTCCCCTTTTTGAAAGGGTTAATTATCGGTGCCCAAACGGGCAGCACTTTCTTTGACCCTTGGGCGGCCGCGGCAGTACCTGTGACGCATGCGGTGGACGCTGTTCGGCCTGCCTTTACTGGTATTGGGATGTTGGGGTCAGGCTGACGAACCACCCGGCGAGCCCGTGGGCACTTTCAACGTGGTCGGGTTCATGGTGGAGCAGAGCTGCGGCGCAGCGATTCCCGCTCCCGACCCTCTGGATCTCCATTTCGAGCTGCGAAGTGAATCGAACGGACGCGCCTACTGGCAGAAACTCGGCGGCGCCATGTTCGCCGGCGTCGAGAAAGACGACCAGTACACCTTCCAGGTCAGTCAGAGCTGGATGGTGGTGCAGCCGGATCGCTTCCGTGGCTACGTCGGCTGCTCGGTCACACAGCGCGACGTCTTCACGTTTCTGATCGAGACTGTCGAGGTCGATTTGGAGGGTGACACTGGCGTCGCTGATGCCGGCGTTGACGATGCCGGCGTCACTGATGCGGGCGTCGATGAGGGCGTCGATGAGGGCACCGGAGCCGATGCGGGCGTCGAACCGGCCTTGCTCACCCTCACCGGCTCTCAGACCACCGAAATCGTCCCCCTGGCCGGCTCAGACTGCACACCCGCAGTCGCTGCCCTAGGCGGTCCGTTCCTGGCGCTCCCCTGCCGCATCGAATACGTCCTCACCGGCGACGGCATCGCCATCACCACCGAGTGATCCGGGAAGCAAGCGCGTCGTGACGCCTTTGCGAAGGAGCGTGCCCCACATTGGGATGGCGCTGCCCCTGGCGCCGCCGTTTATTCGTCGCCGTTCAGCTCCGACGGAAACTCCGAAGGCATCAACGCGCCCTTCGGAACCGGCCGTGTTGGCACCGGTGGCGGGGTGTCGCTCTCCTCGGTAAACGGGCCCGGCAGGCGCTCCGCGCGAATGATCATCTTGGCCGAGTGAACGCCGAAGAAGATTCCTAGGGTCGCCTCGCGGCCGCTAACCTCGTCGACTCGAAAACCGTTGCGCTGGAGGAGCGAGCGGATCTCGTGGAGAGCGTAAAGCCGAATCGAGTAGCAGCGGTCATGTTGTTGGCCGCTGTGGCTCGCGACTCGGCGCTTCACACGGAGGCGTGATGTTTCATAGTCGAAGTCTGTCTCTTCCATGCACACCGCGCCGTCGACCTCGAACCAAACCTGATTCGGCTGCGAGCCAATGATGAAATCGCGGTTGATGACTTCGAGCAGCAGCGTGCCATTCGGCTTGAGCGCCTGGTGGAACTGTCGAATGGCAAGCTCGTTTTCCTCTTCGCTGAAGTAACCAAAAGTCGTCCCCCAGCAAAGCAGCGCGTCGAACGGCTCTTCGAAGGTCACGTCGCGCATGTCGCCGCGCACGAAGTCGATTTGCAGCCCTCGATCTTCGGCCTCGTCGTAGGCGCGCGACACCATCGTGGCCGAGATGTCGAGTCCGACCAGGTGGTAACCTCGCGAAGCGAGCTCGACCGTCTGCACCCCGAGCCCACAGCCAACGTCGAGCACACGCGAGCCGACGGGGATGCGCACCGCGCGCTCGATGAAATCGCACTCGAGAGCTACTTCCTTGGGCGTCGCCGTTCGGACGGTTCGCAGGTAGGCCTCCCCGAAGAAACTCTCGTACCAAGGACCGTCTTCGTCCGCCTCGACTTCCGGAGGCCCCGCGTCCGCCGATTCAGCCGGCGGCGGAGGGGGCTTGGGAACCGGAATCATCATCTCCGCCGCGTTGTCAGGGGGCGGTGCAATGTCGCTTCGAGAAAGAACGTCTGCGTCCTCGATGAAAAGCTCTTCGGGAGGTTCGCTGTACCGTGCGGCGGTCGGCGGCCTGCTAGACGACCGGATCGCGGGCGGCTCACTGAAGTGCACGTCGATCGACGGTTCCGACAGATCGGCCGTGTCGGTTTCGGACTCATCGCCGCCGAGCGGATCGGCCTCGGTCATGAAGGAGGGCTCCGTCGGGTCCCGGTCTTCGATGGGTTCGACTGCCGCCATCACCCCGCTCGGCGGATCCAACTCAACCACGTTCGACACCGAGTGTGCAGCACCGGTGCCATTTCCGTTGGTCTCCGTCGTATCATCGAGGACGCTGGCGCGCGGGATGTCGGTGATCGGAACACGAAGCGCACGCCGACGCCGCGGAGCATGGGACTGATGACCCTCGGGCTTGTCCACGGACTCACCGCTCATCGACGCCCCCCTTGGCCATGACTTCGCCCATTCGAATGGACGCGCCTGCCTGCACGACGACGTCGAGCTTGCACTCGGCTGGGGTCATCACGATCGCGGTCGAGCCCATGTGAAAGACACCCAGCTCGTCGCCGCGGTCACGAGGAATCGGCGAATCGGCGTAGCTTCGCAGCCCCGGAGTGTCCCCCCGGTTCGTTTGCACATCATCAAAGCTCAACCCGATGCGTCCCACACCGATCGCCCCCACCATGATCGTGGTCACAAGTCCGTGAACCACGCCTTCTTGCACAATAGCAAGACGTTCGTTCCTTGCGAAAAGCTGGGGGATAAAGTTGGTCCCAATGCTGTTCACGGGGAACAGCGTGCCCGGCACGTACCGCATGCACTGCACGCTTCCGCAGGTCGGCGCGTGTACGCGATGGTAATCACGCGGCGAAAGGTAGACGATGAAGTAATGGCCACCCTCGTAGGCCTTCGCCGCCTCGTCATCGCCGAGCAGCGCCGCGGCTGTGTACCGCTGCCCTTTCACGGTGAGCTCACCATCGACCGTGATCTCGCCGACGTCCTCGAGCCGCCCGTCTGCCGGCGACACGAGCGCGGTCGGGTCGGGGTCAACCAACCTCGCCCCTTCGAGGAGCGTTCGGCTGAAAAAGTCGTCAAACGTTCGGAACCCGCCCGATGGCACGTCCACCTCGCTCAGATCCACGTCGTAGACGCGCACAAAGGCCGCAACCGCCGCATTGACCACCGGCTGAGGGGCCCGAGACGCCGCAAGCCTGCCAAGCGCCCTGCTCAGCCCCTTCCGCGGCAGAACACGAACCGTCTGCGCGGCTAGTCGTGAAGCACTCATCCCCATGAATCGGTGCTGCGTGCGAATGCTATCCGACTCGATGACACCGCGTCAAACACCCGCGGCCCGACAAGTCTTCGAAATCCCGAGGAATTTGCGGTTGCAGAGACTGGAACGCCTCGCCGGGATCAATCCCAACGAGGCATTCAGACTCACAGAACCAGCGCTACACCGCTGCTTCGCCGCGCTCACCCGTACGGATTCGCACCGACTCTTCAATGGGTGACACGAAGATCTTGCCGTCACCGATGCGGCCGGTCTTGGCTGCATTCTCGACCGCTTCGATTACCGAAACGACCAGGGAATCAGGAACGACGATTTCAACCTTCACCTTAGGGACGAAGTCGACCACATACGCGGACCCCCGATAAACCTCTCGCTTACCACCCGTGCGGCCAAATCCTTTGACCTCCGTCACGGTCATGCCTTTGATGCCTACTTCGTTGAGGGCATCCTTCACCTCATCGAGCTTGAAAGGCTTAATAATGGCTTCCACCTTCTTCATGGGACCTCCGAAGTTCGAGCAGTCCAACGAGAACCGCCGATGCGAATGGGTGTACGCCCCGATTGTTTCCAAATTGTTTCGTGGCCGTAAATACGACGGTAGGGGGGCAAAGTAAGCTCGAATCTGCGACTCGAGACCCCGAGCTCAGAACTGCTCGCGGCGCTTGGCGGCGGGATCGGTCTGCGGGGGCCGCCGATAGAGACCTGTCGCCTTCACGATCAGGGCGTGGCCTTTGCAGGCGGCTGGCTTGTCGCTGAGGTAGAGGACCGGGCAACGGCCGATTTCGACCACGTCCATGCCGAGCTCGCGCGCGCGCGCCACGGCCTTGGGGTGCCCCGTCCCAAACGAGAACCAAACCCGCTTGCAACCCGCTTCCTCCGCAAGCTCCACCGCGCTCCGCGCGGTTTTCGGATGCACCCAAATCACCGCCAGGTCCCCGCGGTCGTCGGGGAGCTCGGCAATGGAGTGGTAGACCTTGCCGCCCTCAGTCGGCCCGCGCGAGACCGGGAGGTCGCCCATGTCCAGGCAGTAGAACTTCTTCCCGATGCGTGTGTACGCATTGTACGAATACCCGGGAAAACGATCCTCGGAGGAGTTGCCGATCAGAACCAGCGGCTCCGGACTGTTGATGACTCGTTCGAGTGGGTGCATGGGAACCTCCGCCGTGACGCTAGCACGATTGGCGACCGTGCTAGGCTCCCGCGCCCATGCCCTCGCTCCTCAACACGGTTCGTGATCTAGAGCGCCTGCGGCAAATCGCCGGCGTCCTAGCGGTGCATGGCTTTGGCGAGGTCGTCGATCGGACGGGGCTGAGCACGTTGATTCCGGGCCGCAAGCGCGACGACGCGGGGAGGATGCCGGCGGGCATCCGACTTCGGAAGGTCTTAGAGGACCTCGGACCGTCGTTCGTGAAGCTCGGACAGCTCATGTCGACGCGCTCGGACTTGATTCCGGAGGATATCCTCGTCGAGCTCAGGAAACTCCAGGACAGCGTTCCGCCAGAGCCGTTCCCCGCGATTCAGGAACAGGTCGAGCGCGAGCTCGGCTGTGCGCTTTCGGACGTCTACGAGTCGTTCGAGGAGAGCCCGCTCGCCTCGGCTTCCATCGCCCAAGTCCACCGGGCACGCCTTCGGAACGGCGAGGAGACGGCCGACGTCGTCGTGAAAGTGCAGCGCCCGCAGGTGCAGGCCCTGATGGCGCGAGATGTCGATCTCCTCTACTGGCTCGCGCACGCCATCGTCCGCTCGATGCCAGAGTCCCATCTGTACCGGCCGGTCAGCCTCGTCGAAGAGTTCGATCGCTCCGTTGCCGCGGAGCTCGACTTCTCACTCGAGGCCGACAATCACGAACGCTTCACCGCGAACTTCCAGCACAACGCGCACGCCAAGTTTCCAAAGGTGTATCGGCGCGCGAGCGCAAAACGCGTGCTGACGCTCGAGTATCTCGAAGGTCGCAAGGTCTACGCTGCCCTGCGTGCCGGCGTGAGCGGCGAGCTGATGGCAAAGCGCTCGGTCGAGATCATCATCCAGCAGATCTTCGAGGACGGGTTCTTTCACGCCGATCCACACCCCGGGAACATCATCATCATGGGCGAGGACGACGATCCAGTCATCGGCATGATCGATGTCGGTATGGTCGGCCGTCTCACGCCCAAGATGCGCGATCGAACCATCGATTTGATGCTGGCCGCGGTGCGCGAAGACTACCGGGCAATGGCCGACGCGCTCTACGCGATCGGGCGGCCCACACACAAGATCAGCCGCGACGCCTACAACGCCGAGGTCGCGACCTTGGCTCAGCGCTATCTCGGCAAGCGGCTCAAGGAAATCGAGCTGGGGCCGCTAATCCGCGACCTCGTCATGGGTTCGCGAAAATTCGGTGTCGAGATCCCCACGGAGTTCTTGATGCTTGGCAAGAGCATCATGACGGTCGAAGGCGTCGGCAAGGAAATCTATCCGGAGCTCGATCTTCTCGAAGAGGTGCGACCCTATTTCATGCGGCTGTTCCAGCAACGCTATTCCCCCGAGCGGTTGACCCAGGACGCGCTTCGAAGCCTGCGTCGGCTCGGCGGCGCCGCGTCTGAGATGCCGCTGCAGCTCGAAGAGATTCTCGACGACCTGCGCAAAGGCGCGTTCAGCATCCGCACGCAGCAGACGCAGCTGGAGTCGGCTGCCGATCGATTGGGGCGGCGCGCGTTTAGCGGGCTCGTCGTAGGCTCGCTGATCATTGCGGGCGCCATCTTGCTTTCGCAGGAGAGCTACTGGCTTGGAGGTTTGACCGTTGGCGCCGGCGCATTCTACGCGCTCCTGCACACCGCACGCGTGTGGTTGCTTGGCAAACCGGAGTCTTGACCTAGCCCCGAATGGCTCGCCCGATCATCACCCCGAGCGCACCCGCCGCTAGGCAAACCAGTACAGTGCCGCCCATGTAGAGCGCCGCTCGGCCCCAGGCGCCGCTTTGCATGAGCCCGATGCTCTCGAGGTTGAACGTCGAGTACGTCGTGAAGCCGCCCATGACGCCGGTGCCGAGCAGCAAGCGCAAGTCGGTGCCGAACCAGGAGCGGTCCTCGGCAAGCACGAACACCAATCCCAGGCCGAGCGAGCCGAGCGCGTTCGCAGTGAACGTCGCCCAGGGAAACCCTTGACCAACCGCGATCGGCCCGAGCGTCAACGACACCCAGTACCGAAGACAGGACCCGGCTGCCCCCCCCGATTGCGACCCACACGAAGCTCACGCTCGCGTTGTAGACGAGAACTTCGCGCAGGCGCAAGGTTCGAGCGTGCTAGAGTCGGTGCCGTGATCAGCGGGGACTTCGCCTTCTTTGGCTACGACGACACCTCCTGGGACCGGCTCGTCTCGTTATTCCTGGGCGAGAACGACGGCGGGAAGCAGCGCGGCGTTCTCGTGGTGGTCGTCGACACCGCGCGAACGCCCGTGGCCGCCTTTCACACAGCCGCCGGCTCGCTCGACCCCGTCACTCTTCCGTCCTTGGCCAACCTTGAAGCCCTCTGTAACGCTACCGCGGCCGGCACCTGCATCGTCGTACGCGAGCGCGCGATGGCCAACATCCAGGACTATCTTGCCGAGCCGCTCGACCCCGACCAGGATTTCGTGACGCGGGTCATGCGATTCGCCCACGTCTTGCAAGAGCTGGGGAATGGCAACTGGCTACGGATTTGGCCGAATCCCCTCCCCGATCTTCTGCTGTCCGCGGCGCCTGCCGCCAAGCCAGCGATCGACTTCCTCCTGCCCGACGGGCACAACGTGGTGCTCGGCATTTTCGAAGAAGGAGAGCTGTGGACGGGAGCCGTGCTGAGACGTAACGCCGGCAGCTTCGACGTCTTCGCAGGCCCCGGCGCGATGTCTCAATGGGCCGGTCCACTCGGGGGCGCCTGGCGTCGCGATCATCGCGTGCTGACCCGCGCCATCGAGCGGGAGCTCGGTCCAATCCACATTGGACTCTTCATGGAGCTCCGCACCGCCCGGGCCCTCCTCGCAAGCAAGCAAGCCGGCGACTGGGCCATGGCCTACGCCACCCGGGAGCTGATGGTTCACCCGCTGCCGGGGTACGCTGCGGCCGGACTCGGCATCGACGTGCTAAGCGGAGCAGCCCAGTACGCGCTTCAGGCTCTCGAGCAGATGGACCCGGAGGAGATCATCAGTATCGCCCAGGGGTTCTGGCGCGGCCTCACCGATGGCAAAGGCGTCGAGGGTTTGCTGGGCTTCTCGCCGACCCGAATGGTTTCGGGCGCGTTGGAGAAGGCCCTCAGCCAGCGCCCACCAGCCAACGGCGCCGCGACCTCCTCGGATGAAGGATCAGACGACGATCCGTCGCTTCTTTGACAAAATTGGCGACCATCTGTACCTTTATCCCACCTGCTCAACATTGCAGGGGACATCTGTGCAGCATTTAGATACTATCAGCAAGGGCGGTGAGAGATGCGAGCGGGGGAAACAATGCATAAGCTAACGGCGCGCCAAAAGGCGGTTCTTGAGTATATTTCTGACTCGGTTGACGCGCGTGGGTACCCACCCACCCTTCGTGAAATCGGGAATCATCTCGGCATTCGCAGCACCAACGGGGTCAACGATCACCTGCGCGCACTGGAACGCAAAGGCTACCTCACCCGCGAGGACATGAAGTCGCGGACCCTGCGCCTGATGAAGACCCCGGATGGCAAGCCGAGCAGCCGGCCTCCCGCCGCCAACGACGACCTCATCGAGATTCCCATCATTGGTCGCGTCGCCGCGGGCGCGCTCTCTGAAGCGATCGAGCACCCCGACGACACGGTGCACATCGACCGGATGCTCATCGGCGGACAGCGCGAGGTCTTCGGCCTTCGAGTCAGTGGTGAGTCGATGATCGAAGCAGGCATTCTTGACGGCGACTTCGTGTTCGTTCGCAAGCAGCTAACCGCCAATCGCGGCGAGATCATCATCGCCCTCGTCGGCGACGAAGCCACCTGCAAATACTACTTCCCGGAGCGGGAGCACGTTCGGCTGCAACCCGCCAACAAAGAGATGGCGCCGATTCTCATTCCAAAGAACGACTGGCGAACCACCCAGGTGCTCGGTGTCGTGGTCGGCGTCTACCGACGACTTCAGTAACGCCTCCAGGAACCCATTGCAAAAGGGGACTGTCCCCTTTTCTTGCCGGATGAACCCCTCGGAAAGGTCTTTTTCGAGGGGTTCGGTCGTGTATGGTGCTGCGATGACCTCGACCGAGCGGGTGTTGATGGGGCCTGGGCCCTCGGATGTTCCGGCGCGCGTGCTCGACGCGCTTTCGCGGCCGACGATTGGGCATCTCGACCCGGTGTTTCTCGAAGTACTGGACGAGACGCAGGCCATGCTGCGACAGGTGTTCGGAACCGAGAACCCGCTGACGCTGCCGATGTCAGCGACCGGCTCGGCGGGAATGGAAACCTGCTTCGTGAACTTGCTGGAGACGGGCGACCAGGCACTGATCTGCAGGCATGGCGTCTTCGGCGGACGCATGGCCGAAGTCGCGCGACGCTGTGGCGCCGAAGTGGCGGTCGTCGACGCGCCCTGGGGCGAGGCAATCGATCCGGGCGACGTCAGCAAGGCGGCAAAGGGGCGGTCTTTCAAGGTGCTCGCCGTCGTTCATGCCGAAACCTCAACCGGGGTGCTGCAGGACCTGTCCCCGTTTCGCCCGATTGCAGACTCGTGTGGCGCACTGCTCCTCGTCGACGCAGTCACGTCGCTCGCTGGTGTGGCGGTGGATGTCGACAGCATGGGCATCGACGCGGTGTACTCCGGCACGCAGAAATGCCTTTCGTGCCCGCCGGGCCTCTCCCCGGTTTCTTTTTCCGAACGCGCTCGCCAGGTGTTGTCCACGCGCAAGACCCCCGTCCAAAGCTGGTACTTCGATTTGAATCTCATCGGGCAGTACTTCGGAGGTGAGCGCGTCTATCACCACACGGCTCCGGTCAACATGATCTTCGCGCTGCACGAAGCGCTCCGGCTCGTCCTCGAAGAGGGCCTCGAAGCCCGTTTCGCGCGTCACCGCGAGCAAGCCGACGCGCTTTATCGGGGACTCCGTGCGCTCGGCCTCGAGCTCCTTGTCGAGCCGTCGGTCCGTCTCCCTCCCCTCACCCTCGTACGCGTCCCCGACGGCGTCGATGACCCTGCGGTGCGCGCCAAGCTGCTCGCCGACCACGGCCTAGAAATCGGCGGAGGTCTCGGTGACTTCAAGGGAAAGGCCTGGCGAATCGGGCTGATGGGCGCCTCTGCCACTCCACGACACGTCGAGCTCTGTCTAGGCGCACTCGAAGAGGCGCTTCGCTGAGGCCAGACCGCAGGCACCTCGCTGTGATGCCTTGGTCGGTTCATGGCCCCGGGAAAGCGGGAACCTTCCCAGGGTGCATGGAGAAACGTCTTCAGGAGCGACGCCTTCCGAGACCGCCTGCGTTGCGGACCCGAGCAGTCTATTGAGACCCTCTTCCTCCGGCAACACGAGGTTCTGTCCCGACAGGGAGCGAAGGCGTTTGGCGCGAAGCGCGTCATCAGCACGAGGCATAAGTGAACGGCCCTAACAACGTTCAAGGCCTGACTCGGCGTGCTATCAAGCCGGCATGTCTCTCGAAAGCATCGACATCCTCGAGCCCACCCAGTTCGCCACCGCCGTGCCTCACGAGCAGTTCACCGTGCTCCGTCGTGAGGCGCCGATCTTCTGGCAGAAGGATCCGAGCAGCGTGAAAGGCGGCTACTGGGCACTGACGAAGCATGAGGACATCGTCGACGTTTCCAAGAACGCCAGGCTCTTCTCCTCCGAGGCTGGCGGCATCAACATCCCCGACGCCGACGAGGAGTACCTCTCCACCTCGCAGCTGATCATGATCAGCATGGATCCACCCCAGCATACGAAGTACCGCAAGTTGGTCGCGTCGGGCTTCACTCCACGGATGATCCGCAAGATCGAGGCGTCGATTCGCCAAGCCATCCAGGACATCCTCGACGAGATCGCGGGCGAAGCCGAGCTCGACTTCGTGCACCGCATCGCCGCGCAGCTCCCCCTGCGCATGATCGCCGACATGATCGGCTGGCCGGAGGAGGACCGGCAGACCATGTTCGAGTGGGCCGACCGCGTTGCCCAGATCGACATGAACCCTGAGGACGCGCAGGTCGCGGCGATGGAGTTCTGGAACTACTGCGCAGAGCTGATGGAAGCGATCGAATCCGGCGAGCGCGAGCGCTCCGACTCCCTGCTCGAGACACTGATGGCCGCCGAGGTTGACGACGAGAAGCTGAACGAGATGGAGGTCGTCAACTTCATGCTTCTGCTCGCCATCGGCGGCAACGAGACCACCCGCAACTGCATCTCCGGCGGCTTCCTTGCCCTGCACGACAACCCCAAGCAGCTCGAAGCCTGGAAGAACGATATCGGAGGTCTCAGCGAGCCGGCCACCGAGGAGATGCTCCGTTGGACCTCGCCCATCATCTGCTTCCGCCGCACGGCCACGGCGGACACCGAGATCCGCGGGCAGGCCATCAAGGAGGGCGACAAGGTCGTCCTCTACTACGCATCGGCCAATCGCGACGAGGACGTCTTTGACGACTCGCAGACCTTCGACATCCGCCGCCGGAACAACAAGCATCTCAGCTTTGGCACGGGCCACCATTTCTGTCTCGGCGCCACCCTCGCCCGAATGGAGATCCGGATCCTCTTTGAGGAGCTGCTGAAGCGTTACCCGGACATGAAACCGGTCGGCCCGGTGAAGCGCATGGCGAGCAACTACGTGAACTCCACTGTGAGCTTCATGGTGACGCTGGACGTGTGATTTGGCTTACCATGCGTCTCTCAACGCATTCCTCAGCGCGACCACAAACAACACAGCGGCGAGAGCTGCACGCTCATCGTCTACTTCCTCATCCCCGTGATGGAGCACATGATCCGAGCGATCGAGAGAGGCTCGGCCGACTACATGTTCCCCTGGGTGTACAAGATGCTGATCAAGCTGGCGGGCATCTTACCGAAGAGGCTGCTTGGAAGAATCCTACTCCTCGACCTTCCCGAAGAGTACGGACAAGAGTCGTGAGCCGACAGAAGATCAAGCTCGGTTGAATCTCTTTTTTTCGTTTGATCGGCCCCTTGGAAAGGTCCTTTTCGAGGGGCTCTGCCCTATGTGATACCTTGCTCCGTTCATGGCTCCTGCGACCCCCGAACGTTTTGGCGACTACGAGCTGGTCGAACGCCTCGGTGTTGGCGGGATGGCCGAGACGTTCGTGGCCATTCGCCGTGGTCCCGGCGGCTTCGAGCAGCGGGTTTGCCTCAAGCGTATCCTGCCTACGTTTGTCAATGACGCCGACTTCGTCGAAATGTTCCTGCGCGAAGCGCGGCTGTCGGCGCTCCTCCATCACGGGCACATCGCCCGCGTGCTCGACTTCGGGATTGCCGGCGGTGCCCACTACCTCACCTTCGAGCTGATCGAGGGCACCGACCTTCGGGCGGCGTTGCACCATCTCCGTTCGCAAGGAGAGTCGCTCGACCCCGGACTGACTTCGTACATCGCACACGCGCTCGGAGCAGCGCTCGACTTCGCGCACACGGCGGACGAAGACGGACACGCCGCCGGCATCATCCATCGCGACGTGTCGCCCTCGAACGTGCTTCTGAGCACGGCCGGTGAGGTGAAGCTCTCCGACTTCGGGATCGCCAAAGCCATGAACCTGCCCGGCAGCATCCAGAGCGGAGCACTCAAGGGAAAGATCCCCTACATAAACTGAGTGATCAGAATCATTGAGAAATCCCCGAAAAACAAAGGGGAACCTGTTTCCGGGTGTTGCGTGTCGTTTCTGGTTGTTTCGTGGTGTGTGGGAGAAATTGTGGGAGTTGTGTTCGGGGTGTTGACCCTGCGATCACGATCGCAGCGCGTTGCGGGGCCACAAAACGCAATCGAATGATTCAGCGTGCCGCGTCGATATTTCGAACCCGGTAGCCGCTCCGCCTCTTGCCCTACGAGTACACCAACGACCTTCGGGTCATGAGGCGAAAAACCCAGGTGTTTGCATGACATCACAAGAAGCCGGAATCACTTGGAAACGTCAAACATGAGCGGGACTTTCCCGCATCGCCGTGTTCACGGTCCGTCACTTCATATCGTTCGATTGCACAACGCTACGTCAACGTCAGGTCAACGAGTTCGCGAGGAGGCGTAGATACTTCAAACGCACTTCTGCGTATGCGAGAAAGTCCACACAGGAAATAGAAACACGCAATTCGGTACCCAAAGGCGCTAAAGGAGGGCTGAGGGAGAAACGAAAGACGCTGCCGCCAACATCAAGGGCCACATCGCCTTCAGCGGCTGCGCGGTAGCACGCCCGCTTCCTGGAAGCGCTCCAACGCCTGGCGAAATGCTCGAGCACGCCAGAATTGAAGCATGTGGGCGCCGGGAAACGTGATGAGCTCGGTTCCGAAGTGAGCCGCAAGACGCGCGCCGTGTTGCACGGTGGCGACGCGGTCGAATTCGCCGGAAATGATCGCGATGCGCTGCGGTTCGACCATGGGCTGCCTGCCTTCGGGGGTGATGGGCACCAGCAGATCGCGATAGCCCTCGCAGAGTTGCCTTTGAATGTCTCCGGAGCCGGGGATCAAGCCAAGCTCGTTCATGATCTCCGGGAGGTTTGCGATTGGAATATATGACAGCACGAAGTCGACGTCGGACGTAGCCGTCGCCAGGAGTGCCACGGTATAGCCACCCAGACTCATGCCTGCGACACCGACGTGGCTCGCCCCCGCTTCGCGCATGATGCGGATTGCAGTCTGCAAGTCCCAGATCGCCTGGCGGAAGCCTTCGATGGTGAGCTTGGTGTCTTGTTGCGGCCACTCCGGCGGAAACGAACGTCCCCGTGGACCATGAAATGGAAGCACAAACAACGACACTCCGATTCCGAGGCGACGGAACGGCCGCATGGGCCAGGCGACCCGCTCCAAGAGGTGGTGCCCGGACGAGAAGCCGTTGACGAGGATCACCATCGGCTTGCCCTCGATCTGGAGGTTCAGCGTCCGAAGCAGCGCGGTCTGATTGACCTCGTGACTCCGATATTCCTGCTCGATGTCGTTGAAGATGAGCGGGTGGACGCTTGGCCAGCTCCACTCGGCAAGCCCGATGCGATAGGGGGCGAGCCAGCGTTTCGTCACCTCGATTCGCCCGGGGGTCGGGAAAAGGCGGTCCGGGTTTCCACGATATTCCTTGTAGGCGGGAGTTGCGGCGAAAGCTGCCACGTCCTGCACGAGCTCCGAAGCCTCCTTCAAGTCCGAGGGCTTGAGCTTGGCGAGTTGTGAGACGAGAAAAGCATCGGTTTCGTAGGCGAGCTTGTGAATGCATCCGCGGGGGGCGGGGGCGAAGACAGGCAGCCCCCCGTTGCCCGAGGCCTGGTGAAGCTCATGCGCCACGAAGACAATGCGTATAGCGAAAGCAGGCGTTCGGTGCAATCGCCTTCACCAATGCGCAAACGGCTTTGGGGACGCCTCTTTCGACCTGTGCCTCCTCAGAACCCCGTCGACCGCACAGTCGTTGACGTTTCCGCGCTCGGGGTCAAGCTGCCCTGCCCCGATGCTTCACTTGCTCTACGCCCTGCTCGCGACCGCCAGATCGAGTCTGAAGCCGAAGTGCGAACTCGCTCGCGAGAGTCTGGATCCCACACGTCGTCGAGCGTGAGCTGCGCGCACTGCGCGGGGCTGAAGCGGATGCCGTGCTCGACTCGCGCATGTCGAGCCGTCGGCAACGCAAGCAACGGTCCGAGTTCTGTCCGCTTGGTCACCCTCACGATCATCGCAGCTCACATCTCGTGACGGGCAACGTTTTGAGGAACGACAAGCCGCTGGTGGCGCTCAGAGCACCGCGCACCGTCAAACGTGGTACGTTCGTCCGTTCATGCCCCGAGCAACCCCCGAACGCTTTGGTGACTACGAGCTGCGCGAGCGCCTCGGTGTTGGGGGGATGGCCGAGACGTTTCTCGCGATTCGGCGTCGGCCCCGCGGCTTCGAGCAACGCGTTTGTCTCAAGCGCATCCTCCCAACGTTCGCGGGCGACGCGGACTTCGTCGAGATGTTTCTCCGAGAGGCACGCTTGTCGGCGCTTCTACATCATGGGCACATCGCGCGCGTCCTCGATTTCGGCATGGCTGACGGGACGCACTTCCTCACGCTCGAGCTGATCGAAGGCGCCGACCTCCGAGCGGTGCTGCGTCACCTGCGCGGGCGCGGCGAATCGCTCGACCCCGGGCTCACCTCGTACGTCGCACACGCGCTCGCTTCAGCCCTGGACTTCGCGCATACCGCCGACGACGAAGGCCACGCCGCCGGCATCATTCACCGCGACGTCTCGCCCTCGAACGTCCTTCTCAGCAACGCTGGCGAAATCAAGCTCGCCGACTTCGGCATCGCCAAGGCGACAAATCTCCCGGGAAGCATCCAGAGCGGAGCACTCAAGGGAAAGATCCCCTACATGGCTCCAGAGTATTCGCTAGGCAGGCGGTGCAGCGCGCGCTCCGACCTGTTTTCACTGGGCGTACTACTCTATGAGTGTCTGGCGGGGTACCGGCCCTTCGACGGCGATAACGACATCCAAACCCTCGACCGCGCCCGCAACGGCCGCCACGAGCTTCTTCATGAGGCAGCACCAGACACGCCGGCACCTCTTGCGGACGCCATAGAATCGCTCTTGGCACCGAACCCCGATGAGCGCCCAGCCAACGCGGACGTCTTCATCACGATGCTTGCCGACGTCCCGCCGCCCCCTCTGGCACAACGCGACCTCGGCACGCTCGTCCGGTCGATCGACAAGCACGACGCCATTCCGAGCGCACCCGGCCTAGCCTCGACTCGCCCCGCGCCTACTCTGCGTCCTCGGAAACGCCTTCTATCTCGGAGGTAGCGTCCCCGTAGGTGTTGTTCCGCTGCTCTTCCAGCAGGCTGAGGCCGATGGCCATCGCCTTGCGAACGCGCTCGAGAAGCGCTTCGTCGATTGCGATCTTCTCCACGGCCATCGAGAGCTTGGATTCGAGCTGTGACTTCACGGCCTCGAGCGACCCGACACGCGATTCGAGATCCCGCTTGTTGCCCGCGAGCATCTCGGCGTTGGTCTGGCTTGCGTCGAGCTCCTGTTGCAACCCGTCACGCGCTTCTTTGGTTTCGCCGAGCTCGGCCTGGAGCCGATCCCGTGTCTCTTGCGTTTCCGCGAGCTGAGCGCTCGTCGTCGCCAACGTTGCCTGCGTCTCGGTGAGCTGACCTTCGAGCTCGATCGAGCGCTCCTGGTTCAGCGTCTCGCGCTCACGTGCACCCGAGAGCTCAGTCTCGGTGTCGGCAAGCTTGCGCCCCAAGGTCGCGAGCTGCTTCGAGTGCTCTTGATCCTGGGTCTCCAGCTCGAGCTGCTTTTCGGCCTGAAGCGTGGCCTCGCTCTCGGCCGTCGTCCGCTGCCACTCGGCCTCGGCCTCGGCCATGTTGGTAGACGCTGCCGTGTCGAGCTCCTCGCGAACCGACGCCAGGGCCGCCTGCTTGGCGGCATCGGACTCTGCAGCAGCCTGCGCCAAGGCAGCGGCTTGCGCATCGGCGAGCTCCGAACGAAGCGACGCCAGCGCGGTGTCTTTCTCACTGGTCGCTGCGTGCAGCGCAGCCTCGTTGTCTTCCCGGGCCTTGGCTAACGCGGCGGCGGACTCCGCCTTGAGTAGGTCCAGGGCATCTTCGTGTGCCACACGGAACTTCGCTACCTCGGCGTCATTTGTGTTCCTCAGCGCTTCGATATCGGCCGCGCGCCCCTCACGCTCTTGCGAAAGCTCACCCTCGAGAGATTCGGCTTTGGCCTTCTTACGCTCGAAACGACCCTTCACATCCTCGTAGCGCTTGTTCGCGTTTTCTTTGTCCTCGCTCAGGCTCGCAATCGATCCCTGTGCTTTGGACAATGAGCGCTCGAGCTCGGCGGTCTTCTCACCGAAATCGGCGTGCGCGCGTTCGAGTACGATCGACTGATCTTTGAGCTCGATGATCTCTTTGTCGCGCCCGCTCACTTGATCGCGCAAATCGAGGATCTGTTTGTCCTTCGTGTTGAGCGCTTCGCGAAGGTCGAGGAACTGACGGCTCGACACACCTCCCGATGACTCGGCAATCTTCGCCTTGAGTCCGGAGATCTCCGAACGTAAGCGGGCGACTTCGATCTCGCCCGTACCGGGGCCCTCTGTCGCCGCCGGTGGTACAGACGCCGGCTGCACCGAGGCGGGTGGCGCCGAAGGTGGCGCAGACGCGGCTGATAGCTCCTCGGGCGGGACGTCGGAGACCATGATCACGTCATCGAGCTCGACATCCTCGTACTCACCGGTCTCACTCACCGCCGCCTCGGCGGCTTCAGTCGATTCGGAAGGCTCCGAGGGCGACTTTTCCTCGTCGTCCATCATGAGCGCGTCGAAGGCACTCTCTGCGAACGCGTCGATCTCGGCGTCAATCTCGGGCGCCTCCCCGATCTTCGTTGGCAAATCGCTCGACATATTCTCATTCGACATTTGGTTTCCCCTTCGATTCCCAAACCTAGGTTACCAGCGTTCTCGTCGTTTGAACGAAAGTGCGTCCAACCCAGTCCCCAGACGCGTGCAAAGTTATGCCGGCGTCAAAAAAAAGAATAGATGTCAGGGGCTCGTCCTGTCAACGCCAGAAGCCCTGCGGAACCCGGGAGCGGACGGGTTTTCAGTACGAGACGCGCGCGTTTGCGGCAAGCTGGAAGAGCGCCAGACGATCGAGGTCTCCGAAAAACGCGTAGTTCACGCCATCCTGCTGGCGGATCGTCACTACCTTGCCGCCCACAACGTAATAGTAGAGCTCACGGCCACCGACATGTGTGCGTTGCGCGTTTCGCACGATCTCGGGCGCCTGAAAGACCAGCAGCGTGACCCGGTGCCCACCGTACTCGTAGTAGAGCGCGGCAGCGGGTCGGGCACCGACTCTGATGTATCGGGCACCGACGAACTTCATGCTCGGCTCTTCGAACTGCACAGGGTGCACCGGGAATGGGGTCTTGCCTTGGAAGTAGCGAACGACTTCCTGGGGCGCTTCGGCCTGCACGTCGGAAGGCAGAGCCTGCGCATGCAGGCTCATGACGTCTTGAAGCATGCCAGCGCTTTGATACTCCGAGCGCTCGGGCAAACCCACCACGGCGCCGATGATCAAGACGGCCGCCGCAGCCACCGCAATCGGCCAGGTCTGGCGCCAGCGCATCGGCCGCACTTCGATCAAGGAAGTGTGCTCTGCCCTCGCCTCATCGATCTCGTCCAAGCGATGGAGCGCTCGGCTCCACAAATGCTCCGGCGCATGAATGCCTCCGATCGAATCGCGTGTCTGCTGACGCAACGAGCTTTCGAAAGCGAGATGCTCCTGACAACCCGGGCATGCTTCCAAGTGACGCTCGAACTCGATCTGCGAGGCGGGATCGAGCTCTCCGTCCACTAGTGCGCCAAGATGACGTCGTACGAGTTTACAACTCATGACTTCGTCTCCCTCCTCGCACGAAACGCTTCGAGTGGAATCGGATCTTCGATGTCATCGTCGTCATCTTCGATGATGCCGAGCTGCACTGCATGCTTCTGCAACGAGCCTTGAAGCTGCTTCCTTGCGCGATGCAAGCGGGACATGACCGTGCCAATTGGACAGCCAACGACGTCGGCGATCTCTCTGTACGAAAGCTCTTCGACGTCGGCGAGCAACACCATCGCGCGAGCGTCGTCCGACAGCTCCTCGAACGCGCGGTTGATCTCACACGCGATCAGTCGCCGCTGCGCATCACCCTCGGGATCCGTGAGGCCGCGCATGCTCGCGCGGCTCATCACACCCTCGCCGACCGACGCCGCCATGGGGCCATCGAAAACCTGACGCTCGCGGGTGGCGCGCCGGTATCGGTTGATGAACGTGTTCATCTGGATTCTCAGGAGCCAAGCTTTGAAGTTCGTACCCGCCTCGAAGCGATCGTAGAAGCGGTAGGCCCGCACGAGGGTGTCTTGCGCCAGGTCCTCCGCGTCGACCGATGAGCGGGTCAGCCGGAGCGCCATCGAATACAGAGTGTCCAGATGGGGCCGAGCTTCCACCTCGAAAAGCTGCCGTTCGGCCATGACTTTCTTGGATTTCCTCGGCATGCCTGCACGTAGAACCCCTGAAAACGGGAATTATTCCACGTTATCAGGCGGCTCATCTTTTGGGGAGCCCTGGCGCACTTTCGCCTCCAACTCCTCGATCCGAGCCTGGAGCCGGAGCACCTCGCCCTGCAGCTGCTTCACGTGAGTGGCGGCGCTCTCGAGGACGCTACGAACACGGTCATCGGCAGCGCTGTAAACCCCGGCACCGAGTTCCTCGGCGCGACCCACGAGCTTGCCCACCGGCCCTTCCTTCAGCGAGGAAAGGAGCCTCTCGCGCCCCTGCTGAATGAAGCCCCGAAGATTCTGCACCGACCAAGCCGTGGCGTTTCCGCTTTTTTGCTCTTCGTAAATGACCTGAGCGAGGGTGACTTTGGTCAGGTCCGCTTTTGAACGATTGTCGAGGACCTTGACTTCTTCGCCGTTGCGAACGAACTCCGCGATGCGGTCGAGAGTGACGTACCTGCTGTCGCGAGTGTCATAGAGCTTACGGTTCGCGTAGCGTTTGATCACCCGAACCTGTTGCGCCTCAGCCATGCCTGACACGAGGCTAGCCCGGCAACGCACTGCGTCAAGCTGGCGTTTCAAGACACCCTCATTAGGCTACCGAAAGGGCACTGAGACCGTGGAGCACGCAACACCGTTCGGAGAGCTCTTTCAGCGGCTAGCGCGCCTGGATGAGATCGACATGCGCGTGGCCATGATCTGCGAACGACTCGAATCGCTGTCAGACGAGGACGCGGTACGACTGCTCGACGAAGCGCATCGGGGCGCGTCGAGTGGCGGGGCCGATGCGCAGTCGGTGTTTCTCGCGCTTGGCTGGGCGCTCTTCGAGCCGCGCCTGGGCCCGAGGCGATCCGGACTTGGCGCAACTGCGAGACGAGCCGAGCTTCATCACATCGCGGACTTCGCGACGCCGCCGTCGGAAGACGGTGCGCCCATCGAGGACAAGCGACGCGTTCCCGACTTCGGACGCGGGCGTCCACTGACGCTCGGGGAGCGGAAGTCGCTCGCGCGCACACACGACCGCTCCTTGATTCAGCGCGTCGTACGCGACCCGCACTCCGACGTGGTGCGTATTCTGCTCGACAATCCGTCGCTCACTGAGGAGGACGTCGTCCGCGTGTGCGCGGCGCGTCCCAATCATCCGAGTGTGTTGCAGACGGTTTACCGTCATCGACGATGGGTCGTGCGCTACCGTCCGCGCAACGCGATCGTGCGCAACCCAGACACGCCACTCGACACCGCACTCTTGTTGGCGCCCCTTCTGCGAAAGGGCGAGCTCGAGGAAGCGGCGACATCGTCGGAGCTCGCGCCCCCACTTCGGCTGAGCTGCAGGATGATCCTCGAGATGCGGACGACGCGATCCGAGTCGCCTCTCGCCTCGGGGACGGATGAGTGAAAGACTGAGGACTGACGACTAACAGACGGTTCGACTACTTGGTCTCGACCTTGTCCACGACTTCAGCGTCCTCCACCCGGGAGGCAGCCTGCTTCGGGACCTGCTTATCGGCCGGAGTCACGTCTGGGGTCACATCGATGTCGTCATCCGTGTTGAGGCCTCGCTTGAGGTTGCGGATTGCCTTGCCGAGCCCCTCGCCGATTTGAGGCAGCCGTCCGGCGCCGAAAATCAGCATCACGATCAGAAAAACAATGACTAGTTCGCCGAATCCTAGATTGGGCACGCAATCTCCTCCGTCTCGTTCCACGGTACGCCGCCCCGCACGGCTCTGCAAGCCCAGGGGTGTGGTATGGGGGACCACAAATGGAGAGTTACCGAGAGCTGAATCCCGCTGGTATTCGCGGCGTCGTGTTCGATATCGACGATACCGTGACCCGAAATGGGGTCCTCGAGCCGGATGCGTACGCCGCTATGCACCGACTGAAGGACGCTGGATTCGAGCTGGTGGCGGTGACGGGGCGGCCCCTCGGATGGACCGACGTGATCGCACGGCTATGGCCGGTCCGAGTTGCCGTCGGCGAGAACGGCGCAGGCTGGGCCTGGGTCGACGACACGGGGACGCACGAGGGCTACTTCTGTAACGAGACCGAGCGCGCCGAGCAAGCCACTCTGCTCGACACGATCCGTCGCGAAGCCGCGGTGGCCATGCCCCATGTGCAAACCACCAACGACCACCGCCACCGCCGCTGCGATCTCGCCTTCGACATCGGGGAGTGGGTGTCGTTACCGCGGGACGAGATTGACGCACTGGTTGCGCTCATCGAAGGTCTGGGGGCACGAAGCTCCGTCTCGACGGTACATGCGCACGCGATCCCGGGCCCGTGGAACAAAGCTGAAGGCGTGATGCGCGCGCTTCGCGACGTACTTGGCATCGACCTCGACAGCGAGATCGATCGCTGGGTGTTCATCGGCGACAGCGGCAACGACGCTGCGGCGTTCGAGCGGTTCCCAAAGAGCGTCGGCGTCGCAAACGTGCGGGAGCATTTGGACCGCCTTCCTACCCCACCTCGCTACGTCACGGACGGCGACCGAGGCCGCGGCTTCACTGAGGTCGCTGCGCACCTGGCGGACCACCGTGGCTAAGCGCAAACAGCGACGCGGCACGACTGGGTCCGAAGCGCATTACGAGGACGGTCGGTACTACGACCAGGCGTATCGTCGGCGCCGGCACGACGTTCGCTTCTATACGAACCTGGCGACCGAGTCGGGAGGTCCCGTGCTCGAGCTCGGTGCGGGAACGGGACGCGTGGCTCTCGCGATCGCCAAGGCCGGCATCGACATCGTAGCCGTCGAGCCGATGGCCCCGATGCTGGATCAGGCCCGCCAACGGCTGGGCCGGCTACCTCGCGCGGCGCAAGATCGAATCGAGCTGCGTGCGGGAAGCCTCGAACGTCTCCGTCTTCGCCGAAAGTTCCCCTTGGTGATCGCCCCATTCAACGTGTGGATGCACCTCTACACGCGCCAGGAGATCGAGCGTGGGTTCACGACCGTGCGCCATCACCTCGAGCCCGGCGGACGATTCGCATTCGACGTGTTGCTCCCCGACCCCGTCAGCCTCGCGCGCGATCCATCCAAGCAATATCGAGGTGGTGAAGTCCCGCATCCACGCGACGGTGTCCGCTATCGCTACAGCGAGTACTTCAGCTACGACCCTGTTGCGCAGATCGAAACCATCATGATGGACTTCGAGCATCCAAAGAAGAAGGACCAGTCGTTTTGCACGCCGCTCACGCAGAGACAGTTATTCCCCGCTGAGCTAGAGGCCCTGCTTCATTACAACGGATTCGTAGTGGAGTCGCACACCGGGGACTTCGACGGCAAGCCCATCACCACAGCCACCGAATCTCAAGTGATCATCGCCCGAGCGCGCCGCGCTACTCCCTGAGCAGGACGTCGCAGTAGTACTTCACTCGTTTCACGATCTTGCCGTGAGCACGGTGGTGGATGTCCTTCTTCAGCGCGAGCATCACGCGACGTCGGAACGTGTAGCTGTTGCGCGCGGGTTTGGGCGGCGGGCCACCTCCTGCCGCTTCGATCGGGGCCCAAAGCGCGTCCGAGGGCCATTGCCACGCTTCGAGGTCAACTGGGTCGATCTGCGCGATCATTTGCGTCGCAAGCGCGCGCTTCTCGGCGTCATGGGCGAGCTCTGCGGCCCACTTACCCACATTGTCGGCCACCGGTCGGTCATGCGTGTGAACGGTAATCGGATCGCCCATGCCCTTTTTCACGGGCTCCGTCTTGCCGTATTCGACCGCATCTGGATCGTGCTCGAGCCCCAAGAACGCGAAGACTCGCTCGAGCTGCGGTTCGGGTTCCGTCACCAGATCTTCGTATGCGACGTGCAACAGTGGAACTGGCCGGTCCCGCAAAAGCGTCGCCATCGCTGGCACGTAACGCTCGAGGATTGGATTGAACGCATGCGCGCCCTGCCAGTCACCGTCGAAAAAACTGTTTGCGTATGAGCTGAACACCGCGAGCGGATGCCGCGTCAGCACCACGTACTTCGCATCCGGGTAGAGACGCTGCAGAAAGGGCAGCACCAGCGCGTTGGCCGGCGTCTTGTCGAGGAAGTAGCTGCTCTCGCTCGTCGACAACATTCGCCCGTAAAGCGTATCAGTGTACGCCCGCAGCGCGTCGAGGTAGTCCTGCTCGCCAGCCGGCAACCCTTCGATGAACGATTTGGTCGCCTCCGCCGCGTTGATGTGATCGTAGGGCGCCTTGTCGACATTGTCGTAGACGCCCAGGTGCGCGATCGGCGTGATCAGGTGCGGCTCCGGATGCGTGAAGATCTCGGAGTGCGCACCCATCATGCGCTGAAGCAACGTCGATCCGGCGCGGGGCGGCGAGATTACGAAAACGAGTGACATGACGCCCTAGGCAGTTGCTTGCTCTTCGGCAGCAAGCTGCCGCAAGACGTACTGCAAGATGCCCCCATGAAGGTAGTATTCGACCTCCTGTGGCGTATCGAGCCGGGCCTTCACCGTGAACGACTTGCCTGTGTCGGTCTGGACCGAGAGCGTCTTGCCTGGTGCCAGGCCGTCGGAGACGCCCGAGATCGCGAAGGTTTCCTCACCGGTGAGGCCGAGTGCCTCGCGGCCCCCTCCCGCCTCGAACTCCAGCGGAAGCACGCCCATGCCGATAAGGTTAGACCTGTGAATGCGCTCGTAGCTCTCGGCGATGACCGCACGGACGCCGAGGAGCAAGGTGCCCTTGGCCGCCCAGTCGCGGGACGAGCCCGTGCCGTACTCCTTCCCGGCAATGACCACGAGCGGCGTGCCGTCGGCTTGGTACTTCATCGCCGCGTCATAGATGCTCGTCTGCTCGTTGCTGGGCAGATAGCGCGTGACGCCACCCTCCGTGCCTGGCGCCAATAGATTGCGGAGGCGGATGTTCGCAAACGTGCCGCGCATCATGACCTCGTGGTTGCCGCGCCGGCTGCCGTAACTGTTGAAGTCGCGAGGCGACACGCCGTGTTCCTGCAGATACTTCGCAGCGGGGCCGTCGAGAGCAATCGCGCCTGCAGGCGAGATGTGGTCGGTGGTCACAGAGTCCCCTAGCAAACACAGCACTCGGGCGCCCTCGATGTCCGTTGGCGGCGCGGGCTCACCAATTTCGACCCCCTCGAAGAATGGCGGCAAGCGGACGTAGGTCGATTCCGGGTCCCAGCGGTAGCGATCTGCCTCCTCGAAGCTCACCGCTTGCCACTCCGGGGGGCCATCGAGCACGGTCGCGTAGCGTTCGACGAACTGGTTCTTCTTGACCGAGCTCCGGAGCGTTTGCGTAACCTCCTGATGGGAAGGCCAGATGTCACGAAGGAAGACGTCATTGCCTTCGGTATCCTGCCCGAGCGGATCGCGTTCAAAGTCGATGTCTATCGTGCCCGCAAGCGCGTACGCAACGACCAGCGGCGGCGATGCGAGGTAGTTGGCGCGGGTCAGCGGATTGACACGCCCTTCGAAATTTCGGTTGCCGCTCAGCGCGGACGTCACGATCAGGTCGTTGGCCTTTACCGCCTCGGCAATCTCCGGATCGAGGGGCCCGGAGTTCCCGATGCACGTCGTGCAGCCGTAGCCGACCAAGTTGAACCGCAGGATGTCGAGGTCTTCGTTCAACCCAGACGCCTTGAGGTACTCGGTCACCACCTGCGATCCTGGCGCGAGGCTCGTCTTCACCCAGGGCTTGGTGCGGAGGTCCTTTTCGACGGCCTTCTTGGCCACGAGCCCGGCGGCCAGCATGACCGAGGGGTTCGAGGTGTTCGTGCAGCTCGTGATCGCCGCAATGACGACCGCACCGTTCTGAAGGGTAAAGGTCTCGTCTCCGCGAGTGACCTCGACCCCCTTGCCGGCGGGCGATTCGAAGCCCTGAAGCACCTTGTGCCAGGAGCGTTTCGACTCGGTGAGCGGGATGCGGTCCTGAGGACGCTTCGGGCCCGCAATGGAAGGCACGACGTCGCCCAGGTCGAGCCCGAGCGTGTCGGTGAATCGTGGCTCGGGCGCGCTCACGGTGTGAAACAAGCTCTGCTCCTTGAGCACCCGCTCCACCACGTCGACATGCGCGTCATCTCGTCCGCTGAAGCGAAGGTATGCCAGCGTCTCGTTGTCGACCGGGAAGAAGCCCATCGTCGCGCCGTACTCCGGCGCCATGTTCGCAATGGTCGCCCGGTCCGGAAGCGCGAGGTTCTCCATGCCCTCGCCGTAGAACTCGACGAACTTCCCGACGACGCCCTTCTTGCGCAGCATTTGGGTCACCGTGAGAACCGCATCAGTCGCCGTGGCGCCTTCGGGCAGCTTGCCTGTCAGCTTGAACCCAACGACCTGCGGCAGGAGCATGCTGATCGGCTGACCCAGCATCGCCGCTTCGGCTTCGATGCCGCCCACGCCCCATCCGAGCACGCCGAGACCGTTGATCATCGTCGTGTGCGAGTCAGTGCCGACCAGGCTGTCGGGATATGCGATGGTCTTGCCGTTCGCGTCTCGCGTGAAGACGACGCTCGCCAGGTACTCGAGGTTGACCTGGTGCACGATGCCCGTACCCGGTGGCACCACGCGCATGTTCTCGAACGCGCTCTGCCCCCACTTGAGGAATTGATAGCGCTCTTGATTGCGCTCGAACTCACGCTTCACGTTGTCTTCAAATGAGCGTAGCAAGCCATACGAATCGACTTGCACCGAGTGGTCGATCACCAAATCGACAGGTTGCAGCGGGTTGATACGGCTCGGGTCGCCACCCATGTTCGCGAACTGGTCGCGCATCGCGGCGAGATCGACCACCGCAGGCACACCGGTGAAGTCCTGAAGGAGAACACGCGACGGGCGGAAGGCGATCTCGGTGCTGGGCGCGGCGGCTGGGTTCCAGTTCGCGACGGCCTCGATGTCCTCTCGGGTGACGGTCTTGCCGTCCTCGTACCGAAGCAGGTTTTCCAGCAGGATGCGGATGGCATACGGGAGCGTATCGATGTCCTTGAACCCCGCGCGGGTCAGCGCATCCAGGCGGTGAATCACGACCTGCCGGCCTCCGGCGTGGATGGTAACGCGGCTCTGAAAGGAGTCCTGTGATGCCATGTGGCAGTGCCTACCACGCGCGGTGTGGCGCGCCACCCCGGTCGTTGGCTAAGCTGGAAAACGCTGCGTGACAAGCGTTGTCAGAAGCGCTACAGAGTGCAGCCTTCGGCGCCGTAGCCAAGTGGTAAGGCAGAGGTTTGCAAAACCTCCATTCACCAGTTCGAATCTGGTCGGCGCCTCCAATCTGCCTCTGGTGGTAGTGGGGAAAGGCCGGGCTGCTCGGCGTGCATGATCGGCCCAAGGCGCTCGCGAAGCTCACCCCCGTCCTCGAGGCTCTCCCCATGGTGACCGCCTTGATCATCGCTGACTCCAACGGCAACGAGCTTTACCTCTCACGAGCGCGCAACGCACAGGGCGATCCCGAAGGATGGTTGACACGGACGAGAGGCCTTCCACGAGGAAACGGGCGATTGCTCCGCGAGCGGTGGAGCGCCGACCGCGAGTTGCTGGAGAAGACCTGGGTCGACCTCCCTGGCTACGTGCCGACCGAGCGGCCCTGGTTCATAGGCGCGGTCAGCAACGCATCGGACGATCAGGTGTATCGCAGCGAGCCCTACACGTTCTTCGAACGGAAGCGGCTTGGCGTGACCGAGTCGATGCGATGGACCCGAGCGAACGGCGACACGCACGTGGTCGCGTGCGACATGTTGCTGGGTGACGTGTTTGCCCTGGTGAGCGAGATCGACGCCAGCGAACAAGGCGAAACGTTCTTGTGCAACTCCGACGGGCAGGTGTTCGTGCCCTACCGCGCACCGCCACCCGGAGAGACGGCGTCTGGCCCTCAACACGTCTTCGTTGCCCCCGAGAAAACGGGCAACAAAATCATCGAGAGCGCGGTCGCTGCATGGATCAAGGCCGGCAGTCAGGCCGACGAGCCCGTTCGTTTTCTTGCGGGCGATGTGTCGGGTTGGGCTGGTTTTCGTTCGATGGATCCGCTTTCAGGGATCTGGATGGGTGTCGCGGTGCCGGAACCGGAGATCTTCGGCGCCACGATTGATTGGACGCCGCAGCTCATCGCGATCCTGGCGCTGATCTTGTTCCTGGGCGTCCTGCCCGCGGTGAGCATCGTCCGCAAGTACGGCCACCAGCTCAAGGACGTCCCCAGGCAACTCATCGGCCCCAAGAGCTTCGAGCACGACGTACAGAAACTGATCGCTCGGGGTGAAGGAGCGACGCTAGAGTTCAAGTCGACGGTTCGGATGAATCTGAAGACCGAGAAGTTTGGCAAAGAGATCGAGCTCGCGTGGCTCAAGGGCGTCGCCGCGTTCATGAACTCCGACGGCGGCACCCTTCTGATCGGCGTCAGCGACGATGGCGAGATCCTCGGCGTCGAGCAAGACAAGTTCGACAACGAGGACAAGTGCAGGCTGCACCTCAAGAACCTCGTCAACCAACACATTGGTGCCGAGCTCTCCCCGCTGATCCGGTTTCAAGTGCAGGCCATCAACTCGAAGCCAGTCGTCGTCGTGCAATGCGAGCGCTCGGCCAAGCCGGTTTTCCTCAAAGGGAAGAACCAAGAGGCCTTCTACATCCGGAGCGGACCCTCGAGCGTCGAGCTATCCCCGCGGGAGGTCCTGGAGTACGTCGACCAACGAGCGTGACCTGGCACCTTACTTTATTTAATGTAAAGTAATCTCATGGACGCACCAAACCCTGAAATTGACGTGGATTTGCTCAAGGAGCACCTGCTCGAGGTCTCCGAGCACGAGGCAGAGCTCACCGATCATCTCTACGAGAGCCTCTTTGCCAAGCGTCCCGGCGCCGAGGAGCTCTTCGGGACCTACAGCCGCGCAAACCAGCAGAGGATGATGAGCGAGACCCTAGGCGCGGTCCTCAACATGCTGGACCAGGAGTCGTGGCTCGACGGGTACGTGCACGCGATGGGATCCCGCCATCAGTTCTCCTACGAGACGCCAGCGGAGATGTACCCACCCTACGCGGAGGCCCTAGTCGAGGCTCTTGCAGCGGTGTCGGGCTCGGACTGGACTACAGAGCTCGAGCGGTCGTGGAAGATGGCGTTGGATCGGGTCAACGAAATGATGACCGCGGGCTACGTCCCAACGTCACACTAACGAGACGCGAACCACACGATCGGAGAACGGCACGCGACGGGCGTGCTCGCGATCGGGGCCCGCGCGTCGCGCTCCGCCGTGCCCCTGTGCGCCCTACTCCACCTTCTGCAACGTATTCTCATCCGTATGCGCGAAGATGTCGGTCTGCCCCTTGATTTGAAGCTGCGTGTTCTGTGCGTATGAGAACGAGCCGTCGTCGTTCACGGTCAGCTCGATGTCGTAGCGCACCGTCTTGAACTGTTCGTCGAGGAAGGGCCCCGAGCAGATTCCAAATACCGCGCTGCCTACCTCGGCAGAAAGCTTGAACGATTTCGCGTCAGGCTCGACCGTGCCGCCGGCCAGTACTGTTACGCCGCGCGGGACGATGAAGGTGAGCATGACCTGACGCTCGGCCGCATCCCAAAGCCAGTAGCCCACCTCTTCGTGAAAGGCGTCTTCCACGCCTAGGCGCCAGGCCGTCTTCGAGTATCGGAGCCCGTAGAGAGACTGCTCGTGATTCTCAACCAGTCCGATCGGCTCCAAAACCACGCGCTCGCTGAACTCATTTCGCTCGACGCTGACTCTGTCGTCGTCGGGCGCCAGGTCGATGCCTTTTGTGCCTTCCCAGACGCCGGCAAAGGGTGCGAGGGGACCAAGGTTACGGATGTTTTCGTCGGTCATGGGGGGACTGTGTCCCAGGGACTGCGGCAGCGCCAGAGACAGTGGCAGCGGCACTTCTGATCCTCGAGCCCTGGGTCACGAGCCCTGCGTCCCAGGCCGCGATCCTCGATCCGAGCGCGGAGATCTGAGACCAAGACCCGAGGCCCGGGGTTGGGTGTCAGCAAAGCGGCTTGCTTACGGAAGCTTCGGCTGCTCGAGCGTTCCGCAGTCCAATGCGCCAAGGAACGCGACGAGTGCAGCCAGCTCCCCATCGCTGAGGGATCGATCGGCCAGAAGCGGCGTCTTGTTCTTGTTGTCGATGCCGCCGGTGGCCATGACCTTCACGGCCTCGGCCAAGGTCGCCACCGAGCCATCGTGGAAGTACGGGGCGCTCTTGGATGCGTTGCGGAGAGATGGGACTTTGAAAGCCGCCCAGTCGGCGTCCTGCTCGCTGATCTTCGAGCGACCGATGTCGACTTGATCCTCAGCCTTCCCCGCAGTGCCGATCCCGACGTTGTAGTAGAGGCCGCCGGGAACGCCCATTGCGCTCGAGAAGAGCGGTGGCGCATGGCAGACGGCGCATTGCCCTTTGCCCATGAACAGCGCCCATCCCTGCTTCTGCTGATCGCTGAGCGCGCTGCCGTCGCCCTTCGCATACCGATCGTATGCGGTGTCGTTGCAGATCAGCGTGCGCTCGTACGCCGAAATCGCTTTCGCAACGGTGTCCGGCGTCATCCCCTCTTCTGGGAACACTTTCTTGAACTGCCTCTTGTAGCCCTTGATCTTCGCGAGCTCGGCGGTCTTCTTGGCAAGGTTCTCCTTGCCGACGCCCATGTTGCCGCCGCCCCAGGCACCCTTGGCCTGCGCTTCGAGGCTGCCGGCTCGGCCGCCCCAGTAGAATGCCTCGAAGTACGCGGTGTTCCAGATCACGGGGCTATGCCGTGTAAGCCGCTTGTCCTTCGCGCCCACGGCGAGCGGCGTCTCTCCACCGTTGCCGTGCTCGTTCTGATGACATGAGTAGCAGGAGCGCGACCCGTCGACGCTCATGCGCGCATCGAAGAAAAGCTGGTGGCCCAGCGCGATTTTCTCAGGAGTCTGAGGGTTGTCCTCGGGTATCTTCATCTGCGGAAAGTCCGCAGGAGCTGGCGGGAGCTCGGCCTTCTCGGCAGGCGGCTCCGCGGCAGGCGGTGCGGCTTCCTCCTCGACGGGCTTGCTCTTGCAAGACGCGAGGCCAATCGCGAAAAGGACGGAGACGGTGGCGACAAGCGCGCGCCATGTGCTGGAAGTGTTCGGCATGCCGCGATTATCGGGACAGGTGCCATCAGTGGCAAGGCAAGATCTCGCGCGGCAGCCCGTTACCGTCCTGAGCTCAACGATGCCTGAGCATGACCAAGGGGAGCGGGGCGGCGATTCCGGCAGCTTCGACCTTCTGACGCGGCTTGGCGTGCTTCGCGTGCATGGCTCGGTGGCGTCGCACCTTGTGGATTCGCCATGCGACGGCGGCGACGAATAGTGCGGACACCCCGCCGCTGACCCAGGCGAAGTGGGTCGAAACGCCCTGTGCGACCGCTCCCACCTGCGCGTGAAAGACGCCACCAACCAGCACGTACGCCGTACTCCACAGCAGCAGAGCTGCCGTATCGAACAGCACGAAGCGGCGGTAGTCGAAGCCGACAGCCCTGCGGCAAACGCTGGAACGCTTCCGCTGCCCGGAATGAACTTAGCAGCGATGAGAATCCCCGCTCCGCTCTTGCGCATTCGGTCTCGGAACGAGAGCGCGCAGACATTGGGATTCGAGGCCAACCCACACGCCACGTCGAGCAGGCGCCGGCCGCGCCAGCGAGCAAGACCGAACCAAGCCGACTCACTGAGGAGCGCGCCCACCGCGACCGATCCAACCGCGAGAACAGGATTGAGTACGCCAGCAATCGAAGCCGCGCCGACCACCATCAGAACCGGGGCAGCCGCAATCGGCGCACCCAGGAACTCGACGATGCCCAAGAGGAAGAGCATCGGATAACCATAGGTCTGAAAAAGCTCTGCAAAGCGATCCATAGCGCTGTGCCCCTCATACGCACGGCGCACCCATTCGTTAGTCGACGGAACCCCGACGAAACCTCAATCCACCACGATACAGGACGGATCTGCCCCATCGGTAAGCCCATCGCCATCGTTGTCGATGCCGTCGTCGCAAATCTCCTGAACGCACTCAGCGACCACGCAGTTGCAGTTGTTGTCGATGCCGTCGTCACAGATCTCGACCGGGCCGCACTCGCTACACGGCACTTCATCGGCCGTGCCGTTGCAGTTGTTGTCGATGCCGTCACCGCAGATGTCGACGCAGAGGCACTGCTGTTGCCGGTCCTCCTCGGACACGGTCCAGAAGGCGCGGTGGTTGCCGTCTTCGATGCTCTGGAACGGTGCCCAGAAGGCGGCGTAACTCACGTCTCCACTCGCTGCCGGATCGACCGCCGCAATCCATATTTGGTCCTCTTTGTCATCCCGTGGGCGAAGTGTCGCGTACGCACGGAGGCTCGAGAAGGCCAGCCAGAAGGTTCCGGGGAGTGTGCTCGGTGCCCAGCGCGGCATCGCGTTTCCGATGTCGACCACGCCGTCCTCGTTGTTCACGCGCTCGTTCAGGCGAGTCAACTCTTGCGACACGCCCCCCTCGGCAGGAACCAAGCGAATGGTAGCGGTGACCGCGTCCTTCGACTTCTGCTGAGCGTTCACGTACGCAATCCATGCGCTGTCCGGGCTCCACGCCGGGAAAAAGTTGTTGTCTTCCCCGCCCCGACTCTCCACGAGCACCGTGACCTCGCCCCACGCGCCAGCGTCGTAGTCGATGACGGCGATGCTGGCGGCCTCGATTTCCTTGTTGCCGACCCTGCCTTCGGTCATGGCGAAGGCGACCTTATCCCCCAGAGCGGACCAGTCCGGCATGTTTGCTTTCTTCCCGGCCGGGAGTGGCACGATGCCATCATTATCGCCCACGGGCTGGCCGGTCTCGCTTTCGAGCAGCCGGAGCACGCCCTTCTCCGAAACGAGCAACAGCTCTCCATCAGGGGAGAATGTGGACCAACCGACCTTCCGCTCTGCCTGCGTCGGCTGGGGCACGAGCACGTCGAAGGTGTCGATATCGATCGTGCGCAGCGCTTCCCCTCCGTAGCCCATGGCCATGCGGCGTCCGTCGCGAGAGACCGTGTGACAGGCCACGCACTCTTCAGCATCTGGCGCGTCAGGATCGGTGTAGAATTTCTGAGAGAGGGAGTCCTCGATGCGCGCACGCATCACGCCGCTGGTGCCCGTCGACCAGTAGTAGATCGCTCCCGGGACGGCCGCTGCACTGATGAAAACGTCGATGGTGCCCGCAGTCCAGGCTTGCGCGGGATCCTCGGGGTCGAGTGCAGTGACCGCGAGCCTTACCCGGCCGCCTCGGTTCGACTCCGCAACCCAGTCCCACTCTTCCTCGGTGGGGGACCAGCTTCCGCCAGTGGTGTAGATCCGCACGATGGTCTCGTCGCCCGCAAACCACAGCTCATAGGCAAGGCCTGCGTCCGGTTCAGTCCACTCGAAGCGGATGCGGGACACGTTGACCGGAAACATGGTTTCATGGCTCGGGTAGACGATCACCGGCTCCTTGGAGGCGTTGGTCCCGGCGGGGTTCGTCGTTGCGTCCCGGAACAGCAAATCCGCGTCACTGGGAGCGCTGTCGTGGGTGAACTGCCGCTCTCCGCTGTGGTCCGCACACGGCTCCCCGCCGCATAGCTCGGCATCAGGAACGTCGACGATGGGCTTCTGACCCGCTCGCTCGCCGCCTTCACTACTGCTCGCACACGCTGTCGCCGCACAGGCGATCAGCACAACCAGAAACTTTCTCATAGGTCCCCCAACAAAGATATGATTTCATCCTAGACAATTGCGGACCCTCCTCCCAACGTGCGGGCAGATCTCCGCCCTTCACGAAGCCTTCGAGGGGGCACGCCCCTGAAAACCCATGCACTTTCAGGGCCGAAACGGCGAGTAATCGGCTTTCACGAAAGGCTGTCGACTAAGTGCCGGGCCTCGACGATGTTGTCTTCGATCGAGCAGTAGGTCCATGAGCCATAGCGGCCGATGGAGTGGACATCTTGGGCGGCCAGCAGCTTCTTCTTGGCCGCGGCTTCGGCGTTCGACTTCGTCGTGATGTGGACGTACGCGGGATCGAGGAGGACATCGTGGGAGGCAAGGAGGGTCTGGCTCGTTAGGACGCCGCAAGTTTGGAGGTCGGCCAAGACCCGCGCTTTCATCGCGCCACGCGTGTCCTCGGACACCTCCGCGTCCCCGGGCAAGCCGACCTCGACGTACAGGCTCATGCGGTCGGAGCCGAAGATGTTGTCATAGAAGCCGACGCGATAGAACGACAGCTCGCGCTGCGGGTAGTAGATCCAGTGCACGTCCGACGGGCCCTTGCTGTCGAAACCCAGATTGAAGACCTGCACCTTGTTATGGCTGAAGACGTTTGGATCATAGCCAACGCCGCACATGTCGAGCAGTGCAACCAACGGAGCGCTGCTGATGAGGGTGTCGTAGCCGATCTGGCGTTTGGTCGTCGTCGCGACCTTGCTTTCGAGATCGATGCCCAAGACCCGTTCGCTCAGCGCGATTCGGCCGCGCTGGACCCCCTGGGCGAGCGCCTCGATGTATTGAATGGCCCCGCCCTCCGGATAGGTGAAGGTCGCGTTGTACCCGTCTTTCTTGGGTACATGCGCGTGCCGGAGGATCTCCTCGACGCTGGCGTGCGGAAAGAAGCGGCCCATCGCGTCGACATCTAGGGTGGCCAGGTTCGTGGCGTAAAGCTTCTCGTTGTACGGGATCAGGAACTTCTTGGCGATACCGTGTCCGTAGCGGGCATAGAGCATGTCTTTGAAGTTGCCGCCCTTTTCTTCTGGCCGATCCTGGAGGTCGCGAACGCACTCCTGGTACTCGTCCTCCGCAAGCTGGTGGATGTTCCTTTGAAATGGAAAGTCGATGAACCGGTCCGCGTACCAAATTCGGCTGTCACGCTCGACGCGAAGGACACGCTGGCCGCCCATGCGGTCGACGAGGTACTGCTCGATGTCCGGGTGCCGGAAGTGAAAGAAGTGCCCCGAATAATCCCAGACGAACCCATCACGTTTGACGGTGCGGCAGTAGCCCCCGATTTCGTCTTCAGCTTCGACGATCAAGTAGTCGTCGTTGGGTAGCCAATCGGCAAACGCGAGGCCGCTAACGCCGGCTCCGACGATCAGGTAGCGCGCGCGCTCCACACTAGGGACCTAGCACATCGGCGGCGGCGGCGGCGGTGAACCCGCGGACGACGCGAACGCCCCCGTCCACTCGCCTGCCCAGGGCAACCGGCTCGCCACCCGGAGCAAAAAGCACCAACGACTCCTCCGGCGAAGCCTCTTGCCATGCGTCGCCGACGATGACGTCCGGTCCGATCGGCCGACCATGGCGCGCGTGGGTAACCCCTTCGTCGGTGAGGTCGATACGGGTCAACCCCGCACACGCCTTGTCGAGCGGGATCAACCGTTCGGCGATCGCCTCTGCGGTCATCTCGTCGCCGTAGAGCGCATCATCGATCGAGAACGCCCCGCTCTGGGTGCGCCGAAGCGCCTGGACGTGTCCTCGGGTGCCTAGCGCCCGGGCAAGGTCACGCGCCAGCGACCGCACGTAGAAACCCTTGCCGCAATGAAGGCTTAGCCGAATCACCTCCTCAGTGACCTCGTCGACCGTCGCCTCGTAGAGCTCCACCTCTCGCACCGGCGCCTCGATGGCCTCGCCGCGTCGCGCGCGACGGTGAAGCGGTACGCCGCCCACCTTGATCGCACTCAGTTTCGGCGCCTCTTGCGGATGACGTCCGATGAAGGGCCGAAGCGCTTGCTCCACCAGAACCGTGTCGAGTGGCGGCACGTCCGCGGTTTCGCTGACCTCGCCATCTGCGTCGAGCGAATCGGTTTCGGCACCCAGCGCGATGGTCACCTCATAGCGTTTGTCATCGGACTGCAAGTGCGACACGAGCTTGGTGCCCTCCCCGACTGCAACGACCAGAACCCCGGTCGCGAGTGGATCGAGAGTCCCCGCGTGGCCGACAGACCTCTGCCGCAACGCTTTCCGGACGCGTTGCACGACATCGTGCGACGTGCACCCTGCCGGCTTGTCGACGATAACGACGCCATTCATGCGAAGTGCTTGGCGAGCTCCGCCCGCAACTTCTCATCTGCTTCATCGATCGTGATGTCGAGCTGCGTCGCGGCGGCAGCGCGGTGCCCGCCTCCGTTGAGAGCGGCGGCGATCACGGAGACATCGGCGTTGCCGCGCGAGCGGAGGCTTATCTTGGTCTCGATGTGATTACTTCCAGCGTCAAGCACCCGCCACTCCCAGAGCAACGCCCCAATCTCGACGCCTTGGACTCGCCGCGCATAGTTGGCCATACCCTCGACCATGTCGTCGTTGGCACCGCAGATCTCGAGCATCTCGCGCGTGACCCGCATGATCGCCACGCGTCCGTCGAATGCGGTTTCGAGCGTCGCGATGATCGCAGAAAGCAAGCGGAGCCGCGCTGGCTCCCAACGCTCGAACAGCTGATAGGCCACGTGCCAAGGGTCGACCCCCTCTTCGAGGAGCCGCGCGCCCAAGCGCAAAGTCGCCGGCTTCGTGTTCGCGTAACGGAACCCACCCGTATCCGACACGATGGCCGCGTACAGCGGGGTTGCGGACCCCTCCGGAAGCGACTCAAGGCCAAGCCCCTCGATCAGACGAACCACGACCTCTCCTGTCGCGGCCGCATCGGTGTCTCGCACGACAATGTCGCCGACGTCATCGTGAGCATGGTGGTGGTCGACGATGACGACGGGGCCAGTGACTTCGCGGCCGGGGAAGCCTGGCGGCAAGAGCGCCTTGGCCGCGATGTCCATGACCCAAGTCGCATCGAACTGCACGCCCTCCGGAATCTCCGCGAGCCCCTGCTCGCCGTCCATCAAGAAGAGGAGGGAGTCGGGAATCGATTCCGGCATGAACAGCGTCGCCTCTTTGCCGAGCGCGCGAAGGGTCTTGATCAGTCCCAGCGCCGAGCCGAGCGAATCCGCATCCGGGCGCCGATGGCAGGCAACCAAAAAGCGCTCCCCGTTGCGCACGATCTCGAGTGCCTTGTCGATCATTGTGATCCCTCCGCCCCTTCTTCCGGATCCTCGCGAATCTCCTGAAGGATGGATTCGATCCGAAGCGCCGAATCCACGACGTCATCCCAGTAGAACTCCAGCGACGGCACGTGCCGAAGCCGCAGTTTTTGCCCGATCTCACGGCGAAGGAACCCGCTCGCGCGGCCGAGCGCGTCGACCACGGCCTCCTGGTGGTTCGAATCGATCTCCTCGAGGACGCGCACGTACACCCGGGCAATGCTCAGGTCGTCGGTCATGCGCACGGCCGAGACGACCACATCTTGCGCCGCGGGGTCGCGCACGCCTCCGCGAAGCAAGAACTCCATCAATTCACTCCGAATGCGCTCGGCGACACGGTCTGCCCTGCGAAAGCCCTTTTGTGCCATTGATCAGCCCGTCCCATCCCCGAGGTCGCCCAAAGAAATCAACTCCATCGACCGGTCCAACACGACTGCGTCCGCCGACCCTTCGACGAAGGCCGCGATCGAATCGAGCATCGAGTTCGCGTGACGACGGTCGCCAGATACTACTGCAAAACCGAGAACGGCTTGCCGATGCACATCTTGTTGCCCGACCTCCGCCACCGACACGTTGAAACGATTCGCGGTCCTATCGAGCACTTTACGTACGATCGACCGTTTGGCCTTCAGCGAGGTCACACCCGGCAACGAGAGCGAAATCTGGCAAACGCCCACGACCATGTTCAGACCTCTCGGCGCTCAGCTCATTCGAGTGTCGCCTCGACCTGCTTTTCTTCGTAGCACTCGATGATGTCTTGCTCTTTGATGTCGTTGAAGCCTTGAAGACCGATGCCGCACTCCATACCGGCCTGCACCTCTTTGGTGTCTTCCTTGAATCGGCGAAGCGAGCCCATCGCTCCCTCCCACACGACGACGCCGTCGCGCACGAGCCGCGCGCGCGCGCCGCGGTTGATCTTGCCTTCGAGAACCATGCAGCCTGCGATAGTACCGATCTTCGGGATGCCGAAGGTCTGCCGAACCTCCGCCTTGCCGAGATCATCCTGGACGATCGTCGGCGCGAGGAGACCCTTCATCGCGGCCTTCACGTCGTCGATGGCTTCGTAGATGACGTTGTAGGTTCGAATCTCGACGGCCTGTTTCTTGGCCGTCGACGAGGCCTTGCCCTGCGGCCGCACATTGAAGCCGAGAACGATGGCCTGCGACGCGCTCGCGAGCATGACGTCGTTTTCAGTGATGCCGCCGACACCGGTATGAATGATGTTGACCTTGACCTTCTCGGTGGCGAGATCGGTGAGCGATCCCTGGAGCGCCTCTACAGAGCCCTGCACGTCCGCCTTGACCACGAGCCGGAGCTCCTGGACGTCGCCACCCTGCATGAGAGCCTGGAACTGGTCGAGACCCCGCAGGCCGCCGGCGGGCGCTGTGCTCGCCGTGCCGGGCTTCTTGCGCGCCCCGGCCACCTTTTGGGCCTTACGCTGGTCGGTCACCTCGTAGAACAGGTCGCCGGCCGCGGGCAGCTCGGCCAGACCGAGCACCTCAACCGGAGTGGCCGGACCCGCACTGGAAAGTTGCTTACCCCGATCGTCGGTCATCGCGCGAACGCGACCCCAGGAAGCACCGGCTACGACGTAGTCGCCGGCATCCAAAGAACCGTCTCTAATCAAGATGTTAGCGACCGGACCTCGCCCACGATCTAGATATGCCTCGAGCACGACGCCCTCGGCGGGAATGTTAGGATTGGCCTTGAGCTCGAGAAGCTCCGCCTGCAGTAGAACATTCTCGAGAAGGCTGTCTACGCCTTCACCGGTGATGGCCGAGCACGGGATGAAGATCGTGTCCCCGCCCCAATCCTCAGGCTGGAGACCCAACGCGGCGAGCTGGTTCTTCACCGTGTCGGGATTCGCCTCAGCCTTATCGATCTTGTTGACCGCCACGACGATGGGCACTTTGGCCGCCTGGGCATGGTTCACCGCCTCTTTGGTCTGGGGCATGACGCCGTCGTCGGCGGCCACCACCAGGATGACGATGTCGGTCGCCTGGGCGCCACGGGCGCGCATCGCAGTGAATGCCTCATGGCCTGGCGTGTCGAGGAACACGACCGGGCCTCGCTTGGTGTCGGCGCGGTATGCGCCGATGTGCTGGGTGATGCCGCCCGCCTCGCCGGAGACGACGTCGCTCTCCCGAATCTTGTCGAGAAGCGAGGTCTTGCCGTGGTCGACGTGACCCATGACCGTGACGATCGGAGCCCGATGCTGTCGGTCCTCAGCCTGTCCTCGAACTCGCCGCGCGCGTCGCCGACGATTTCGTCCTCGCTTTGCGCGACGTTCTCGACCTCGTAGTTGAACTCGCCCGCCAACACCGCAGCCGTGTCTGCATCGAGAGTACTGTTGATGTGGACGCCCGAGACACCGAGCTCCATCAGCTTCATCAAGACGTCCGTCGCCTTGAGGCTCATGCGCTGCGCCAGCGTCTGAAGCTGAATATTGTCGTCGATGCGAATAAGGCGCTTCTGCGCGCTTGGCACCGTAATTTCGGTCTGCTTGGGTTTCTTACCTGGCTGCAAACGCTTCTTGCCAGGGCGCCCTTGCGGGCGGCCCGTCGGACCGATCGACGAGCGGCCGCGGATCTCGCGGCGCCGGGGTGCATGCTGCTCGCGCTGCGCGGCGTGCTCGGCGACGATGCGACGACGCGCACCTTCGGAAAGCGGCGTGGCGCTCGGCGCCTTGGCCTTGCCACGGCGCATGACGCCTGGCGGCAACGCATCATGAGCGAAGCGGCCCTGCTCCTCCGGCTCTGAAGGGGGCCCGGCTGCTGGAGGCAGCTCCACCCCGGTCGGCTCCTGCGGCGCTTCCGGCGCCGCGACGGCGGGAGAAGGCGGAGCGAGCTCGGGGAGCGCCACGGATGCTTCGGCAGACGCCGCCGCGGGCTCTACCCGGGGCGCTGGGGCCGGCGCGGGGGCTGGCAGCACGGGCTCTTCGGCCGGCGCGGCCGCAGATGCATCAGCCGCCGCGGGCTCTGCTTCCTCGGTCTTCTTTCGTCGTTTGCGGCGAACGACGGTCGGTCGAATGCGTTCTTCGACCATCGCCTCACTACGGTCCTTGCTAAGGGAGCGTTTGATGCGATCGACTTCAACCGGATCGAGAACGCTCATGTGATTGCGCACCTGGATCCCTAGGGTCGCAATTCGCTGAATCAGGTCACGGTTCTCGACCCCCAACTCGCGGGCGACCTCGTAGACTCGAACCTTACTCATCCATCCTCCGATAGGGCCTCGACGCGCGACAGGCAATCCATGATCGCACGGGCGATGCCCCGATCCATAACCAGGAGAACGCCGAGCTCCGAACGGTTGAATGCGTTCCCCAAGCTGGCCTTTGTCCCCCAAGCGACTGCCGCGCAACCAAGCGCCGTTGCAGCGTGTGCGAGCTCATCCCCGCGACCACGCGAATCTTTTGCGCGGATCAACAGATCCCCTTTGTTTGCCTGCAGGGCGGCTCGTACTGCGTCGGTCCCGAGAGCCAGGCTGCGCGTGCGCAGCGCCGAGCTCAGCAGGCCGAAGGCGCGCTGCTCGAGCTGCTGTATGAGCATCCGTTCGATGCTTTCGGGCTCGACCTGAGCGACACCGCGAAGCGCGCGCGCCAGTCCGCCACGGAGCGCGGCCGAACGAATACATGCCCTGCGCGGATGGACCGACACACCCCGGCCCGCGAGACGCCGGCCGAGATCCACAGCCACGAATGGCGCGCTATTCCCGACGACCAGGCGCACGAGCTCGTCGCGCTCGGTGCGGCTACCACAGCCAGCGCACATCCGCCTCGAAGGCTTGTCTCGTTCGCTCTTGCCCATGACGCCCAGCATCGAGGTTACTCCTGCTTCGTCTCTCCGGGGGTCGCGGACTCGTTCGCGGTCTCGGCCCCCGTGGCTGCCGCCGCCTCTGCCTCGGCAACTGCTGCGGCTGCTGCCGCCTCTGCCTCGGCCGCAGCGGCGGCCTCCGCCTCCAACCTCGCGGCCTCCGCCTGCGCGACCGCGATGCTCTCTTGCATCTTCACCTCGACGGGCGGCCACTCGGTCTCGACGAACTCTACGACAGCGGCCTTGAGCGCCTGTGCCTTGGCTGCGCCCAGCCCCGACTTGATTGCGAGGCGATCGGTGTCCTTTTCGGCTCCGATCGCTGCCGTCGACCCGTAGCCACTTCGCTCGAGCTGATCGGCGATGCGCGGGTTGACGCCACGGACGAGGAGAAGCTTGTCGCCCTCTGTTGGCGCCTCGGTCCGATCGGCCATCGCGGCCAAGCTTTCCTGGCGAAGACGTTCCATCGCCGAGGCGGCGTCTTCACGAAGCTTCGCCACCTCGTCCGCTGAAATCCCCGGAACCGACGCAAGCTCGCCTTCACTCGCCTCGACGACCTCGTCGAGACTTCGGAAGCCCATGCGGTAGAGCGAGCGAGCAAGCTCTTCGTCGGTGCTCAGGCGCGACAACGCCGCCATCGCCTCTTCCTCGATCTGCTGGAAGCGGGACTCGCTGACGATGTCGAGCCGCCAGCCGCTCAGCTGCGATGCCAGCCGCACGTTCTGTCCGCGACGGCCAATCGCGAGCGACAGCTTCGCGTCCGGCACCACGAGCTCCATGTTGGCGTTGCCTTCGTCGATGACGACGCGCACGACTTCCGCTGGGGCGATGGCGTTGCAAACGAAGCGGGCCGGATCACGATCCCACGGCACGATGTCGATCTTTTCGCCGCGAAGCTCCTGAACCACGGCCTGCACGCGCGAGCCCTTCATGCCCACGCAAGCGCCAACGGGATCAACATCGGAGTCGCGACTGCTCACCGCGATCTTCGACCGCGCTCCCGGCTCGCGTGCCGCGGCCACGATTCGCACGATGCCTTCATAGATCTCCGGAACCTCCATCTCGAAGAGCTTCACGAGAATCCCGACGTCGGTGCGGGAGAGAATGATCTGCGGCCCGCGCGCCTCGCGATCGATGTCCTTCAAAAGGGCCACGATGCGGTCCCCGGGGCGGTAGCTCTCGCGCGGGGTCTGCTCACGCGGCGGCAGCACGGCTTCTACACCACGGCCGAGGTCGACAATGATGTTCGAGCCGCGCTCGAAACGACGCACGACGCCCGTGATGATCTCGCCCTGGCGGCTCTTGTACTCGTTGTAGACCCGTTCGCGCTCGGCATCACGGACCCTCTGAATGATGACCTGCTTGGCAGTCTGCGCAGCGATACGCCCGAAGCGGCTCCGGCTCTGATCGAGACCCAGAAGCTCTCCGAATTGCTTGTCCTGCTCACGGGCCTTGTCACGGTCCTCCGGGAGGTAGAAAATCTGAAAGCCGAGCTCCTCGCCAATCTCTGCTTCGAGCCCGTACGTCTGCGCTTCCTCGAGCGAAAGCTCTTGCTCGCTGTTTTCCACCGCCTGCACGACGGTCATGTATTGAAAGAGATCAACTGCCCCGGTCTCTGTGTTGAATTTCGCTTCGAGCTCCCGATCGGGACCGAAGGTCTTCTTGGCTGCCGTCAGAATCGCCTGTTCGGTAGCCTCTACGAGAATCTTGGCATCGATGCCCTTCTCCTGGCTGACCTGTTCAATCACGTTCTGAAGGGAGAGCGCGCTCTGTTGCATAGCCATCTACCCACCTCGTTCGAGAATCGGTACACGAGGTTCGCTTCCGCGATGTCCGCCTGTGGAATCAAAAGGAGCTTGCCGTCTTGATCGAGCTCGATGCTCCGATCGACGACCCTTAGCAGCTTCACGCGGAAGCGGCGCTGCTGTTCGATTGGTGTTTGCGTTCGCACCTTGACCTCACGGCCGGAAAATCGTTCGAAGTCCGCGAGCTTGACCAGAGGCCGCTCTAGCCCGGGAGAGCTCACCTCGAGCCGGTACCCCCCCGGAAGGGAGCAAATCGTCGTGGATGTCCAAGGTGGTCGATACGTCCCTACTGACCCCGGTGCAATCCTCCAGCGACACCGCACTACCAACCTCCACGCCTGGGCTCTCCCGGTCAATGGTGACCCGAATGACCGTCCCTTTCGGCTCCCGCAGACAGCGCAGCACGACGAGCTCCACGCCGTGGGCACGGCAAATCGGGTCGATCAACGCTTCTAGGGCGTTGAGGAGTTGTTCCGTAACCTGGGTCAATTTCTACTCGGGGTCCCCAAACGAAAAACGGGCGGGCCGTGGCGGCCCACCCTGGGAGGCAAACCAAATTTTCAGTGCAGCCACGTACCACAGCGCCCGATCCCCCGCAAGCAAACCGACCGCTTGGTGCTTTGCGTCATTGACAGCAAGAAAGGCATCTTGGTATGCCCCGCCAGTACCCCTGCCGGTTCGGCGAGGGGGCAGGAGGAAAGCATGATGGGTTCGTTGAAGATCGGGCACTGGGTTGCCCTAGTATGCATGGCCGCCCTGATGGCCAGTTGTGGGTCCACCCGCGAGACCGCTTGGGACGCGAACACGGGATCCGCTCAGCTCGATGATTCGTCCCGGGCAGAGGCCGCGCGGCTCATAACAACCGCCGAAACAGCGTGGGCAAACCGCGGAGATGAAACACAGGTCAAAGCCGCTATCGACGCATGGTCTGCGGCAACGGATCTCGATCCCAAGAACGCGGCGGCGCTCACCAATCTCTCGCACGCGATTTACTACTACGCGGACTGCTTTCTTCGTCCGGACGAAGACAACCCGCAACTTTACAAGGACACCCACGAAGAGGGCACCCGGGTTGCCGAGCGAGCGCTGTCGGCGCTGTCGCCGGCCTTCGCCGAGAAGATGGCGGCCGGTGAGCGCATCGAGGAAGCGATCAGCGTTCTCAATGCCAACGCGGTGCCGGCCCTTTACTGGCGGTCCTCGAACATGGGCCGCTGGGCCACCCTCGAGAGCTTTGCGACCTTGCTCTCCTACAAGGACGAGATCCGCGCGGTCATGGAGTTCTGCCTCGATGAGGATCCGCTCTACTGGTACCAGGGTCCCGACCGCTACTTCGGCATCTTCTACGCCAAGGCGCCCGGCTTCGCAGGCGGCGACATGAAGAAGTCGGCAGCGCACTTCAACGTCTCGATCGACGCGCACCCCAACTATTTTGGCACGCGCATTTTGATGGCGGAAGAATGGGCCGTTAAGGAAGACAACCGTCCGCTCTTCGAGGAGCTCGTCAACTACGTCATCAGCGCAGACCCCAATGCGATCCCCGCGATCACCGCGGAAAACCAGTGCGAGCAACGCAAAGCCAAGAAGTTGCTAGCCGACGCCGACGACATTTTCTGATCTGAATAGGCTCGACCACCAACTCGTCTACTGGGCCAGCCCGAGGAGAATCCAATGCGTAAGTCCATGATCTGTGCTGCGGCGTTTGTCGCCCTTTCCTTCCTGTTTGCCGCACCTGCTCCAGCATCGGCCCAGGAATACGTATTGGAGATGGGGACGGTCGTCCCCGGAGGTAGCCCGTGGGCGCTGCAACTGAAGCGTCTGAAGAAGTACATCGAAGAAGAGACCGGCGGCCGCGTGAAGGTGAAGCTGCGCCTCGGTGGCTCGAACGAGCGATCGTTGGCGCGGCGGACGCAGATGGGCAGCAAGCAAGGCTTTGCCGGCTCAGTGGGCGGCTTGAGCTCGATCGTGCGCGAGGTGAACGTCATCGAGGCGCCCTACCTGTTCGACACCGTCGAGCAGGCGGACAAGGCTCTCGACGACCCCGAAGTGTTGAAACAGGTGCGCGCGATGCTCAAAAAGCAGAAGCTGATCTTCGCGCTTTGGTCAGAGAACGGCTTCCGCTCGTACTTCAGCCGGCGGCCCATTCGGACCCCGGACGACATGAAGGGCATTCGCTACCGATCGCAAGAGGCCATAGCCCACGTCGAGGCCTACAAAGCACTTGGCGCGAGCCCGGTCACGATCGACATCGCCAACACGATGACTAGTCTGCAAACCGGCGTCGTGGATGGCTTCGACAACACACCGCTCTACGCGATGGCCTCGACATGGTACCAGGGCCTGGACGATGGCGAGCGGAACCTGATCCTCTCGCGGCACTCGTACCAGCCTGGCATCGCTGTCTATTCGAAGAAATGGTTCGACACGCTGCCGGCAGACATCCAGAAGGTCCTCATCAATGCCCCATACGAGCTCACCACCTGGGGTCGGGAGCAAGTCCGCAAGATGGAGCCCATTCTACTGAAGAACCTGGTCCGCTACGGCTATGACATTCACGAGCCAACCAAGGCCGAGCTCCAAAAGTTCAAGGACAAGGAAAAGGGCGTCCCGGACGCCGTGGCAAAGAAAGTTGGCCCAGCAGGCCAGAAGCTCCTCAAGGCAGTCCGGGCAGCCCTAGCGAAGTAGCCCAGCCGCCCGCTGACACTGTCACTCACTGAGCCCTGTCGTTGTCACTGACGCTGTCTCTGGCCCTGCCGCTGCCGCTGCCGCGGCCCCGGGGTCTCACCGTGGACGTACACCCAAGTTCCCGGATTTGCCTCCGTCGCGGACCCTCCATGCCAGCTCTCTGGCAGGTCGGGGCCTGCCCAGTTGTAGAGCCACTTGGCGTCGCGCGGGGCGAGGTTGATGCAGCCGTGGCTTCGCGGGCGGCCAAAGCGATCGTGCCAAAAGGCCGAGTGGAAGGCGTAGGCGCCCCTGAAGTACATCACGTAGGGGACGTCCTCGAGCGAGTATGGCGGCTCGCCCGGCTCGTCGTTGTCCATCGTCGAGGTCAGGTGCTTGCCTCGAATGCGATAGAGTCCTTTGGGAGTGCGGTAGTTGAGCTCAGGGCTCGGCACCTTCGTCCGCCCGGTGGAAATGAGGGTCACGTAGCGCGGCTGCTTCCACTCATAGGCCACTAGGACCTGGTCCCCGAGATCGATGTCGATCCAGCGCTCGCCCTCCACGACCTCAGCTGGCGGCGTGGTTGGCTGAATGAGCAACACGTCGGTCTCGCGAACCAGCCGGCCGTCCCCGACGGCCAGGTACACGCTCTCTCCGATGCGCTGACGCGAACGCACCGCAAGCCACGATCGCCGCTCGAGGCGGTCGCGGGTAACCCGAAGCTTCCCCCGATCGTTCAAGCGATGGATCGCCGTCTGCTCACGCCGGGTAACCGCCACAGGAAGGTCCCAACTCCGACCATCCAGGACCTGCCCCTCAAACTCGCTCCACTCTTTTCGCCGCAATCGGTTGGCCGGCACGAACCCGTTTTGCTGCGTGCGCCAGTACGTCTCGCCATCCCTTTCGAAGGAGCGATCCAAGCTGACGTAGAAGCCAGGCCGAAGGATGCGCAGCACGAGCGGGTTGTCGACCTCCTGGGACAGATCCGGCTGCTCGGAAGTTGGCGGCGCGACGCCGGCGTCCGGCAACTCGGGAGGAATCTCGTATATTTCGTCGGCCCTTGGCAGCCTTTTGTATAGCGGAGTCTTCCGCCGAACCGTCACGTAGTCGTAGGGCATCACCGCTTCGAGGTCGGGTTGGCGCGCGCGCTGCTCCGGCAGACGTTCGCCCGAGAACACGATGATGTCACGCCCGTGACAAGCGTATCCACCGGTGTCTAGCTCGTACCAGCCGCCCTCACAGCCTTCGTACCCCACAGGCTCGGTGGTGGTCGAGTGAAGAAGTGCGCCCGCTCGCAGATAACCGAGACGCGCTCCCTCCAAGGTCGGCACGTCTCGTATCGGAGTGACGAAGCGCTTCGCGAAGACTCGTTGCGGCGGGCCGAGATCGCGAGGCTCCGCGGGGCGCTCTGTGTCGATCGAGGTGAGCGCTTCATCGAGGCTGCAACCCGCAAATACCGCGAACGGCCCCATCGATGACAGAACGGCGATCGTGCCGAACAGCACACCGCGGGACTCCAACAAAGCTCGTCGTGTGCGCCGCACAGCCCTGGTCTGCTACGAAGTGTCATTAGGATGCGCACAGGTCAACAGCTCGAAGCATTTTCCACGACGTTTGGACTCGTGGCATCCGTTGCCCTGCACCTCGCAGCGCTCGCATACATCACGACCACCACCGCACACTTCGACTTCGACTTCGAACTGACGCTGCCGGCGGAGGTGGAGTTCGGCCTGACGGGAGAGATGGCGATGGCGGCCGCGCCGGCACCACCGCAAGCGACTGGAGCCACGCTGGACCCCAGCGGAACGCGAGCAGCGAGCCAGCGCGAGCCCCCCCCAATAGACGCCGGAGTCCCGCTCGACACTGACGCTGACACTGACACTGATCCTGTTGTCGCCCCCCCCACCCTCACCGGCCCCTCCCGCATCCCCCCTGGCGCCCATCTTGCCCTCCGCGTCGACATGAAGCGCGTTCGGGAATCTCCGCTAGGCCCCGATGTCACCAGCTTCTTGCGAGGCGTTCCCGACTGGCAGCTCCTCCTCGAGGGGTCCGGTATCGATGCCGTGGCGGATCTGGACCGGCTGCTTGTGGCGACGCCCAACTTGCAACGGTCCAAGCTCGTGCTCGCAGGACGGCACCGGCGCGATGCAAACTTTGCCCGCGACAGCGTGAAACGCCTCGCGCGTTCCCGAGGCAAAGTGGTGCATTGGCAACGACTTCACGGTGTCGCCATCGCGCGGTGGTACAATCGTGATCAAACACCGCGCGCGATCGCGCTCCTGAGCAAGCACCACTTCAGCATCACACGCCGTCAAGATCTCAAACGCGTCCTTGCGATGACGAAGGCACGCGAGCTTCGGGATGCGAAGAAGGAAGGGCTCATTGCAGCGCGCGGTCCCGATGCGCTGCTGTCGATGGGACCGGGGGAAGCGATCTCGCTCGAAATCGAAGGGTTGCACCGCTTCGTGATCGGAAGCGTTAAGCACGTGCCGATCCGTTTTCGTATGGCGTTGCGCGAGACCGGTCCAGACGAAATAGCCGTGAGCGCCATTGCGACCTACGCGTCGGAGAGCGATGCGCGCGCGGCGTCGATCTATTGGAAGAAAGTCGCAGCGTTCTATTCGCAGCAACTGATCATGACACTCGCGGGCTTTGGGAAAACTCTTCGGCGCATGGACCTCGAGCCCGAAGAGGACCGTATCCAGATATCCTTCACACTCAACGCCGATCAAATTCGCTTCATCCTCAGCTACGCTGAGGGCCGACTGCGTGGCGCAGCTCCAAGCCCGGCACGCCCAAGACAACAAGCACAGCCAACAAAAAAGGGGCCCTGAGGGCCCCTTTTCTCGATTCGGTGTCTCAGTGACTCAGAGGACGAGGTCCTTGAGCTTCTTGAGAGGCGTTGCGCGGATCTTCTTGGACGCAGCCTTCGGCGGAAGCATCATCTCCTCGCCGGTTGCCGGATTACGTCCCATCCGAGCGGGCTTCGCCGGAATCTTACGAACTTTGAGTTTGATCATGTCAGGAATGACGAACTCCCCCGGGCCACGTCGACCAAGCTCTTTCTTGACGAGTTCTCGAAGTACATCGAAAACCCCGGCAATTTCCTTCTTGGTGAGGCCGCTCTTGTCGGCCAGTTCGCTCATGATCTGAGCCTTCGTCATTCGTTTGCCCGCTACCATAATTCCCTCCTAACTCTGTGGCCTGCCCCGTTTGTCCAAATAGGCCCCAAAGAAGCCGTAGACAGGCACGGCGCCATCTATGCCTGTGGTTTTCCTTGCTGACAAGGGCCTTTGTGCGGTTTCGCAAACAAATTTCCAGGGGTTAAGCGATCCAAGACCAGAGGCGCCCGGCCCGGCCGACGCAGCACGCGCCGGCGCGACGAGCTTACTCACAGCTCGTCCACAGGTTCCCGTAGCGGCGCGTCCTGGTTTCGCGACCAAGGGGACTTACAAGAAAATCAGCGCTAGTTTCATATGGTTACCCGGCAAAATACAGGCTGCGTGGGAAGATCGAGCGCTGTGATTTACGAGGCTCGACAGCGGTTTTCCACAAGCCTGACCGGCTAGCGGGCGGCCTCCACCGCAGCCAAAAGGTCTTCGGTCCGGGCCTTCATTTCCCGCTCCCCACGTTGGTTGGCGTGATCGTAACCGAGCAGGTGAAGCAGTCCATGAGCCAGCAAAAACGTCACTTCTTGGATGATCGGGCGATCGCGTTCGGCCGCCTGACGGGTCGCGGTGGGCAACGAGATCACTACATCGCCGAGAAGCCCCGGGTGTGACGCCGGGCCTGGACCTTCCTGCATCGGGAAAGCGAGCACGTCCGTCGCCTTGTTCTTCTTCCGGTAGCGGCGGTTGAGCTTGCGAATCGTCTCATCGTCGCAGAGGAGGATCGAGAGCTCCGCGTCTTCGAGACCCAACGACGCGAGCATCGCCTCAGCGCGCCAGGATAGCTCCCCATGACGAACCGAGCGACGGTCCAAAGCACGTGAGCGGAGCCACACCGACATCGTTTGGCTACTGGCTCCCGCGTACGATTGGGTCAAGCCGGGCCGCGGCGTGCCTCGGGAGAGTCGATTGCTATGCTCCGCCGGTGTTTGAGAAAGTACTGATCCTGCGGCGCGGAGAGGCTGCGACCCGGGTCGCGCGCACGTGCCGTCGAATGGGCGTGGAATCGATTGTCGTCGCGCCCAAAGACACGCCGACGAGCCGCCACATCGAAGCCGCAGACCGGAGCATCGAGGTCGACTTCGACGAAGCCAAGGCAATTCCAACCGATCAGCTCCCCGCGATCCTAAGGCACGCTGGCGCCGACGCGGCGCACCTCGGCTATCAGGGCCAGCCCGAGATGTTCGAGCTCGCGAGCGCCGCCGAAAAGGCAGACGTGGCTGTCGTCGGGACCGACCTCGACGTGCTGGGCGCCCTCACTGACCCGGCCACTATCCGCGCCGCTGCCGAGCGTGCCCATGTGCGAACCATCCACGACGCCGAGGACTCGTCGCAGCCGCGCGAAATCGCCGTGCTCGTCGCCGCAGACTCCCACGGTAAAACCACTGCCATCTCGGATTGCGACCGCAGCCTATCGACATCCGAGCATATACTGATCCATGAAACCCCATCGCCCGAGCTACTCTTTCGGTCCGACGGCGAGGCGTTTCGGATGGCGCTGTTCGAGAGCGCCCGGCGCCTAACGGCCGAGCTCCGCTACGCCGGGCTTCTCGAGGTGACGTTTCACATAGACCCGTCGGGGCTGTCCTGGGTATCCGACGTGAAGATCGGCTTGCCGCGGCACCACACACTCATCGAGATGGTGAACGAGGTGGACTTGGTCGCGCTACAGCTTCGAATCGCATCGGGCGAACCGATCCCAGAGGAGATCGAGACGCTCGAGCCCCGAGGTCACGCGCTCGACGCAGCGATCCTGGCCCTCGACCAACAGGACGCTGTCGTCTCGTCGTATTCCGTTGCACCCGCGCCGCAGGGCCGCGTCCGTACCACGTCGTCGGCCACGGTCGGCTTGCCCTTGCCGGCTGACGATCGTCCGTTGATCGCGAAGCTGACTACCTACGCGCCAATCCGCCACACCGCGCTCCTCTCGATGGATCGCGTGTTAGCAGAGATGCGCGCCGAGCCGTTCTCGACAAACGTGCCAGCGCTGCGGCGAATCCTCAGCGACTACGCGTTCCGCGCGGGACAGTATGACACCGAATCGGCCCTAAGATTCGCCGCCGTCTGACGCCGACCGCGTGTCAGACTGCGAACGTGGACTTGCCCGCATAAACTGCCGCGTCTCCGAGCTGTTCTTCGATGCGAAGCAGCTGATTGTACTTCGCGATTCGCTCCGAGCGCGAAGCGGAGCCGGTTTTGATCTGGCCAGCGCCGGTCGCCACAGCGAGGTCGGCGATGAACGTGTCCTCGGTCTCGCCGCTTCGATGCGAGATGATCGAGGCGTATCCGTGTAGAGCACCGAGTCTCATGGTGCTGAGGGTCTCCGTAAGAGTGCCGATCTGGTTGACCTTGATCAGGATCGCGTTGGCAACGCCGCGGTCGATACCCATCTGAACTCGTTCCGTATTCGTCACGAAGAGGTCGTCTCCGACGAGCTGGATCCTGCTGCCCTGGGCATCGGTCTGCACCTTCCAGCCGTCCCAGTCGTTCTCGTCCATTCCATCCTCGATGCTGATGATCGGGTACTTGGAACAGTAGTCGGCATAGATATCGACCAGGCCAGCCGCATCGACCGGCTTCTTGTCGAACGTGTAAACGCCTCCCTTTTTGTCGTAGAATTCACTCGCCGCGCAGTCGAGGGCGATGGCGACCTGCTCGCCGGGGCGATAACCCGCCGCCTCGATGGCGCGTGCCACGAACGACAGTGCTTCCTCGTTGGTTGCGAGATGCGGGGCAAAGCCACCTTCGTCGCCTACGCCCGTCGCATGCCCCGCGTCCTTGAGAAGCTTCTTGAGGCTGTGGAAAGTCTCGACGCCTGCGCGAAGCGCGTCCGAGAATGACTCGAAACCAACCGGAACGACCATGAACTCTTGAATCTCGAGGCCGCTGTCAGCGTGCGCGCCGCCGTTGATGATGTTCATCAATGGGGTCGGGAGGACCCGCGCCTGTGCGCCCCCGATGTACCGCCAGAGCGGTAGGCCGACCGCATCGGCAGCAGCACGTGCGACAGCCATCGAGACCCCGAGGATCGCGTTGGCCCCCACCTTTGCCTTCGAAGGAGTGCCGTCGTAGTCCAACATGACCTGATCGACGCCTGGCTGATCGAGCGCCTCGTGGCCGATCACCTGGGGCGCGATCTCGTTCACAACCTTGTCGACGGCCTTCAGAACGCCCTTGCCGAAGTAGCGGTTCGCATCCCCGTCGCGGAGCTCGAGCGCTTCGTGCTCGCCCGTCGAGGCCCCGGACGGAACGGCGGCTCGACCAGTTGCGCCCCCCATCAACTCCACGTCGACTTCGATGGTAGGATTGCCTCGGGAGTCTAGAATCTCTCTCGCACCTATAGCGATGATCTCGGTCATGATTTCACCTCGGGCTGCCCTTAGCGGTTGTCTAGGGGCGATGCAAGGATGTCGATGCTAGGCTCGGCCGCCATGCACGCCTTGTTGTTCATTCCTTGGTTCCGTCTCGAGTCGTGGGACATCCCGCTACCGTTTTCGCTTCCCGTGCTGGGAGATACCCTGTCGATTCAGCCGTTCGGCGTTCTCGTCGCTACCGGCGTGCTCCTCGGCGCGTGGGTTGCGGGCCGATTCGCGCAACGCAACGACCTCGATACCATCGCGACCGGCGACCTGGTGACGTACGCGGTCGTCACGGGTTTCATCCTCGGCTACTTCTTGAACGGCCTCTTGTACGAGCGTGAGACCTTCATGGAGATCGTCCGGAATCCTTCGCTGCTCTTCTCGACGTGGCTCGGCCTTTCGTCGTACGGCGGCTTCTTTGGCGGCATCCTCGGGTGCTTCATCTGGCGCTCCCGAAAGAAGATACCTCTGCTGCCCTACGCCAACGCGCTCTGTTTCGGTTTGCCGTTTGGTTGGTTCTTCGGCCGCATGGGCTGCTTCGTCGTGCACGACCATCCTGGCAAGGTCACCGACTTCGCACTGGCGGTTGCCGACTATCGGTTCGGCGCCCCCCCCCTATCAGCCGCGCCACGACCTCGGCCTTTACGAAGTGCTCTACTCGGCCATGATCATCGGGGTCTTCATCTGGCTCGAGCACCGAAGCCGCCGTCCAGTCGGATTCTACTGCGTGCTCCTCCCGCTGGTGTACGCGCCGGTTCGCTTCTTCCTCGACTTCCTCCGAGCCACGCCACTCGAAGGCGGCGACGTCCGGTACGCCGGGCTGACGCCGGCACAGTGGTCTTCGATCGCCATGGTGGGCGTCGGCCTCGCCGTCTGGCAGTTCGCCGTGAAGCCGCACATGGCCGAGGGCGAGCCCCAGAGCGCCAACCCCTAGACCAGTTCGTGCTATTTGAGCGACACGACGGTCACCTGAGGGCCGCCTTCGTCTTGGGTGGCCTGGCGGAACCCCTCGACGTAGGTCGCGTCCCGTGAGAGGTGCTCGTGGATGGCCACGCGAAGCGCACCACTCCCGATCCCGTGAACGATGAACACGCTCGATTCGGCGGCGCCGTACATTCGATCGAGAAACGCCTCGGCCAAGGCGACCGCGTCGTCCGGGCGAAGCCCGCGAACATCGAGCGTGTTGTCGCCCGTTCGGATGGCCCGCTGCGGTTTCGGGTGTGCCCCTGAGACCGCGGTCGACTCCCTGGCAGGCGGCGCAGAGACTTGCTTGACCGCGCGCAGGTCGCTCACGTCGACCCAGAGCTTCATCATGCCTGCGGACACACGAACCTTGCCGCGTGCGGGTCCGTCGATCACGTCGGCGATGCTTCGAAGCCGTTGGACCCACACGCGGTCCCCGACCCGAACCGCCTCCGGATCGAGCGCCGCGGTTTCCACTGGCTCGGGCTCCAACGACAAGCGAAGAGCGTCGAGCTCGCCGAGAAGCGCGCCTCCGTCACGCAGCACCTCGGCCGCCTCCGCTACCGACTCCGCTTCAGAGCGCTGGCGAAGGTCTTTCTTGGCCTGGTCGAGCCGGCGTTGAAGCTCTCTCACCTGATCGACCAGCTTCTGGGCTGCCCTGCCAAGCCCTTTCGCCTCGCGCGCCTTGAGCTCTTGCCGACGCGTGTCGAGCTTCGCTCGCTCCTCGATGACCTTCGCACGATCGTCCTGCAGGGCTGAGTGCTCTGCCTCCGCTGCCTTCGTCGCTGCTTCCAACTTCGCCACCAAGGTCTCGAAGCTCCGGGAGTGCTCCGGGAGCACGCGGCGCGCCTGGTCGATGACCTCCCTGGGAATCCCGTAACGACGCGCAACCTCGAGCGCGTTCGAGCCACCGGGTACGCCCATCGTCATTCGGAACGTGGGCGCCATGTTGTCGAAGTCGAAGCCGACCGCCGCGTTGTGCATGTCTTCACGCTCGGCTGCGAGCGCCTTCAATGCTTCGTAGTGCGTCGTGACCGCAACCGCAGCTCGCCGTTCGACCAGGGTCTGCACGACCGCGCATGCCAGCGCGGCACCCGCTTCCGGATCCGTCGCACCCGCGAGCTCATCGAGTAACACCAGCACCCTCTCCCCCGCCTGCTCGAGCATGCTCCTGAGGGTCACCAGATGGGCCGAGAACGTCGACAGGCTTCGGGCGAGGCTCTGCTCGTCGCCCACCGCCGCAAGCACTGGCGAGAAAAACCCACAGACGCTTCCCTCTTCGGCGGGAACGGGCAGGCCCGCTCTGGTCATGAGCGCCGCCAAACCGAGCATCTTGAGCGCGACGGTCTTGCCACCGGCGTTCGGTCCGGAAATTACCAGAGCCTCGCCGCCGGAGAGCTCGATGTCGTTGGGGACCACATCGATGCCGCTCAAGACCAACGACGGATGGCGAGCCGCACGCAGAGAGATGCGAGGCTCCTGACAGAGCTCGACGAAATGAGCGCGCATGTCGACGGCGAGGCGGGCGCTGGCGCCACGCAAGTCGGCGTGGTCGAGCGCCTCTGCGGCTGCGCGAATCTGCGGCACGTATTGGCGCACCAAGTCGGAGAGGGCGGCGAGGATCCTCCGCTCCTCACGCTCGAGCTCCCCCTGAGCCATCTTGAGGCGATTGCCTCGTTCGACGAGCTCGCGGGGCTCGACGAAAATCGTCGCACCGCTCGCGCTCGTGCCGTGCACGATTCCGTGGAAGCGTTCGTGCGCGTCAGTGCGAACGGGAAGCACGTAGCGGCCTTCTCGGATCGTGTAGAACGAATCCTGCAAGATCGCGCTTCGCTTCTGGATCAGGTCCTCGAGCTTGCGAACGATCCGCGCGCGAAGGTTTCCGACCTCTTTACGAAGATGCGCGAGCTCGACGCTCGCGGAATCGAGGATCGAGCCGTCATCGCCAACTGACATCCCTACCTCTTCTTCGAGACCGTCGAGCGTGGGGTCGATGGCACAGGCGCGATGCAGATACGGCACGCTGTCTTTGCGCTGACCGAGAAACCGTCGAAGCGTTGCAGAGGCTCGCAGCGTCATGCGGATGTCCTTGAACGCGCCGCCATCGAGCACGCCTTCTCGCTCGAGGTGTTGCAACGACCGGGCTATCTCGCAGATGCCCTCAAGCGGCAACGGGTCGTTCCGGTCGAGCAGCCTCCGTGCCTCTCGCGCCTCTGCGAGCGCGCGCTCGGCCTCTTCGAACGACTGGGCAAGCTGCAATGAGAGCCCCTCCCCCTGCGGACCCTGACAACGATCCGCAACCGCCCGCTCTACCTGGTCCCACTCTAGATCGGCTAGCGTTTTCCGCTCGACGTCACTCACTGAGCCCACTCGGGAACCTTGAGGTCCGAGGCGCGGGCCGGCTTCTCCCGCTTGTCCTTGGGGGGCCGCGCATTGCGGGACTTGGTCCGAGATTTCTTCGGGGCTTGGAGCTCGATCAAGACGGTTTCCTCTTGGGTCGGGGTGATCGCAGTGCGCCCCCTCCGTTTACCAAGCCTGGCGCGAAGTACCAGGGTCGACCCACGCGCTGCCTCGAGCGTACAAGGCGTCGTGGCGCAAGCCTCCGATCCATCGCCGCGTAGGATTTTGGCGCCCGCAGGATCGGTCGCAACGTGAACATGGACGACCATAGGCTCCGGCTCGAGCTCGACGAGGTGCAACTCTTCCTTTAGCGGTTCGACCACCTCCGCCACCGAGCCAACCTCCAGAGGCGCCTGGCTCGCGCCTGCTTCGCTCCCTGATCCGGTCATCGGACCAATCCCAAACCAGGCGAGCGCAGCGACTGCACCCAAGACTGCCGCCGCCCAGACCCAACGAGACGTCTTGCGGCGTGGCACTTGGTCGAGGTAGCTCAGCGACGGCGGACCAAACGCGGAAGGCGGAGTCATCGCGGTCGCGCGGCTCAACCGGCCATCGAGCGCACAGTTGATCGCCTCAGCGAGCTCCTCCGTGTCCTGATAGCGGTCGTCGGGTTCCTTGGCGAGCGCCTTGCGGATCACCAGTTCGAGCTCCCGGCTCACCTCCGCGTTCGGGTTTAGCTCCGCAATCGGCGGCAATTCTGCAAACAAGTGCTGGGTGAGCACCCCCATGAAGGTGTCGCCTTCGAACGGAACACGGCCGGCGAGGCACTCGTAGAGGATGATGCCGAGCGCGTACACGTCGACACGGTGATCGAGCTCCTTCCCGGCCGCTTGCTCCGGCGACATGTACTCCGGCGTACCGAAGATCATCCCCGTCTTGGTCAGCTTGCGTCCGGGCGCCCCGTCGGTCTCGATGTCGCTCATCTTGGCGATACCGAAGTCGACGATCTTGACGAAATCGTCGATGCCATCGCGTTTGGTGAGGAAGATGTTCTCGGGCTTGATATCGCGGTGAACGATCCCTTTGGCGTGCGTCGCCGACAACGCGCGGCAGCACTGGAGCACGATGGCGCATGCTCGATCGGCGTCGACGGTGACCTCCCTGCCCAGAACGTTCCCGAGATCTTCACCATCTAGGAACTCCATGATGAAGTAGCTGGCCCCGCGTGTCGTCTCGCCGAAGTCGGAAATATCGACGATGTTCTCATGACCGATCCGCGACGCGCTCTTGGCCTCTTGGCGGAAGCGAGCCACAACCTCCGGCCGCCTCGACAAGTCGTCACGAAGGACCTTGATCGCCACGCGCTTATCGATGTCGCGATGGAGGCCTTCGTAGACCAGGCCCATGCCGCCTTCGCCGATACGAGTCTTCACCACGTAGCGGCCGGCGAGCACCATGCCAACGAGCGGATCGTCCGGGTTGAGCGGGCTGACGCTCATCTGCGACGTCGTCACGAGACGCGTCGCATCAATCGGACAGAATACCTCTCCGCCACCGTAGTCAACTCTGCAGGCGGGACATACCTTCATGATGGAAAATTGTGCGCTAACACCCCAATTTCACGGTAGCATCGCGATTGTTGGAGGGTCAACGAAGGCGGGGAATTCGTCCGGTCTCGTTGCCAACCGAAACCAGTTTTGATAGTCGCACGCCGTGGGTCCAACGGTACGATTGCTCGACGATACGCTGATCGACCAGATCGCCGCCGGCGAGGTGATCGAGAGGCCCGCCAACCTGGTGAAAGAGCTCCTCGAGAACGCCATCGATGCGCGGGCGACCGCGATTACCGTGTCAGTGGAAGATGGGGGGCGCGCTCAGGTGCGCGTGAGCGACGACGGGGTTGGGATGTCACCCGAGGATGCCGCCCTCAGCATCGAACGTCACGCCACCAGCAAGATCACTTCCTTCGACGACCTCGTGCGCGTCACGACGCTTGGATTCCGCGGAGAGGCCCTTCCGTCAATCGGATCGGTCTCGAAGATGACGATCACCACGCGGCCAAAGAAAGACCTGGAGGGCACCCGGGTAGTCGTCGAAGGCGGCCACGTGCGGGAGGTGTCGCCGGCGGGATGCCCCCCTGGTACGACGGTCGTGGTCGATGACCTCTTCTATAACGTACCGGCGCGAAAGAAGTTCCTTCGAGCACGTCAGACCGAAACCTCGCGTATCTTCGAGGTTTGTCAGCGTGTCGCGTTGAGCCATCCGGAGCTGCGTTTGACCGTGACCTCCGACGGACGAACCGCGAGGCGGTATCTGCCGGCAAGCGACCTTGCGGAGCGTGCGTACCAGATCTTCGGCGACGTGGCCCTCCAGGAGATCCACGCCGAACGAGAGGGAGTGGTCCTCGATGCTGTCCTTGCGCCCGTCGACCTCGCACGGGCCGGGGCACGCCATCTCTTCCTGTTGGTCAACGGGCGCCCCATCGTAGACCGGAGGCTCGCGCGCGCCATCGCATTCGCGTACGGAGATCGATTGCCCGGAGGGCACTATCCCCGTGGCGTCGTCTCCCTTCGCCTGCCGCCCGAAGACGTCGACGTCAACGCGCACCCGCAAAAGACGGAGGTCCGGTTCAAACAGGCCGCCCAACTCGTGGACCTCGTGACCCGGATGATCGCTGCCCGGCTTCCCGCCGCGCCCGCGGGCGACGCGTATTGGGAGGCGCGCATTGGAACCCCCGGCCCGATGCGGGATGGCGATGCAACCGCTCGCAGGGATCTGCTCGCCGAGAGCGCCGCAGGCGTCGCACAGCCCCGTGGCAAGTACGAGACGCGCAACCCCAATGGGCTTCGGTTTGTCGCTCAAGTTCGCGAGCGTGTTTTGATCTGCGAGACCGAGGATCAGATCCTGGTGCTGGACCGTGAGAGAGCCGACGCACTAGTTCGCTACGACGCCCTTCGCGACGCGGCCACGACTGGACCGCTCGCGCGCCAGAATCTGCTTTTCCCGGATCGGCTCGAGCTTGCGCCGCGCGCCTCAGGCGAGCTCGAACGGCACGGGACGCTCTTGCATTCGCTCGGGTTCGATTGGTCTGAGCTCGGCGAGGGCTCCTACGTCGTGCGGGCAATCCCCGCCCTGGTCGCCGACGCACGCGCGACCGATCTCTTCGAAGCGGCTCTCTCGGCCCTTGGACGAGGGGGCGAGACTCTGAACGACACAGCGCTCCGCGCACTCGCGGACCGCTCGGCCACGCCAAACGGCGAGCCTCTCGAGGACGGGGCCGCGCGCCGCATCGTCGCCAACGTCTGGCCCAGCCGAGACGCCCATCGATCCTGCATCGTCGCGCGCGTTCCGCTGTCGTCTGGAAGCGCCAGGGGCGCCGATGACTGAAACGCTCCAGCCGCTTCTGGTCATCGCGGGACCAACCGCCACCGGCAAGACCGCTGCGGCCATCCACATCGGGCAACACTTCGGCGGCGAGCTCGTCGGCGCCGACAGCGTGCAGGTTTACCGAGGGTTCAACATCGGGTCGGCCAAGCCGACGGCTGACGAGCTTGGAGGCTTGGCGCACCACCTTCTCGATGTTTTCAACCCCGACCAAGACGTCGACGCCGTCGCATATGCGAAGCTGGCGGACGCCGCGATTCGAGACATTCGCGACCGCGGGCGTCTTCCGATCGTCGTTGGTGGAACGGGGCTCTGGATCCGCGCACTCGTCCGCGGTCTCGTCGACGTCCCGCCCGTCGACCACGAAATCCGGCAACGCCTGGAAGCGGCCGCCACAAAGGAAGGCGCTCCTGCGCTGCATGCGAGGCTCGTAGAGGTCGATCCGATCTCCGCGGACGCCATTCATCCAAACGACACCCTTCGAATCGTGCGCGCGCTCGAAGTCTACGAACAGACCGGCACGCCACTCGGCGCCCTTCGCGCGCAGCACGCGCTCGGCGAGCCGCGATATCGCGCGGTGGTCGTCGTCCTCGACGCGGAGCGCGAGCAGCATGGAATGCTCATCGAAAGCCGTGCGAAGCAGATGCTCGATGCAGGTTGGGTCGACGAGGTGCGCTCGCTCCGAACGCGATGGGGTGATCACATCCGGCCATTCGGAAGCGTCGGGTACCGTGAGGTTCTGGCCCATGTTCGCGACGACCTCCCCCTCGACGAAACCCTGCGCCGTATCCGAAAGTCGACCCGAATCTACGCGCGTCGGCAGCGAACCTGGTTCAAGAGCGAGCCCGGTGTAGGCTGGCGGAGCGACAGCGCCGAGCTCCGCGATCCTCGCGGGCTCGACCGTATCGCAAAGGAACTGAGACTTTGAATTTCTTTGGACATGCGGTCGTCGCCAGCTGGGCCGACAACCGGGCAGGACACCTGCTGGGCAGCATGCTGCCGGACTTCGAGACCATGGTCCGCGTCCCCTTGGTCGAGGTTCGCGATCCCGACATTCAGCGCGGAATCGATTTGCATCACCGAACCGACGAGGCATTCCATCGCACGCCCGGCTTCCTGGCCTTCTGCGCACACGCGCTCGAGGCGTTGACCAATGCCGGCGTACGTCGTGGGACGGCTCGCGCCGTCGGCCACATCGGAAGCGAGATGTTCCTCGATGGCTGGCTGGCCCGTGCGCAAGATCACGTCGACGACTACCTCACGGCGCTCGATGTCGAGCTAAACGATCGTTTGCAATGGAAAGACAACGGTCACGCATTCGCGAAGTTGCACGATCGACTGAGGTTTTGGGGCGCACCACGCGACTATGCCGAGACGCCGTTCGTGCTGGCAAGGCTCACCGACGCCCTTCGACGCCGGCCGGCATTGGCCGTGCTCGAGGATCAGTCTGCCCAAATTGCGGAGTTCCTGCCTTCCCTTCGACAGATGGTGGAGAGCAGCGCCCCAGAACTGCTCGATGGGCTTCAAGACGCGTTAGGCTTGGGAGACTGACATGCTCGACAAGGGGGGACGACGCAGCGCAAGCAGCGAGAAGCGGCGGCGCCACCTGAGGTGGGGCCGAATCGCGGTAACGATCGCAGCGGTCGCTTATCTCGCGAGCCGCGTCGAGCCGGGCGACGTTCTGAACGCGTTTCAACGGCTCTCGCTGGGCGCCGCGCTGACCGCGATCACCGTCGTCTCGTTGGGACTCATCATGGGGATGGTTCGATGGCGGCTCTTGCTCCGGGCCTACGGGGCCATCGACATCCCCCCCTGGCCTCGCATCGCGCACCTCTACCTCGTCGGCCACTTCTACAACACGTACGCCCCGGGCGGCGTCGGTGGCGATGTCATTCGAGGCGTGGCAGGGCGAAAGGCCTTCGGGGATCTCGATTGGGCGAGTGCAACGAGCGGTGTAGCCGTCGTGTTCATCGAGCGCGTCATCGGAGTCTCGGCCTTGCTCGTCCTCACGGCGGGCGCCTATCTAGCTCGCCCGATCCCGGGAATCGAGAACGTGGGCCTCTGGGCAGCGCTCGGTCTGGTGGCAGCAGCGTGCGCACTGATCGGCATCGCCATCGCGCCGCGGCTAGCCCCGTTCCTCCCGGAGAAGCTCGGAAAGCCTCTTCGCGCACTTCCGCGCCTCTATTCGATCTGGCCTTTCCTCCTCGCCTTCTTCCTCTCGTTGATCGTCCACTCGGTCAACATCGTCGCGGGTCATGCAATCATGCACTCGCTGGAGCCATCGGTAATTTTCGCACAGTCAGCCGTCCTGATGCCGTTGATCAGCGCGTCTGCCTTTTTCCCCTTCACCGTCGGTGGGGCGGGCGTTCGCGAGGCCGCGTTTGCCGCGCTCTATGGAACCGTCGGCGTCCCCGAAGCAAGCGCCTACGCCGCCTCACTCAGCTTCTGGGCCACGCAACTGATCTCCGCGGGCGTCGGCGGGGTGATCAACCTCGTGGTTCCGCTCTCGGGGAGAGAAAGTGACTGAGCGGATCCTCGGTCTAGCGGTGCGATCGCGCCGCACGACGGCCACAGCCGCTACCGCCCTGTTCGTCTTCTACGTGTTGACGATGTGCAGGGGCCTCTCGATGTACGACAGCCCAGAGCTCGCCCTCGTCGCCGAGCAGTTCGGGCTTGGACATCCGTTCGGTCAACCGCTGCACACCATCTTGGGCGGTCTGCTCACGAGACTGCCGGCTGTCGACCCCTTAGTCGCGTTGAACGCGTTCTCCGCGCTCGCCGGCGCGCTGACCGTCATCCCCGCAACGAGCTTTGCCGAAACGCTGGTGCGACCGGGTCCCGACTGCCCCGCAGGTGATGTGAGGTTCGTCGCACCCACCATCGCGCTCATCGGGATGCACCCTGCCCTATGGGAGCCAGCGACCCGCATCGAAGTCTACCCCTTAGCGGTCTTCTTAACACTCTGGGCGGCCGCCCGTTTTGCCAATGCCGTGCTCGACGGGGAGCAACGGTCACGGACTTATCTCAGCACCGGCCTCGGCTTGGGGCTCGCCGCAAGCGCCAACGTCGTGTGCGCCGTTGGCGTGGCCTTTGCGATGACGCCACGGCTCCTGATGGGGATCGCACGCCGTGAAATTCCGCGACGCGCACTTGGCTTGGTGACAGCAGGTGGGCTGATCGGGCTGACGACGTATGGATATGTTTTTCTCGTTGCGGGACGGAAGGATGTCGTCGTCTGGGGCGCACCGACGGACGCCGCTTCGCTCGAGCACTACTTCACGGCGGCGGACTTCAGCCACAAAGGAGTCGCGTCGTGGTCAGAGTGGTGGGGCCACATCGGCGACCTGTTCCTGTGGTCGTTTCAGAACGGCCTCTTTGCGATACTCCTGGCCGGGTTTTCCGGGTATGCGATCTACGCACGCAAGCGCGGGCTTGGCCGATTCTTCTTCAATGCGACGTTGATCTTCTTTGTCGTGTTCATCGCACGCAACGGCGTCTTTGCGCCCGATGTTCTCGACTACGCCGGTTACCTCGCCATTCCCACTTGGGTCGCTGCCTCCGGCGTCGGTCTCCTCATTGCCTATCTCGCGGAGCGCAAGACCTCACTTGCAGCCGCCGGGCTCTCGGCAGTCTTGCTCCTCGTGATGGTCGCACCGCCCGCGCCTTACGAGCGCACGCGACACCTCGACCTGTTCACCTGGGAAATCGCGCTCGAGGCGCTTCGAGCCGCGCCGCCGGACGCGATCGTCATCGTCGAGAGCGACCATTGGATCGGTCCTATGTGGTACCTACAGGAGCAGCGTGGCGTTCGTCCCGACGTGACCCTGCTCGCCTACGGCCTCTCCGCATCCGAGTGGTTCTGGCGACATCTCTACCGACGCCACCCGAACCTCGAGCCGATCGAGCTCAGGGGCCCGAACGGGCGCGTGGCCCGGGTCCAACGTTTCCTTCGGTCGAACTCGGCGCACCCAATTCAGATCGAACGCGCCGCTCTCGCTCATCGACTCGGCTTAGCAACGTGCCCGAGCGAGTGGCTCTTGGACGTCCGCGTGAACTGTGGCGATACCGCGCACGAGCCAAGCCTCGCGCGCTACGCCAGCGCTGCGCTTGCCGTGCTCAAACACGGGTCCCCGGGCACGGATGGCTTGATCGCCTCGGTTACCCTCAGCCGCGGTCATGACCTGTACTCACAAGGATTCCCGCGCGTCGCGATCGCAAGCCTCTTGGCCGGCGTCCCCGAGATCGCAGGAATCGAAGAGTTGGATCTATCTTCGGTGCCGCTTCACATCGAGCCCTCCCTGCGGCCCGCCCCGGCCTACGAGCCGCCCGTGGCGCTCGGGCATCCGGCGCGCAACCTGCACTACGCCTCGACGATCGCAAACGCGACAGGCGCGACACGGCTCGGAACCTACTTCGCCGGGCTGTCGGAGACCATGGGACCTGTTCAGCCGAAGTTTACGGCCTTACCGGCGTCTCCTGCTAACCTCTGAACAATGCGCCACCGCAGTCACGGCGACGGCTCCTTTCGCGTTGACCAGTTCGCGCACTGCGGCGCTGACTGTGTCTTCGAAGCCGGCGTTTTGGTCTTTCACCCCGAGAACATCGAGCTCGGCACGAACGTGTACGTCGGGCACAACGCCATCCTCAAGGGCTACCACGACAACACGATGCGAATCGGCGACGAGACGTGGATCGGTCAACAGGCGTTCCTGCACAGCGCCGGTGGGATCGACATCGGCGTCCGCGTTGGAATCGGTCCCGCCGTTCGGATCATTACCTCGCTCCACGCGGAAGCAGGTCGCGACATCCCGATCTTGAGCTCACCCATAGAGTTTGCCCCGGTCGTCATCGAGGATGATTGCGACCTCGGTGTTGGCGCGATTGTGCTTCCCGGCGTGCGCATCGGCAAAGGCGCGCAGATCGGAGCCGGAGCGGTGGTCGCCGAAGACGTGCCCCCCTACTCCGTGGCGATCGGGGTGCCAGCCAGGGTCACGAGAGAACGGCCCGAATGAGCGGCCCCGACCTGAGCATCATCATATTCGCCTTCAACGAAGAGGCCAACATCGCGCCGGTCTTGCTCGAGCTTCGCCAGTGGCTATCTGCCAACGAGCCGTCAGCGGAGATCGTGTTCGTCGACGACGGGTCCTCGGATGACACTTCCGCGGAAGCTGCCAAAGCGCTGTCGGGAACGCCACATCAACTGCTCCGCCACGAGACCAACCGCGGCATTGGCGCCGCTCTCAAAACCGGAGTGCGCTCGGCCGAAGGGGCATGGGTCACGTTCCTGCCGGCAGACGGCCAAATTGCGCCCGATGCGATTGGAACGCTTCGTGCCGCCGCGCGCCGGGAACAAGCCGATGTCGTGTTCAGCGTCTACGACCACCGGAACGACGGCCTTCATCGCAAGGTCCTGTCCGCCGGCGTCCGTGCCCTGATCTTGCTCGTCCATGGCGTACGCATGCAGAGCGACGGTCCCTACCTCTTCCGTCACTCGCTCTTCGACGCCGACCAACTCGTCCCCGACACGTTCTTCCTGAACTTCGAGTTTCCGATTCGAATGTTGGGCGACGGAGTCCCTGCAACGGTCGTGACAATCGATTGCAGGCCTCGCCGGTCCGGGCACTCCAAGTCGACGGGCATCAAGCGAATCTATGGGGTGGCGCAGGACCTCCTCGAGCTCCGCGCTCGACGGGTCAAAGAATCGCTCGGCCGGCACGCCTAACCTTCGAGAGCAGGCACGCTCTTCAGCCGGTCACGCAGGGTCGACCTTGGAATGCCCAACGCACGAGCGGCCGCGGACATGTTGCCGCCGTACTGCTCGAGCGCCTCTCGAAGAGAATCGCCCGAAGGTCGGAGGAGGGAGGGGTCGGCCGTGTGCCGAAGCGACCGGTCGACAGCTGCAAGATCGATGACCGCCCCGTCGCAATCGACAGCGGCGAGCTCGAGCACGTTTCTAAGCTCGCGGACATTGCCCGGCCAGGGATAGCTGTAAAGACGCGCGAGCGCCTCAGCTTCGAGGCGACGCTCGCCCACGTCCGGCTGCATCAGGCGAAGGAAGTGCTGCGCCAAGTGCGCAATGTCGTCAGGACGCACGCGCAGGGGCGGGACCTCGACGACGAGGCGATGGATTCGATAGTAGAGATCTGAACGGAAACTCCCTTCGTGAACCATGGCCCGCAAGTCCCTGTGGGTCGCACACACCAATCGAACGTCGACTCTACGCGCGGCCTCGCTACCGACGCGCCGCACTTGCCAGGTTTCCAACACACGAAGGAGTCTCGTTTGGAGATCCGGCGGAAGCTCAGCAACTTCGTCTAGGAAGAGGGTCCCGCCGTGCGCCTGCTCGAACGCCCCGCGGTGTGCTTGGACCGCACCCGTGAAGGCGCCGCGCTCGTGCCCAAAGAGCTCGCTCTCGATGAGCTCGCGTGGAAGCCCTCCACCGTTGAGGGGTACGAAGGGGCCTTTTCGACGCCGCCCTCGTTCATGAAGCGCCCGCACGACGTGCTCCTTGCCAACGCCCGTCTCACCTCGCACCAGGACGGGCCACGGCAGGCCAGCGAATCGATCGACCTGGGCCATGACCGAAAGCATCGCGCAGGATTTGACGACGGGTTCGGAAGACGGCTTGTCACCGGCACTCCGGCCGACCACGCGCAGCTCTGTTCGGCCGATTCGGATCACCGCGCCGGGTCGAAGCTCATGCCGGCGGATACGGAGGCCGTCTACCCAGGTGCCGTTGGTGCTGTCGAGGTCGCGGATCGACACACCTCGTGAAGACGGCTCCACGCGGCAGTGGTACCGACTCACCGCCCGGTCCGACAGCGCGATCGCGTTGTCGCCAGCGCCGCCCACCGAAACCGGCTCCTCCCCGACATGAAAGGCACGCGCCCCTGCACCATGGCCGCCCACGAGCGAAAGCAGACGTGGCTCCGGACCGCGTCTGTGCAGGAGCTCGGTGCCGCCGCGCTCTAACGAGACGGCTTCCGCCTTGATGCGCGCCACCGAGTAGCCCGCACCCAACGCGACCCGTCCCCCGATCGGCATGAGCGACCGCGCCCCGAGCGCCGGACCCTTGACCAAGTCATAGACATAAACCGTGCCCCCATGAGGCTGAAAAAGCAGCGCGCGCGCTGGCACCCCGGCTGCATGAACGACAATGTCGCAATCGGGGTGCGAGCCGACCTCGACTGCGGCGACCCCCAACGGAAAAGAGCGAATGCGGCGCCCGGCGCGGCACAAACAAAGCGTATCATCGACGACCATGCGGCAGATATCGACCGGTGCCGCCGGCGGTTGCGTAGACACGCCTGATCCTTAAGCTCCCTGCATCGTGTCGGAAGCACTCCGTGAAACCTCCCTCACCGACGAGCACCGGGCCCTCGGCGGCCGACTCGTTCCCTTTGCCGGTTGGCGCATGCCGGTTCAGTACGACGGCATCAAGAAAGAGCACGAGGCGGTGCGCAGCCGCGCCGGGCTCTTCGACGTTTCCCACATGGGCGAGCTTCTCATCGAGGGCCCGCAGGCCATCGCGGCGGTCGACCGGCTCGTCTCCAATGACGTGTCGAAGCTCGAGGTTGGTCGTGCGCTCTACACGGTTTGCTGCAACGAGGCGGGGCGCATCCTCGACGACCTCATCGTGTATCGTTTGGAGGACGAAAAGGTTCTGGTCGTTTGCAACGCGTCCAACCGTGACAAAATCGTGGCCCACTTTGCGAAGAACCTGAGCCTCGACACGCCTTGGAACGATGTGTCGGACGAATGGGCGCTGCTCGCGCTGCAGGGGCCGAACGCACTGGCGGTCATGAAAGACTTGGGCGCGCCGCCCAGCCTACTCGATCTTCCATATTTTCACGTGAGCCGGGCAAGCTTGGCCGGGGTCGATCTCTGGGCTGCCCGAACCGGCTACACAGGAGAAGACGGCTTCGAGCTCTTCTGCGCCAGCAAAGACGCCGTGACGCTGTGGCGGGCCTTGCTCGAATCCGGCAGGTCCCACGGGCTCCAACCCGTCGGCCTCGGCGCGCGCGACACCCTACGGCTCGAAGCCCGGCTCATGCTCTACGGTAACGACATCACCGAGGAGACCCATCCCTTCGAGGCTGGCCTCGGCTGGGTGGTAAAGCTCGACGCCGGAGACTTCATCGGACGAGACGCGCTGCGAGCGATCAAGGCGGCGAGGCTCCAGCGGAAGCTCGTGGGCTTCGAGATGACCGAACGCGGAATTGCCCGTCATGGCTACCCGATCGTGGCCGATGGGGACCGGGTCGGAGAGGTCACGAGCGGCTCCCCAGGGCCGACGGTTGGACGGAACATCGGTCTCGGCTATGTGCCCCTGGCCCTCGCCAAGACAGGGACCAGCTTGGGCATTGAGATCCGTGGCAAGGTGGTCGACGCCGTGGTAGTGAGGACCCCGTTTTACAAGAGGTGACAATGGCGACGTACCCAAGGGACCTGCAGTACACGCGAGAGCACGAATGGGCGCGCATCGAGGGTGACGTCATCCGCGTTGGAATTACAGCGTACGCCGTCGAACAGCTCGGCGACGTCACGCTGGTCGACATGCCTGCTCCAGGGGAAGACGTCCAGGCACACGAGCGCTTTGGCGATATCGAGTCGGTCAAGACCGTGAGCGAGTTGTTCGCTCCGGTGAGTGGAGAGGTCGTGGACGTCAACGCCGACCTCGAGTCCAGCCCGGAGCTCGTGAACGAAGGCCCGTACAAAGAAGGCTGGCTGGTCACCATCCGCCCCTCTGACCAAGCAGAGCTCGACGGGCTGATGGATGCGGCCAAGTACGAAGAGTACCTCGGAACCCTCGACGGCTGAGTTGCCGGCGCGAACGTGAGATACCTTCCGCATACCGACGAAGAGATTCGAGGCATGCTGGCGCGCGTCGGTGTCGAGCACATCGACGACCTCTTTGAAGCAATCCCCGCATCGCATCTCTTGGACCAGGCCCTCGACCTCGAGCCAGCGCTCGATGAGCCGCGGCTCATGCAACACCTCACGGCCCTGGCTAACGCAAGCACGGGCGCGAACATGCTGTCGTTCCTCGGCGGAGGGATGTACCGGCACCATGTGCCACCGGCGGTCGACCAGCTCCTGCAGCGAAGCGAGTTCTATACCGCCTACACGCCCTACCAGGCAGAGCTCTCGCAAGGGACGCTGCAAGCGACCTTCGAGTTTCAGACTATCGTCTGCGAGCTCTTCGGCACGGACGTGGCCAACGCATCGATGTACGACGGCGCGAGTGGGGCGGCGGAGGCGGTGCTGATGGCACGCCGGGTCAAGCGGTGCACCCATGTGGTCGTCAGCGAGGCGCTGCATCCGGAATACATCGAGACCATTCGTACGTACGTGCAAGGCCTCGATACGGAGGGGACCATCACCTTGGCGCCCTTCAGCGCCGACGGCCGGACCGACTGGCAGGCCGCCAAAGGCCTCATGACCGAAAAAACTGCCGCACTCGTGGTGGGTTATCCGAATTTTTTCGGCTGCGTCGAGGACCTCGATGCGGCCCGGGCCGTCGCCGACTCCCAGGGTGCACTCCTGGTGACCGCGACGGCCGAGCCCTACGCGCTCTCGGTGCTTCGCGCTCCTGGAACCTGTGGTGCGGACATCTGCGTAGGCGAGGGGCAGGCACTGGCGGTGCCACCTCAGTACGGCGGGCCGGGAGTGGGTTTGTTTGGGGCATCGCAGGCCCTCATACGGCAAATGCCTGGCCGGCTCGTCGGGCGCACCGTCGATTCGGAGGGCCACCCCGGTTACGTGCTCACGCTGTCGACCCGTGAGCAGCACATCCGGCGCGAGAAGGCCACCTCGAACATTTGCACCAACCACGCCCTGATCGCGCTCGCGATGGGGATGCGCACCGCAATGCTCGGGCGTCAAGGATTCCAGGAGGCCGGACAACGTTGCCTAAACGCGGCGCATTACTTGCGGGCGGGCATCGAAAATCTCGAAGGCTTCGAGGTTCCGTACGCAGCGCCGGTATTCAACGAGCTGGTCGTCCGGAGCCACGGCGAGAATGCAAGTGAGACCCTCGGCCGTTTGGTCAAACGCGGCATCATCGCGGGTGTCGACCTCGGCCGCTTCCGAGACGAGTGGCGCAAGGACCTCTTGGTCGCCGTCACCGAGCTCCACACCCGAGAGGACCTCGACCGGCTGCTCGAAGCCCTCGCCAACTAGACTCGCGAACCGCAACCCCGATCCGATCGCGCGCGAGCCAACTCGCACACACTGTAAAGATCCAACACGTATGCACGAAAACGGCAAATGCCTACATGTCAGCACCGTGATAACTCGTTGAGTTCACTCTTGTTTTGCAGTTAATCCTTGACCTGCGGGCCCTCCAAACACAACCCTTAATTCAGCTTGCGCGGACACAAGACGCGATGGAAACTCGCCCCGCTTCGAGAGATTTGCTGCTGATGCAGAGGGAGCTCCGGAGGCTGCAACATGACTGAACAGCGACGATCATCCTTCATCAACTTCCGAGGTCCAACGGAGCCCGATCCGATGGCTTGGGCGGATATCTGCAGCGACGCGACGTGGCAGGGCCGATGGGTCGCACTCGACGACTGTGCATACAACGATGCTGGTGAAGCCACCGCGGGCCTGGTCGTAGATTACGATGACAACCTCGCCGAGCTCTGTGCCCGTCTCAGCGCGGCACGGCGCAAGAGCTGCTCGGTCGTGTTCTGTCCGCCCGCCGAGTCGGCCGCCTAGCCGGACTCAGTCAACGGCATCACTGCTTGGCTCGTCGTCCGCGTCCCAGGGGTGCTGCCTCTGTTCGAGCGAGACCGGCGCATTGGCTCCGGTGCATCGGTCAGGCTGGCCCCTGCGAAGCTTGACCGCGTTCCACGGCCCGCCGCCCGACAGCTCATCGTCCATGCCCCACTCGCCCCTGATGTACTGGTCGCCGTCCTCACCGATTTCGATGCGGAAGTAGCCTCGGCCTCGGCGGACCTGCACCTTGCCTGCCACCAGCTCCCGGCGATCATCCCACTGGAAGAACAGCAGGTCGCCCTCTACGTCACCCTGGATTCGCCCGGAGCGCTCGTGCTTGACGTCGTCGCCGATCCACTGCTTGCCGCTCTGACACAGGTGCATGTTGCCGTACTGCGGTGATTGCCAGACCCCGTAGAAGGTCGCTCCCTCCGGCAGCGGACCGGCTTTCGGCTTCTGAGAGCCCCCACAACTGAGAATGACCCCGAGCAACAGGGCCAGCGCTATCTGCTTTGCCTTCATCGAGTCCCCTCCCGACCCCAACGATAAACGACCCTCGGGCGAAAGCGTAATTTCGGCGGCTCAGCGTATCCGGGGGATGGAAAACGCGTGGTAGAGGACCGCGGGGCCCTCTGAGAGCAACAGGGCCAGGTCTCGGAGGCTCTCGAAGACTGAGCCATCGAGGCGGAGTTGCGCAGCCGGCGGCGGGGGCTCGAGACGGTAGCTGGCCATCACCATCGGGCGCAGCCTTTCACGGATCCTCGGGGGTGCATCGATACTCTGCTTCAAGCGCGCGAGCGCCGTGTCCATTCCGCCGAGCTCGTCGACCAGACCGTGGCGATGGGCGTCGACCGCAAGCCAGACGCGGCCGCGCGCGAGCGGCTCGATGTCCTCCACAGGCCGCCCTCGCCCGTCGGCGACGAGCGCGACGAAGGACTCGTAGAACGCGTCGAGCTCTCGGTTCATGAGGCCGCGTTCGTCGTCGGTGAGCGGGCGGTGGGGCGAGAAGATGTCGGCGTGGGGACCTGTCCGGAGCACCTCGGTTCGGATCCCAACGCGATCGAGGAGCTGCGATGCCAGAAACCGAGCAGAGACGACGCCGATCGAGCCCGTGAGGCCGAGGGGCTGAGCGACGATGGCGTTTGCGTGGGCAGCGACGTAGTACCCCCCGCTGGCGGCGACCTCGCCGAAGTAGGCGACGACGGGTTTCCTCTCCTTGACCCGGACGACCTCGCGATGGATCAGGTCGGAAGCTTCGGCGGAGCCTCCCGGGGAGTCGACCCAGAGCAACACGCCCAGCGCTCGACGGTCGCGTCGCGCGTGACGAAGAGCCGCCACGATGGAAGCCCGCCGGCCCGTCGGCGCGCCGGACTCCGAGATGGCGCCCTTGATCGCCACGACCGCGATGTACCGTGGGCGTCGCAACGGCCGGAAGAGCTTCGCTTCTTTGAAGTCGAGGTAGCGGTCGCCTTCGATGATTCCCTTCTTCTTGTCGACGCCGAGCTTGTCGGCCAGCTCGTCTTCGTACGCGAGCGCATCGGCCAGGCGGGCATCGATCGCGTTTTGTCCGCGGAACACGCCGGTTTCGAACAGCAGGCGCGTTTCGTCCGGCGTCGTGCCGGTGCGTTGGGAGAGCGCGTCCAACAACGCGGCCGTGTGCCCGTCGATCAGCGCCTGAAGTTGCTCACGTTGGGGCTCGCTCATCGAGTCGCGACTCATGCGCTCGGCAGCGGTCTTGTATTCCTTGCGGGCAAACGGCTCGACCTCGACGCCGATGCGATCGAGAAGCGGCTTGATGTAGTGTGACTGCACGGAGAGGCCGAGCAGCGTGATCGTCGCTTGCGGTGCCAGATAGATGCGCTCGGCCGCCGAGGCGACGTAGAGCTCCCGGTGTCCGCCGCCCCGGGGGAGAAGGACCGTGGTGGCTTTGCCCTCATCCCTCAGCCGAAGGATCTGCTCGCGAAGCCCGACGCAGACCGCCCAGCCCGCGTGAAGAGGGGGCAATACGAACGCGACTCCCTCGATGCGGGAATCCCTGATCGCATAATCAGCAAGCCGGCGAACCGCGGCCAAGGAGGAGGTGCGCCGCAGCGAGCCGGCATCGAGAACCCTGCGGAGCCACGGAAGCGGCTGACGGGCTTCTACGAGGCGTGGCTTGAGGCGGACGACGATCCACCGGCCCCTGGGTCGCGACAGCCAGCGGGCGATCGCCCAGATTGGCAGGAGCGGCAGGCACGACAGATTCCAGATCGAGGAGAGGACTAAACGCAGCATCGTTTTTACCTATAGTGACGGCTTGTTATGCTGGAAGCGGTGGGCCGGGAATCTTTACCGGCGACTGCCCCTCTGCTAGGAACTCATAGCACTGAAGAAGGCGAAGGAGCACGGCCCAAAAACATGGCAATCCCCCAGATGGTGATGTACGAGGAGGAGTTTGCCCAGGTCCAGGCCGTGACCAACAGGCTGGTCCAGGATGCGAACGCGCGGGTGGTCTTCGTGGTCGACAAGAACGGCCAGCTGATCAGCGCGTCGGGCGACACGGCGGATCTCGATACTACTTCCCTGGCTTCGCTAACCGCAGGTACCATCGCGGCGACAGGAGGCATCGCGCAGTTGCTACGGGAGCAGGAGTTCGCGACGCAATATCACGAGGGGGTTCGGCAGAACGTTCACATTCAAGTGATCAGTAGTCGTGTGATTCTTGTCGTCATCTTCGACAATCGGACTAGCTTAGGCCTGGTGCGGCTGCGCGTGAAACGAGCAAACGAGCAGCTGGCCCGGATCTTCGAGATGGTGATGGCCAAGGCTCAGGATCCTTTTCAGAATTCACCGTTCGCCGAAATAACCGATGATGATATCGACAACTTGTTCAATGATTGACTAGGAGAGGCTTGGGGGGATGTCTTTCATCAACTACTTATCGCGCGAGATCAACTGCAAGATCGTCTACTACGGTCCGGGGCTGTGCGGCAAAACAACCAACCTGCAGCACATCTACAATCGCACCAACCCCGCGGCGAAAGGCAAGATGATCTCGCTCGCGACCGAGACCGAGCGAACGCTTTTCTTCGACTTCCTGCCGCTCGAGATTGGCGAGATTCGCGGCTTCAAGACGCGCTTTCATCTCTACACGGTCCCCGGTCAGGTATTCTATGACGCGAGCCGTAAGCTGATTCTGAAGGGCGTCGATGGCGTCGTCTTCGTAGCGGACTCCCAGATGCTTCGCGCCGAGGCCAACAGCGAGTCGATGGACAACCTCCGCACCAACCTGGCGGAGCAAGGTTACAACCTCGACACCATCCCGTACGTCATCCAGTACAACAAGCGCGACATGCCCAACATCTCCCCGGTCGAAGAGCTCCGCTACATGCTCAACACCGGAGCCGTCCCCGACTTCAGCGCCGTAGCCACCACGGGCGAAGGCGTCTTCGAAACACTAAAATCCATCGCCAAGCTAGTCCTAACCGAGCTAAAACGCGGCGCCGCCCGCTAACGGGGACACTCTCCACCCTCCTAACCCCGCGAAACCACGCGGCATCTTGAGCAAAGATCGCAGCAGCGAATCATTGAGGAATTCGCCGCACGAAACGGCCGATAAGGTCGGCATGCCAAGAGCCGCGCGTCAGGTCCTAGAAGGCGTCCCCCACCATGTCGTCCTGCGGGGCAACAACCGTCGTAAGCTGTTCTCGTACCGCCGCGACTATTTGTACTTCATCTGGTTGATGAACCGACATCTCCCGAACGCACAGATCAGTGTCCACGCACTGTGCCTCATGCCAAATCACGTTCACCTCCTGCTCACGCCATTCGAAGAGACGGCGCTCGGGGGCTTCGTGAAACGGACCGCACAAAGGTACGCCCAAGTACGCAACAAGCGATACCAAACCACGGGCAAGCTGTTCGAACAACGCTACTACTCCACGCCGATGAAGAGCGAGGCCCACCTGGCGATCGCGACCGCATACATCGACCTGAATCCGGTCCGTGCTCGCCTCGTGGAGGACGGCGCTCACTATGACTGGTCCACGCTGCGCATCCATGCGGGTTTGAGTTGTTCCGTCGCGGGGCTGACAGAGCTTTGGTCGCCGACCGATTGGTACCGACGCCTTGGAAACGATTCGGCCCGACGTGCGACTACCTATCGAAAATGGCTCTTGGAGTGCCTCGAGCGGGACGACTGGGCCGCGGTTCGAAAGGAGCCGACTCCGCCAAAGGGCGCCGCGCCTACTCGTCCCAACCGTTCACGGGCAGCAGGATGAAACAAGCGACATAAATCGTTGCGATCTTTGGCTGGGGAGTGGTGTGATTTCGGGGGGTTGGAGGGGTGGAGAGTGTCCCTATACGATCAGGTTGAGGATCTTGTTGGGGACCCAGATGGTTTTGCGGAGGGGTTTGCCCTCCAGGTGCGCTGCTAGGGTGGGGACTTCGTGGGCTGCTGCCAGGGCCTCGTCTTCGGTTGCGTCCTTGGGAAGCGTGATTCGACCTCGGACTTTGCCGTTGATCTGAACCGGGATCTCGACTTCGTCTTCTTCGCACAAGGCGGGGTCGTAGGTCGGCCAGGCTTCGTTCTGGATGCTGGGGCTGTGGCCCAGCATTTCCCAGACTTCTTCGCCGAGATGGGGAGCGAACGGATGTACGAGCTTTGCAAGTACCGCGAGGGCCTCGGTGGGCACCTGCTCGAGCTTCATCAGCTCGTTGGTGAGCACCATCATCGCGCTAATCGCAGTGTTGAACCGCATGGCCTCGATGTCTTTGGTAACTTTGCGGATCGTTTGGTGCAGCAAGCGCGTGAGTGCGGTCTCGGGTTTGACGTCGGCGTCGGCGCGTAGTGTAACGGTGAAAATACGGTCGAGGAAGCGGCGAACGCCTGCAATCGAGCTCGTGTTCCAGGGCTTTGTCGCTTCGAGCGGGCCCATGAACATCTCATAGATGCGCATCGAATCGGCGCCGAACTCGGTCACGATATCGTCGGGGTTCACGACGTTGCCCCGCGACTTGCTCATCTTCTGGCCGCCCTCTCCGAGGATCATCCCTTGATGGACGAGCTTTTTGAACGGCTCCTTCACGGGGACCACGCCTTCGTCGTAGAGCACCTTGTGCCAGAAGCGCGCGTACAAGAGATGCAGGACGGCGTGCTCAGCACCGCCGACGTATAGGTCGACAGGAAGCCAGCTTTTCGCAACCTCCGGCGAGCACAGCGCCTCGGAGTTGTGGGGGTCGAGGAATCGGAGGTAGTACCAGCAGGAGCCAGCCCACTGAGGCATGGTGTTGGTTTCACGCGCGAACCACTGACCGTCTCGTTGGAAGAAACGCCAATCCTGTGCACGCGCCAAGACCCCGGCCGGATCAGCACCGGGCTCGTAGTCGTCGAGCTCGGGCAGTCGAAGCGGCAGCTCGCTCTCGTCGACCGCGATCGGCTGATCGTATCGAATCGTGTAGTCGGCGCCCGCACGCGGATCGCCACCTGTCTCAACGGGGAAGTAGACTGGAATGGGCTCGCCCCAGTATCGCTGCCTAGAGAAGACCCAATCGCGGAGCTTGTACTCGACGCGTGCAAGGCCCTTGCCGGCCGCCTCGAGGTCGGCGGTGACGCGCTTCGCGAACTCTACCGTCTGCAGACCGTCGTACTTGCCTGAGTTCACGGCAACCCCCGTTTCGACCATGGCTTCCTTCAAAGGAGATCCGCTAGCTGTGCCCGTCTTGCTGACCACTTCGATGATCGGAATGCCGTGCGCAGTCGCGAACTGGAAGTCGCGCGCGTCGTGCGCGGGCACTGCCATGATCGCGCCAGTGCCGTATCCCCACAGTACGTAGTCCGCGATGTAGATGGGAACCTCGGCGCCGTTGACCGGATTGATCGCCAGCCCACCGGTGAAGACGCCCGTCTTCTCTTTACTCGCCTGCCGGTCACGCTCGCTCTTGTTCTTGGCTTGCTCGACGTAGGCCGTGACTTCGCCGCGTCGCTCGTCGGTCGTTACCAGCTCGACCAGAGGGTGCTCGGGTGCGAGCACCATGAACGTCGCGCCGAACAGCGTGTCGGGCCGCGTCGTGAAGACCTCGACGACCGCATCGTGCCCGGCGACGTCGAATTTTACCTGGGCGCCCTCAGAACGGCCGATCCACTCCTGCTGCATGATGCGGGTGCTGTTTGGCCAATCGACATCTTCCAGGTCCTCGAGGAGCCTGTCTGCATAGGCGGTGATCTTCAGAACCCACTGCCGAAGTGGAGTGAGCTCGACAGGATGCCCTCCCCGTTCACTCAGGCCGTTGATGACCTCTTCGTTGGCAAGCACCGTGCCGAGCTCCGCGCACCAGTTGACCGCAACCTCGCTCTGGTACGCGAGGCCGCGCTCGAAGAGCTTGAGGAAGATCCACTGCGTCCATTTCACGTACTCGGGAGACGTCGTGTCGATCTCGCGATCCCAGTCGTAACTGAAGCCCAGCATCTTGAGCTGACGCCTGAAGGTCACGATATTGTGTACCGTGGTGTCGCGGGGATGCGTGCCGGTGAGGATCGCGTGCTGCTCTGCCGGCAAGCCGAACGCGTCCCAACCCATCGGGTGCAGCACGTCGTACCCCGCGGCACGGCGATAGCGCGCCACGATGTCGGTCGCGGTGTATCCCTCCGGATGCCCCACGTGTAGCCCCGACCCCGACGGATACGGGAACATGTCCAAGATGTACGTCTTGGGACGGTCGCTCCCGTCAGGCGTGCGAAACGTGCCGTCTTTGTCCCAGTAGGCCTGCCATTTGGGCTCAATCGCCGCCGGATCGTAGCGCGTCATCGCGCCTGCCATAGCATGCCGGCGCGAAGGCCGCGATCTACGGACAGGTATCGAGCCCGGCGATCCAATCGCTGAGGAGCCCGGTCCCGAACGGGTCGACTGTCGACGTGCCGAGAGACGGCATTCGCAACGCATCGTCCAAGACGAAGCGCTGCAGGAGGCCGGAGCCCTGCGGGTCACCTGGGGTGATCCGAGGCATCCCAGCCAACTCGGGGGGGAACTTCATCAAGTCGCAGAGCGCGGTGCCTTCGAGCGGCACTTGGTAGCGCAAGTCGAGCTCGAGGTCCGGGGGCGCCCAGCCGCCGGGGCGATGACAATGCGCGCAGTTCGCATCGAGGTATGCACGCGCTTGCTCATCGAGGGTCCCTTCCCCCGCATGCGGGTTCGCCATCCTCGGCTCCGCGCGGGGGTCGATCTCTTCGGTCTCGCCGAGCGCCAACATGTCGATCTCCGCCATTGCAACAAGCTGGTTCGCGACCACGCCATCATAGTTGCGGTCGCGGTTGATCTGCCCGGTCTTAGGGCCCAGCACGTCGTTGATCTCCGCGCCGTGGCAAGTGATACACGCATCGTAGTCAGGAAACGTGTACTCGATGACCTTCGGCTCACCGTTGTCGTGGATCGTGTATTCGACGGTCCTGCTCTCCGTTGGAAGGAGGAGCTCGCCCTCCGTGCCCTCCTCGTTCCACTGGTACGTTGCGTAGTCCCAGCGCCCATTGTGACGAACCATGAAACGCGTTTCGACCGCGCGGCGGCTCTGCGGATCACCCGCCTCAAACTCGAAGCCGAACACCTTGATCAGAACGCTCCCCTCCGGGAATCCCCACGAGCCATCCTCTTTGACGGCGATCTGCTTGGAGCTTGGCACGACCATGTAGCGTGGCTTGAACGCGCCGTCGGTCCAGAGCGCCGAATTGACCTCATAGGGGACGAGATCCGGTCCGGGCTCGAGCGATTTGAGATCGGTGAAGCAGCCGGTGTCGGAAAGGCGCGCTGGCATTCCTTCCGACACGTCGGGCAGACAGGTCTGCACCTCAGGACGCGGCTGCAGCGCAGGGCCAGACGGCCCCTCGCTTCCGCAGCTGATCGACAGGAGTGCCGCAAGGCAGCCCCCAATAAGTAAACGCCCCATGCCTCCTCTTGTAGCGGAATCGCGCGCGCTGTCCAAAGTCCCGGACGCGCGTAATTTGCGCACATGGATCTCTTCGACGGACTGGAGCCTTTGCAGGGCGGCCACCAAATAGCCCTAGGAAATCGAGAACCCCCCATCGACGAGAACCGTCTGCCCCGTCATGAAACGCGCCGATGAGCTGGCCAGGAAAAGCACCACGGGCGCGATGTCCGCAGGCACGCCCCAGCGCCCCAGAGGCGTTCGGTCCATGAAAGGCTTCTCCAGCGGCTCCACGCCCTTCATGAGCGCCGTCATGTTGCTCTCGATGAGACCAGGGGCGACCGCATTGACCCGAATTCCATCGCTGGCCCACGTGGCAGCAAGATTCTTGGTCATCTGCACCGTTGCGGCCTTGCCCGCCCCGTAGCCCGGCACGATCGGCACCGCGAAGAACGCGCCCATCGAGGCCAAGTTGATCACGCTAGCCCCACCTTCGAGGGCGCTCGCCGCTAGCTTGTCCTTGCACCCGACCGCCAGCCGATAGGCCCCAAAGAGATTGATCGCGACGGACTCCTCGAATACGTCAGGCGCCGCCTCGTGCTTGCCACCGGGGAAGTTGCAGCCCGCGTTGTTGACCAGAATATCCAAGCGATCGAGCGACGCAGCCAAGCCCTCGATCGCGGCCTTGTCGGTGAGTTGCAGCTGATGGTACTCGTATGCCGACAGGTCACTGTCGTACTCGCCGGCCGACGCACGCGTTCCCGTGATTACCACCTCCGCGCCCGCGTCAGCGAAAGCCTTCGCGATGGCCGCGCCGATTCCGTTGGAGCCGCCGGTCACCAAAACCCGCGCGCCCGAGAAGTCAAAGCTCGCTGCGTTGCTCACTAGCTCACCTCTTTGTCGATATCGATCATGACTTTGCCCCCGGCATTGGGATCCGTGGCCACCTCGATGGCTTCACCGATTCGCTCGAGCGGGAACCGATGGGTAATCATCGGAGACAGATCCCATCGGGTCAGGAGCTCGATGGCATCGCGGTAGTCGGCCGGATACTCCATCGCTCCGCGGATCGTCATCTGCTTCATCATCACCCAGAGAAAGCTGACGTTGACCGACTGCTCGTGTAGCGCGACCACGATGAGTCGCGATTCGGCTTTCGCGTTCTGCAACACGTCGGTGATCACCTTGCCCGCACCGGATGCCTCGATGTATGCGTCGGTCCCCGCCATCGGAACCCCCATCAGCGGGGCTTCCCCATGGAGCTTCTTGAGCTCGACCCAGGGGTCCTTCTCGGAGGCGTTGATGGTCGCCCGTGCACCGAGCGCGATCGCCAGCTCGAGGCGGCGCGACGAAAGGTCGATGGCAACGACGTCCGAGATGCCGCGATCCCGCAAGGTAGCGATCGCCGAAAGCCCGATCGGACCGGCCCCGAACACGGCGACCTTGTCGTCGGGCTTGACGTCGGCACGATCGACCGCGTTCATGCCGACACCAAGCGGCTCAGTGAGCGCCGCCAGGTGCATCGGCAGCTCGTCGGGGAACGGAAACAGGCAACCGCCATCCGCCGCGTTTCGGACGAGCAGGTACTGTGTGAAGCCACCCTCCGGGCCACCGTTGCCGATCATGTTCGCCGAGGCAGTCGGGTTGAGGATCACTCGGATTCCAGGCGTCAGATCGGACACCTCGGCGCCTACCGACTCGACAATCCCGGAGAGCTCGTGCCCAAGTGGCATCCGGCGCGTGAGGCCACCCATGCGAACATACCGGACATCGGTTCCGCACACGCCACACGCCGCAACGCGCACCACGGCGTCACGCGGCCCGGGCTGGGGCTCGTCGACGTCGTCGAGCTGAACCTTGCCCGGACCGTGAATGTTGACCTGCTTCATCATGCTTCCATCTGTACTGGGAACCGTTCGTAGTAGAACTCAAAGCGCTTGCGAAGCTCTTCCGGATCGACGCCGAAATCGCCCTGGAGGTCGTACAAGATTCGGCCGTGCTTCCCGCGGGGGTTTTTCGTCATGTACTCGTCGAGCGATGCTCTCGCCTCCTTGGTCATCTCGAGCCCGGCCACCTCGTAGATGCGCTCCACTATCGCAACATCGTCCGCCATGAATTCGTGAAAGAGCACGTCGATGCTCTGTGACGCAGGCAACCTGTCGCGGTCGCGCACGCAAGCACGCAGCAGTTGCTCCACCCGTTCGCTCCAATATGCAGCGACGCCTGGGGGATCCACCTTGGTGCGCCGCATCCGGTCGCCGTAGGTCAGCATCGTGATTGCGGACGCGACGACCGATACTGGATCGCGATGCGTGAGCGCGACGGTCGCGTCCGGGAACGTCTCGATGAGGGGCCCCAGTTGCTCCAGATGCTGGGGCGACTTCAGGATCCAGCGATCGGGGCCTCGGATCCACTGCAGCGCCTTGAGCACGTTCTTCATGTACTCGTAGTGCGGGCGCTGGTCATGCGCGTAGTAGTAGTCGCGCCATCGGGGCACCACGGCGAGCCACTCAGGCAGGAACGTGGAGAAATTCAGAGCCCCAAGTTCGATCTCCTCGTGCACGTGGTCCGGTGTCATGTCGTGCATGTTCTTGAGGAGTGGTGCGATCTGGCCGAACATTTGATATTCGGCGGCACACTTCACGTACCGAGGGTCCTGCTCTTTGGCTCCGGGGGCGACGCCAGGATCGGGGATTGGCTCGAGGCTTTCCCAATACGGAAGAGAGCGGAGACGGGCATCGGCCGCGATCAAGTTCAACAAGTGCGTCGTGCCCGATCGCGGCAGTCCGGCGATGATGATCGGCTTGCGGATCTGGACGTCCAAGATCTCGGGGTGCCGTTTGAGCAAGTCGTGAAAGCGCAGGCGGTTGGCCGCGTAGCGCACCATGTCGCCGAAGAACCGCACCTTCCCCATCGGACCGAGCTCGGCGTCTTCGTCGACCGCTTGGCACCACACCGCGAGGCGTTCGCGAAAATCGTCGGGACCGAAATCGGACAGCCCTGTGCGCGCGCTCGCCTCGCCGAGCACCGCGTCCTCGGTAAACTCGACCTCGACGCCAGCAAAGCCGTCGATCACCATCTGCTGCATCGGCGTGAGAACCGGGGCCTTGATGTCATCGATTTGGATATCATTCGGTCCGTCGGTCACGACCGGTTCTCTTTGGCTTTCGCCGCATCGAGCGTGGAGCGCAGGTCACCAAGTTGCTTCCGCAGCCACTGCGTTAGCCAGAAGTTTTTACTCTCGCTTTCGAGCTGCTCGTGCGCAGCGATCATCGCTTCGAGCGCTACCGTGTTCGTTGGAGCCGCGGTGAGCGCGACCTCGGCGAGATGGATCGCCTCGACCGGCTCACCGGCAGAGAGCTTGTCCTTCGCGCGCCGAGCAACCGCCTCGGCGCCACCCGCAAGCTCCACGAGATCTCCGTGCACGCTTTCTGCAGGCACCGCGTAAAGCTCCGTCGTCGAGCGGTGATGAAACCAGCCGGCGTAGTTCTCCCAAATTGCCCGCACGCTCCAGGAAACCTTGCCATAACCTTCCCCAACCTCGAGCTCCGGCGGGAGCTCGATGTCGCGCATCAGCGTGTGGATGTCCTTCCCATGGTTCATGCCGCGGACGGTTTCGTCGTGTACGTATCGCACCGCGTCACGCAGCCGCGTCAGCTCCTCGCGAATCGTCTCTCTGCCGACGACCGGGCCGTGATGACCCGTCAGTAACAGCGCGGGTTTGAGCTCGAGCACCCGTTCGAGTGACTCGATGAAGCCCAGCGCTTCGCGATAGCGATCGCCACGGACCGTGACGAGGTTCGGAAAATGCCCAAAAAGCGCACTGAACAGGTTCCCGCAGAAACAGATCTCGTGCTCCGGCAACCAGATGACCATCGAGTCGGGCGTCTCTCCACCCGGCACCGCGAGGAGCTCCATCCTCAGCCCGCCCAGCTCGAGCTCGTAGCGCTCGTCGAACGTGATGTCGGGCGTCGGACGCGACTGCGCGGGGACGCCACCCCCGACGTGCTCCTGGATGTACGTCCAAGCGCGCGCGATCGCATCGGCAAACGCAAATGCACTGCGCGATGCCCGGAACGAAGCAATGCGCCCGTCGTCCGCCTGGTGGGCCTGATTGTTTGCCTGTGCGATGAGCTGCGTCCCCTCGTCGCGAATGAGATCGACACCGCCGACGTGGTCGACGTGGCCTTGCGTGAGCAAGATGTAGCGGAGGGGACTGTCATCCACCGCGTCGAAGTTGCGCTTGTGGACCGGTGCCTCGAAGCCCATCCCGGTGTTGATCACGATGCGCCCTTCCGGCGTCGTGATCAGGTACGAATTCGAAAGCCCCTCGGACAGATAGATGAAGTCGTTGATCCTCTGCGCTTCGGGCTGGGACGCCGGTTGGATTTGGAAGCCATCGGGACGCGAGCGGTAGAGTGGAGCCGAGATCATGGTCTTCCTGACAACGGAGAGGCTGAGAAAAGCCCTCTCGGAGTGGTCTTGGGTGCAAAGCCTTTGGCTTACCGGACAATCGGTGTCAATTGTCGGAGCAGCATGATGAAGGACTTCAGAATCCCCCTGCGAGGCGCACACAATCCATCGAGCCAAGGCGCAGGCACGACGCCGGGCTCGTTTGCCAACGCACCCGACATCGGCGGCCCCCGCACCTTCTCGTCTCCGGATACGCCGGGCATGCCGCAACCAAGCGGCAAGACCGCCTGGGACTTCATGCCGGAAGACTGGCGCTACGAAGGGGGCCGCTGGCATTCGCCGGTGGGCTTCGAACCCGTGACGCAGCTGGAGCATGCACGGCTCGGCATCGTCACGCGGGCCATGCGGCGTGTTGCTGAACGCGAAACGCACCTCACGCCGGAACAGGTGCGCGACGAGGTGGCCGCTGGCCGAATGATCATCCCAGCCAACAGGGTCCATCTAGGTTACTCGCTGGACCCGATGTGCATCGGTCGTGCGAGCCTCACGAAAATCAACGCGAACATGGGGGCATCGCCAGTATCCTCCGGCACCGAAGAAGAAGTCGAAAAGCTTCGCTGGGCGGAACGCTGGGGCGCCGACACGGTCATGGACCTTTCGACGGGAGGCGACCTCGACGCGACCCGCGAGGCGATCATCCGCAACTCGCGGGTGCCAATCGGGACAGTTCCCATCTACTCCATGATCATCGGCCGCAGCATCGAAGAGCTGACGCTCGACCTGATTCTCGAGACGCTCCGCCATCAAGCGCGTCAAGGTGTCGATTACTTCACGATCCACGCCGGTGTTGCTCGAGAGCACCTGCCCTTGATCCGCAGGCGTCTCATCGGCGTCGTTTCGCGCGGTGGCTCCCTCCTCGCGAAATGGATGCTCCATCACGGCGACGAGAATCCGACGTACACGCATTTCGAAGCGATCTGCGATGTCATGCGCGAATACGACGTCTCGTTCTCGCTGGGTGACGGACTCCGCCCCGGCGGGCTTGCCGACGCAACGGATGACGCGCAGCTCGGCGAGCTCGACCGCCTCGGCGAGTTGACGGAACGGGCGTGGCGCAAAGGGTGTCAGGTGATGGTCGAGGGACCGGGACACGTGCCGTTCGACCAAGTCGAATACAACATGAAGCTCCAGCGGCAACGCTGCCACGGTGCGCCGTTCTACGTGCTCGGCCCGCTCGTGACCGACGTGTTCCCTGGCTACGACCACATCACGAGCGCAATCGGCGCAACGGCAGCGGGCTATCACGGCGCGGCGATGCTTTGCTATGTGACGCCCAAGGAGCACCTGGGTCTCCCGAAGAAGGACGACGTCAAGCAGGGGTGCATCGCCTACAAGATCGCGGCCCATGCGTCGGACGTTGCGCTCGGCATTCCGGGCGCCCGTGACTGGGATGATGACCTCACCCGAGCGCGAGCGGCGTTGAATTGGGAGAAACACTTCGACCTGGCCTTCGACAGCGATACGGCCCGGGCGTTTCACGACGAGGACTTGGACGTCGACACCGACTTCTGCGCGATGTGTGGGCACGACTGGTGCTCGGTGCGCATCTCCAAGGAGATCGTGGAGTTCGAATCTGGAAACGCGAGCGGCTTCGAGCGGGAGCACGTCGTGAAGTCACCGGCCCTCACGCCGGTGCAGCAGGAGATTCTCCGAGCTCGCGGCCATCTGTCCCCCGAAGAGATTCACCGGCTGGCCGACAAGACGAAGAATGCGGTCGGCGGCGCGGAAAAGGCCGCGTGTCACAGCGACGTGGTGACCAACGACACCGACGCGTTTCGGATCCAGGGCGAAAAGCTGCTACAGCTGCGCCGCAAGAGGAATGAAGGAGCGCCGCGCGCGTAGCGGCGCCCCTGACCGAAAGGCACGACAAAATGGGGAAGAAACTGATCCTAGGATTGATGATCAGCACGCTGGCAATCACATTCGGATGCTCCAAAGAGTCCGGAGGAACGACCGCTTACTCGTTGGAAGATTTCGACTTCCCGATCGGATCCACCGACGTCGCGACCGGCACCGAGGTTTACGCGGAGTTCTGCGAGGGCTGCCACCCCGGCGGCGAAGAAGGCGACGGCCCGAAGATCGCAGGCACCGGCGCGTCCCCCTCGCAGATGCGCTGGCAAGTCCGCTCGGGCGGCGACGACATGCCCGCCTTCGACCCCGATAAAATCAGCGACGCCCATCTAGAAGCCGTGCTGGCCTACGCCCTCACGATTGGCGCCGTAGCCGAATAAGACAGCCTTCGGTCACGGACTCGAACACGGTCCTGACACTAACGCTGAAAGCGTCGCTACGGGAGCGTCCTGCGTGCCAGCTCCACCGGATCATCTCCCGTCCGGAGCGCCCTCATCCAAAATCGGTAGCTCTGCGGATCGGCTTCTACGATGTAGTCCTCAAGAGGCGCCCTGCCCCACGAGTTGTCGCCCGCAACGCCGCGCTGGGCCCGGTCGAGGTTTAGGTGCACGTGGCCGTCGGCGACGATCTCGTGCGGGTGCTTCGCTGGCTCGAGCGCCTCGGTGGAGAAAGGTGAGGCGTTGACGCTCAGCATGGGCGCGCCCACCGCCAGCAAGCCATTGCCCGAGGCGTCCGTCAGCGCGACGAAGCGCGCATCCGCCTTGTTGCCGCTCTCCTGAGGGCGCGCGTAGGGCACGAACTGGTCGACGACCAGTCCATCGTACAAGCCGACCGGCAGCAGCAGACGGTCAGAGTAAGTCGGCTCTGGACCTGGGCCGAACCACTGGATGCGATCGAAATTGCCATCGAGGACGGTTCTCATCCCAAAGCGCGGGAGCTCAGGCAGACTCTCGGCGGGTGTGAACGCGAGCTCGATACCGAGCTCGCCCGACGCGAACACGCGGTAGGTCAGCGCGAAGACCGCTGCCACGCCGTTCGCCTCGAGCTCGGCCGTGATCACGGTTTCCTTGTCCGAGCTGGTGTCGACGTTCAGCGTGGTCACGGCAAGCTCATCTCCCAGGTTTTGCCAAACGGCTGCCCTCCTTTGGAGCGAGTTGCCGACATCGTTGTCGGTCATCGCCCGCCAGAAGTTTGGCCGGAGCGGTTTGGTGAGAAGCTCGATCCCATCGGCAGTGAAAGAGGCCACAGCCCCCGTCGCCTTCTCGACCTCGACCGAGAAACCATCTCCGACGACCTCGATCGAGCTCTCGTCTTGCATCACGACAAGCGCCGGCGCGGTCGAAGGATCGATCGGGAGCCCCGCCACAGCTGAAGGAAGGAGGAAGTCGGCCCAGGCGACCTCGTGGCCTGCGTCGGCCCACAGTTGGTCTGACTTCAAGCGAAAGGACAACCGGATTCGCGGCTCGGACCCGGGAGGCGCCGCGATCTCGATGATCGGCACACTGATCTCGGCGGTCTCGCCTGGCGCCAAGCTGGGAAGCTCGAGCGGTCCCTCATCGAAGACGGTGCCATCGATGGTGAACTCGTAGTGGCCGGTCAGCTGCTCGGTCCAATCGATGTGGTCGTAGCGGTTCGTCACCCGCACGCGACCCGCGGCCAGGTCGATCTCCTCGACCTGAACGGGTTGCATCGCTTTCTTCACGACTGCGAGCCCAGGATGAGGCGTTTGATCCGAGCCGAGCAGTCCGTTCATGCAGAAGTTGTTGCCAAAGACGCCTAAGGGCCCCCCCGCCTCCGGGACGGCTGGCCCGAGGTCGCCGCCATAGCCGAAGAAGGTCTCGGTCGTGGAGCCGGGGACCGGAAGCCGGATCCCCTGATCGATCCAGTCCCATATGAAACCTCCCTGCGCTTGCTCATACTCGTAGAAAACGTCCCAGAACTCCTTCATGTTGCCGTTGCTGTTGCCCATCGCGTGCGCGTACTCAATCAAAATGATCGGTCGAGGCTGCGGTTCGCTCGCGTACTGCTCCACCTGCTCCGCAGTCCAGTACATCGGGCACTGAATGTCGCTGTGATCGGCGACGATATTGAACCCACCCCTCGCCGTGCCCTCGTATGAGACAATGCGAGACGGGTCGCGTTCGTGGAGCCAGTCACTGATGTGGTCGAACGTCTCGCCGTCCCCCGCTTCGTTCCCCATCGACCAGATGATGACGGAGGGATGGTTCTTGTCGCGCTCCACCATCCGCTCGACGCGCTCTTGGTGCATGGGCTCCCATTCGGGAAGCCGCCCGAGGTTGATGTCGAGCAACTGCCACAGCCCGTGCGACTCGATGTTCGCCTCGTCGATCATATAGATGCCGTACTGGTCGGCGAGCTCGAACCAGCGCGGCGAGAATGGATAGTGTCCGGGACGCACGGCGTTGAAGCCGTTCTGCTTGAGCAGCTTCAGGTCGGCAACCATTTGCTCTTCGGTGACGTAGTGCCCGGTGTCCGGGTTGTGCTCGTGCCGGTTGACGCCGCGGATCAGGATGGGCTTTCCGTTGACCTGCAGCTGACCGTCGCGGATGGCGACGTCGCGGAAGCCGACGCTCTGAACGAAGAGCTCTTCCTGGCCTGACTCGTCCTCGACGAAAACCACGAGACCGTGGAGATTCGGTGTCTCGGCGGTCCAAAGCGCTGGTTCGGAAACCACTCCGGTCAGCTCCACTCGAGCCTCCCCACATGGCTCGACGGTGACGGTCTCGGTGGCAAACGGGCTCCCGTCGAGCAGGACGTCCACCGTCACCGTCGAGCCGCGCTGAACTAGTCGGAGAAGGTCGACATTCACGGTGACTGCCGCTTCCGAATACGTCTCGTTCAGGTCCGCACTGAATTCGATATCGCGAACCTGCGACTCCGCGGAAGACCAGATATATGCATCTCGAAAAATCCCGCTCAGGTTCCACATGTCTTGCTTCTCGAGCCAAGTACCGTCGGACCAACGGTACACCTGAACCGCCAGCACGTTCTCGCCTTCTCTGAGGAACGGCGTGAGGTCGAATCCGGCGCCGGCCCGGCTGCCCTGGCTGTAGCCGACGCGCTGTCCGTTGAGCCAGAGGTAGAACGCCGAATCGACGCCATCGAACTGGATGAACACGTGACGCCCCTGCCAGTCCGCGGGAACCTCGAAGGTGCGGCGATACGAACCGACCCCATTGCCCTCCGAAGGGATCTCGGGGAACTGGAAATCGGACGTCAACTCGGGATCGAAGGGATAGTGGATGTTGAGGTAGATCGGCTCTGCGTACCCGAGCATCTCGACGTTCGACGGAACTTCGATCGCGTCCCAGCCGGAGTCATCGAAGTCGGCGGCCTCGAAGGCCTCGGGGCGCGACTCTGGCGACTCAACGAACTGAAAACGCCAGGTGCCATTGAGCGACAGCTGGTAGGGGTCGAGGTCAACCACGCCGGGCTCGAGCATCGGAATCGCGTTCGGCGTTAGCGTCGCGCGCGGTCGCTCCCGGTTCACCTGAGTCACCGCGATATTGTTCCAAAGCGGCTCGGCATCATCGGGCCACTCAAACTCGCCGGTGTTGCAGGCCGGAGCCATGTTGCTGGTGGGAGGATCGCTCGTGCACGCCGTAGCCGCCGTGAGGCACGCGACGAGGGCCACTAAGCAACAACGGCGAACACTAAGCAAGGACATCACGGCTACCTCGGACGAGGCACTTACCCCGCCGGCCGCACCCAGGCAAACCCGTGGGCCAACACTGACGCTGGCGCCGACACTGTCGCTGGCACTGACGCTGCCGCTGGCACTGACCCCCTACGCCGCCGTCAGCCGATACACCTTGATATTCCGCTCCGTCCTCACTACGTACGACTTCATCTGCGGAATCGTGTCAGCGATCTTCGGCCAAAGAATGGCCTTCTCCGAGTCGGTCAAACGGGTGGCGACAACTTCCTTACTGTCGGCGCCAAGCAGCATCTTCGCTGATGGGTTCGCATCCAGGTTGTACGACCATGCGGGATGATTCGTGCCTCCGAAGTTGCTCGCCACGATCAGCACATCCGCGCCGTCCTCGGTGTACCCAAGCTGAACGGTTCTCTCCTTGCCTGACTTGCGACCGAGCGTCGTCAAGGTGAGCTGTGGGATCGTCAACGGCCCCGTGCTGGTAAAGCGTCCTCCGCTCACCTTGTACAGGAACGGATCCACTTTCGCAGCGAACGTCTTGGCGATCCAGCGCCCCACCGGTGTCACCGTAAAGTCATTGATGAAATCCCGATAGCTCATCTCGCCTCCACGTCGCGCGACCATACCACGAAAACCCGTACGCTTTGGGCTGGAGAGTCAGAGACGCGGACCGAGGGCGGGCGTCGATCTCCGGCCCCTTAGAGGCCTAGCCAGCTGCGGGCGTCTAGGGGGCGGGTTCCCCGACGGACTTCGAAGAATAGGATGGCGTCGGGACCGACGGTGTCTAGGGTGCCGAGTCGGGTGCTCATGCCAATCCAGTCGCCTACTTGCACGTCGGTTGAGCCGAGGTCGCCGTAGACGGTGTAGAAGCTGCTGCCGTGATCGATGATGACCATGAGACCGTAGGCGCCGTAGGTACGCGCGAAGGCCACTCTGCCGTCGGCTGCGGCTCGAACTGGCCCACCCGAACGTCCGTAGAACTCCAGGCCTGCAGCGCCTTCGCGCGAGCTCTCTCCGATCCGCATGGAGCCCTGCACCGGCAACGCCAACTGGCCTCGCATCTCGGCGAAGCCTTCGCCGAGGTCGTCCATGTCGCCGGACACGCGGATCCGGCCGTAGCTGACGCTGTCGCTCGGCGCGTCTTGCCGCTCGCCGCGGAGCGTATTCTGGAACAGCGAAGCACTACGACGGCTGTAGTCGAGCTCTTCCTTCTTTGCCTCGAGCGTCCGCAGTGCGATCTGAGCCTCTTGGAGTACGTGAGCGAGCTCGTTCTTTTCGACCCGAAGCGCTGCGCCGCGCTGCCCGAGGAAGTCCATCGTATCGAGGTCGTTCTTGACCATTCGCGAGAGCCTCTGCACCCGGGCGAGGTGCGCCATCAGCGAGTCGAAACCTCCAGCGACCGGAAACATTCCAGCACGCCGAATGCGGTAGAGGGCTCTCGCGCGCTCGTGCAATCGCCCCTCGGCCTCTTCGCGCTTGTCCGCGAGGCCCGAAATCTCCGCGTCGATCTGCGCCTGCCGTGTCTGCGCATGCTCGACGCGAGCGAGGTTCTCCGCGATCTTTCCTTCCACCTCGGCAGTGTCAGTCAAGCTATTGAGTCCGAGATCCTGTTCAGCCCCGGCCCCGCCAGTAGCCGTAAAGAGCCCGACCGCGATCCAAACCCAGAGTCTACTTTTGATTCTCATGTCACACCGACAGATACCGTCGCACCGACACAGCGCTCCCAATCGCGCCGATCGCGGCACCGCCAATCAGTAGCGCCACCAGTGTCCATGCGCTCAGGAAGACGACCCGGCTGCCAGTCAACGCCGCCAAGGTCGAATCGACCGACTCGTGGAGCGCGAGATACCCAGCCAGCAGCACGAGGATCGCTAGGAGCGCCGACGCGAACCCTTGGAACAGGCCCTCCAGCACGAACGGCCCGCGCACGAAGCCATTGGTCGCGCCGCAGAGCTTCAGGACTTCGATTTCTTGGCGCCGCCTCGCGACCGCCAGGCGAATCGTGCTGCCGATCACGGCAACCACGCAGAACATCACCAGCAGAGCGAGCCCGCCAGCCAACATGCGGGCACCCCACAACAAATGGTCGAGCTTCTCGAACCAGCTCCGGTAGCTCTCCACGTCGCTCACGGCGCGGAACTGCGCGAGCCGCGTCGCAATCGATTCACTCCTCTCGCGCGTCACGCCAGTGACCAGCCTTACCTCGAGCGAGGCCGGAAATACCTCGGAAGGAAGCGAGCTCAAGTCCGCACCGACATCCGCCTCTTCGAGGAACGAGGAGCGCGCCTGCGCGGGCGTCACATGCGTCACCTCGTCGACGTCGCCCAGTCCCTCCAGCACGACACGCAGCTGCGCGATATCCTGCGGGTCGGCGTCGTCCTTTAGGAAGAGCGTGATGCGTCCGCTTTGGCCCCAGCGAGTCGCTGCTGCATCGAGGTTCGTGACGCCGAGCAGCGTCGCCCCCAGACAGATGAACGCGACGGCCAGGCTCGTAACCGCAACGATGTACAACCGTCGCTCCTCGCGAAGCCCCCGCCTCGCCCGCGTGATTGCGCTCTTCACATCCATCGTTTCACCCCACCAGCGTGTGAATGCCACTGCTACCTTGCCAGTGCTTGAGACCCTGCTGAGCCTCCGACACGCGGCCTTCGTCGATTGAGATCAAGCGGTGATCCCGCTTGGAGATCAGGGAGTGGTCGTGCGTTGCGAACAGCACCGTCGTGCCGGTCGCGTTGATCTCTTCGAAGAGAGTCAGAATATCGATCGCGAGATGCGGGTCGAGGTTGCCGGTCGGCTCGTCCGCCAGGATGAGCGCAGGCTCGGGAACGATCGCCCTCGCGACCGCGACACGCTGCTGCTCACCGCCGGAGAGATTACTAGTCTGCTCGGGACCACGGCCCGCCAAGCCGACGCGCTCGAGAGCCTCCGCCACACGCGATCGGATGAGCCGCTGTGGCATCGACACGATCTCGAGAGCCACCGCGACGTTCTCGAAGACCGTCCAGTGGTCGATGATTCGGAAGTCCTGAAACACGATCCCGAGGTTGCGCCGAAGAAACGGGATCGACTTGTCGGTCAAGCGTGCGATATCGCGGCCGCAGAAGAGCACACGGCCTTCGTCAACCCGTAACTCCCGATACACGAGCTTCAAGAGCGTGCTCTTGCCGGCGCCGCTGGGCCCAGTGATGAACACGAACTCCCCACGCTCGATCGAGAGATCGACGCCGCGCAGGGTCGGTTGGTCGGGCCGGAAGAACTTGTAGACGTCCTCCAATGCCAGAATCGGCTTCGCCATCTGGGGCTGGCTCGCACGCGCACCGGCGCGAAAGAACGGAAACGGGCGAACAACCTTGGTTCCCTGCATAGAGTCCCGCTAACCCGTTCAGCTCCCCCTGGGCAAGAAATCGGCCAAGAAGCCGCGGTTGCCGGGGGGCCTCGTCCGGCTAGAGTCCTCGGGCCATGGGTGAGCGAGCGGTCTTGTACGAGGCGGCGGACCGAATCGGGATGATTACCTTGAATCGTCCCGATGACCGGAATGCCATGACTCCCGAGCTTCTAGATGCCTTTTCCGAGGCTATCGCGGAGGCGCGGCGCGACGAAGGGATCCGATGCCTGCTGATCACCGGCACAGGCCGCTGCTTCAGTGCCGGCGCGGATCTCCGCTCCTCGATGCAACGCAGCGATCTCGGCAAGCCATCCCGCGAGGCCTCGTTCGCGATGTACGAGCCATTCCTGCAGGTCCTGGACGTCGAGGTGCCGGTCATCGCGGCGATGAATGGCCACACCGTCGGCGGTGGATTCGGTCTCACTCTGCTCGCCGACATCCGTGTCGCGAATGTCGACGCGAAATACGGAGCCAATTTCGCACGCTTAGGAATCCATTCTGGACTCGGTATCAGTTATTTGCTCCCTCGGCTCGTCGGCGCGGCCTATGCCTCCGAGCTTCTGTTTACCGGCAAGCTGATCCGCGGGGATGAGGCGCTGCGCATCGGTCTGGTCACGCACGCCAAAAAAGCCGACGAGGTGCTCCCGACCGCGATGGGGCTGGCCCGCACGATCGCCACTTCAGCTCCGATGGCCGTGCAGCAGATGAAGGCATCGATCCGTCGCGGGCTTCGATGGGAGATTCGCGAAGCCGCCCTCGAAGAAGCAGGGCTTCAAGCGGCGAGCCTGGTCACGGAAGACGCCAAGGAGGGCGTGAGCGCCCTCCTTCAAAAACGAGAACCTGAGTTCACCGGCCGATAGGCGCTAAGATCGAATTGTCTCGAAAACCTATGCTGGCCATCCCAGAGCTACCGATACCCCTCGACGCCGTCCCCGAACGCCTGCGGCGCTTTGCTGATCCCAACGGACCAGCCGCCGCGAAGATGATGGCCGCCCGGGGAATGGTCCCGGTCAAGGGTGGCGGCCTCGTGCTGCTGCTCGTGCAGCTCACCTCGGACGCGGACTCCGCTGTCTCCAAAGCGGCGGGCGACACGCTGAAAGGGCTGCCAGAGACCGTGCTTCTACCTGCGTGCGAAGAGAGCTTGCATCCGGCGGTCTTTCACGAGGTCGCCCTCCGATTCTCGACCCACGACGAAGTTTTGGTGCGGCTCGTCTCGAACCACGCGGTCGCCGACGCGACGATCGCCAAGATCTCGACGCATTGCTCCGAGCCCATCACCGAGATCATCGCCGTCAACCAGCAACGCCTCATTGGCGCGCCGCAAATCATCGAAGCCCTCTACAAGAACCGCAACACGCGCATGTCGACCGCCGACCGCCTCATCGAGCTCGCCGCCCGTCACGGCGTCGAGGTGACGGGCATTCCCATGTTTGAAGAGCTGAAGAAGGCGATCCAGGGCCAGCTGATCGCTGAGCCGAGCGACGAGCCGCTCCCAGGCGACCAGGCCTTCTCGAAAGCCCTCGAAGAAGACTCTGAAAAAGACGCAGTCCGACGCGACGACGCGGACGGCACCGAGGAGACCAAGGAAGAGTTCATCCCGCTTCAGGCCAAAATTCGTGCGATGACCGTCGGCGAGAAGATCCGCATGGCGCTTCTCGGCAACGCAGCGGCGCGGTCGATCCTCCTGCGGGACCCGAACCGCGTCGTTTGCATGGCGGCGATTGCCTCTCCCGCAATGGGCGAGAGCGAAGCCAAGAACGCCGCGCAGAGCCGCGAGATCTCGGAAGACGTGCTCCGATACATCGGCAGGAAACGCGACTGGCTACGGAGCTACGAGATCAAACGCAGCCTCTGCAACAACCCGAAGACACCGTTGGCCCTTTCGATGACGTTCCTGGCGCACCTTCGCCGCAACGACCTCCGGGCCTTGTCGCGAAGCCGCGGCGTTCCGCAACCACTCAAGGAAGCCGCCAAGCGAAGATCCAAGAAATTCGAGTGAATCATGAGCTTATTGAAGAAACTATTTGCCGCCGACCCTGCGGGGCTCGAGAACAAAGCCGACGCCCTCTACGCCGCGGGTGACTACGGCCCAGCCAAGCTCACGTACGAGAAGGCCCTCGCTGCATCCCCCGAGAGCGGCCACGCACCACTCGCCGACAAGGTTCGACGCTGCACCGACGGAATCGCGCGACAGCGAATCGATGAAGCGAAGGCTTACCTCTCACAGGGGTCAATCGAGCTGGCAGAGCAGGAGCTCGAGGGCGCGTTGGAGGTCGCGAGCGACGAAGCGGTTCGCGACGAGGCCCAAGCGTTGCTCGATGGACTCGAAGCGAAAGACGCACAGGAGCAAGCAACCGCTCCGGAAACGACCGACGAGGAGCGTATCGCGCTGCTGATGGGGCAGTGGCAAGAGGCGCAGGCCGACGAATACGACAGCTACGGCGATGCTCTGCTCGACGCGCTCGTCATGATGCACAAGGAGCAGTTCGACGATGCGCGGGCTCAACTCGAAGCGCTCCTCGCCGACGCGCCGGAGCCGCGATACCTGTGGCTGGAGGTGGGGCGCGCGCGCCTGCTTGCCGAGGATCTGACCGCGGGTAAGGACGCCTTGCAGAGCTTCCTGGGCGCCCTCCCGGATGACGAAGGCGGCGAAACCAAGCTGGCGGCGAACCTCGCCCTCGCCCGCCTCGCGGATGAAGCCGGGGAGTTCGAGGAGGCGACCGGTTACTTCGAGGGTGCCGTCCACGCGCTGCCGGAGGACTATCGGCCGTACCTCGCCATGGGGGCGTTCCTGCGGAACAAGGGACACGGTGCCGAGGCCCTCGAGGTGCTCCAGACCTCGCTCGAGCTGAACAAGATAGCGGGTATGGACTGGCGGCTCCTCGAAGAGCTCGGGCTGGCGTCGGAGCTAGCGGGAAAAACAGACGACGCCCGAAGCTTTCTCGAGCAAGTTATGGAGTTCTTTACGAATCACCAGATCACGGACTTCCCTCCGACCACGGCAACGACCCTGGCCAAGCTCTACGAAGCCGAAGGAAGATTGGATCGGGCCGCAGACATGTATCGGGCGCTGAGTGAGGGCAGCGACCGTGAGCGGCACGCCCTCTATCACTACGAGGCGGGACGACTGCTTCACGCCCTCGGCCTGGCGGAGGAAGCCCGACGCATGCTCACCCGGGCCGAGGCGCTCACCTCCGAGGACGACGCCGAGCTGGCCGGACAGATCGCGGCATTGCTGCGGGTCTAGGGCCTAATCATCTGATTTTACGCTCCTTTTCGCTCCGATGACGGCCTCTAAATCGGTGCTATGTTTATCGGGCGTCAAGGCGTGGACCGGGAATCTATCTGGCCGCGACCAAAGCGAATCAAATCCATGAGCGATAGAGGACACACGTCCGACGAGCGGCCCATGACGGTGCCGCGTCTTCGCAAAATGAAGCGTGACGGCGAGCGGATCACCATGGTGACCGCATACGATGCCACGTTCGCGCGCCTATTCGACAATGCGGGCATGGACGTTCTGCTCGTGGGCGACTCGCTCGGCATGGTCGTGCAGGGTCAGGACTCCACCCTCCCCGTCACGGTCGACGAGGTGATTTACCACTGTCGCGCCGTCGCCCGAGGCACGCGGCGCGCGCACATCGTCGGGGACATGCCGTTCCTCAGCTGGCAGGTTAGCCCGGAGCAGGCGCTCACCAATGCCGGCCGGTTCCTCGCCGAGGGGGGAGCTCAATCCGTCAAGCTCGAAGGCGGCGTCGATGCGGCTCCGACGATCGAGCGCATCGTGCATGCCGGCATCCCGGTCATGGCGCACGTGGGGCTCACGCCCCAGAGCGTTCATGCGATGGGTGGGTTTCGGGTGCAGGGTAAGACCGAGGAGGCGGCCGCTCGCATTTTGGCCGACGCGAAAGCTGTCGCGGAAGCGGGGGCGTACTCGATGGTGCTCGAAGGCATTCCGACCGACCTCGCGAAGCGCATCACCGAAGAGGTGGACATTCCGACGATTGGAATCGGCGCCGGACCCCACTGCGATGGGCAGGTACTGGTCTGTTACGACCTACTCGGCCTCACGCCCGACCTGAAGCCGAAGTTCGTGAAGCGTTACGCCGAGTTCTTCGAAGAAGGCGTGGCCGCCGCGCAACGCTACCGCGACGAGGTTCGCGCCGGTATCTTCCCAAGCAAAGAGTACAGCTTCGGCAACGTGAAGAAGAGCGAGGCGCCGGCTGCAACGTCCGCCCTCAGCCTGGTTCGAGATACTGACATCGCCTACGGCCCTAAGGGATGACGACTCTCGTCCGCGGGTCTGCCGACTTCCGGCAGGCGTGCGATGCTGCTCGCGCCGGCTCCCACCGTGTTGGGCTGGTGCCGACCATGGGCGCGCTTCACGACGGGCACTTCTCGCTAATCGACGAAGCCAAGAAGCGCGCCGACTTCATGGTGGTGACCATCTTCGTCAACCCGCTGCAATTCGCGCCGGGCGAGGACCTCGGACGCTACCCTCGGACGCTGGAAAGTGACCTGGCAGGCTGCCGCGATCGCGACGTGGACTTGGTGTTCGCCCCTAGCCCTGAGTCGATGTATGCGGCTCAGTTCCAGACGCGCGTATTGGTCGAGGAGCTCAGCAAGCCGCTCGAAGGCGAGTTTCGCCAGGCACACTTCGACGGCGTGACCACCGTCGTGACCAAGCTGTTCAACCTTACTGGCCCATGCACCGCAATGTTCGGCCGCAAGGACTACCAGCAATGGAAAATCCTCGCGCGGATGGCGCAAGACCTCGACATGCCGATCGAGGTCGTCGGTTGCCCCATCGTTCGCGAAGCTGATGGGCTCGCCCTCTCATCCCGCAACCGGTACCTGTCCGCACCGGAGCGCAAGCGCGCGCTCGGAATCGTGTCCGGGCTCAGGCGCGCACACGACGCCTGGCACGCGGGCGAGCGCAGCCCGGACAGGCTTCATTGCCTCGCGGCAGAACGGGTACAGTCTGATTTCGACCGAGTCGACTACGTAGCGGCTGTCGATCCCGACACGCTTGCGGCGCCAACTGCGGCTCCGACCCGTCTGTTGATCGTGGTGGCCGCGCACCTGGGTACGACCCGATTGATCGACAATGTCGTGCTGGGCGAAGATCCTCGACCGTAAGATTGCATGGATCACGAGCCGTAGAGAAGCCAGACCAGCAGCCCGACGAGCAGCGAGCCGGCGCCAAGCGTCCACGTCCACGCATACCGGGAAACTCGCGCTCTGGGGCTTCGCCAACCAGCTAGGGTCGGCTCTCCATCTTCGAGGTCATAGCGGAGTGGCGGTTCGGTAGGCGTGGGTCGTTCCTGGACGGACAGGGTCGCCACCCGATCCCGCGTGTGGGGAATGTCCAGCGTAGGGAACGGCGCATCCTCCGGGGACGGGGGCTGGATATCGACCAACATCTCTCCAATTTGCCGTGACGCATGGATGGGTGGCCGGCTGGAGAGGTACGAGACCAGGGCGTCCGCCATCGCCCCAGCGTCGTCATAGCGCTCAGCCGGTTTCACGGCGGTGGCACGCGCGACAATCGCGTCGAGCTCATTGGGAACGCCGGGACGCAGGGACGACGGCGACGGCACCTCGGCACGGCGAACATCGTCGAGAAGTGACTGGATGTGGCTCGCCTTGTGGAGCCTCTCTCCAACCAAGAGCTCCCACAACACAATCCCCGCGGAAAAGATATCACTCCGGCGATCCAGTGGCTCGGCCCACGCCTGCTCGGGCGACATGTAGAAGTACTTTCCCTTGATGACTCCCGGTTCGCTTCGCCTCGACTTGGCTTTCGCGATGCCGAAGTCTGCGATCTTCACTTCGCCGGCGAAGCTCAGCAGGACGTTTTGCGGGGAGACATCGCGGTGGACGATTCCGGTCCGCTCGCCCTGCTCGTCTCGATGGCAGTGGGCATAGTCGAGCCCTCGGCACACCTCCGCGATCACGTGAGCCGCCAGGTCGACCGGGAAGAGGCGGCCCGCTCGCCGCAGCGAATCGAGCACCTGGTGCGCATCGTAGCCTTCGACGTGCTCCATTACGATCACGTAGGCCCCGTCGACCCGCTCGAGATCCAAGATCTGGACGATGTTTCTATGGCTCAGCGAGACCGAGAGCTTCGCCTCGTCGAGGAGCATTGAGCGGAAGCCCTCGTCCGCCGCATGGTGCGAATGAAGCCGCTTGATCGCAACGAGCTTTTCAAGCCCCGCAGCACCAGCGGTCCTGGCGAGATACACCTCGGCCATGCCCCCCACGGCAAGGCGCCGAAGGAGCGTGAAGGGTCCGAAGGGTCGTGGCAGGTCCAAGCTCGCCATTGGGCGCTCAGCCGCTAATCTATCCAATTCGATTCCATGACGTAAACGAATGGTTCGCGTATGCTGGAATGATGAGTCGACCACCCACCCCAAAGCTCACTCCGGACCACCTGATCGACATCGGCCTCTTCGGAGGATTGAGCAAGGAGACGCTCGAAACCCTCGCTTCGTCGCTCCCGACGAGCCGCATCGAAGCGGGTGATATGGTCGTCCAAGAAGGGGACTTGTCGACGCAGATGTTCGTCATCATTGGGGGCGAGCTCGAAGTCATCAAGAAGGGTGAGTCGGGCGGCGACGTGCGCGTGGCGGTCCTGGGCCCCGGCGACTGGTTCGGCGAGATGTCGATCATCGACGTGCAACCGCGTTCGGCAAGCGTGCGGGCAGTGGCCCCAACCTTGGTGCTGTCGATCACTTCGGAACACGTCGAGAACTTACTCTACCGGCGCGACGTGAAAGACTACGCGCTCTTCATCATGAACATTGCGCGCGAGCTCAGCCGGCGGCTTCGTGTCGCCGATGGGATCCTCGCCCAGTTTTATACGGCGCTTTCCCACCAATACGGTTCAACACCGAAACGCTGATGTGCGAAGTAGTGGCTAGAGCACCCGGGGCGGTGGCCTGGTCAGCCCCTGGAGCTCCTCTCGCTCCTTCAGCGCCTCGAGGATGATCGTTGCGGTCTCCTCGATCGCGCAGTTCGTGACGTCGACGACCATCCACTCCGGGTTGTCACGGAAGACGGCGTGGGCGTATTCGAGCTCGGCTTTGACGTGGTCGCGCAACCCGTAGTTCGCGTCAGGGGGCATCCCAAGCTGTTGGAGGCGCTGCCTGCGGATGTCCATCAGTTGGTCAATGTCGACCGTCAGGCCTACGACCCGGTAACCCGGAAGCTCGTAGAGCTCTGTCGGCGGTTCGACGTCGAGCACGAGCGGCACGTTGGCGACCTTGAGTCCGCGGCCTGCCAAGTAGGTCGACAACGGGGTCTTACTCGTACGGCTCACTCCCACCAGCACCAAGTCGGCCTTGCGGAGGTTGCGCGGCTCCTTGCCGTCGTCGCTCTTGACCGCAAACTCGATCGCCTCGACCCGCCGAAAGTATTCCTCGGAGAGTGGCATCTCGGCCGTCGGGATGTTCACTGGATTGGCTTCGAGATAATGACCGAGCTGAAGGATCAGGGAGGCGATCACGTCGACGTGCCGAACGCCGAGCTTCGTCGCCTGATCGTTGAAGTGGTTCCGAAGCTCCGGACGCACCAACGTGAACACGACCATCGCATCTTCGGCGGCCGCGTTCTCCAGTATGGCTGTCAATCCGCGTCGGTCTCGCACGCGCCGTTCGAGCTTCAGCCTAACGCGATGGTCTGGGAACTGAAGGAGGCTGGCGCGCGTTACTCGCTCGGCAGTTTCGCCTGTCGAGTCGCTGACGACATAGATGACCTTCGCATCCATCGGCGCATGGCTCAGCCGCGACGGCCCAGCTTCCGCCCATGCATGCGATTGACGCGCCGACGATTCTTCGCCTTGCGCTTCGCATTGCGACGCGCGCTCTTGTTACGCTTACGAGGCCGATCGCTGTTGGCTATGTTCAAGTACATGAATGACTCCTAAGGCGGTGGTGTAAGGGATGGCGGAGCGGTTCGCAAGCCGTCACGGCCCGGGGGCGCATTCCCCGACATCCTCGAGCGATTCGCGCATCACCGCTCTCGTCGTGGAATGAGCAGCCAGTAGTCCAGGTCCAGTACCACATCCTTGTGATAAACGTCCCTGCCGTCCTTGGAAACCTTCAACGGGAATCCGGCCTCTGTCGGGCGAACGTCTTTTAGCCCTACCAATCGGACGCGAAGCGCCCCGCAGTCGGTGCGGCCGGGCAGGTCGGCTTTGCCGAGGACTTCGCTGTAGGCATAGATCGTGTCACCCGCGAACGTCGGGTTGGCGTGCGCCCCCCCGTTCCAGGCGAGGATGCCGAGCACCTTCTCCATGCCGTTGAACGACAGCGAGCGCGCAACGCTGATCACGTGACCACCGTACATCAAACGGCGGCCAAAACGGGTTTCCTTGGTCTGCATCGCATCGAAGTGAACCTTGGCTGTGTTTTGATACAGTCGCGTCGCAATCGCGTGCTCAGCCTCCTCGATCGTCATACCGTCGACGTGGTCGATCTTCTCGCCGGCCTCGTAATCCTCGAAGTAGGCGCTACCCCCCGACGGCCAATCCTCGTAGCCGCTCAGATCGAGATTGGAAGGAACGACCAAGTCCGCCGGAGCGACCTCCTTCGGCATGGCCGGCCGGTCCGCGGCACCCGTCGGAGTGGAGGGGTCCCGCTTGTGAACCATCACCCAGCGGTAGTACTCGAGCACGGTCTCGCCTCGTTGGTTGGTCCCGACGGTTTTGACCCACACGACGCCGGTCTTGCCGTTGCTGTTCTCCTTCTTACCAATGACCTCCGAGACGGACCGCAGGGTATCGCCAGGATAAACGGACACCAAGAACCGCAGGCCGGCGTAGCCGAGGTTCGCAATCGCGTTGAGCGACACGTCGTTGACGGTCTTGCCGAACACGATGTGAAACACCAAGAGGTCATTGATGGGTTCGCGCGGGTGACCCAGGGAGCGGGCGAACTCCGCTGAGCAATGGAGCGGATAGCGGGACCCGGTGAGCCCGATGTACATCGCCGCCTCGCCCTCTGTGATGGTGCGGGGCACCGCGTGCACGAGCTTCGCCCCGACTTCGAAATCCTCGAAAAAATTACCTGGATTGGTCTTCGCCATGTCGTTCCCTCGATTGCGGACGACGAACTCTAGCACCGTTCGAGCTTTTGATGGTATGAGGCGACCGTGGATCTGGACGAGGAGCGCGCGAAGATGGTGGAGCACCAGCTCCGGCGTCGAGGCATCGCCGACAGCCAGGTCCTGGCCGCCATGGGCGAGGTGCCGCGCGAGGCGTTCGTGCCCGACGCGCACAAAAAAAACGCGTACGCCGATGGCGCCCTTCCCCTCTCTCACGGGCAGACCATTTCCCAACCCTTGATGGTTGCAATGTCGGTCGAAGCCCTCCGGCTCGAGGGTGATGAGACTGTCCTGGAAGTCGGCGCAGGTTCCGGCTACCAAGCCGCGATCCTATCCAAGCTGGCCAAGAAGGTCTACGCCATCGAGATCATTCCCGCGCTCGTCGCCAACGCGCAGCGCGCGCTCGACTCGCTGGGGATCGACAACGTCGAGATCATCTGTGCAGATGGGCGCAAAGGGTGGCCCGATGGTGCTCCTTATGATGGGATCGTGGTTGCCGCCGCTGCAGAAGAAGTTCCGCCAGCTTTGGTCGAACAGCTCAAAGAGGGTGGTCGACTCGTCATTCCGGTCGGCGGCAGGTGGGGCCAATCGCTTCAGGCCTCGCGCAAGCGCGGCGGCAAGCTCGAATCCACAGAGCTGTGTGGAGTCATCTTTGTGCCGCTGGTCTATGGCAGCTAGACTCCGGGCCGCGGAGGAGCACGCAATGAGTTTGATTGTCTTTCGATACCTTCATTTCTTGGGCATCACGTTCTGGATAGGCACCGCGGTGGCCGTCGCGATCGCCGCGTCCGCCCCCCACGCCATGGGAAAGCGGTATCGCGCAAGCGCTCCGCAAAGTGACACTGCGAGTGACGACCCCGTCAATGCTCGCTGCGTTTGTCGGCGGCTTCGGAATGTTGATCCCCAACTTCGCCGAGCAGTACGCGAAGCACGGTTGGATGCACACAAAGCTGGCGCTCTTACTGGCGCTCGCCGGCGCGACCGGCGTGCTCTCCGGAAAGCTGCGCCGATGGGCGGTGGGGCAAGAGGTCGGAGCGAAGACCTTCGGCCGCCTGGCCTGGGTGATCTCGACACTCGCCGTGCTCATCGTAACCCTCGCAGTCATCCGCCCTTTCTAACCCCAGTCACCGACGCTGGCACTGGCACTGCGAGCTGAGTCCCTGGAGAACGGCTCGCAACGGGCGTCCCGGGGCACTCCGGTGCGCGACGCGGAGACCTCGGGCCGCGGGTCTCGGGCCGCGAGTCCTGAGGCGCGAGACCCGGGGCGCGAGACCGCGAGGCCCGAGGCTAAGTCTAAGACCTGTTCCGTCCCTGCCGCTGCCGCTGCCAGAATCAACCCTTTTTCTGTCTGTGTTAGCCGAAACGATCGATTCGCGGCGGGAGCAGGTAGGGGTATGGCTTACGCATGATGTTGCGATAGACCCAGCGGTCGGCGCGACGCGCGGCTTGCGTCAACGCCCACAGCTGAGCGTCACTCTTATAATGCGCTCGCACTTCCTGTTCGCTGATCGCCGGCGCCAGGCCGAACACCTCGTTGGCGATGGGAACCAGCGGCGGAAAGATGTCGCCTAGACCTTCCTTAATCAGGTTACCGAGAAAATCTAGCGCCTGTCCACGGGTCGAAAAGTAGTTGTCGATAATCAGCCGCGTCAGGAACCGATTGACAACGACCCGCACCGGGGCTGGGAGCGCTCGCGTCTGTGTGGTGAAATCGAGCAGTTCTTTGCCTCGTTCATCCCGAAGGAAAGGTGTGCCGACGTCGAGATAACGCAGGCGGTCGCCATCGATCGCCCAGTTCGACAACTGCCCATCTGGAGCAAGGTACGGTGTCACAGAAGCCTGGATGTGCTCGAAGATTCGCCGGACGTAGGGAGCGGCTTCCTCTGCGGTCTTGTCCCGCAGGAAATCCGGGCCGAGCGTCCCGCTCCGAAGCAACGGTTGGACACAGTAGAGTACGTGCCCTTCGGGCCGCTCCAAGATCGGCGTTTCCGTCTCGACCACATCGATCCCGCAGGCCCCGAGTCGCTCGATGTAAGAACCGATAAGAGCCGCGTACTGCACGGCAGCGTCGTGCGATGAGAAGGGCACCAGTCGCTTGCAGGCGAAATCCCCGCGCGGCGTCGAGAGCTTCACGCCGATGGTGATCTCTCCATAGCCAATGACATCGAGGTTTTCCGCGTGTCCCGTTCGCACAGCCTCGGCGAGCCGTTGCTCGAAGGCCTCGATCTCTGAAGTGCTCGCCAGTGCCATCAGGCAAAGGCCTTCGTCATGCGGCCGATCAGATCCTCCGCTTCGTCATCGGTGAGGATCAGCGGCGGCAGGAACTGCAACACGGACCGGTCATTGCCCGCAGGGAAGCAAAAGACGCCTTGCTGCATGATGCGCAGGAGCGCCCCCAGAGCCTCCGCCTCACTCCCGAAACGCAACCCCATGAAGAGACCTCGGCGCCGAAGCTCGAACGGAAGCGGGGAGAACGCGTCCGCGAATCGCTCCGACAACGCTTCGACATGGCCGAGAAAGCCTGGCTCGCCCACGACGTCGAGCACTGCCTGCGCGGCGACGCATCCGAGCTCCGCGCCCCCATAGGTCGAGATGTGGACGAACGGGTTCGCTTCCGAGTCGAGGACCTCGTGCATCTCGCGCGTAAGCAACGTCGCACTGATCGGATAGATCCCTCCGGACAGCCCTTTGCCAGTGATGATTGCGTCGGGGATCACCTCTTCGTGTTGGACTCCCCACCACCGCCCGGTGCGCCCGAGTCCGGTCTGCACCTCGTCGATCAGCAACAGGGCGCCACGATCGTCGCAAAGCTTCCGAATCGCTGCGAAGTATCCCGGATGCGGCAGCGGCATACCCAGGGTAGCGGGTATCGCTTCGAGGATGACCGCGGCGGTCTGCTCATCGATCGCAGCTTCCATGGCGCCCACATCGTTGAACGGCACTTGAACAAAACCCGGAAGATTCGGGCCGAACGGATCCCGAAAGGAAGCATCTCCCGCCGCCAGGGCAAGGCCAGTGTGACCGTGGAAGCCCCCCTCAACGGAAATGATCTTGGTGCGACCCGTCGCACCTCGCGCAGCCTTGATCGCAACGTCGACGGCCTCGCCGCCCGATACGCCAAAGACGACTCGGGGAAGCGCGTCGTCGAGCGTTGCCGACAATCGCGCAGCGAGCTGCGCACGCTGAGGAGACACGAAATGATGATTGCCGATGTCGAGCTTCCCAAGCGCGGCCGCAACGGCACCCGTCACACGAGGATTGCAATGCCCGAGGCTGAAGACGCCGCCGTTGCAATGGCAGTTGATGAGTCGAAGCTTCGTGTACGCATCTTCGAACCAAATGCCCTGACGCTCGCCCATCACGATCTGAAGACCCATCCGCTGGTAGTACGCGAGCTTGTTGGGGGCTACGTGCTCGCGAAACACGGCTATGAGCTCATCGAAGGTTTCGGAAGGCTGGGACGGTGGGTCGTGGGGCATGCGCGGCAGTGTACCCGAGGTCTGCATCGCGATCTTCGCGAACGACGAACAGCCCCGCGAAACGACTGCGCCACTCGGATCCAACGGCGCAGTTTCTGCGCCGCCAACCGTCCAAAAGTCGCCGCAGGAGTACATCGACCCCGCCGTGCACACCGAAGCGCTCTGGGAGCACTTTGGGCGCCCTGAGGTATACTAGAGTTGTGGCGGACACATCCTCTACTTTGACAAGGGGCGCGTAACCGACCGTGCGCTGCGGTTTCTCAAGGACATCGAGGTCATCGCCTAAGAACATGCAAGTCCGCGGGTACAGTCATCCCGATTTCCGTTCGTTGCGGGGCATAGTGCGGTGGTGCACGCCGGCGCGCGGCCCGGGCGGGGCAGCGATCGCCGTGTATCATCGTGGGGAGCTCGTCGCGGACCTTGCATGCGGTACACGCGACCGGCATGGAACCCCGTTCGAGCCGGAGACGCTCGCGCTGAGCATGTCCACCGGCAAGGGGGTCATGGCCACGCTGCTTCACCAGATGGTGGATCGCGGCTTGCTGGATCTCGAAGCGCCGGTCGCGAAGTACTGGCCCGAGTTCGCAAGGAACGGCAAGGGCAGCATCACGCTCCGACAAGCCGCTTCGCACCGCGCAGGGCTCTACTCGATCGCGCGCATCATCGATTCGTCCGAGGAGATGTTCGACTGGGACCACATGGTTCGCGTCATCGAAGAGATGTGGCCCGTACACAAGCCAGACACCGACTTTGGCTACCACGCATGGACAGGCGGTTGGATCATCGGCGAAGTGCTTCAGCGGGCCACCGGCCAGCGCTTCCCAGAGCTGGTCAAGCAGAACCTCGCCGATCCGCTCGAGCTCGACGGGCTCTACATGGGCCTGCCAGAAAGTGAGCTCCCGCGCGTCGCGGAGTTCCTGATTCCGAACGTCCCTCGTAAGGTCCTGCGCGGAAGGCCGCGTGGTGTCCGAGCCAAGATTCGCCGAACCGCCTCGACCACGGTGCGATGGCACTCTGCGGTCGGGCAAGCGGTTGACGCGATGATTCCGCCCGGTCTCGGAGACGTGCTCGGCGACCCACGCTGGCTCACCTCGGTCATCCCGTCGGGCAATGGGGTCTTCAACGCTCGCTCCCTGGCGCGCCTCTACGGGACCTTGAGTCTCGGAGGCACCCTCAATGGCGTACGCCTGCTGTCGTCTTCGGCGCTCGCCGAGGCGACCGAAGATCAGAACCGGCGCATCGGCCGGGTGATCCCATTCCCGCTTCGATTCAAGGTCGGGTACATGCGACCGGTCTCGCTCGGCCTGCGCGTCTCTCTCGGCAAGCGTCGCTTCGACCTGGGTCTGCCAAACCCACACGCGTTCGGTCATTTTGGCTTCGGTGGTTCTGGCGCATGGGCCGACCCTGAACGCGAGCTCGGCGTCGCGATCGTCACCAATTGTTTTGGTGGGCGGATTCCCGGCGACCTGCGGCCCGTCGCGGTGGCCACCGCCACGTCACGCTGCGCCGACCGGCGCACGAGCTAGCCTCGCGGTTGCCTCGCCAAGGCGCGTGCAGTAACTAGCGCGCTGATGTTGGTACTCGCCCTTTTCTTCTTGGTGACCGCGGTGCTTTACGCATCCGTCGGGTTCGGGGGAGGCTCGACCTACAACGCGCTCCTGGTTCTCGCGGACACCGACTACCGCATCCTCCCGTCGGTCACGCTCGCTTGCAATCTCATCGTCGTCACAGGGGGTGTCTGGCAGTACCGGCGGTCTGGCGACTTGAGCTTGAAGTTCGCCCTCCCCTTCGTCGCTCTTTCGATTCCGATGGCCTGGTTCGGCGGAAGTGTTCCCATCCAACGAGAGACGTTCGTCATGTTGCTCGGACTCTCGTTACTCGCAGCCGGACTAACCATGTGGTTTCAGCCAGCCGAATCGAAAGCAGCTCCGCCGGGATCGTCTTTGGTCAACTGGTTCGTGGGCTTGCCTGTGGGTGGAGCGATCGGTTTTCTCTCGGGCATGGTCGGAATCGGCGGAGGCATCTTCTTGGCCCCCTGCCTGCACCTGCTCCGGCTGGCAGAGCCAAAGCGCATCGCCGCCACCTCGAGTTTGTTCATCATGGTCAACTCCACGGCCGGGCTGGTCGGTCAAGCGACCAAGCAGGGTACGACCGAACATCTCGTTCAACTCACCGACTATGTTTGGCTGGGCGTCGCCGTCCTCATCGGCGGTCAGATCGGAAGCCGGTTGAGCACGCAGGCGCTCTCCGGACGCGTCGTCAAACGGCTCACCGCAGTGCTCGTGCTTTACGTCGCGGGACGGCTGCTCTACATGAGCTTCGCCTGAAGGATTGCAATGATCGAGCCGGTGCTGACGAAGGCAATGACGTAGGCGCCGCCAAAGTCGAAAATATGGCCGTGCACTTGGTAGAGCGCGACACTCGCGCCGAAGCCGGCCGCGTAGCCGAACCATGGTTGCTCGCGCAAACGAATCTGCTGCCGCTTGGTAATGACAGCGACTAGTGGCCAGAACGAGGTCGCTGCCACATAGGCGCGGTAAGGCTCTCCCATTTCCGCGACGAGCCTGCGGTCCTGGTGCATGCCCCCGACGAATGCAAGCACGACCACCCCGACAAAAAAGATAAAAGTCACCGCCGACGGCGTGAGTAATGCGTGTGCACCCCCCCAAATCGCGATGCCCGAAAAGAACGGGTGCCGTGTAATCTGTTGAACGCCCCGCACCGGCCTAACCCGGTGGCGGAACGTGGCCATCGGAAGCCTCGGGTAGACCAGAACCCCTGTGATGAACAATGAGAACCCAGCAACCGACAGCGCGATCAGCGCCCCCCGCACGGGCGGAATCGTCACCCAAAGTGAGGCGTGCGGCTCGACGAAACGGTGGCATGCAACGTAGTGGACCAGCCCCGCGAAAGTGGCGATAGCCGTCGCGGAGTAGACGAAGATGAAACCGGCTTCGCCAAGGCCACGGACCAGGCGCTCCCGGACCGGCCGTATCGTGAGTCCGACGTGGGTGCCGCCAAACAAAAGCCACAACAGAGCCGTAACCAATCCTTCTTGCATCGGCTCGCGGTAGCTTACGACGGTTTGTACCCGTCCTCCAACGCTCAGGCGACGGCCCGTCGGAGGACCGAGGCATAATTGTCAGCGATGCACGCGCCCTCGAGCAAACCCCGCTCCCCAAGCATCTCGTGGAACTTCGGGAGGTTGTAGTGCGGCACGGTCATCAACAGGTGGTGCTCCAGGTGATACTGCACGCGGTTCGGCGCGACGAACAGCCGCTCGAGCCAGCCCGCTCGGACAGTTCGCGTCTGGCGCATCGGGTCCGCCGGATCGGGAACCATTGCGTGCTCCGCAATCGACCGGATACGGGTGACGAGCTTGCTCGTCGTCAGCCAAGCGCCGAGCCAGAGCAGGTAGAGCAGCGGATGGCCGAGCGCCCACAAGATGCCAAAGAGGAAGAGGTTGGTGACCAGGGTGCCCACGACCATGCGAATCGCCGGCCTGCGCTCTAGGCGAAGCGGCAGCGTGCCGGTGTCCACCTGTTCGCCGCGAACGACTTTGATGACGAGATACGTCGTACCGAGCAGCTGCTTGAGCCCCGTGATGCCGAGCAGGTCGCGCATCACCTTGCGAGTCATGCTAGCCTTCGATACCGGGAAACCAGTCGCGAGGCTCAAGTCGGGGTCCGCTTCTGTCCACGTCTTGGCATGGTGATCCAAGTGATGCGCCCGATACATCTCGGCGCTCAGGTAGACCGGGTAGCCGGTTAGCCAGTTGCCAACGAAGTCGTTGAGCTTGCGATTGTCGAAGAGCGTGTGATGCGCGCTCTCGTGCATCACCACCGCAAAGCCCAGCTGCCGAGTTCCGATGACGAACAGCGCCAGCACGACGGTCAGCACGTTGGGCACATACGCGACCAGCGCCATCGACGCCGCAATCAACCCATAATTGACGAACAACGTGAGCCAGGCGCGGTGGCCTCGAATCGCGCGAAGCTCACGAATCTCCTCGGTCGTGAAACGCTCCAACCAGACTTTGCCGCCAGCGCCCATGATTCACCCGCGGTGGATGTACTGCTCAAGCTGATCGATGGTCATGTCTTGCTCGGACACGATGCTTCGCACCAGGTCGCCGATCGACAGGATACCGAGGAGCTCGCCTTCCTCCATCACGAGCAAATGCCTTGTTCGCTTGCCGGTCATGATCGCCATGCACTCTCGCGTCGTCCCCTCACGCCCGACCGACAAGACCTCATCGGCCATCGCTTCGCGCACGGGAGTCGTGGGGGAAGCCTTGCCCATGAGGAACACGTTCCGCGCATAGTCGCGCTCGGTGATCAGGCCGACGACTCGTCCAGCATCTACAACTACCAGGGCGCCGATATCGAGGTCGGCCATCCGCTTGATGGCGTCGTAAACCGTGGCGTCGGGAGCAACGGCTTCGACGTTATGGCCCTTCTCGTTCAACAGTTGGGCTACCGTGGTCATTTGACCTGAAGATACCATCTTCCTCCACCGGACAGAAGTGGAAGTCCCCTGCACCATTACCCGCGGCTCCTGCACCATTGATTGTTGGGGTCCATCTCGCTAAAAGACGCCCTTGGCAAGACCGAAACGGCGAGCTAGAGGAGGTGAACGATGGGCAAATTGGTTAGCTACGAACACTCGGAGGGCATCAGCACGATCACCCTGGATGACGGCAAGGTGAATGCCATGTCCGTGCCAATGATGCAGGAGCTCAACGCCGCTCTCGATCAGGCAGAAAAGCACAAATCGGTGGTCGTCCTGACCGGGAGGCAAGGCGTTTTTTCGGCTGGTTTCGACTTGGCGGTCTTCAAACAGGGCACGGAGCCGCTGCTCGAGATGCTCCGGACGGGGGCGACGCTCAACGAACGCATTTTGTCATTCCCTTTTCCTGTGGTCGTGGCGTGCAGTGGCCACGCGATTGCAATGGGTTCGTTCCTGCTGATGTCAGCCGACGTTCGCATCGGTACCGATGGTCCGTTCAGAATTGGTATGAACGAGGTCGCCATCGGCATGACACTCCCCTGTTTTGCGGTTGAAATCGCGCGACAGAGACTGACCCCGACCTATTTCAACCGTGCGGCGATCTTGGCCGAGATGTATTCACCACAAGAGGCGATCAGCCCCGGGTTCCTCGACCGTGTCGTTCCATCCGCTCAGCTTCTGGATACAGCTCGAGAGACTGCCGCCGCACTGTCCAAGCTCGACATGCCGGCCCACGCTGCAACCAAGCTCAGGGTCAGGGGCACGGCGCTCGAAGCGCTTCGGCAAGCGATCAATTCCGAGTTCGCTTGATGAACCGAAGGGTCATGCGGTCGCTTTCTCCGATCGCGAGGTACTTGGCCCGGTCTTTGTCGCCGAGGCGAAGCATAGGTGGCAAGGTCCAGACGCCGGCTGGGTGATGCGCCGTGTCCTTGGCGTTGGCGTTGATCTCTGAACCCGCAACGAAATGAAAGCCAGCTTTCTTGGCTAGCATTTTAACGTGGGCCTCGGTGACGTAGCCGCTTTCAATCATTTGATCGCGGCTGGTGCCTTTCGTCGCGCGATGCTCCACCACGCCGAGCACCCCACCTGGTTTTAACGCCTTGAACATGGCGTCGAACATGGCAGGCGCGTAGTCGCCCTTCATCCAGTTGTGAACGTTGCGAAACGTGAGCACCATGTCGGCGGTTCCCGGCGGCGCCATTTCAGTGCGCTCTGGAATCGAGAGCTCGGTGACGATGACGCGACCGTACAGCTTGGGACGCGCGTCGAGCTTGTTTTGCAGCTCACGCTGCATCTTCTTGCGCCAGCCGGGCGTCCGCTTTGCGGTGAGCGCGAAGCCCGCAGCGTAGTACCTGCCATGATCACGGAGAACCGGAGCAAGAATTTCCGTGTACCAGCCGCCGCTCGGCCAAACCTCCACTACGGTCATCGACGGGGTGAGACCGAAGAAAGTCAACGTTTCCTTCGGGTGACGAAACGGATTGCGAGCAGCATTGCCGGGCGCGCGGTGAGGTCCGCTCATCCATTGCTCGACTACCTCGGACACGGAGGACGCCGTCACCCCCGCACTCGCCACGAGCAGCAAGGCGCAAACCACGAAACACACGAAAGCGGAACTACGCATCAGCACACACCCGACCGGGAAACTCTAGTGCCACCTTCTTACGTTGCCAGGTCACCTGTTGTTACTTTGAGCCGGCCTCAGCCGTTCACCAGCAGGATGCTCCAGGCGATGATCAGCTGGGCGGCGTAGTAGAGAGGCAGGCCCCAGAGTCGGTTCACCAAGCCCGGCGCCACGAACCGGTCACGCACGACGGCGATGTCGGAAGCTGTGAACATCACGGCGCCGACCGGAATCATCCATGGTGCACCAGCCGCGCCCGCACCGATGGCAACGACGCACATCGCTGCGATGACCAGCATGTAGATGCCGATCGGGGCACGCATGTCCGGCGCGTGCGGGAACACCCAGCGCGCGATGAAGGCCAGGATGACGGCCATCGCCACGGCAGCGATGAAAGCCTGTGGACGGCTGATCGGGAGGGAGCTAAACGCGACGACGTACGCCACATGGCCAAGGAGAAACGACACCAGGCCCGCAATGAAATACTTCTTCTGCTCGCCGAGGAGACAGACGTCGCCTATCGCGCCGAGGATCAGCCCTGCCAGGATGACGTTCCCATACCGCGACTCGAGCGCGCCAAATCCGATAGCAGCAACGATGAACCCGAGCGAGGCGAACGGCTTACTGACGGCACGCACCGCGGGCCGGTTCTTCCACTCCCCAAAGAGGAGACCCGCGAGGCCCAGCGTGGTCATCAACTCGCCTAGTCCGTTGAGGGTCATGGTCGCTTCCTTTCGGCGATGTTAGCGCCAATCTGGCTGGCCGGTGGTGGCGAGCACAGCGTTCCATAGATCGGATTCGAGGGGCATGCACTTCTTCTCCGCCACCGCAGTCGAGATGGGCACGTGGACGATCTCCTGGTTCCAGTATCCGATCATCGCGTCGGTCTTCCCGGCCATCGCGGCGTGGACGGCGGCGCGCGCCATTCGGTCTGTCAGGATGCGATCCCATGCGTTGGCGGGAACGCTGCGGATGGCGTAACTCGGATCAATGTACTTCAGATTGAGCTCGAGCTTCCGTTCCACGAAGTGGCGCTTGATCCGGTCCCGCAGAAAGACCCCAATATCCTCGTGAAGAACGTTCCCCGATGCGTCTCGCTCTACGTCCTTGTCCGCAAGCAGATGCTGGCCTGCTCCCTCGGCGACGACGATCAACGCGTGCCCTTGCGTCAGGATGCGCCGTTCGAGCATCTGCAGCAATCCACCCTCTCCTTCGAAGGGAAAAGGAATCTCAGGCACGAGAACGAAGTTGGCCTCTTGGCTCGCAAGGGCTGCGCCGGCGGCGATGAAGCCCGCGTCGCGACCCATCAGCTTGACCAGTCCGACGCCGTTTCGCGCTCCCACTGCCTCGACGTGGGCGCCCCGGAGTACCTGACTGGCGACCTCGAGCGCGGTAACGAAGCCGAAGCTGAGCTCCACATACGGCACATCATTGTCGATGGTCTTGGGGATCCCGACCACCGACTTGGCGAGACCGCGCCTCGCGATTTCCCGCTGGATCTGATGGGCGCCATGCTGTGTCCCATCGCCGCCAATACAGAACAGGATGTCGATCTCCCGTGCCTCGATGAAGTCCACCATGACCGCCGGCTCCTGTGCCCCTCGTGAGCTTCCGAGCACCGTTCCGCCAAGGTGGTGAATGTTCTGGACGAAACGCTGGGTCATGAAGGTCGGCTCCAGCCCCGAGTCAGGGTTCAGCCCGACGTAACCGTTTCGTATCCCGAGAACACGTCGAACCCCATAGTTGTTCGTGAGCTCTAGAAATCCCGATCGGATTACGTTGTTGAGCCCTGGAGACAGGCCACCGCAGGTCACGAACGCTGCGGTGGTTTCGGCAGGCTCGAAGAAAATCTTGCTCCGCGGGCCCGCCTCTTCGAAGGAGAGCACGTCCGCCTCCGAGGTATCGTCGCTCACGTGGCGATTCACGCGCACCCGAATCGATTCATCGGCAAACATGCGACCCTTGGCCACGAGGGGAGACTCGAAGTTGCAAGGACCGAGGGTGGGGACCATGAAGTCACGTCGTGTCGGCATCGTTGGGCGGAGTGTAAGTTCAAACGCGCCTCCTCGGTAGCATCAGCTGCGAATGAGCAGGCGGGGGGCGTCAAGTGCGCCCGCGTGCGTCGCGCCACACTGCGATCGGTGACTTCTTTTGGCGCGCGGCGGCGATCAGCGTCCCCAGCCAAGCGCCCGGCAAGAAGAGGAAGTTGAGGACCAGCTCATCGAGCAATCGGCTTTCAGGAACCGGACGTCCTCGCCGCCGATCGGGCAGAGCGTTCAGGGTATTGGCGATGCGATTGGCGACCGTCATGACCCGGGCGACATCCTCCACGTCACGAGTGGTTTGCTGCCCGAGCGCATCGGCGAGCGCGGCTGTCGGTTCGCTTGCCTCGTCCTCCACGAAATCGGCCCTCACGCGCTCACGGGCGTGCGCGATTGCAAGCCAGGTCGGCCTGTCGAAGGCCTGCTCGTCCATGTTCTCGAGCGCCGCGAGCTCCGCGTCCGACACCCCGGCTTCGAGCGCCATCCGGGTATGGGCATGCTCGCACATGCGGCAGACATTGACCTGCGCAACCGCGACGATGATCTGCTCCCGCACAGCGCGCGGCAAGCGGCCACCAACCCAGATCGACCATAGCGACGGCAGCCGTGAGACGAGCCATCGCAAATCGCGAAGCAGCTCTGGCACCGTGTACGTGCGGGGGACCGGGCAGCGCGGGGCTTCAGCCCTCATGAGTCTTCTGCCGTTCCCAGGAAGCTCTTCACCTTCCCGTACATCTCGTGCAGGTGTTCGCTCATGTGGTCCTTCTGCTCGGCATCGAGCAGCCCATACACGTAGAAGAGCGTCTCGCGACCCGCGGCCCGTCGCTCCTCAGGGGACCGGGTGTTGGGACCCCAGTCCTCGCGCTGCTGCCAAGCGTCCCAAAGAACCTGACGGACGGCCGAAGGTCCGGGGTGCTTCCGAAGCGCGTCTGCGATGTCCGCAAGACGCTTCTCGTCAGCCGCAAGTCGCTTCGCTGCCTCATCGGGAAGGCCTGCGACGTATGTGCGAAGCGCTTCTTCTCGGGCGTCGCCCAATCTCCCAGTCCATTCCTCGATGGCGTCGACGAACTTGTCCTGTCGATCTTCGGAACGTTCGTCGCTGGGCTTTGCGAGCTCTTCGCGCGTTTCCTTCAAGCGCTCATGGAGACTGCGCTCGCCGTGGTCGATCTGATCGTCTCGGAGCGTCGCGAGGATCGGCGCAATCTCGTCGATGATCCATCCGACCCCTTTGTCCATGAGAAGATCGATCTGCTTCTCGATCACGAACATGTTCTTTTCGTCAAAGCCCTTGATGATGGCCCGGTCCACGGTTGCGACCAGGAGCTCGATCCGAGGCCCCAGGACTTCGGGCGCAGCGGCCATGACACGGTGGACCGCCGCGCGCGTGGCCTCTCTTTGGGCCTCATCCAGATCGAGCTCTTCCCCGATTTGTCGAGTGACCCAGCGTGCTCCGATGTTCTGAAGCACGCCCGAGCAGCCCACCGCCAGGGATACCAAGACCAGGAACGCCAACACCAGTCGGCGGGTCGAGGTCCTCGCATCCGTCCCGAGACCGATCATGACTCTTGCTCCAGGGATAGCGTGACGCGGCTGCGGTTCTCGAACGATAGCTTGTCTTGCCACTTCCGTACCATCAGAAACCCAGCGGCAATGACCGCCGCGGCCAAGAGGATGATGAGCGGACCAAATCGATCCCAGGGCCAGGTCGCAACGGGATGGTGCTCGAGCCAGGTATTCAACTGCACCCCGAACGCTGCGAGCGAAGCACCCATTATGCCGGCCCAGCTCAAGAAGAAGGCGGTAACCGGATCCCAAACCATCGGTGCGCTCAGCAGAAAGAAGACGCTCCGCACTCCCAACGGTTGCAGACAACAATAGACCGCGACGAAGAGAACCCCGCCCCATGCGCCCGCGTCTTGGAGCCAGCGTCGCATCCTCTCGGGATCGATCGCTTCATAGGCGCCGCTCACGTAGAGCCACGCCGCGAGGCTGGCAACGACCGCAACTAGGACAAACTTCACTCGCACCCAGGCGATCAGGTCCCGGTCGGACGTTGAGGGGTCGTGCACTTGTCGATGGAGCATGTCGAGATCCCGAACATCCGGTAGAGAGGGCAGCTGCCTGCCAAGCCAGTGAGGAGCGGCACGAGGCCGACCCAGCCCCAGGGTGTTTGAGGCCCGATCCATGCCAGGGATAAGAGACCTATCCCAATCGCCACGCGGATCACGCGCTCCGCCGTGCGTTCGTTTCGGGGAAAGATGGCACTCACGGAAAGTCTCCTTTGTTGCTTGTCCCGCCTTTGCAGCTCGTTTACACGGTTCGTTTACGGGACCGCATTGAGTACACTCTTCCAGAGCGCACCGGACCTCAAAAGGATTCAGGCGTCTGACAGATTTTGGTGAAATCGTTGAGAAAGCACGATGAAGATTAGTCCATGGCTGTGGATTCCGGCCCTCGCATTGGGGCTGGCGGTGGCGCTACGGCTTGGCGGTCACGGCGTTATCTCGTTGAAGACGGTCATCGCCGCTCGCTTTCCAGGTGTGGAATGGGTGGACAGCGAAGCTCTGTCCCGCTGGGAGAAACGCGCAGCTGAGAAACATCTGGTGATTTTCGACGTACGGACAGAAACCGAGTTCGAGGTGAGCCACCTTCAAGGGGCGCGCCGCGTGGACCCGGACCAGCCAAGAATCGAGTCGCTCCCAATCGCCGCAGACGCGACAGTCGTCGTCTATTGCTCGGTCGGTTACCGGAGCGCCGCTATCGCCAAGCAACTCCAACGCGCCGGCATCAACAGCGTCTACAATCTAGAGGGTGGCATCTTCGCGTGGGCGAACGAAGGCCGTCCTGTTTACCGGAACGAGGAGCGCGTCAAGATGGTACATCCGTACGACAAGGTATGGGGGCGCTTCTTGCGAAAAGAGCTGCGCGCCCCTCTGTCGAAAAAGGAATGACCAGACACCCTGCTCGCGAACGATTTTCATGGGCGCTGCCGGTGCTGGCGTCTTTCGCCCTCGTGCTCGCCGCCACGCCTAGCACGACCAAAGCCGATGAGTGGCACGCAGCCGCCGGGGGCGGTGGCAACTTCAACTTCGCTCCCGAGCTTGTCGGACGTGGCTGGGCCTTGTTCGACGCTGTTGGAACCGGCGTAGTCGGCAAGGGAGACCTGCACCTGTATTGGAACACCGACAAGATCCACGTCGGTATCGAAAGGCTCTCGTTCGCGAAAAACAAGCTCACGTTCTTTGCTTTTGTCGAGGGCGAGATCGTTCTCGCCCAACTCTTGCGAGACTATTTCCAACGCGGGCTCGAAATCAGCGAGTTCGGGTTCAATGCGAGCTATGTCCTGCTCAGTCCGAAGCTTCAATGGTATCCCGGAAAGCACCAGACCATCGAGATCCTTCTTCCGCTGCGGTATTGGTGGTTCTACGAAAAGAGCGATACCTCTGGCTATCAGCTCCCGTCCAACACCTGGGCCTTCGAGCCACGTATCGGCTACGTCTTCTGGAAGATCGATGCGGCGGCGAAGGAATGGGAGGCGCATCGCTTCTACCCGCGGATCACAGGTATTGCGCTGGGAATTAATGGCGGCCTCGACCTCCGCTCGAGCTCGCAGCAGTGGGGGATCGCCGATGGACGGAACGATCCTGGAAAAGTCATCTACGTGGTGCGGCAGTGGCTACGCGCAGGGTAAAGAATTACGTATTCCCCGATAGCCGTTCCCTGCGATACTTGGAGCATGCTCGTGAGCCCGTGCGTGCGCAGATGCGGCCGACCGTCTGCAGGAGGTGTCGTCTCGTGGACAAGATAGGTTCGGCCATCATTGATTTCACCGAGGCCGCGTATGACCTGGAGATCGAGGACGAGGACTGGCTTCCGACGATGCTGAAGCGTGGCCTGCCTGTGCTCGAGCGCGGGCTCGGAGTCGCCGGGATGGTGTATGGCCGCCCCCCGGATGGCGGGGACTTTCAGCTTCTCGACATCCACCAGGTTTCAGGTCCCGTGGACTTTGCCGAACAACATGCCCGCGCCCTGGCAACGACCCCGCCTGAAGTGCTCCGAGAGCAAGTGCGGCCGGGACGTGCAGGCACGGCGTCTCAGGACGCCGACTATGATCTCGAGCAGGTCGCTCACTACACCTCCCACATCAAGGATTGCAAGGACATCCTCTACATAACCGCCGTGGATCCCGAGGGTGCGGGCATCGCCGTTATTGCGCCGCTTCGCAAGATCACTACGTTGACCGATCGACAGCTGGAGCGCTGGGAAATGCTTGCCGCGCACTTGGATGCTGGTCACCGCCTGCGACAAGGGCTTGCCGAAACGGAGTCCCACGAGGAACCCATCACCGGACTTCCGTATGGTGCGGAGGCGGTGGTGGACCCCGCCGACTTCCGGGTGACCGATGCGGCGGGGCAAGCTCGATCAAGTCGGGCGAGCGCCAAGCTGCGAGAAGCGGCGGTCACCGTGGATCGAGCGCGTGGGCGGCTCCGAAAAACCGATCCGGACGCGGCACTCGAACTCTGGAAGGCCCTGGTGCGAGGACGTTGGTCGATGGTGGATTGGTTCGACACGGATGGCAGACGCTTCGTCCTCGCGCTACCGAACGCGCGGAATGTCACCGACCCCCGCGGGCTCACAGAACGTGAAGGCCAGGTGGTTGGATACGTCGTCTTCGGCCACACCAACAAGATGATCGGCTACAACCTCGGCCTCTCGACCTCGCGGGTGTCGGTGCTCCTTCGCTCCGCCATGCACAAGCTCGGCGTCCGAACACGAGCCCAACTCGTAAAGAATCTACGCGACTTGCAGGCCCTCGAGTAGAGGATTTCCGCATCACCTGAAGCGTGATGAGCCAAGATCCGTTGCCTGGGGCTGACCTGGGTTGACCGGGGTTGACTTGCTCAAGCGCCGAAACGCTCTGGGTTCTCGAAGCGGGCGCGGGCCGTATGGGCCAACACACCGGCCTGATAGCCGTCGATGAAGCGGTGGTCCACGGTGGCGCTGAGCGTGCTCATCTTGGCCATGACGGATCCCTGTCCTACTGCGCCGAGTGCCGGCCGAGAAAGCCAGCACCACCCGTCACGAAGGCGGTCTTGATTGGACCCATGGCTTCCCTTCACCTAGGCCCGGTTGTCTTCGGCCTGTTGACGATAGAACTCGTAGACTCCGAAGCGTCGGAGGACCCACGACACTGCCCCAGGGCTGATCGCATTAGTGATATCCAACAAGCGATTGGGCCCGGGGTTGACCACGATCTCCCCTACGTCGCGCTCGATCGAACGCAGCACCGCATCGGCAACGGCTTCCGGCGTGCTCTCTCCAGCAAGCCGAGGCGCGCTCTTACCGTACTCGGCGAACATCCCGGCATCGGAGACAAAGCCTGGGCAGATCACCGATGCGCTCACCCCAGTTCCACGGAGCTCTTCACGAACGCCCGCCGTCCATTCGATGAGGCCGGCCTTGGTTGCAGCATAGGTGGCCGAATAAGGCGATCCCTTCTTGCCTCCGAGCGAAGACATCATCACCACGTGGCCGCTGCCGCGCACGATCATGTCGGGAAGTACGAGTCTGGACAAGATGAGCGGCGCAATGAGGTTCGTCTGAACCATCTGCTCGATCTGCTCGGCCGACATCTTGGTGTACTCGCAGACCCACTCGATCCCGGCGTTGTTGATGAGAATGTCGATCGGTCCGTTGGCGGCCACAGCTCCTTCCAGCAGTCGTTTGCGGCCTGCCTGATCCGTGACGTCCATCGGGATTGCGATCGCCTTGACCCCCAATGCCAATGCTTCTTTCGCAGTGGCTTCGACCGCGTCGGCTGTCCGGGCGGTCAGCACCAGGTTGACTCCCTTTTGCGCCAACGCGCGCGCGATGTAAGGGCCGAGCCCTCTCGAGGCGCCGGTCAGCACGGCGTTCTTGCCGCGTAGGTCTTTCATCAGCGACGCGGCCAATTGCGGATGACGTCGACCACGCCCGAGACGCGCTCTGTGACGCGACGCCCGCTGAAGACCTTGGTGAAACCCTTGGCCAGGGCTGCGGACCCCGCGTTGTAAGGCATCCACAGATTCTCGGTGCTCTTTGGACAGGTCATCACGCTCTTGGTGGCGACGTACGTGTAGAAAGCCTGCTCGCCCTGAACGCGCCCGACACCGGACTCGCCCTCGCCGCCGAAAGGCAGGGTGACGCATCCACCCGACTGCACAGCGTTGTTCACCATCACAGAGCCGGCGCGGATCCGTCTCGCCATTGCTTCGCCGGCCTTCTCATCGCGAGTCCACACGCTCGCGCCCAGGCCGTACTTCGAATCATTGGCCAAACGAATCGCCTCTTCATCGCTTTCGACCGCCATGATGGGCAGGAACGGACCAAAGGTCTCCTCCTGCATCATGAGCATGTCGTGCGTCATGCCAGTCAGCACAGTAGGCGGCCAGAACAGCCCACCGTCCTTGCGTTCGACGACTCCGCCGTGCCGCAGCTCTGCACCTTTCTGCAGCGCATCCGCCGTGTGTGCCTCGTAGATCTCGAGCTGCGGTGCCCAGGTAATTGGCCCGAGGTCGTAGTCGCCTCGACCGCTCGGGTCGCCTTGACGCAGCTCCTTCACGATAGCGATGATCTTCTTCGCTAGGGGCTCGACGAGACGAGCGGGTGCGTAGATACGTTCGACGCCGTTGCAGACCTGACCCGCGTTGTAACAGGTGCCATTGACGAGCCCTTGAGCCGTAAAGTCCAAGTCCGCGTCCTCGCGAACGATCGCAGCGTCGTTCCCGCCGAGCTCGAGCACGACCGGAGTCAAGGTCCGAGCGGCACGCTCCATGACCCGGCGTCCGGTCCTCGGCGATCCGACGAAACAGATGACGTCCACCTCGTCGATGAGCGCCGCACCAGTTTCGCCGTATCCGTGAACCATCTGCACGACGCCATCGGGAACACCGGCATCGCGGAACAGGTCCGCGATCAATTCACCGATCAGTGGGTTGGCTTCCGAGGGCTTCTGCACGACGGCGTTGCCCGCGGCCAGTGCCGGGATCATGTGCTTCACCCCGAGCTCGAAGGGGAAATTCCAAGGGAGCACGAAACCTGCAACACCCAGCGGCTCGTAGAAAACGCGGGCCTTCGATCCGAGGAAGAACGTCGGGCTCACTTTGACGCCCGGCTCGAGCCGCTTCGCCATTCGGGTGTGCAGCTTGATCGTTTCACACAATGGACCCGTGAGGCCCACCGGCTCGGATGGCGGTTTGCCGTTCTCCGAGGACACGAGCCTTCCGATCTCCATGGCGCGGTCGATGAGGACACCACGAAGCCGGTCGAGGATTCGGTTTCGCCCGTCGACACCCATCGCGGCCCATCCGACCTGTGCCTTCCGAGCATGCGCGACGACGGCTTTGACGTCCTCCGCGGTCGAGACTCGCACCTCACCAAGCTTCTTGCCGTTGCTCGGATCGAACGACTCCAACATTTGAGGAGCTTCTTTTGCTTCTTCTACTTGCTGCAACATCACGACCTCCGAATCTGCGGCATCACGCAACGGGCTTAGCCATCGAGTCCCACGATGTCCCGCGCCTTACTCTTGTAGTCCTCGGATGGCGCCTCGGCGAGGAGCATCATCTTTTGTGCCGCGAACGAGCCTTCTGCATGGATTGAGCACACTTCGTGCCAGCCCGCAAAGTCGCTTGCAACCACGTGATGCAGCGTGCTCATCAACTTGAGGCGCTGTTCTGCGTTGTATTCGCCGGCGCCGCCCATGTACCGCTCCAAGTACGGCCGAGTCTCCTCGTTCTGCCAGTCCTTGTAGGTGGGCTGGGTCACCAGCAAGCCACCTGCGATGTCTTGGATGTCACGCACGAAATCATGGAACTGCGACGCGAAGTGCAGCTTCGCCATGTTGGCTGTCAGGGTGTTCGCCACGTACAGACCCGAGCCAGCGAAGTCTTGCGGATCGAGCGCCGCCGCTTTGGCAAGCGACTTGGTGGTCTCCGTGTAGCGAATCAGATTCACGAAGCGCTCGCGAATGTTGGAAGACTTGTGAACACCGTTTGCCTCGGCGGCGAGCATCGCCAACCCCGTCATGTACTCGAGGATCGGGATCTTGTACGTGACGGCCGTGAAACGGTGGAACGCCGAGAATGCGTACGCGAGGCCTTGAGCAGCCGGCCACTCACGAAGCATGAAGACGCGCTCTTTGGGCACGCGCACGTTGTCGAAGATCACTAGCGCTTCGACGTGGCCTCGGCGGGGGCGCGGAGTCGGGAAGTGACCGGCATCCTCGTAGCGGAAGTTCGGCCGGCAGATCTGAGTGATGCCCGCGGTATTCGCCGGCACGGCGAACGACACGGCGTAGTCGGCATCCTGCTCGGACATGGCTCTGGGCGGAATGACGATGGAACACCGTTTGCCTCGGCGGCGAGCATCGCCAACCCCGTCATGTACTCGAGGATGGGGATCTTGTATGTCACGGCCGTGAAACGGTGGAACGCCGAGAATGCGTACGCGAGGCCTTGAGCCGCTGGCCACTCGCGAAGCATGAAAACGCGCTCTTTCGGCACGCGCACGTTGTCGAAAACCACCAGAGCTTCGACGTGACCTCGGCGGGGGCGCGGAGTCGGGAAGTGACCGGTGTCCTCATAGCGAAAATTCGGCCGGCAGATCTGGGTGACGCCGAGGGTATTCGCCGGCACGGCAAAGGACACGGCGTAGTCGGCGTCCTGTTCGGACATGGCGCGCGGCGGAATGACGATGATCTCGTCCGCATAGGCCGACGCAGTGATGTGGGCTTTCGCACCGGAGACGACGATTTCATCCTCGGTCTCGTCGACGACCCGAACGTAGTAGTCGGGGCTGCTTTGCTGGCTCGGCCCTTTCGAGCGGTCGCCCTTCACATCGGTGACGGCGCCCGCCAACGTGAGATCGTTGATGGCACAGTGCCGGCGATACTCGGTGATGCGGTCCAGGTACTTCTCATTGCCCGCAATCCGGGCCACAGCCGTGATCGCATTCATGATGTCGGTGCCGACGTCTTTCACGAACGGAAGGGCGCCGTCCGCGACGCTGCATGCTCCCTTGACCAATTCGTGCCGCTTGGCGACGGCCTCCGGGTAATCGGGAACCTCGAAATACCGGCTTACCTGCTCGCCGGTGCTTGGCTCCTCCATGACGGCCAGCTCGTGCATCTCCGGATGATCCGCCAGCAAGAAATCAAATGCGGCGGTTTCAACGCCGACCTTGATGTAGGGATCCTCGGTAACATCCGGAACTTTGTTTCCGAGAATGTAAACCTTACGGTCGTCCCGCAGTCCTGCCTTGTATTCTTCAGCCGTTCGAAGTGCCATGATCTCTATCCTCTTGGCGACTCCTGCGATTACCCTTGGAGCCAGCCGTTTTCTTTGTACCAAGCGATAGTTTCCCTCATCCCAGGCACTACATCGGGGTACTTCAACACGAAGCCGGCTGCTTTGATCTTGCTGTTGTCCCAGATGCGATCGCACGACATGTAGTGGAGCGTGTCTTTTTCAAGCTTGGACTTGGTGCCCATCCTCTTCGCGAAGAACTGGGACGCGGCGGCAATCGGGATCAGCACGCGAATAGGCACATGAAAGAAGGGCTTCTCGGCGCCGAACAGCTCTCTCGAAAGGAAGTTGAAGAACTCGGACGTCGTCAAACGCGAGTCGTCCGCAATGTTGTAGGCTTCGCCGATCATCGCGTCGTGGTCGAAGGCGTAGATCATCGCGCGGCACACGTCTTCCACGTGGACAAAGCCCTCGACGTTGTCGCCACTTCCCAACATCATGATCCGCGCTTTGTCACGCTCGGAGTAGACGTGTTTGACCGCGTTCTGGATGCCGTACTCCGACCGCGTCCCGTAGATTGCGCCAGGTCGCAAGGAGGTTGCCTTGAGACCCTTTTCGGAAGCAAAACGATCGACGACCTGTTCGCCCGCCCACTTCGTTTCGTTATAGACATTCAACGGCGGGGTGACCTTGGGCGCGTCCTCTTTGACAGGGATTTTGTCGTGCCAGTCGTAGCCATAGACGCCTGCCGACGAGAGGTGGATAAAGCGCTCCACACCCGCTGACACACATGCATCACACAGGTTTTCGACCGCGTTCACGTTGACCGCGACCATGAGATCACGCGGGGTCGAGTAGTCGTGAATCCCTGCCACGTGAAAGACACCATCGACGCCGTCGAGGAGCGCCTCGAGCCCCTCGCGCTTGGTGAGGTCGGACTTTACGAACTCGACACCAAGTGCCTCGAACATCGCGCTGTAATACCGGCTCGAAACGTCCGTTGCACGAACGGAGAAACCGGCCTTCACGGCTTCGATGACGGCATGGTGGCCAGTGAAGCCCGCGGCTCCGGTGATGAGAAGTTTCTGGTCTCTACTTGCGGTGGTCATCGTTGTTCCCATCACTTTCACGCAAGTGAACAGCGTGCCCAAAGAGGTTCTTTGCCAGCTGCCGGTTGATCTTGAGCTTCACTTCGATCGTGTCGTCGTCCTCTTTCTCGATCGCCCTCATGACCATTTGAAAGATCGTGTCCGTGTGCTCCGCGATTCCCTTGGGGCGACCCACGAGCAACCACTGGATCGTCAGATGCTCGATGAAACCGAGCACCATGTTGCGGACTAGGTACGGATCGAGATCATCGCGGAAGGCGCCGCGCAGAACGCCATCGCGAAAGACTTCGATCAACGGGCGCGCCGCGTCCCGAACCCTTTGGTACGCCGGCGATGCGAGGTAGCGGCGGTTCCCCTTGAGGGTGAGGAGCGCGACCGATGTGTAGAGCGGGTTGTTCTCGTAGAACTCGAGGTACGCTTGAACGATGGCCCGCACACGTTCGCGCGGGTCGTTGATGAAGTGGGTGAGCTCGCTGAAGCGCTCGAACTCCCTGCGGGTGTAGAGTTCCGAGATCGAAAAGAGCACGTCCTCCTTGGAGTCGAAGTACTCGTAGAGGGTGGGCTCGGAGATACCCGCTTCGGCGCAGATCGCGGCCACGGTCGCATCGTCGAAGCCCTTCTCGCCGAAGACCCGCAATGCCCCCTCGAGGATTGCGTTTTTCTTGTCGAGGTTGCGCTTCTTCTTGTTTTTCGAGGAGCTCGTGGACCCGTTCTCGCTGGGAATCGCCATATCTACACCTCAGCTTTCGTGAGGAATACGAGGCAAACCCCAACATGTCAAGGATAAATCTTGGTCTCACTAAGATCCTTGACAGAAAATCTAAGTAGCTATAAGAACCAGCTCAGGAGGGCCAAGCTATGGAGCTGTCTGTATTGCAATACGAAGTCGTCGACTCGGTGGCGGTGATCCGTATGAGCCACCCGCCGGTCAACGCATTCGGGCCGGCGTTTCTCGAGGACCTCGAGACGGTGCTCGGGCGCTTGAGCAAGCCCGGTGAGGCGCGTGCCGCATTGCTCACCAGCGCAATCCCCTTGCTGTTTTCGGCGGGCGACGACGTGAGCCAACTCCGTGAGATCGACGACAGCCTCCTTGAGCTACATCCAAGAGCGGTTGCTGCGTTGGACGCCTTCGAGGCACTCCCCATTCCGACCGTCGCGGCCATCAATGGACATGCCCTTGGTGGCGGTTTCGAGCTCGCGCTGACCTGTGACTTCCGCTTCATGGCAACCGGTCCCGGTTTCGTTGGGCTTCCCGAAGTGCGTTTGGGAATGATCCCGGCATTCGGAGGCACGCAGCGCCTGACTCAGCTGGTGGGCAAAGCAAAGTCGCTCGAGCTCATGTTCAAGGGGCTCCAGCTCACGCCGGAAAACGCACTGCAAGCCGGTCTCGTCACCGCGCTGTTCGCACCGGAAGAGCTGTACGAGCGATCTCTCGACTACGCGGTGCGGCTCGCGCGTCAGGCAACGGGCGCGATTGCAAGCATCAAGAGCGCCGTGAACATCGGCCTTCGCGAAGGATTTGCGCGCGGCATGGAGGAAGAGGCCCGTGTCTTCCGACAGAACATTCGATCGCGCGACGCCAAGGAAGGTATCGAAGCATTTCTCGACGGACGGAAACCAAACTTCAAAGGACAGTGACCATGACCGAACGCGCACGTCTTACCAAGATCGGCTGGGAAGATGATCTCGCTATCGAAACCAACGGTGCACCCTTGGCGGAGCCCATTGGAAACCAAGTTCTCGTGGAAGTCGAAGCCTGCGGCGTCTGCTTCTATGCGGTGGCCGCTGACATACCAGCCGCCGAAGCCGCAGTGCTTCACTGCACCTTTGGTACTGCCTATCGTGGACTTGCACGCTTTGGAGGGGTCGAATCGGGCCAACAGGTTCTGATCACCGGAGCCAACGGAGGCGTTGGCAGCGCGGCCGTTCAAGTGGCATCGCGGCTCGGTGCTACGGTTACGGCAGTGACACGCGACGAAAGCCATCGCGAATACCTGAGCCAGCTTGGCGCCGAGCACGTCATCGTCGATGCAGGCGACCGCTTCCACAAGCAGCTGGCGGCCGGCCCCGTTGACGTCGTCATGGACTGCGTTGGACCTCCCACCTTCAACTCCGCCCTGCGCTCGCTGCGCCCGGGTGGGCGAATCATCGTCGTCGGAAACGTCGTCGAGGAACGCGCTTCAGTCAACCTTGGTTTCATCGTGACGCGTGGCCTACAGATCATCGGCAGCAGCGGTGCGACGCGTGAGGACATGAAGGAAGTCCTCGCACTGCATGCCGAGAAACCCTTTTCGATTCCGATCCACGAGCAACTCGAGCTGGCGCAAGCCGATCGCGCCCAGCGCATGGTCCAGGCCGGTGGTCTGCATGGACGCATCGTTCTCCTTCCAAGCGCACAGTGAGCCGAAGATGAATACCGAAGCACAGATCCTCCCATCCGACACGTTCATGAGTCGATTCCTTGCGCGGTGGAGTTTCCCCGTGACGATGGTGGGGCTCACCGGCATCGGTATCGTGGCCATGCAGCGTGGCTATTCGCCACTGGTGACGCTCACGCTGCTCTCGCTTGCCTCCCTCATCATCGTCATCGCGCTGGAGTTGATCAATCCCCACAGCACGTATTGGAAGAAACCTCAGGGAGATGTGCTGACGGACCTGCTGCACATGTTGATCTCCGGTGTGCTGATTCCTCCCGCGACGGGCGTAGTGTGGCGAGTATTGATGGCCGGATGGGCCGCGTCTCTTTCGGCGTCGTTGGGCATGGGTCTTTGGCCCCATCAGTGGCCCATGGTCGTGCAGCTGACGCTCGCCCTGGTGATCGCGGAGTTTGGCCAATACTGGTGGCACCGGCTTGCCCACGAGACGGACTTCCTCTGGCGCTTTCACTCCACCCACCACAGCCCCGGGCGGCTCTACTTCTTGAACACCGGACGCTTTCATCCAGTCGACATGTTCGTTGCCTACTCGACCGAGATCATTCCCCTGGTCGTGCTCGGGGCGGGCGCTGACGTCATCGCTTTGTGGACTCTGGTCACCACCATTCACGGCCTGTTCCAGCACGCCAATACCAAGACCAACATCGGCTGGCTAAACTGGGTGTTCAGCATGGCGGAGCTCCACCGTTGGCATCACTCGCTCGACATGGACAAGGCCAACACCAACTACGGCGCGAACTTGATCTGCTGGGACATCGTTTTCGGATCCCGCTATCTCCCAAAAGACAGGACGCATCAGCCCGATGACGTCGGAATCGGGGACCTGCCGGACTTTCCGAAGGGCTACTTCGCGCAACTCGCCGTGCCCTTTCGTTGGCGCCAGACCAAGGAAGAGTCGGCAGCGAGGCTCAGCCTAGGCTAGCTACAGGATCGGGACCTTCTCATGCGTGCGAGAATGGGATGGCAGGCGGAGCGCGCAGCGTCCATCATCGAACCATGGAGCCCATCTTCCTGCGCCTTGCCGTGGCCCTCGGACTCGGGCTGCTGGTCGGCGTTCAGCGCGAGCGCGCCCAGGATCCACTGGCGGGGGTTCGCACTTTCCCACTGATCACGCTCCTGGGTGGGCTCGCCGCCGAGCTTTCGCTCCAGCTCGACGCGACCTGGATCTTCGCAGTGGGGCTTGCGGGACTCGTAGCGCTACTCGTGACCGGCTACGCCGTCACGGTCCGCTCCGGCGCCTACAGGCCCGGCCTGAGCACGGAGGTCGCCGCGCTCTACAAGTATATCGTAGGCGCGCTGGTCGTGATCGGTGCTCTTCCCCTGGGCGTGGTGATGGGCGGCCTGTGCGCATTGCTCCTGCACTTGAAGGAGCCGATGGAAGGCTTCGCCGACCGGCTGACCCAGGGCGACCTGAAATCGATCATGCAGTTTGCGGCTATCGGCCTCGTCGTGCTCCCGGTGCTCCCGGACCGCGCCTACGGCCCGTATGGGGTGCTCAATCCTTTCGAGATCTGGCTGATGGTCGTACTGATCGTCGGGATCAGCCTCGCCGGCTACGTGCTGTACAAGCTGCTGGGCGCGCGCGCTGGGACGCTACTCGGCGGCGTGCTCGGGGGAATGATCTCGAGCACCGCAACCACCGCGAGCTACGCACGTCGCGCAAAGGGCAACCGGGCTCTCGCGCCCCAGGTTGCGCTGGTCGTGATGATCGCTTCTACGGTGGCGTATGGGCGCATCCTCATCGAGGTGGCGGTGGCGGCGCCGAGCGTGCTGCCCACCATGGCACCGCCCTTGCTCATCATCGCGTTGGCGAATGTCGCCATCTGCGGTGTGGCGTTACTCCCCTTGCGGGGCCACGCCGGCGAGCTCCCCGCGCAGGACAACCCGACGGAGCTCCGGACGGCTCTGATCTTCGCGGCGCTCTATGGCGTGATCATCTTCGCGGTCGCGGCGGCGGGCGACGCCTACGGAGACACGGGCCTCTACGGCGTGGCCCTCCTTTCGGGCCTCACCGACGTCGACGCGCTCACACTCTCGACGGCCAACCTGGTCGAAGCAGGCCGTCTCGACGCGGGGCCGGGCTGGCGGGCCATCGTGTTGGCAAGCCTCTCCAACCTGGTTTTCAAGGGCGTGCTCGCCGGCGTGCTTGGAGGCAGGGCATTGCTGCTGCGTCTGGCACCCCTCTTCGCAGCCTCTATCGCTGCGGGCGCTGCGGTCCTGCAACTTTGGCCCTGAGCTACTGGATCCAACGGGGATTGCTGACGAGCAGGTTCTCTTCCACGCATTTTCGAACGTGCACCTGAATGTGGTTGCGGTGGCCGCTTTTTTTCGCCTGTGTCTCGCCGTTAGGTCGACGCGGATCGTGCGCGGCGGTGAGCGCTTAGATGCTCAGCGTAGCCTTTGCTCAGCGTGCCGAAGGCAGCGTCCCACCAGGGGAAGAAGCCGGCGTAGTTGCCTATGACCTTGGCGTGGTGGAAGTCGTGGTGGGTTGCGCCGTCGCTGAAGGGAATGAGGCGCGTCGGACTCCAGGGGAAATCGTAACCGGCGTGCCCCTCGGCGGCCTCCCACTGCCGCAGCACGATCCAGATGTAGAGGGTAACGACGTGGGAGCCGAGCAGAATCGGCCCCGTGAGCATGACCATGCCCGTCAAGATGTACTCGACCGGATGCACGTAATGCCCCGTGATGGCCCAGGGCGTCGTGATCCGATGGTGCACGCTGTGAACTTTCTTATAGAGCCAGCGGCTCTCATGCAGGCCGCGGTGCAACCAGTAGAAGAGAAAATCATCGAGCAGAATGAAGAAGCCGACCTGAAGGACGATCACCCACCAGGCAGGCAACGGCCCGGCGTGCACGTTCGAGAGGCGGAGAAGAGGCCAGGAAGCAACCGTAAACAGGGCCATCACGGAGCTATTCATCGCAAAACGGCCAAACGCGGGCCACACGATCGCACGCCTGTTCACAGCCCGCGCCTGAATGCGGTAACGCTCTGCCCATGCAGGCTGTCTCCACGCGAATGCGGTGAACGGCACGGCGAACAACAGAAACGAAACCATGCTCACCACCGTCCCCGCCACGGCGAACTGCCAAAACAAGGGCTCCGTGTAGATTTCCTGTAGCCACTCCAGCATCAGACAGCTCTCGCTCCGTTCTTCGAACGCTTCTTTGCGGCGATCTTTCGCCGACAGATTTGGTTGATGAGACGGAGCTCCTCGATCTTCTCGTCGATCTGTCTCTTCTTGGCCTCGAGCTCCACGATGACTTGTGCGCTCCGGACAACCGAGAACTCCAACTGCTTGAGCCGTCCTTCACCTTGTTGCCCGTAGAGGTCGAGGTACTCCTTGGCTTCGTCGAGCGTGTACCCAAGACCTTTGGCGCGCACGATGATGTGGAGGCGGGCACGGTCACGGCGCGAGTAGATTCGCGCGCCGTTCAACCGCCGCGGCGACAAGAGCCCTTTCGACTCATAAAAGCGAATCGCCCGATGGGTGATCTCGAACTCCGACGCCAAGTCTGAGATCGAGAAGAACTCGGACGCGCCTCCAGACTCGTGCGCATCGACGACCTCTCTTGCCGAGCGTTTGAGGGTCGCGGTCTTGGAAGCAGCCATGTTGTTGGTGATCCTACCGCGGGCATCTTGCTCCCGCAAGAGAGAATTTACGTCAGGCGAATATGGTTGACGTTTACGTAAACACAGCAGGCGCCCAACTGAACGAGGAACCTGCTCCGCCTAGTTCCGAAGCTTGATGTCGAGCGTCATCGCCCCCCCGGCGTACTTGAACTTCGCGTCTTCGTACTTCGGCGGGCCGAATCTCCTCGCGGGGATGTTCTTCGAAACACCCCAGCCTTCTTGTGGGCGGCCGACCAAGCTCGTGTTGAGCTCGCCGTTCTTGTCCTCGTCGTGCACCACCGCCACGGCATACTCGCCGGGTTTGACATTGGTGAACTTGCAGGTGACCTTGTCCGACTTGTGTTGGGTCCAGACGCGCTTGTCCGCCTTCTCGGACTTCGAGGGGAACCCGTCTTCCTTCGAAAAGAGCGTACAACCGATACGACCGTCGGTGTTCTCGATGTTTGTGACGTTGACGACGATTTCGTTTGCCGTCTCTGTATTCACGTCCTGCGCAACAGCGGACGCCGTAGCGGCCGAAAAGATGAGCAGCCCTAGCAGCACTGGGTGGTTTTTCATTGTTCGCATGCCCTTCTTGAATACCAGATCTGAAATGTGATTCCGAGCGTCTCAGTGCGTTGCGACCGTGACGGCTACCTTGCCTTGAACCTTGCCAGCCTGTTGTGCGGCCAAGGCCGCCGGGACCTCGTCGAGCGGAAACGTTGCGTCGACCGATGCCACTAGCTTGCCCTCTGCGAGCCAGCTTGCGAGCCGGTTCAAGTCGGTGGCTCGCGACTTCACCATGACGAAGCCACAGCGCCGACCAGAGAAAAAGCCCCGCAGCATGCCAGCAAGGAGGCCGAGAGAAGGGAGCAGCGTGATGTATGCGCCGCCCGGCCGAAGGATCGATCTCACCTCGCCGAACGATGACCTCGACGCAGCGTCGAGCACGAGATCGAACTTCTCGTAGATGTCGGCGAGTGGCGTCGTCTTGTAGTCGATGACCCGCGCCGCCCCGAGGCTTTTCACGAAGTCGGCCTTGGCGGCGCTGGCTGTGCCCCAAACTTCAGCTCCCAATTGGGAGGCGATCTGAACGGCGTAACTTCCGACGCCCCCTGAAGCACCGTTGACGAGGACCCTCTGTCCTGACTGGAGGCGCCCCTTGTCCTCGAGCGCTTGAAGCGCGGTGCTTCCTGCGGTTGCGGCAGCCGCAGCTTCTTCGTGGCTGATGCTTGGTGGCTTATCGCCCACCGTGTCGGGCTTGACCGCGACGAGGTCCGCGAAGCTGCCCTGCCTGGTGGACCTCGAGTACGCGAGAAACCCGAACACCTCGTCGCCGACGGATCGACCTTGAACGTCCCCGCCGACCACCTCGACGACGCCACTGAAGTCGAAGCCAAACGCGGTGGGGAAATTCTTCGCGTGAAGAAAAGCCCCGCCATCCGTGCCGCTGATCACCTTGAGGTCTGCCGGATTGATCGCCGCCGCGCGAACACGCACCAAGATTTCGTCCTTGCCCATCGTGGGCGCATCGATCTCACCCATACGAACGCTGTCGAGGTGCCCGTTCCCATGCAACATGGCTGCGCGCATATTGATCTCCGTCAATCTACGACCCGGGCGACCAACCCGGTGCCCTCCGGCAATGTGACATCCCCTCCGGTCCGAAGCAGCCCCAATCCGTACGTTAGAATCGTCAGGGTAATCGAGCCTTTGACGCGATTCTTGCCCTCGAGGAGCTAACCGCGGAATTCCCGTGAGCCGCGTGCGTCCAGATAGCACACGTCGCCTAGCAAGTGCGGCGCGCTCGAGACGGCGTCACGGATCGCGAACTGCACCGAGCGGGCTTCGGGGTACAGGCGCGGCGCGTCGAGCTCGATACGCCCGGGCATCAGGAGCGGGCGCTTGAAAGAACCCGAGGCGTGGAGCGGCGTTTCGTCCGCGACTCCGTGCAGCGCGACAGCCAGAGCGCGCGCAAACGTCCACATGCCATGCGCAATGGGGCGGCGGTAGCCGAGGGGCCGAGCGGTGAACCACCAGAGATGATGAGGATTCCAATCGCCCGAGACACGGGCGTAGGCTTGTTGGTCAGCGGTTGTCC
>PVMK01121428.1_pt1 | contig 184755 bp, 173 predicted proteins | sample 1853481 | NCBI WGS metagenome assembly PVMK01 (sample SAMN08533507, study PRJNA380276) | Marine sediment metagenome, whole genome shotgun sequencing project.
CTCCATGCTTGCCATTAAATCGGCGGCACCTTTTTTTGCGCCAGCAAGCGGGTCAGGCCCTTCCGTGAAATTCGGGCCGCTTGGGGCAGAGGCCTGCTCCTGCTGTTTTGGGGCAGGATCGGCCGCTGAATCCTCACTTTCGGGCTTTTCTGTAGTTTCATTATTGTTGTCGTCGCTCACGGTTGCTCTCCGTTTGTTTTGAGGCCGTCCGACTGTCGTCGGTGAGATCATATTTTGGCATACGTAGCCCAGCACTGGGCGGCAAAATTGGGACCGCGAGACCAGCGAGTGGCTCCGGGATCGTTGCTAACGTACAAAGCGCGCCCCCGCTACCACTTTGAAAGCCAGGGTCGAACCGCGTTATCGAGAACCTGGGTTCTACCCCTCAGAAAAGCGGTTTTGGAAGTGGCGATACAAGACGCTAAACTGGGCGGTACTCCCCAAGAATAATAGGTTCCTCGATGAAGTTACTTGCATCTTTCTTGAGCGCGCTCTTTCTGCCGTTTTCAATCATCGCTCTCGCCGATGATTTGCGGCCGTTCGAGCGCATGGACGTCTTCGAGCTCGAATGGGTATCCGATCCGCAGATCTCGCCGAATGGGCGGCGCGTCGTCTATGTCCGCAATGGCATGGATGTCATGTCGGATGGCAAGTGGTCTCGTCTTTGGCTGATCGATACCGATGGCAGCGACAATGTGCCGCTAACCGGTCGGGACATCAAAGAATCGAATCCTGTTTGGTCGCCGGACGGTCGCCGCATCGCGTTTACCAGCGAATCCGGCGCTGGTACTGAGGTTTTCGTCGTTTGGGTCGAAACGGGTAAGTCGACACGCTTGACGCAACTGAATCGGGCGCCGAAAGGGCTCAGCTGGTCACCCGATGGCACGCACATCGCATTCTCGATGTTGGTGCCCGAGGATCCGGTTGTACTCGTAACGGCGCCGGACAAGCCCGATGATGCTGAGTGGCCTGACGAGCCACGTGTTACCACGCGGCTCAAATACGAGCGCGACGGTTCCGGTTATATCGAGCCGGGGTACGAGCAATTTTTCGTAATTTCGGCGTTGGGGGGCACGCCGCGCCAGCTGACCCACGGTGATTTCAAACATGAAGGAACGCCACAGTGGTCCCGAGATGGTGGCTCTCTGATCTTCTCCGGCAATCGTAACGACGACTGGGAACTAAACTTCCGAAATTCTGAAATCTACAGCGTTTCGATCAAAAACGGCGATATCGTGGCCCTAACCGACAGGAATGGCCCTGATGCCGAACCGGTTGTGTCACCGGACGGTCGCAAGATCGCTTACTGGAGTGTGGACGACAAGGTTCAGACGTACCAGGTGTCGAAACTTCAGGTCATGAATATCGACGGCTCCGGCAAACGTGAGTTACTGAGCGACTTTGACCGCTCCGTTTCGGGTCTTGCATGGAATAGGGGCAGCGACGGAATCTACTATCAATATGACGACCTTGGTGACACGAAAATTGGCTTTACCACGCTCGCCGATAGTTCCAGAGTAGTCGCGACGAATTTGGGTGGCACGACGATCGGCAGGCCGTACGGCGGTGGTTCTTTTTCGGTGTCGGACAATGGCGCGATCGCATACACCCACGTGACACCGTATCGGCCCTCGGAGCTTGCAATTGTGGATGGTCGCCGCGCCGATGCCAAGGTGATCACCACGTTCAATGCCGATGTGCTTGACTGGCGAACACTCGGCAAGGTCGAGGAACTCTGGTACAAGTCGTCCGTGGATGGGCGTGACATTCAGGGCTGGGTCGTAACGCCGCCTGAACACGATGAATCGAAGCCTTATCCGCTGCTAGTCGAGAACCATGGCGGGCCCATATCAAATTACGGTCCGCGTTTCTCACCCGAAGTGCAGTTGTATGCAGCCGCAGGCTACATCGTGTTCTATCCGAATCCTCGCGGTAGTACGAGCTACGGCGAGGAGTTTGGCAACCTGCTGTACCACAACTATCCCGGCGACGATTATCAGGATGTCATGGATGGCGTGGATGCGCTGATCGAGTCGGGTGTTACGGCCGAGGACCGGCTGTATGTCACCGGGGGCAGCGCCGGCGGCATCATGACAGCGTGGATTATCGGCAAAAACAATCGCTTCCGGGCGGCGGCCGTGGTCAAGCCCGTGATGAATTGGATTTCGAAAACGCTGACGGCCGACAACTATTTCCAATACGCAAACTACCGATATCCCGGCCAACCCTGGGAGAACATCGAGGCCTATATGAAATTTTCCCCGGTCTCGCTGGTCGGCAACATCGAAACGCCGACAATGGTCATGGTGGGCACGGCAGATCTCCGCACACCGATCTCGGAGTCCAAGCAGCTATACAGCGCGCTCAAAATTCGCGGCATCGATACGGTACTTGTGGAGGTGCCGGACGCACCGCATAACATCTCGGGCCGACCGAGCCAACTCATTACGAAGATCGATCACATCCTCGCCTGGTTTGCGAAATATCCAGCAGACTAGAAGAGTGGTCATTTCAAGCGAATGCATTGAGAGACTGCAGGAACAGTGCAAAGCAGGCCCCGCAATCATCCGTCCCTACAGCTTCGATGGGCAGCTAGCGGCGTCTTGGAATTGTGAGCACGCAATGCCCAAAGCGGGGCCCCGCTGCCAATCAAGAAACGCCGTCCCGGAGGACGGCGTTTTCATTGGCGGCTGTACGTACTGTGTTTCCGCGCCTTGTGCCATGGAGATCGATCGAGTTCACATATCTCGCACAGAATGTAGCCTATAGGCTACACATCTAGTAGTATACCTTAGTGAGGTTAGAAGCCTATGAAACCAGCCAAGGAAGAGTTCCGTACCTAGACTGGTTTGATGGGCTGGACGGTACGCTTCGCCGCGCGGTACAGCGACGACTTCGAGCCATTGAGGACAATGACCACTTTGGCAAGAGAAAGAATCTGCGCGGCGGTTTGCACGAGCTCAAGTTTCGCCAGGTCATTCGCATCTACTTCGCAGAAATTGACGGTCAAATCGTGCTGCTTTTGGGCGGTTCCGGTAAGCGGAACCAGGACCGTGAAATAGCAAAGGCACGCGCACGACTGAAAGATTTTGAGCAACGGACCAAGTGAGCAAGAACATGGCTGCTAGCAAAGCATTAAACATCAAGGATCAATTGTACGAGGATCTCAAGGATCCTGCGTACGCGTCCGCGTATATCAACGAGGCATTCCTGGACGGGGATGAGGCCGTACTAAAGACGGCTTTGGCCGATGTCATTCGGGCAAAAGGCGTTGCGGCTGTTGCTCGAAAAGCTGGCATCAATCGCGTTACCGTATACAAAACGCTGAAGCCTGACACCGAGTCGTCGTTTACGACGATGCATGCTTTGCTCAAAGCCTGCGACGTCAGCTTGCAGGTGCTCCCGACCAAACCGCGAACAGCGAAACGGGCGTGATGGGGGATGGTGCTATTTGAGACGTACCCGAGTCGGGGCCGTAGGAACAGTGCAAATCACGCCCCCGCTACCACGAAAACTGAGAACCCGGCCATGTGCCGGGTTTTTTGTGCCCGCCAAGCGGCCATTCAGGCGAGAGATGTTCTGACAGTATCTGCACGGTAGGATCAGAGTTTGCCGCAGTACCTACCATACTGCGCCTCAAGCTTTTCCGCCCTGATAGACTCTTTGCGGGCCAGCTCGCAGTCATCACTTCTCTTACAGCGTTGATGGTTCGATACCTCGCTGTGCATTTGGTTGCAGTCGATGGTCATGCCGTACCACCAGTCCTGAATTTCCTGCTTCTTTTCTGGCACGAACATCCAGACATACGCAAAACCAAGTACAAGTACGGCAGTTGTTAAACCGATCAAATTATTTATTGCCTTCATTCGGTCAACTCGAATTGGTGGAGCCGAGGAGGATCGAACTCCCGACCTTAGCATTGCGAACGCGACGCTCGCCCAGCTGAGCTACCGCCCCACGCGGATTGGATAGTCTACATTCTAGTAGCCATCCACAACCATGCCAGAATCGCGTTTATATCGTCAATCTCCCCACCATCCCAAGCCTCCCAAATCTGGTCGACGAATCCCTCATCAACCAGCAGGGCTTCGATGTAGATTTCGGTGAGCATGCTAGCCGGTTAGAGCAAGTGATCTCATAGTTCACGCTCCGAATCTCGGGTAAATAGTGAGAAACAGTTCACACAATTTTCAGCCCGTTTAACAATCGCCGCAGCATATGTGAGGTTGCTCGTAATTGGCGACACGAAGACTCCTTAAAATGGCCCGACGATTCATATTGGGGTAATAAGGTGAACAGATCTATTCGGCTCTTTTTCCTCTGCATATTAGCCGCGATGGCGTTGTCCGCATGCGGCGGCGGTGGAGGTTCTGATGCTCCCGCTTCGCAACCACCCCTACCTGTAGTTACCAATCAGTCAGGACAGCCAGCGCGTGCTGCGGAAGTGAATGAAAATTTTTCTGCGTTAACATCTGCCATTGACCAGAACGCTACAGACATCGCCGCAAACACCGCAAAGGCCGATACAAATTCGACGAGAAACCAAGATTTAGATTCAAGATTATCCTCAGTTGAGGGCCAAGCGTGCACGAGTAACGGTGGAATCATTGATAGTGCTCACTCGGCAAATTACGAACCAATCGTCGCGAAAGTTGGCGAACTGGTCGTCGTCGAAGGAGTACCTTACCCGATCGCCAAGATCCCATTTGTCGAATATGCTAGTGGAACTGGATACGCGATTTTTTTACCGGTAGGTACAAATACATTCTCTATTTTTACCAAGCATGCATCAGTGGACACACGCTGCACCAACCTCACAATTTCAGGTTTCCCGGCGACATTAGATTTAGAAGAAATTCGTTTTATCGGCAAGACAAATGGCTCCTCAGCGTCGAGCAATAGCACTATCAATGTCAACATAACAATCAGGATAGGTGAGACACTTGTCTTTTTCTCTATACCGACAACAATCGTCCACGAGACTGGTTTTGGTGGATCGGCAAACCCCGCAATCCATGATTTGACCGCGTTGGATGCAGGGACGATGACCCATCCGGGCGCAGCGATCGCCGCCGCTGATCAACTCATTGACTACATCCGAATCGAGGTTTTGCCGGGAGCGTAACAACTCGAGTTACATAGTGTCATCACTACCAAGCAAGGTGGCGAGAGCCGCCATTGACGCGAGAGTAATTCTGTCTGTACGGTTGAGTTATCACAGATAGGGCCATCCCTTGCCCTGAGTGAATCTGTCTAACTGAACTGGTCCGGGTTTTCCTTTTCGATTCTTTCGATGGAGTGTTTTAAGCCGCAAAATTAAACACTACCGGCAAAGTGCCAAATCCTGCCCCCGCTACCACAAAATGGCTGTTTGTACGCAGCCGACCAGAAAGCCTCGTTTCGACGAGGCTTTTTGCGTTTGGACGAGCCCGTACCGGCCCGTCGGGATATCGGTTGTCGACCCGATGCGCACATTGCTTCTTACGTACTTCTCCGAATTGAAGCGATCTTCCTATTGCCGCATAAGACTTAGCCACACCCGACGGGCAGCACATATGAGGAGAATTACGGCATGGACAGGAAATACCAAATCGCGTGGTTGCCCGGCGATGGCGTCGGCAAGGAGGTCATGGAAGCGGCACGAATAGTGCTCGATCGCGTGGGCCTCGATGCGGACTACGTGCACGGTGATATCGGCTGGGAATTCTGGTGTAGCGAAGGGCGACGCCTTTCCGTCCCGGACCATTGAACTCCTCAATAAGGTGGATGCCGCCATGTTCGGTGCCATCACCTCCAAACCTGTAAAGGAGACGGAAAAGGAGTTGGTGCCCGCGCTCCAGGGGAAAGGACTGATGTACCGCTCGCCCATCGTGCGCATGCGGCAACTCTTCGACCTTTACGTGTGTCTGAGGCCTTGCAAGGCCTACCCCGAGAATCCACTCAACTACCACGAGGGCATCGATCTCGTCATCTTCCGTGAGAACACCGAGGATCTCTATTGCGGCGTCGAGTTCAACCCTGTCCCGGACAAGCTGCGAGACCTGCTGTCAGAATTGACGCCGGCCTTCAAGGCGTTCGAGGACCTGCCCGGCGATCAGTACGCGGTCTCCTGCAAGATCAACACCAGGAAGGGCTCTGAGCGGATCGTTCGCGCAGCCTTCGAGTTCGCCCGGAAGTTCGGGCGCAAGAAAGTCACGGTAGTGCACAAGGCCAACGTGGTACGCGCCACTGACGGTCTGTTCCTGGAGGAGGCGCGCGAGGTGGCGAAGGACTTCCCGGACATCGCCATGGACGATGCCAACATCGACGCCATTACCATGTGGCTGCTCAAGAACCCGTTCAACTATGACGTGCTGGTGGCGCCCAACCTCTACGGAGACATCGTTTCCGACCTCTGCGCCCAGATGGTTGGCGGGCTCGGTTTTGGCTGCTCCGGGAACATCGGTGAAAAGCTCGCTGTGTTCGAGCCGACGCATGGCTCGGCCCCCAAGTACTCGGGGCAGTACAAGGTCAATCCGATCGCCACCATCCTGACCGCCAAGATGATGCTTGACTGGCTGGGTGAGACGGACGGGGCGCGGCGCATCGAGGATGCCGTCGCCGCGGTCGTTAGCGAGCGTGAGGTGCGAACCTATGACATGGGCGGATCGGCCACCACCCTCGAGATGGCCGAAGCCATTGCCGGCAAGCTTTAGGCGGGATTTTTCATGACACATATCGTTATCCACGAGGTAGGCCCCCGCGACGGGTTGCAGATGGAGCGGCAGGTCGTCCCGATCGAGACCAGGGAGGACTGGATCCGCCGCGTCATGGAATCCGGCGTGGACATCGTGCAGGTCGGCTCCTTCGTCCACCCGGTTAAGGTCCCGCAGATGGCCGACACCGATGAACTGATCCGGCGGCTTGTCAGTGACAAAAGTTCCCCCGTGATCCTCGCAGGACTGGCGCTTAATGAGAGGGGTCTGGAACGCGGCCTGGAGTGCGGGGTGGAGATGTTCTGCCTGGGCGCCTCCGCCAGCGAGACCCACAGCCTCAAGAACACGGGCATGGCGACCATGGAGGCCACCCGCCGCATCATCGGCGCGGCGCAGCAGGCGGTGGCCGCCGGGAAAAAAGTGCAGGTCTCGGTGCAGTCGGCCTTCGGCTGCGGCTTTGAAGGTCCGATCCCCGAGGAACGTGTACTCGGGATGGTAGGCGCGTACCTGGAAGCGGCCTGTTCAACATCAGCCTGGCCGACACGGCCGGCCACGCCTACCCGGCCCAGGTCGAGCGGCTGTTCACAGCGGTGTTCGACCTCGACCCCAACATCGAATGCACCTGCCACTTCCACAACACCTATGGACTCGGCATGGCGAATATCATTGCCGGCCTGCGCGTCGGCGTAACCTCGTTCGAAACCTCGTTCGCGGGTCTCGGTGGTTGCCCGTTCACGAAGGTGGCGGCAGGCAACGTCGCCACCGAGGACTTCGTGAACGCACTGCAATTGCAGGGACTGCGCGAAGATGTGGACCTGGACCGGTTAATCGGCGTGGCTTGTGACGTCGCGAAATATTTCGAGCGCGAGATGCCCGGTTGCGTCTACAAAACCGGATCAACCCGTAAGAAGGTGGCGGCATGAGCGAACAGATCCTGAAGGGTGTCCGGGTCCTCGACCTCACGAACGTACTGGCGGGACCCTTCGCCACGCTGCACCTGGCGCTCCTGGGCGCGGAGGTCATCAAAATAGAGAGGCCCGGGAGCGGTGACCTCGCGCGCAAGCTGGGCACCCTTACCGAGTTGAATGAGCAACTGATGGGGACCAGCTTCCTGGCGCAAAACTCGAACAAGAAGTCGGTGACTCTTAACACAAAGTCTCCCGAGGGCAAGGAGATTTTCATGAAGCTGGCGAAGAACGCGGACGTGCTGGTCGAGAACTTCCGGCCCGGCGTTATGGACCGGCTGGGACTCAGCTACGACATTCTGAAGGAGAGCAACCCGGGATTGATCTATTGCGCCATCTCGGGGTTCGGGCAGACTGGACCCGACGCGGACAAACCGGCCTACGACCAGATTATCCAGGGCCTCAGTGGCGAGATGGCCATCAACGGAGACGAGCGGCTGAATCCGTTGCGCACGGGAATCCCGGTGTGCGACACGGTAGGGGGCTTGAACGGTGCCTTCGACATCATGGCGGCCCTTTACCATCGCGAGCGTACGGGTGAGGGACAATTCATCGACGTGGCGATGCTCGATTCCATCATGCCCCTCATGGGCTGGGTGGCCGCGAACCTGCTCATCGCGAAGCGTGAGCCGGTACCCATGGGCAACGACAACTTCACGGCGGCGCCGTCCGGGGTGTTCCGTACCAGGGACGGTTACATCAACATCGCCGCCAACAAGCAGGAGCAGTGGGAGTCGGTGTGTGACGCGCTCCGCCTGCCGGAGCTGAAGACCGACACGCGCTTCCAAGAGCGCGACGTCCGCAAGCAGAACCGCAAGGAGTTGACGCCGCTCCTGGAGGTGAAACTGGCGGAACGCGGAACGAAGGAGTGGGTGGAACTGCTCAATGCAAACGGTGTGCCGAGCGGCGCAATCCTGAGCCTCGAGGAGGCGCTGAAGCAGCCACAGATCAAACACCGCGAGACTCTGAAGGACGTGCCGGTCGAGGGCATCGGCACCATTCCGCTGTTTACGCTCACTGCGAAGTTCGAAAAAACGCCGGGGGACATCACCTCCCCGCCGCCGCGACTATCGGCGCACACCGCTGAGGTATTGGCGGGCATCGGCATCACGAAGGATGAACTGGCCGCTCTGAAGGCGAAGCATGTTATCTGACAGCGACTGAGGGAAGGGGATTGATATGGGCATGACGTATGTACAGAAGCTGCTCGCCCGGGCGTGCGGGAGGGCTGAAGTGGAAACAGGGGAAGTCCTCGAGCTGCCGGTGCACCTGGCGATGTCGCACGAGAACGCAGCGCTCGTCATCAACCAGTTCAACGAAATCTTCCGGGACACCGGGCGGGAGCCCCGGGTGTGGGATCCGGACCGGATTGCGATCATCTTCGACCACCGCGTGCCCGCCGAGTCGGCGAAGACTGCGACCAACCAGAAGAAAATCCGCAATTTTGTCGCGGCGCAAGGGATCTCCAGGTTCCACGACATCCGGGGCGACGTGGGCGGCATCTGCCACCAGATCCTCCCCGAAAACGGTTACGTGCGGCCCGGCCAGGTACTGGTGGGCACCGACAGCCACACGACCACGCACGGTGCGCTCGGCGCCTTCGCTTTCGGCATCGGGGCCACGGAGATGGCCGCGGTCTGGGCGCTGGGGAGTATTCTCAACGTTGAAGTGCCGGGCACCATCAAGGTGGTGGTCAACGGCGAGTTCCCGCGTGGGGTCTACGCGAAGGACCTGATCCTGCACCTGGTCGGCCAGCTCACTGCCGAAGGCGCAAACTTCAGGGTGATCGAGTTCCACGGGGACACGATCCGTAGCTTGCCGACCTCGGGCCGGCTGGTGCTTTGCAACATGTCGGTGGAAGCCGGCGCAACCGGAGGCGTGGTGCCGCCGGACGAGGAAACGCGCCGTTACCTGCGGGATGAGGCCGGCGTTCAGGACGAATTGGACCTGTTCGCTCCGGATGCGGACGCGGTGTATGACCGGGTGGTGGAGATCGATGCGACGCGGCTTGACCCGCAGATCGCCTGCCCCCACACGGTGGACAACGTCAAGCCGATCGGCGAGGTGAAGGGCAGAAAGATAGACCAGATCGTAGTGGGCTCCTGCACCAACGGCCGTCTTGATGACATCGAAATTGTTGCTCGGATCCTCAAGGGCAAGCAGGTGGCGGAGGGGACGCGCATGCTCGTGTTCCCGGCATCGTGGCGCATTTACTCCGATGCGCTGGATGCCGGTTACCTGCGCGACTTGATCGCGGCCGGTGCGGTGGTCTGCAACCCCGGCTGCGGGCCCTGCCTGGGCATTCACCAGGGGGCGCTGGGCGACAACGAAACTGCGCTCGCCACCACGAATCGCAACTTCAAGGGCCGGATGGGCAACCCGGGTGCCGAGGTGTTCCTGTGCTCGCCAGTGGTGGCAGCCGCGAGCGCGCTGACCGGCTTTATATCCGACCCGAGGGAGGTGGATTGAAATGGCTAAAGGCAAAGTCGTACTGAAGCTCGACAACGATATCTCGACGGACATCATCTACCCGGGCCGATACATGGCGACGGTGCTGCCGTCGGAGACGCCGCAGTTCGCCTTCGCGGACAATTCCGGGTTCAATCAGGCGCTCAAGGAGAAGCAGGTCCCCGCGGGGAGCTTCATCGTGGCCGGGGATAACTTCGGCTGCGGTTCCTCACGCGAACAGGCCGCCTCGTGCATCAAGGGCTACGAACTGATCGTTGTGGCCCGCAACTTCGCGAGGATATTCCTGCAGAACTCGATAAACGTCGGGCTGCAAATGGTCATCTGCCCCTGGTATCGAGGCCGAGGAGGGCGATGAACTGGAGATCAGGGACAACAAGGTCTGGAACCTGACCTCCGGCAAGTCCTTCGCGATCGAACCGCTGCCGCAGGCCCGCCAGGCCATCATCGACGCGGGTGGATTGATCCCCTATGCGCGGCGACTGCTGCTGGAGCGCGGCGTATAAGCAGGATAAAAGCCCGTTTTTCTGGAAATCAATTTGCGGGAATTCCGCTGCACCTGTCATGCGGCTTGCATACGCAACCGTCGCGTCAATCATTGGACCTGGTGAGCCAGATCGTCGGGTGCGACATGTAAAGGGTATCAATATGAAAATAAGCTCAAACCTGATGCTGAAATTTATGTTTATCCTGGGAGCAATAGTTGATGGCGCAATTGCAGTATCGTGGTTCCTGATAGCATCCGGTATGAGAATACCGAACATACTCAATGGCCATGTTGGATCGGGTTCAGACTATCAACTGGCGATGTATATTGGAGCGATGTTTATGGCGGGCTGGACTGTATTGTTGGCTTGGGGGGCCATAAAACCAATTGAAAGAAGAGGCCTTCTTCTAATTACTTCTGTGCTTCTTTTTCTATCGGTCATTGTCGAACTTGTGTTTTTTCGGGACATGCTGGGCGGCGCTGGATTTGTATTTGGGGATAACCAAGCGCATATTGTTGGGCGTGTTAGCGACAGCAATCTATTTCTATTCGTTTAGAAGCATAGATAGAATCTACGAATCACGAGGCAAGACAGGATGAACGAAACTGGCTTATTACTAAAGCGAGAGACAAGGAAAATCCCAAAATGTCCGCACTGCAAGAAGGATGTCGATACAGTTTCTTACAGAGAGCTCTCCGGTGGATTCTGGGGAAAAAGATACATTTACTTTTGCCCATCCTGCCTGAACACTTTGGGTGTTTCCCACCGCAAGGGATTCTTCATGGGTTAGCTGTGACAACAAGCGACCCACAGCCGACATTCACGTTCTATACTGCACGCAATGATGTGCGGCACATTTGCATGACATTTCCGAGTTAGGCGAGCAACCATTTTATTTGGCTGATCGAACGGCGGGAATGATGGGTTTCAGCCCAATGCCTAGGGGGGAACAGATGGCTAAGTCCTATGACATTCCGTCTAACAAGCGGCCGAATTGGGCGTCAGAGCAAGATTTCAAATTCAAATATGTTGTTGACGGTCAACCTGTAGGATTTGGTCGGGTCAAGGTTCATTGGGCCGGTGACGGTATCCACTGTGGAGAAGACTTTCTGCCATTCGACGCCATTCTTGACACGACGACACGTGGCACGAGGATCGCGATACTACTCGCTCCGAATTTTCACCCAACCGGGAAAATGGCCAAGCGCCTCATGGAAGGCCACATGATTGCGATAGAACCTTCGGGCGTATCGGCGAGGCAACTCGAGATGGCTATCGATCGGCGCTGCTCGGCCAGAGAAGCTGCGGCGAGACGGCGTCAATTGGTGGCCGACGGGCACGCGGATCTGGTCCGTGAGGAAATATGTCCAAGCTGTGAATCGATGGTTGATCTTTCAGGACTGGAGAGAACGGACTACACCTACTGTCGATTCTGCGAATCTCTCTTTACTCACGACAAATGTATTAATGGCAATGAGTACAGAACCTGTGACCAGTGCGAAATGTTTGACCATATTCAGCCTTACACCGAGTTCTATTTCTATTTCTTTGTGATCTTGTACGGGTTCTCTTATAAGCAGGTATTCCTGTGCCACAGCTGTGCCAACAAGCTGTTTCTGAAAGCTCTCGGTCTAAATTTGATCTTCGTGCTAGGCGTTCCAAGCGCAATATGGGTGAAGTTAAAATCAATTATGAATCGCAAGCATGACTTTGAGGGTCTCGCCAAGGCGAATTCGCTGTCCAGGTCGGGAAAACCTCAGGAAGCAATGCAGTATTACCAGGCAATCCTTGGCAATTATCCAAACCACCCTGCAATACTCATGAACAAAGCGTTAGGTCAGTACAATGGCGACGATCAGTCGGGAGCGGTAGCAACGCTGCAGGAGTCCCTGCGAGCCTGTAACCACTACCGGCCAGTCTTGAGGATGCTGAATCGGTGAAGCTACTCAGGCTGGCAATAGCCTCGGCTGCATTTCCTGAGTTCTCGAGGAATTCTCAACGCGGGCAGGCACAACGAAGTTGATTCTCACTGGATCGAGGCGCGTCAGCGTGTGTATCGCAGCTACACGAGACCTTCCCATCTGTTGCTCCCGGTCATTGACCGACAAATAGACGGCAGTTTCGACGGGTTCGTGCCGGCAGTATTTGGGGACCGGATCCCTTACTCCAAATGTCGACAACAAGCAGCGGCCAAATTATCTGGACGGAATCCACATGATTTTTCCGGTATTAGTTCTATTGGTTCGGCGGCTGACCGAATTTCATCGGTGTCCCGGTTACTGAGGACTTCGCGTCCATCCCGTAAGCCATCAGTTTGAGACCATCACCATTGGTATCTGCGAATTTGACAACGCCAAACGGTACCGCTTCCGAAATCCAGATATCCGTTTCGCCACCGCCAAGTCGAGTTTTGACGCGGACGGTCTCGAACGTGCCCGCCGGCACTGTTATCGTCTCTAGACCGACAGTCTCTGACTCATTGCAAGCCTGGAAGGTTGGCGTGGACAGATTGTCGCGTTGCTGCCCGCTCATTGAGCTGGCCATTTCTTTGGGATACTCCATCACCAGGTCGGGGGCCAACTGCATAATCATCCCGCTAATGGCCTCGGCCGGATACGGGTAGCTCGGAATCAGCAGCTGCATGATCGTATTGCCGACTGGGTTGACTATGTTGAGTTCGAGCCAGAAATGACGCGATCCGTCCACCGTCTTCTCACCAACAATGGCGATGCGACCGTTCAGTGTCTTTACGATGGGTGCGTCTGCTTGAAACTGAACCCACTGCCCGATATTCAGTTCTCCAACGCTCTTGCATATCGATGCGAGATCCTGGGCAGCCAGTGGTGAGGCGAGGGGAAGCGCCAGGAGCATTGTTGTAATTATTTTGCGCAAGGTATTCATCCTTCAGAACGAGCCGAACACCGGCAATAGTATAGACGGCCCGCATGTACGGTCCAAATAGCAAAGATAAAGTGAAATGCAGGAAGATCAGCCGTTCGCAGGGCGTCAAGAGCCAGGCAGCTATGAGCGGAACCACCAATACGGCAAGAGTCTCCGCGCCTGTTGCCAACCGTCGGAGCGGGCCCCGCTACCAACATTTGCTAAAAAGGCGCTGGCAGCCCGTTCAAACGGGCCGGCGCCTTTTCATTTCTGCTCGTCCTGTACCGCTGAGAACTGCTGCTGGTCAGCACCGAAATGGTAGCTGAACGTCAGCCCCAACATATCGACACCCGGATTGGTATCGCTCAATCCCGCATTGGATGTGTGCTGGTATCGAAGCAGGAGGCAGGTTTTCCTTTGTCGATCCAGGTAGGCACCGAGCCCCAAGTAGCTGGTAAAGAAGAATTGGCCGCCGAGGGGCTTGCCGCCAAATTGAGATTCGCTGACATAAGTCGGGTGCGAGCCGATCTCCATAAACCATCTGCCCGGTTCGCTCCTTTTCATGTTGAACCGGTATGTGGGACCGAAGGAAACAAATAAAGACGAATCGCTGCCACGCTCCAGTAGGCCGGCGGTGAAATCCAGCTTGCTTGGCACCCATAAACTTTTGGACGCCGTGTCTATCCGGTAGCTGAGCAAGAGGCCGTGCTGACGCATCCCGCTGAACTTCTTCACCGAGTCTGCGGAGAGAATGCCGACCGAGGTTAAGGAAATATCTGCGCGCGCTGGTGATGCGAACAAAATCGCACACAGAACTACCGCCAGGCTTGATTGCCGCTTACTCACCGGCTCCCCTTTTTGTTCCTGTGGCGCCGACTCCCGCCAGCCTCCTGCTGCTGCGGAACTCATGAGGCGCACCCCCGCACGCCTCTATTCGGAGCCTATCATTCGACGGTTCAGGCGATAAATCAACTCTATTTCGGCCTAAAGACGGTTCCGGGCCTGAAAACCGGCGTGTGTAGCATGACGAATTGCGTTGCGCCCCCCCTGGAGATTGCCTTATAATCCGCGGCCTGCGAGGTGGTGGGACCGGGCTGATAGCTGGCTTGTTCCGCCCCCGCTACCAGATTCTTGGTAGAAACAAAGCCCCGCTATGGGGTTTTTTGTTGCCCGGGCCAGATTCCGGGGAGGGCTAAGGAGCAGAATAAGAATGGGCCAGAGGCCCATTTTTCGTTTTACGAACATATAGTTAGGTGATTTAGTCGGTGAGCCGTGAGGAATTGATGAAAGTGCTGGAACCCGCCGTGGAACGTCTGGGTTACGAATTGACGGACCTCGAGATCAAGCTCGAGGGCCGGCAGAGCGTCATCAGGCTTTTCATCGACAAAGCCGACGGCGTCGGGCTGGAGGACTGTGAAACGGTAAGCCGGCAGATCAGCGCACTACTGGATGTTGAGGATCCGGTGCCGGGGCGCTACGTGCTTGAGGTGTCTTCCCCGGGGCTGGATCGAAAGTTGACGAAAGTTGAGCATTTTCAAAGGTTTATGGGCGAAGATATCCGTGTGAAATTGCGCTTTCCGGTCGAGGGACGAAGAAATTTTCGCGGTGCATTGAGGGCCGCGAACGAGGAAAACATAGAAGTCGAGGTGGATGGCGAGTCGCATCGTTTGTCGCTGGCGACGATTGAGTACGCCAGATTGGTGCCGACGCTTTAGCGGAGTAGCAGGTAAATGAGTAAAGAAATTCTGATGGTTGTCGACGCCGTTTCGAACGAAAAAGGCGTCGAGAAAGAGATCATATTCGAGGCCATCGAAGCGGCACTGGCGTCTGCAACTCGCAGCCGACACGGCGAAGATATCGAGGTTCGCGTTGCGATCGATCGCGAGACAGGCGAGTACGACACGTTCCGGACCTGGCTCGTGTTCGAAGACGAGTCGCCGGACCTCGAGTTCCCGGATCGCGAGCTGCGCATGATCGACGCCGTCGATGTCGACGAAAATGCTGAGCCAGGCGGCCACGTCGAGGTGCCGATGGACTCGGTCGAATTCGGCAGGATCGCCGCGCAGACTGCCAAGCAGGTGATCGTGCAAAAGGTTCGCGAGGCTGAGCGCGAGCAAGTCGTTGAGGAATACAAAGATCGGGAAGGTGAACTGTTGTCCGGCATCGTCAAACGGGTCGACCGCAATGGCGTATATATCGATTTGGGAGGTAATGCCGAAGGATTTGTATCCCGTGACCAGATGATTCCGCGAGAGCCCGTTCGCCCGCAGGATCGCATGAAGGCGCTCCTGACCGAAGTTCGGTCGGAACAGCGCGGGCCACAGCTCTTCATGACACGAACCTCGCCGCAGTTCCTGATCGAACTATTCAAGATCGAAGTTCCCGAAGTCGGCCAGGGACTGATCGATATTCTTGCCGCAGCACGGGATGCCGGACTGCGGGCGAAAATCGCCGTCAAGAGCAATGACGCAAGGATCGACCCGGTGGGTGCCTGCGTCGGAATGCGTGGTTCCCGTGTTCAGGCGGTGTCAAACGAACTGGCCGGCGAACGTGTCGATATTATTCTCTGGGACGAAAACGCGGCCCAGTTCGTGGTCAATGCCATGTCGCCCGCCGAGGTGGTGTCCATCGTGGTCGACGAAGACGCCCACAGCATGGATATTGCCGTCGACGAAGAAAAGCTGTCGCAGGCAATCGGCCGTGGCGGTCAGAACATTCGTCTCGCGAGTGAACTTGCCGGTTGGGAACTCAATGTAATGACGGAGATCGACGCGGAGCAAAAGAGCGAAGCGGAAATGCGTACGCTGATCGAACTGTTTTCCAAACAGCTCGACGTGGACGAGGAAGTCGGGCTCATTTTAGTTCAGGAAGGTTTCTCAACGATCGAAGAAGTGGCTTACGTACCGGCATCAGAACTCGCTGAAATCGAGGAGTTTGATGAGGACATCGTCAACGAGCTGCGCACCCGCGCTCGTGATGTGCTGCTGACTCAGGCGATCGTCCAGGAAGAGAAGATCGACGAGGCCGAGCCCGCTGAGGACCTGATGAGTCTTGAAGGCATGGACAAGGGTCTCGCATTCACGCTCGCAAGTGAAGGCGTTGTAACGCGGGAAGATCTCGCGGAGTTGGCGACGGACGATTTGCTCGAGATCAAGGAAATGGATCAGGAAAAGGCTGCGGCGCTGATTATGAAAGCCCGCGCGCACTGGTTTGAAACGGAACAACAGGCCTGATCATTGGTTCGTCAGGAGTTAGACAATGGCTGATGTCACGATTGCACAATTTGCAGATGTATTGAAAGTTTCCGTCGACAAGTTGCTGTCGCAACTCGACCAGGCGGGCATCGAGGTCAGTGGATCGGAAGATACGATTTCCGAGGACGCCAAACTCGAACTCCTGACACACCTCCGGCGCAGTCACGGCCAGGAAGACTCGTTGGTTTCTGATGGTGCCCCGCGCCGCATAACGCTTCGTCGCAAATCGCTGTCGGAGCTGAGGTTGGCAGGCGCGCAGGGTCGCTCGCGCACGGTTAACGTTGAGGTTCGCCAGAAGCGGACCTACATCAAGCGAAACGTGCTCGAGGAGCAGGCGCAAAAGGAACAGGAGGAACTCGATCGCAAGCGCAAGGAAGAGCAGGATCGTCTTGATGCCGAGAAACACGAGCAGGAGCGTTTGAAGGCAGAGAAGGAAGAGCAGACACGGCTGGAGGAAGAGGGCCGCCGCAAGGAGGATGAAGCCAAGCAGCAGGCCGAAAGCGAAGCACGCGAAGCGGCACAAGCGGCGGTGGAAGAGAGCGCCCGGATCGAAAAAGCCGAGCAGGATGCCCGAGATCGCCGCACCAAGGACAAGGACAAGAAAAAAGGCAAGCCGACGGATACACGCTACGGCCGCAAAGAATTGCACGTCGCCGGCGACAAGAGTGGCCGCCGCAGGCGCAAGGCGCCGATCAGGCGACGGCCGGTGTCCCTGAGTACTGACGGACAGCACGGTTTCGAAAGACCCACGGCGCCCGTTGTGCACGAGGTCGAGATTCCTGAAGGCATCGCAGTAGCGGAACTCGCACAGCGTATGGCCGTAAAGGGCAACGAAGTCGTCAAGGTTCTGTTTAATATGGGCGCAATGGTGACCATCAATCAGGTCATCGATCAGGACACCGCGATTCTCGTTGTCGAAGAACTGGGACACATTGCGAAGCCGATCAGTGGCACGGCTGTCGACGAGGACTTACTTGCCGACGAGCAACCGACAGGCGAAGAAGTTCCACGAGCACCTGTGGTAACCATCATGGGGCACGTCGATCATGGCAAGACGTCCCTGCTCGATTATGTGCGTCATACCAAGGTCGCGGCCGGTGAGGCCGGCGGCATTACACAGCATATCGGCGCGTACCATGTAAAAACAGACAAAGGGAGTATCACGTTTCTCGACACGCCGGGCCACGCTGCATTTACAGCCATGCGAGCTCGTGGTGCGCAGGCAACGGATATCGTCATCCTCGTTGTGGCCGCCGATGACGGCGTCAAACCACAGACTATTGAAGCGATCGAGCATGCTAACGCGGCCAAGGTACCGATCGTTGTTGCTATCAACAAGATTGACAAGGAGAACGCCGACATAGAGCGAGTGAGGAATGAATTGTCGCAACACGAGATTATTTCCGAAGAGTGGGGCGGTGAGCATCTGTTCGTGAATGTCTCTGCACAGACGGGAGAAGGCGTCGATGCGTTGCTGGATGCTATCGTGCTGCAGGCTGAGATCATGGACCTCAAAGCAGTCGCGGAGGGTCCGGCGCGTGGCATTGTTATCGAATCCAGCCTCGAGAAAGGTCGCGGCGCGGTAGCCACCTTGCTGGTGCAGGCGGGAACGCTGAAGCAGGGTGACATTATCATCGCGGGCGAAGAGTACGGCCGCGTCCGAAACATGTTTGACGAGACCCAGAAATCGATCAAGTCGGCGGGTCCATCCAGCCCGGCCGTTGTGCTCGGCCTGTCCAAGACGCCCAGCGCGGGCGACGACTTCCTCGTCGTCAAGAACGAGCGCAAGGCCAGAGAGGTCGCGGAGTTCCGTCAGACCAAGTCCCGTGAGTCCAAACTGGCTCAGCAGCAGGCTGCAAAACTTGAAGATGTATTCAGCCAGATGACCGAGGCAGCGGCGGCCACGGTACCTTTATTGATCAAATCGGATGTGCATGGCAGTACCGAGGCACTGCGTGACGCCCTGACGAAGCTGTCAAATGACGAAGTCAAAGTCAAAGTCATCAGTTCCGGCGTTGGCGGCATCACTGAATCAGACGCTACACTCGCCGATGCGTCAAACGCCATCATCATCGGATTCAATGTTCGTGCGGACAGTGCAGCCCGTGCTGCAATCAAGGAGTCCGGCGTCGATGTTCGCTACTACAGCATCATTTATGAAGCGATCGACGATGTGAAAGCGGCGATAAGCGGCCTTCTGGCGCCCGAGATCCGCGAGAACATTGTGGGACTCGCCGAAGTCAAGGAAGTCTTTATATCGCCGAAACTCGGCAATATTGCCGGCTGCATAGTCATCGAGGGCTACGTCAAGCGCGCAAATCCGATCCGCGTCCTCCGGGACAATGTCGTCATCTACGAAGGTGAGCTCGAATCACTGCGACGCTTCAAGGATGATGTCAGTGAAGTCAAATCGGGCACCGAATGCGGTATCGGCGTCAAGAATTACAACGACGTAAAGATCGGCGACCAGATCGAATGTTTCGAACGGGTGGAAGTCGCCCGTACGCTCGAATGATCCCGCGCCTTATACGGCAGAGCAAAGAATAATGCCCCGCGAGTTTTCACGTAACCAGCGATTGGCTGTGCAGGTGCAGCGCACTTTGAGCGAATTGCTGCGATTCGAAGTGAAGGATCCGAGCCTCAACGGCGTTTCACTGACGATTGTTGAGATGACGCGCGATCTCAGTCTCGCCAGGGTCTATTTCAGCTTGCTAAACCCCGATGACAACCCGGATACCGCACTACAAGGCCTGCACCGCGCATCAGGCTTCCTGCGTAGCAAACTCGGCAGCGCGCTGCAGGTTCGCCATGTGCCGGAGCTTCGTTTCCTGCACGATGATAGCGTTGCCCATGGCATGAAGATCAGCAAGCTGATCGAGAACGCCAACAACGCAGACACCGACAGGTAATCGGCAATGACAACATCTGTTGGTGACGGGCCGGGGAGAGCATCTGTCGACGGCTTGCTGCTCCTGAATAAGCCGGCAGGCATCACGTCGAACCAGGCGCTGCAGAAGGTCAAGAAACTGCTCAAGGCGAAAAAGGCCGGCCACACGGGGAGTCTGGACCCTGCGGCAACCGGCATGTTGCCGCTGTGCTTCGGTGAGGCAACCAAGGTGTGCGCCTACCTCCTCGATGCGGACAAGATCTACCGGGTCACGGCGCGTCTCGGCGTCGCCACCGATACCGGTGATGCCGACGGCAAGGAAACGGCGATAGCCGAAGTCCCGACGCTGGATCACCACGGCTGGGAGAAGGTCCTGGCAGGGTTCTGCGGCGAAATCGAGCAGGTGCCGCCGATGTATTCGGCGTTGAAAAAGGACGGAATACGCCTGTATAAGCTGGCCCGCAAGGGAGAGGTCGTTGAACGTGAGGCACGCAACGTTCGGATTCACGATATCAGCCTGCTCGAAGTGAGCGGCAACCGGCTGGTCTTCCGAGTGCATTGTTCGAAAGGTACCTATGTACGAACCCTGGTCGAGGATATTGCCAGGGTCGTTGGCACGGTGGCGCATACTGCCAGCCTGCACCGGGAATCGGTCGGTGACTTTCGAGCCGAGGACATGCTGGATCTGCCGAGCGCCGAGCGCTTTGCGGCGTTCAGTCCCGAAGCGCTTTGCAACCACCTGCTTCCCGCCGATGCGGCATTAGCCGGCTGGCCGAAGCAGCAGATCGACCAGGATGCCGCAGCACGCTTTACCGGCGGTCAGGCAGTGCCCATGGGGGTAAAAGAAGACCCTACACAGACCGGCCGGGTCAGGGTCTATAGCAATGGTGGCAAGCAGTTTCTCGGCGTGGGCGAGCTGGCAGGCGACGGCACCATCGCGCCGCGTCGGATATTTCGGGTTGCTGAAAACAGTCGGCCTGTGGGCAGGGAAGAAAACCCTGATTTTTAGCTGATTTAGGCTATCAACTGGCCCAATCAGGCGCTAAAATAGCGCGCTGCAAAATAGGGCCAGCAGAGTTAGAGAACGTTCGGAGCGTCGTTGAGATGTCACTTTCCACTGAAGAAAAGAGCAACATAATTTCGGATTATTCCCGCGGGGATGCCGATACAGGCTCGCCTGAGGTACAGGTTGCACTGCTGTCCGCTAGAATTTCGGAGCTCACCGGCCATTTTGGCGAGCACAAGAAAGATCATCATTCCCGGCAGGGTCTTTTGAAGATGGTGAACAAGCGACGCAAGTTGCTCGACTATCTGAAATCGAAAGACCAGGATCGGTATCGCGAGCTGATTTCCCGGCTCGGTCTCCGCCGTTAATTTTTCATCGGCGCCTCGGCAATGAATTAAATCAACAGTCGGCCCTGAAACGGGTTCGCAATGAATTGCCATTGCCAGTACGGATCAATAATCAGAGTAGAACAGTGAAAGCTATAACTAAGACGTTCCAGTATGGGGAACATGAAATCACCATGGAAACGGGCGCGATCGCGCGTCAGGCGGACGGAGCCGTATTGGTCAAAATGGCCGAAACGGAAGTCCTCGTAACTGCCGTTGGCAGGAGGGAAGCAGATCCCGGCCGCGACTTTTTTCCATTAACCGTCAACTATCAGGAAAGAACCTACTCGGCCGGCAAAATCCCGGGCGGGTTTTTCAAAAGGGAAGGTCGGCCAGGCGAGAAAGAAGTTCTGACATGCCGCCTGATCGATCGGCCGGTACGGCCGCTTTTCCCAAAAGGTTTCAAGAACGAAGTCCAGATCATTGCCACTGTGATGTCACTGAACCCTGATGTCGATCCGGACGTCCCGGCGTTGATTGGTGCATCCGCTGCGCTGGCGATTTCCGGCATGCCGTTTGCCGGTCCGATAGCTGCCGCCAAGGTAGGCTACAAGGACGGCAACTATCTTCTGAATCCCGGCGCGTCCGCATTGCTGGACTCGGACCTCGAGCTGGTAGTCGCGGGAACTGCACATGCGGTGCTGATGGTCGAATCGCAAGCGAAATCGCTATCCGAGGAGGTCATGCTCGGGGCCGTAATGTTCGGCCACGAACAGATGCAGGTAGCGATCGCCGCGATCAACGAACTGGCAGGAGAAGCCGGTAAGCCAAAATGGGATTGGGAGGCACCGGCCGCCGACGAAGACCTTGAGAAAGCCGCTGCAGATGCTGCCGAGAGCGGACTGTCCGATGCCTATCGCATTACCGATAAGATGGAACGGCAGGCCAGTGTCGGAGATACCAAAGCAGCCGCAAAAGAATCGCTCGCGGGTGGCGACGATGCCCGCTGGTCACCGGACGAAGTTAAGGGTGCCCTGTCGAAGCTCGAAAAACGCATTGTTCGTCAACGAGTTATAGCCGGTGAGCCAAGGATCGACGGTCGCGACAGAAAGACCGTCAGGCCGATTAACGTCGAAGTCGGCGTACTGCCGCGAACTCACGGGTCAGCCATTTTCACGCGTGGCGAGACGCAGGCGATTGTTGTGACAACGCTTGGCACGGGTCGCGACGCACAGATCATTGATGCAATCGAAGGTGAACGGAAGGATCCGTTCATGCTGCACTACAACTTCCCGCCGTATTGCGTCGGTGAGACCGGTTTTATGGGCTCAACGAAGCGACGCGAAATCGGCCACGGAAAACTGGCTCGCCGCGGCATTCAAGCTGTTATGCCGAGCATGGAAGACTTTCCCTATGTGATTCGTGTTGTCTCCGAAATTACCGAATCAAACGGCTCCAGCTCTATGGCCTCGGTTTGTGGAACCAGCCTTTCGCTGATGGACGCGGGTGTGCCGATAAAAGCCCCGGTTGCAGGTGTTGCCATGGGCCTCGTGAAAGAGGGCGATGATTACGCCGTACTCACCGACATCCTGGGTGACGAAGATCATCTCGGCGATATGGACTTCAAGGTTGCCGGCACCAACGACGGCATAACCGCGTTGCAAATGGATATCAAGATCGACGGCATCACCAAAGAAATCATGAGCGATGCGCTGGCGCAGGCAAAGGATGCGCGTCTCCATATCCTCGGTGAAATGAACGCCGTCATCAAAGAGTCGCGCGAAGAAATGTCTGAATGGGCGCCAACAATCATCACCTTCAAGATCGATCCGGAGAAGATCCGGGACGTCATTGGCAAGGGTGGCTCGGTTATTCGCGCAATGACCGAGGAAACCGGTGCGACTATCGATATCGACAATGATGGCACGGTCAAGGTTGCATCGGTCGATGGTGCGTCCGGCAGAGAAGCAGTTCGTCGTATCGAACTGATTACTGCCGATGTGGAAGTGGGCCGCGTTTATGAAGGAAAGGTCGCTCGCCTGATGGATTTCGGCGCATTCGTCACGATCCTGCCCGGCAAAGATGGCCTCGTTCACATCTCGCAGATTTCGAACGAGCGGGTCGAAAAAGTCAGCGACAAACTGTCCGAGGGCGACATCGTTCAGGTCAAAGTTCTCGAAGTGGACCGACAGGGTCGGGTACGGCTCAGCATGAAAGAGGTTGAGGCAGCCTAGCCCAGGCAGAGTTACTCTGACCGCAACAGCGCCTGGTTTGCCATGCTTAGAAAAGAGGCTGCTGGCGCAAGCTAGAGCATCCACCAAAACAGAGCGTCTGCCCGGATAATCCGGGCAGATGTATCTGTTGGCAGCCGAAAGCAGGCGTTCAAAGAATCAGATCCGACCCCGTTTTTGCTGAAACCTTACGATAAGGGCAGCTGCATAAACCAGGTGGCAAATGCGTGCCATGTCGGTGATTTCAGCACGAAGAATGATGGGATCTGCGTAACCAGCAGAACGAACAGCATGGGCAGAAAGACGTCCCGCCGCTGGTGTGATTTCCAATCCCAGATGATCAGAATGACGACTATCAGGTCAATAAACGTATACGTGATGTACTCGAAGGTTCCCGTGGCAAAATCTGCCTGAACGAAATTGAAGAAAAGGATTCGTGCAAAAATCGGATCCAGCAGCGTCAATGCGGTACAGATCATGAACCGGGCATGCACGTCGGACCGTTTGCGGTTCTTCATGGCCAACGTGTAGAACACGACAAACTGGGTCAGAATAAATACTTGCAGTGAAAATATGTAAAGACCGTCATCTGTCAGCCCCCTGACATTCAAGCGGTAATTGGCGAGTAAAATAGTCGAAATAATAATCAACGGCGCAAGCACGTACGACAATTTGCCGATCTGCCGATGGATATCCCGCCGATTCGTCCGAATCAGGGAGGATTGCACGATCAACAAGACGCACCAACCGAACATGGCCATACCATGGATGTGGTCATATGGACCGAGTTCTTCAGATGGTCGAACGAAGTAGGTGAACCAGAATCCCCAGATGGCGAACAGGGGAATCAGGGCAAAAAAGAACACGCTATTGCGAAAAATCGCGTTAGTCAGGCTCATGGCTTATTCTTTGTTGATTATTTGCCAATTCTGACTATAGCAGACACCGGAATTTCTACTGCCCTTAGATCCTCAATGCATGTCTGCCGGGTCGCAAGCAGACGCTCTAAAGCCCTGGCATTGCATGTCCTGCTTCTTGCGGTTCTGTGATGTGCGAAGCCAGAAAGTCGGTTATACGCTTCGGCAGGTAATACTCAGGTCGCCAGGGCAGGCCGCCGCTTATGAACCCGACATGACCCCCGTGTTCGCTTACCTCGAACGTGACGCAGTCTGAGAGCTGCTCTTCGTCCGGAATGATCTCCGGCGTCATGAAAGGGTCGTCGAGCGAATTGATGATCAGTGTGGGGCGCTGAATCTGCTTAAGATAGCTCTTCGAGCTGCAGCGATCATAATATTCGTCCTTGCCGGAGAAGCCATGTAGTGGTGCTGTCACGGCATCGTCGAACTCGGCAAAAGTCTCCGCGTTCATCGCCCGGTGCCAGTCGAATGCGGCCGTGTACTGGTCAAATTTTCGGCGCACGGCATTCTTCATGCGTTTTAGTAAGTGACGCTGATAAATCCTTGAAAAACCTTGTGTTATAGCGTCCGAAGATATCTGCAAATCCAATGGTACGCTGACCGCGGCGGCCGCGTGCAATGGCGTCGAAACGCCGTTCTCGCCGAGGTATTTCAAGAGCACATTACCACCCAGGGAATAGCCGGCGGCCATTATCGGCCCCTGGTGTCCCTCGGTGCGCAAGCGCTCCAGGAAGAAGCGGATATCGCTGGTTTCCCCTGCGTGATAGCGCCGTGGCAGACGGTTCCGGTAGTCGCCACAGTCTCGAAAGTGCAGGACCGCTGCGCGCCAACCGCGATCGGCAGCTGCCTGCAAGAGCATGCGTGCGTAGGAAGACTCGGCCGAGCCTTCCAGACCGTGCAACACGATCAGGGTCGGTGAGTTTGGGTCAGCGTCAGATGCACCGGTCAACCAGTCAACGACCGTCAGGTCTCCGTCCGGCAGTTCGATATTCTCACGGCGCAGTTTCAGCCGAGGCGCACCGGCCCAGGGCAGGGCTGGATAAATCGTTTGCGCGTGGCGGTTCCTGAGCCAGCGAGCAGGTCGAAACTGGCTGCTGCAAACTCGGCTGTCCTTTGAGAGGTGTGTCATTCTGGCCAAATTACGGGCTAAATAAAAAAGGCCCCCCGCTTGCGCAGGGGGCCGGCCGTGGAGTGTTAACTCCTTCAGGCATTCGCAACAGGGGGCGGGGGAGCGTGTCCCTGTTGCAATGCACAAGCTAGGACATCAGGCACCCTGCTGTCAAGCAAAATTTGGTGTGACGCCAGACATTACATGTCGCCGCGCTGCGCTATCCAACTTTCTTGTGGTCCTCGGGCACGGGACCTTTGCTGCCCCCATCACGACTCCGACTGCCGCCCGCAAAGCGGCGCAGCACCTCGTCCTGCAGCGATTTCCAGCGATTGAAATTCTTCTGAGCAACGTCGGTGACAGCAACGATTGGGTCGATGCCGACCACGCGCTTGACCTGGCTACGAAGATTCTGTTGCTGCGTCATAAACAGCTTCAAACTCTGTTCGAGATAATTACCGATGAAACCCGGCACGACATTGCCGTATGAACGAATCACCTGAGACAAGAAGTCCTGGCTCATGATGGCTTCGCCCTGCTGCTCCTGCTCGCTGATGACCTGAAGCAATATCGAACGGGTGATGTCTTCGCCACTTTTCTTGTCAATAACCAGGAAATCGATTTTGTTAAGCACCAGGTCTTTCACATCCGCCAGCGTGATATAGCTGCTTTCTTCTGTGTCGTACAGGCGGCGGTTCGGATACTTCTTAATTACGCGAGCTGCACTCATCAATTGTCTCTATCAACTCAAGTAGCAAAACGCAGCGCAATTCCGCGATTTGTGTGCCGCTGTCCGGGCAAACGCGGGTGCGGATTTCCAGTGATAATGCGTAGGTACTACCAAGCCCAAGGGTGGCATGGCACCTAAGATAGCCCATTTTCGCTCGAAGCCAAAGCGTCTTCTGCCGCGAGAATGGCAGCCTTGTCAGCCAGGACGGTGGGCTGCCAGTGTTTGATCGACCAGACCCAAATATCGTCGAGTGAGCTCATGGCCAGCTCGGGCGGTGGCTGCTGGCCGAGCGCTTCCAGGGCAGTGACGAGGGTTCGGTTTATGTTTTCCAGGGGAATCGCCGGGGCGCCCGTCAGCTTGCTGAGTTTTTGACCCTCGGCGTTTTCGGCGACCGGAATATGTAAATAGGCAGGTGTTCGGTAATCGAGCAGTCGTTGCAGATGAATCTGACGAGGCGTCGAATCGAGCAAATCAATGCCTCTGATAATTTCGCTGATGCCCTGGTCGAAGTCGTCGATGACCACCGCCAGATGGTAGGCAATCAGACCATCCCGTCGCCGGATCACGAAGTCGCCGGATTCGGATTCCAGACGCTGGCATTGTGTTCCCTGAAGCACATCAACAAACTCGATTGGTGCATCGTTTGTGCGGACCCGTACAGCAAACTCGTCGCCCTGACAGCCGTTTCGGCAGGTGCCTGGATATATGGCACCGAGCGGTCCCTGCTTGGCCGTAGCAAGGTCCCGGCGGGAGCAGGAGCAGGGATAAGCGAGGCCAGCCGCTTGCAGCTCTGCTATGACCTGGTGGTGCCTTGCTGCATTATCTCTTTGGTAGGTGACAGGGCCGTCCCACTCGAAGCCGTAGCGCTCCAGTGCAGTCAGAATCTCATCGATGGCGCCTTCCTGCTGCCGCGGCGGGTCGATGTCCTCGACTCGCAGGAGCCACCATCCGGACCGGGATTTCGCTTGTAGATAGCTGGCGATCGCTGCAAGGAGCGAGCCGAAATGCAGGGGTCCTGTCGGCGAGGGCGCGAACCGGCCGATATACTGAGTTGGCTGGGGCGCTGCCATTCTGATCAGGGCCTGATGTTCGTACTAGCGGTATCGATCGTCCCGATCGCGGAACTGGCGTTCTGCCAGTTCCCGGCGTTCCTGGGCCTCTACGCAGAGCGTCGCAACAGGGCGCGCTTCAAGGCGCTTCAGGCCGATTTCTTCGCCGGTTTCCTCGCAGAAGCCATAGCTGCCGTCCTCTACACGGTTAAGTGCGCCGTCGATCTTGCGCAGCAACTTGCGTTCACGGTCACGAGTCCGCAGCTCGAGCCCAAATTCAGATTCCTGCGTGGCACGATCGTTCGGATCGGGGAAATTGGCGGCTTCATCCTGCATGTGGTGCACCGTGCGATCCACTTCATTCATGAGCTCGCGCTTCCACGCAGCCAGGATATCCTCGAAATGCTCGAGCTGCCCGTTGCTCATATATTCTTCGCCACGTTGGACCGCGTACGGCGAAACGCCGTGAATCGGCCCTGACAACAGATCGATTCTGCGGCGGGCCCGTCGTGCCGGTGCTTTTGTTCGGATCGGCCTTTTCTTCGCCACCGACTTCTTTTTGCTCGGCGCTTTTCTGGCAGCCAGCTTCTTCTTTACGATGCGCTTTTTGCTGGCGGCTTTTTTCTTGAGCGTTTTCTTCTTGGCGACTTTCTTTTTAGAGGTTTTTTTCTTAGTCAGCTTTTTCTTGCTCGTTTTCTGTTTCCTGGCAGCCGGCTTTTTCCGGGACACCTTCTTCCTGCCGGCAGCCTTTTTGGCAGCCGGTTTCTTTCTGGCCATGACCTTCTTTTTCGACGACTTTTTCGCCGATGACTTTTTCTTGCTCACTGTTCGTTTCTTACCTGCTGTCTTTTTTCGACTCACGGGCCTTCTCGATGCCGCCTTTTTTCTGGTGGCACCGACTTTCTTGCGCTTCTTGCTCACAGTCATTCTTGCGGCCATTTTGCAATTCCTGCCGGATCGAAAAGCGCGGCATTATACACCTGTTGTTTCTGCATGGAAGGGGGTTTATAGCGGTTTCTTATTACTTTTTGGCCGGTTTATCCGGAAGCTGCGCGGGAGGGCCTCTGAGACGCAATCCGGGGCCGCCCATCGCTACCATCTGCTTCTCGGCTGGCAGGCCGAGACAAGACCCCAAAAAGGTCTTTTCCGGGGCCTGCGTCGGTGCTGGAGGCGGCTGCCATAGCGGTTCTCAGCGATTGAAGTGTTTTCCCGGCGACAATCGTTTTATTTGCAGAATTACTTTACACTACGCCGGAACTTACGGGCTATGGGCACCACACCACCTGATGCGACTAAGCAAGATAAAGCTTGCCGGCTTTAAATCCTTCGTAGACCCCACCACCATTCCCTTCCCCAGCAACCTGGTTGGCGTCGTTGGGCCGAATGGTTGCGGGAAATCGAATGTCATCGATGCCGTGCGTTGGGTTATGGGCGAGAGTTCTGCCAGCCGCCTGCGTGGCGACTCGATCACCGACGTCATTTTCAATGGTTCGAGTTCCCGTAAGCCGATCGGTGCTGCCTCGGTGGAGTTGCTGTTTGACAATTCAGAGACCACGCTCGATGGCCAGTACGCCAAATATGCGGAGATTGCGATTCGGCGTGAGGTAGCACGCGATGGCATATCAACTTATTACCTGAACGGCACCAAGTGTCGACGCAAGGACATTACCGGCGTGTTTCTTGGCACCGGTCTGGGGCCGCGAAGTTATTCCATTATCGAGCAGGGGAATGATCTCGCGGTTGATCGAGGCCAAGCCGGAAGAGATGCGTGTCTTCCTCGAGGAAGCGGCCGGCATATCCAAGTACAAAGAGCGCAGACGCGAGACTTCGAACCGAATCAAACGCACAAAAGAGAACCTCGATCGTTTGATGGACGTTCTCGAAGAGGTCGAGAAGCAGATCAAGCACCTCGATCGCCAGGCAAAGACCGCGGCAAGATATGGTCGCCTGAAAGATGACGAGCGTCGCACCGTTGCAGAATTACTGGCTTTGCGGCTTCGTGAACTCGACCAGCGTGCCAACGAGGCACAAAGGGGCCTAACCCAGCAGGAGACCGCGCTCGAAGCTCAGATTGCGAAGCAACGGAAAATCGAAGCTGATATCGAGCAAAAGCGAGCTTCGCAAAGCGAACGTTCGGATGGGTTTAATGAGGTCCAGGCGCGCTTTTACAAAGCGGGCTCCGAGATTGCGCGCCTTGAACAGACTATTGAACATGCACACGAACTCCGTGAGCGTCAGCAGAAGGATCTGGAGCATGCAGTCCAGGGCGCCAAAGAGATTACCGGACATATCAATCAGGACAAGAGTGAGATCGAGCAGTTGGAGGTCTCGCTTAGCGAACTGGTGCCAGGCCTTGAACAGGCGAAGGACAGCGAGAATAAATCCGTAGAGTCTCTGGAGCGCGCCGAAAAAGCACTCGCCGATTGGCAGGTACGATGGGATGACTACATGCTCAAGTCGAATGAGGCCCAGCAGATTCGCAACGTCGAGCAAACGCGCACGGAGGAAATTGAGTCGAGGATCAAGAGCTTCGCCGAGCGGAGCGAGAGGCTGGCAGAGGCAGAAAATGTCGCCAGCCCGGATGATCTGCAAAAGACGTTTGAGATGCTCGCCAGCCAGGAATTGCAAAATCGTCAGGCTATCGAGGAATTTGACCGGCACGTAGCTGACATCGGCGAAAAGATCCGCAAGCTGCGCGAACAGGACCTGAAGCTCGACAAGCTGGTCGACGAACGCCGGGCGATCCTGCAAGACGTGCAGGCGAAATACGCGTCGTTGGAAGCCGTGCAAAAAGCGGCACTGGGACAGGGCGATGAGGGCGTTCAAAGCTGGCTGGAGGCGGCTGGTCTTAATGAGAATCCGCGAGTTGCACAGTCACTTGATGTCGAGAGCAAGTGGGAACGGGCAGTCGAAACCGTTCTCGGCGAATACCTGCAAGCGGTCTGTGTTTTTGACGTAGCTGCGGCCACCGCCAGTTTGTCGCGGTTGCAAGCAGGTAACGTAACCCTGCTATTGGATCAAACGGCGTCTGAATCGCCAGACAGCGAATCGATGACGCTCATCGGCAAAGTCAGCAAAGCACCGGCAGCCGTCGCAGAGATACTGCAAACCGTGCGCGTCGCGGACTCACTCGATGCGGCACTCGCCATCTGGAAACAGTTGCAAGACCATGAGTCCGTAATTACTTCCGACGGTGTGTGGCTCAGCAAACACTGGCTGCGCGTCAGCCGCGACAAAGACCCTAAAGCGGGTGTGCTGTCCCGCGAGCATGACATGCGGCGCCTGAAGGCTGAGATTCGGGAAGGCAAAGCACGCTGCGACAGGGCCAGAAAACTACTTCAGGATGGCCGCGCTCGTTTGACGCAGCTGGAAGAGCGCCGTGAAACGCTGCAACGTGACGCTGCTTCCCTGTTGAACGAGTATGCAGAAGTTAAGGCAAACCTCGACTCAGCCCGCTATCGCATGGATCAGGCGAACGCCCGTCAGGCCGCGATCACGGAAGAGCGGGGCGACATTGAGAAAGAACAGTTCTCCGCCGAAGAGCACGCGAGAGAATCGCGTTCCCGGTTCTCACAGGCGACGGATAGCTTTGCGGAGCTGGAAGTGGGCAGGGGTACGCTCGAGTCGCAGCGGGAAGAACTTCGCGCCGAACTACAACGCGTGCGCGAGCAGGCCGATCAGGATCGTCAGGCCGCCCAGCAGATGGCTATTCAGTTCGAGAGTCGGCGTTCGACGAAGGACTCAGCCGCCCAGAATCTCGCACGCATGCAGTCGCAATTTGAGCAGTTTTGCTCACGTGAAGAAGAGATTCGCGAGCAACTCGAGCAAAGTGAAGCGCCGCTTGCAGACAGCAAGACAGGGCTCGACAAACAACTCAAAGTCCGCCTCACTGTCGAGGAGGAACTTGCGGAGGCCAGACGGCAGGTCGAAGAGATCGAACACGAGCTACGCGAACTTGATCGTGAGAGGATGCAGGCCGATCAATCTGTCGACGGCGTGCGCGGCCAGGTGGACGAGGCCCGGATGGCATTCCAGGAAATACGTGTGCGGCGCGAGGGCTTTGCGGATCAACTGGCGCAAACAGAGTACGACCTTGACCCACTGCTCGAGAATCTGGCCGAAGATGCCGAAGTTGATGCGTGGGATGAAAAACTGGAGAAAGTCAGACGCCGAATAGAACGGCTTGGACCGATCAACCTTGCCGCCATCGATGAATTCAAAGAGCAGTCCGAACGCAAGGAATACCTGGATTCACAGCTCAAAGACCTGAACGACGCACTCGACACGCTGCAGAGCGCGATCCGAAAGATCGATCGCGAGACGCGCACCCGATTTCGCGAGACGTTCACCAACGTTGATAAAGGATTCAAGCAGTTGTTCCCGAAACTGTTCGGTGGTGGCCATGCGTACCTGGAACTGACCGGAGACGATCTGCTGTCTGCCGGCGTAACGGTCATGGCCCGGCCGCCGGGCAAACGAAATAGTACAATTCACCTGCTATCGGGCGGTGAGAAGGCCCTGACGGCTGTTGCGCTGGTGTTCGCGATTTTTGAACTCAATCCGGCGCCGTTTTGTCTGTTGGACGAGGTCGATGCACCGCTCGATGATGCCAACATCCAGCGCTTTTGCGAAATCGTCAAGGAAATGGCCGAGAAAGTTCAATTCGTGTTCATCACGCACAACAAAGGAACAATGGAAATGGCTCGTCAGCTGACCGGCGTAACGATGCAGGAGCCGGGCGTGTCCCGCCTCGTCGCCGTGGATCTGGACGAAGCGGTCAAAATGGCGGCGAGTTGATGGGTCATGGATGGTTTGCGTTGGTTGCTGCTGTTGTCTGGACTGCTGGTCGTTGGCGGCGTCTATCTTTACAGTCGCCGCGAGCGTGCGAAAGAAGAAGAAGAACAGGGATCGAGTCCCGAGCGAATTGAGCCTTCCCTGGACGACGAGTCCATTGCTCCGCCTTCAGACGCTGAATCCGCTATCACGACGGACGACGAGGATGCGGAGAGCGCCGTTGCCGAGCAAAAAATCGTTACCCTGCGTATTGTCGCCCGCGACAAGGGCGCCTTCCGGGGAGATGACCTCGTGCTAAGCCTGCGAGGCATTGGGATGCGGCATGGCAAGTTCGGGATATTCCATCGCTACGAAGGAACGGACGAAGACGACGTCATTTTCAGCGTTGCCAGCCTGGCGGAGCCGGGGACTTTCAACCTATCGAATATCAAGGAGCAGCAGATCCCGGGCATCAGCATGTTCATGGTCCTGCCGGGCCCAATGCGGGGCGCAGAATCATTCGATCTGATGATGACTGCGGCAAGGGCGCTATCAGAGGCCTTGCATGCAGAACTGCTCGATGAATCGGGCAGCACACTGAGCATCCAGCGCGAGCGATATTTACGCGAAGAAGTAATTCGATACGAACACGGAATATCGGTGGCCTGATACCAGGCCAACCCCGGTTTGCAACATGACGGCGTCCGCTGCTACCAGGAAGAAAGTCGAATCTCTGCGCAGCGAGATTCGCCGTCACAACTATCTTTACCATGCGCTGGATGATCCGGAAGTAGCGGACGCGGAGTACGATCGCCTCGTTCGTGAGCTGACTGTTCTTGAAAAAGAGAATCCCGATCTCGTTACTCCGGACTCGCCGACACAGCGAGTCGGTGCGGAACCCATAAAGGCATTCGGTACCGTCCGACACAAGATTCCTATGCTGTCACTGGACAATGCGTTCAGCGAAGAAGAGCTAAAGGATTTTCATCGCCGTGTCATTGACCGTCTGGACATCGAAGATGGTGCAGACGAACTGGCTTTTTCAGCAGAGCCGAAGCTCGACGGAGTCGCTGTTAGCTTGCTGTACGAAGCGGGATACCTGGTTCGTGGCGCTACGCGGGGAGATGGCGAAACAGGTGAGGATATAACGCATAACGTTCGGACGATTGCCGCCGTGCCGCTCAAACTCTTGGGCGACGGCTACCCATCGACGCTGGAAATACGTGGTGAAGTGTTTATGCCACGGGCCGGATTCGAAAAATTCAACGAACTCGCTCGGCAAAAAGATGAGAAAACCTTTGTCAATCCGCGCAATGCTGCCGCAGGCAGCCTGCGGCAACTCGACCCGCGTCTGACAGCGGAACGGCCTCTCGACATGTACGTCTATTCGGTAGGGCAGGTCGAGGGCGGGTCCTTGCCTGAGAGGCACGGCGCCATCCTTGATCAGCTGCAGAAATGGGGCCTCAAGATTTGTCCCGAACGCAAAATTGTCAAAGGCATTAGAGGTTGTCTCGATTTCTATGAGGACATCGGAAAACGGCGCGACTTGCTGAGCTATGACATCGACGGTGTCGTTTACAAAGTCGATCGACTCGACTATCAGCAACAGCTCGGCTTTGTTTCGCGGGCGCCTCGCTGGGCCATCGCTCACAAGTTTCCCGCTCAGGAAGAGACTACGGTCGTCCGCGACATCGAGTTTCAAGTCGGCAGAACAGGCGCCGTCACGCCCGTGGCACGGCTGGAACCGGTGTTTGTAGGCGGCGTCACGGTCAGCAACGCCACTTTGCACAACATGGATGAACTCTATCGGAAAGACGTTCGTGTCGGAGATACGGTTATCGTCCGTCGGGCTGGGGACGTCATTCCTGAAGTCGTTCGCGTCATCAAGAAAAAAGGTGCAAGAAGAAAACCGAAGGTCAAGACCCCGGTAAAGTGCCCGGTTTGTGGATCGAAGGTTGTACGCATAGACGACGAAGCAGTTGCCCGCTGCACGGGCGGGCTATATTGCGAGGCACAGCGCTCCGAGGCGCTCAAGCATTTTGTATCCAGGCGGGCACTCGACATTGAGGGTCTTGGCAGCAAGCTCATCGAGCAGCTTGTCGCGATGGGCCGGATCAAGACACCGGCCGATATTTTCAGTATTGAGAAGGATGAACTCGTCGAGATGGAGCGGATGGGTGAAAAGTCCGCTGACAATCTGCTGGAGTCGATAGAGACAAGCAAGGAAACGACGCTCTCACGGTTTCTGTATGGCCTGGGAATCCGCGAAGTAGGGGAGGCTACGGCGAACGCCTTGGCGGGTCACTACGGCAAGCTAGAGGCGATCATGAGCGCTAGCGAGGAAGACCTGCAAACCGTGCCCGATGTCGGGCCCGTGGTTGCCTCTCGCATGCGGGCGTTTTTCAGCGAAAGTCACAACCTGGAGGTAATCCGAAGCCTCAGAGGCTCGGGTGTGAGATGGACAGATTCGGAACCCGCTGTTATCGCCAAAGATGGACCATTAACCGGCAAGACTTTCGTATTAACCGGCACGCTTGCCGGCATGACGCGTGACGAGGCAAAGGACCGCATTCAGGCAGTGGGGGGGAAAGTAACGGGCACCGTGTCCAGAAAAACCGACTTTGTCGTCTTTGGTGACAACCCTGGTTCGAAACTAACAAAAGCGCAAAAACTCGCAGTTGAGACAATCGACCAGGCAGGGCTCGAAAAACTGCTGGCTGATCAATAGTCGACCAAAGTTTGGTAATTTTGGACCAAAGAATTCCAATGAAATCAACTCGTAAAATTCAACAAGACCAGCAGAAATAACAATGGTTTTCGCCGCCAAATAAACGCGAAACTTGGGCACTTTTTCCCAAGTGTCGCGTTTCATTGACCGAAACGCGACGCACTTCTATATTCCGCGACCATGAAAGACAACATCCAACGTCAAATCCTGGACGCATTGTTGGTCGCATTGAGACCGCTCGCCAGAGCACTTCTTCGCGCCGGAATCGGGTACCGCGAGTTCGCAGAAATATCCAAAACGGCATTTGTCGGGATAGCGACAAAAGACTACGGCCTGCGAGGCCGGCCCACAAACATCTCGCGAGTTGCAGTTATGACCGGTCTCACGCGAAAAGAGGTCAGACGGATCAGGGACAAGTCTGCTGCTGGCGATGCCACTCTTGTTTTTCGGTCCACGCCCATGGAAACCATATTGCATAGGTGGCATTCAGAAAAAGAATTTCTTACAGAATCAGATACGCCGAAAATTTTGGACTTTGACGGTGAAGGAATTACCTTTTCTGACCTTGTACGCAAGTTTGGCGGAGACGTCCCGCCAGGTGCGATGCGGACAGAACTAAAACGTATCAACGCGGTTAAGGAACATGACGATAGACGTCTCGAAGTCCTTAAAAGGAATGTTTCCGGTCTCGACGTCCATGATAGATTGATAAATGGCCTTGCAAAGGTTCTTTACCCTGCTGCGCTTACTCTAGCGCATAACACTAATAGCGAGGGTGGTGATGACACATGGGTGCAACGTATCGCTGCGACAAAATACGTACGCGACAACGATGTGCCGCGATTAAGGCGAATAAGTTCTGATCGCTTAGCAGAATTTGTCGAATCAATTGATGACTTGTTTATCGCGTATGAGACGCTCTACGAGAGCGAAGAATTAGACACATCTGAACGTGCTATTGGTGTTGGTGTATTTTACTTTGAGGAGGACAAGTCGGAGAGTGACATTGTCGGCTAAGTGTTTTGCGCCTTGAATCTCATAGCGTTTTTCGTCCGGCTTGACCTTGATACATTCCGCAAGAAACCACGGCAGACTAGGTGTGGTACCGGCGACATCGGGCGATTCTAAAGAAGGCGAGATGAGTTCCTTACCAGCTCTCGCTTTGCGCAAAAAACCGACGATTTATGCCGAAATTCAGTAATTTGATGCATCTCCTTCCAAATTGCTTGAAATGATACTCATTTCCCTGCCTGGCACATTCTTGGGCTGACGCAACAGTTTGCAGTACGCCAGCTGACGTTATAAAACACATTAAATATTTTCGATAAGTATTTGTTTTAAATACTTATTAACTTCTTTATTCCCCTAGGCGTGAGCTCCAAACAACGCTGTTCAACGAGCAGAGTCTCGGCAAACTCGCATTCTCGACGACCTGTGGTCCCAAAGAACCGATTATCTATCTGACATAAGTCGCCCATGCGCTTAACTTAATGTTGACTGTGACATAGTTCGGGAATAAATTCCCGTCTATGGGTATTATGTTGAAACATGAGCGATTCCGTAAAACAAACGCTTCTAGCGGCCTACCGCGATTTGATGGGGCCACTTGTGCGGATTCTCTTACGTCAAGGTATCTCATTCGGTGAGTTTTCTGAAGTAGCAAAGGCTGTTTATGTAGAGGTAGCGCTCAAAGATTTCAAAGTTTCAGGCCGCAAGGCAACCCGTACACGCGTTGCGGTTATGACAGGTCTCACAAGAAAAGAAGTTAAACGAGTATTAGATGAGGCAGCCAAAGAACGATACGAACTAAAAACAAGTTTCAATCGGCTAACGCGCGTTTTAGTGGGTTGGCACACGGATCCGGATTTCACTGGCCCGTACGGCATGCCTCTTGAGCTGCAATACGAGACGGCAGTGCCAAATGAGCCGACATTTTCCGAGCTCGTCAAAAGACATAGTGGTGATATGTCGCCACGGTCGATTGTAGACGAATTGATACGTGTATCTGCAGTCACGGAGACAGACGCCGGCTGGTATCGAGTATTGCGACGGGACTACATACCGGAAGCCCTGGGTGTGCATAACTTCGAAAGAACGGGAAGTGTAATTCGAAATTTTGTGAACACGATTGACTTCAACATGACGAAGTCAGCACCTGGAAAAGGCCGATTAGAGCGACTGGCGGTTGCGGACGACGGAATTAGAAAAGAGGACATACCGAAATTTGATCTATACCTGCGTGAACGATGTCAGGCGCTATTGGAGGAAATTGATAACTGGCTGACAAAATTGCCGACACCGGACCCTAAGAAGGGCGATGAAGTGGTACGGACTGGCGTGGGCGTTTATCACTATACGAACGAAGGGGTGGATGAGAGGAGTTTCAAAGAATTACTTATGGATGAAGGACTGATTAGGGATCCGCAAGACGAAACAACTGAAATATGAGCGAAGAGCGAGACTTGACAGTAAAGGACGAATAACAAAAAGCGCATTGATATTTTCGAAGAGTTGGAGAATTCGAATGATGAGCGATAGAGGGTTGACGAAGTACGCAGTCCGACTAATTACGGTTGGATTGGCGTGCATTATGGTTGGTGGTGTCGCGACGGCCGCCCAATCTACTTCGACAACAGCGAGTGTTGACGGTAGCGATGCTCTGGGAATACACGGCAGCGATGCGTTAGGCATCCACGGCAGCGATGCGCTGGGAATACACGGTAGCGATGCTCTGGGAATACACGGCAGCGATGCTCTGGGAATACACGGTAGCGATGCGTTAGGCATCCACGGTAGCGATGCGTTAGGCATCCACGGTAGCGATGCGTTAGGCATCCACGGTAGCGATGCGTTAGGCATCCACGGCAGCGATGCGTTAGGCATCCATGGTAGCGATGCTCTGGGAATACACGGATCTGACTTGCTTGTACTCGGTGCAATTGGATACGTCGGCGACGGGTTTATTTCAGTGCTGGGTCAGACGGTGTTTGGTGATCTTGGTGGCCTGGGAACCGGGATGACGGTTGCAGTGTATGGGTCTATTGATGCGGATACCGGTGGCATTCTGGATGCGCAGGTCTTCTCGGTGAGCGCGAGATTCGGAGGTGTTTCTTATCTTCGCGGTATCGTTGATGAAGTAGATCTGGCCGGTGGTTTCGCAGTTGTCAGTGGGATGACGGTCGATTACACGGCGCTATTATCGAATGGTAGCGCGCCGCAGGTAGGGGACGCATTCGCTGTTACTGGTTGGTCTTACGATGGCGCAAGCCTGCTGGTTGCGGATCCTTTACTAAGTCTCGATTGACCAGAATCGCAGCCAAAAAAAAGTCGGCGTCCCTGCCGACTTAGATCTCGAATCAACATTAAAGAAGATGCGAGGGTTGGAGAAGCCACCCCTGAGCGATTAGAAGTGACTCCAGCGCACTATAGGAAGATCACTTTTTGATTGCTGTGACCGGTCTCACAAAACAAATTCCGTGAAGAAAAAAGGACGCCAGCTGGCGTCCTTTTGTTAAACCATGAGGTATTAAGTAAAGCTAGTTCTTGCTTGCTGCATCGGCGCGAAGTTTTTCCAGATGATCTTGGAATTTTTTCTGGGCAACATTTTGCGCTATTGCGTCATGGACACTTTCTAGTGGTGGTGCCTCGTTCGTCCGAGATTCTTCTCGCATGATGACATGCCAGCCAAATTCTGTTTGTACGGGCTCCGATGTGTACTTGCCGTCCTCGAGTGCGGCTACAGCATCTGAAAAAGGCCTTACCATCTGATCCGGAGAAAACCAGGGCAGGGCGCCGCCGTCATTGGCTGAAGGTCCGGTCGAGTGTTCCATGGCGAGCGTAGCGAAGTCGCTGCCAGTGTGGAGCCGGTCGATCAGAGCAATGGCTTCACTTTGCGTCGGCACGAGAATGTGTCGGGCTTTGAACTGCATCGGCGGAGCCAGTTTTGCTTGCGTCTCGTACTCCGCCTGTATCTCTTCCTCCGTAGCCACGTTGTCGGTGAGAAACTTGGCGGCGAAAGCCTGCGCGAGGATGGCACGCTCCCGCAGTTCAAGTTGTGCGGCGATTTTCGGGTCTTTTCTCAAGTCTGCAGAGCTAGGCTGGGTTGAGAGGATAAACAGGTCCTTCAGTTCGGAAACGAGTCCGTCCCGCTCTTGTGCGCTAACCTCGGGAAGCGGCCTTTGCGTACGACTCTGGACATAGACCTCCAGCACGGAGCTATCGATATTGGCGCCATTAATCGTCGCAATGGTCTCGGCTCCAGCTGACGCTGCTGCGAGCGCCACCGTCATCGTTATGGTGATCGCAAAACTGCGTGCTCCGACCGTTGCGGAACCGTTCTTCGAATACATGATTGGGATTCCTGGAGGTAGTGCGAAAAACTACATTGTGCGGGATTGACGCTCTGAAGGCGTATGTGCCTTTATCCGGAGCGCGTGAATGTCAGACTCGAGCAAGCTGCCCAGCGCATCATAGACCATTCTGTGCCGCTGTATGCGACTCTTGCCGTCAAACGCCTCCGACACGATCGTGACGTCGAAATGGCCCTTGCCATCTTTTGCGCCCTCGTGGCCTACGTGTAGTTGACTCTGATCTTTAAGCAATAGATCAGTGGGCTGGAAAATCTCTTCCAGGCATTGCCGGATCTGTTGTTCCCGGTTGACGCTCAAGGAAGGACTCTTTTGTAGGGTTTGACGAGCACCTTTTCATAAACGCCGGCCTCGATATAAGGGTCGGCATCAGCCCATACCTGCGCGTCGGGCAGCGAAGGAAAATCGGCGATGACGAGGCTGCCCGTAAATCCGGCCGACCCAGGGTTTTCTGCATCGACTGCCGGGTGAGGGCCAGCCGTCAGGAGACGCCCCTCATCGACCAGTGCCTGCAGACGTGCGACATGCGCTTGTCGTATTTTGGCACGAAGCTTGAGGCTGTTTTCCACATCCTCACTAATGATCGCGTACCACATCCTAGACTTCCGACTTTTCGATCTCGGACTCGTGCCTGTTACTGACTTTTGTCATCCAAATAGCCTGAATAATCACAAAAACAAACGTCAATCCGAGCAAGCCGAATACTTTGAATTTCACCCATACAGGTTGACTGAACGAGTAGGCTACGTAGATATTCAGGCCGCCGGCGAAAACAAAAAATGCCACCCACATCAGGTTCAGCTTGACCCAGTGCTCGCGGCTCAGTTCAGCGGCCTGCCCGAACAGCCTTTCCACGATTGTCGTCTTACCTATCCACTGACTTGCCAGGAATACGATACTGACTACCCAATAGAATGCCGTTGGCTTCCAGTAGAGAAAGAGTGGATTGCGATAAAAGAGGGTCGCGCCACCAAGCACCAGGAGAAAAATCGTCGAACCGAGGTAGATCTTGTCGAGTTTTCCCGTCAAATATGTCTTCAGCGCCAGGCCAATGGGCATCACGACCATCAGGACGCCGACCGCAAAATACAGATCGTCGTACAGGTAGGCACCGAAAAAGAAAAGTAATGGCAGAAAGTCAGCCAGCAACTGCATCAGAGGCTCGCGGGTAGCAGCGAAAAAGTGGTGGCGAATGATAGCGTAAATCGAGCGGTGGTCGAAACAATCTTAAACAAGTCCGGCGACATTTTTCTGATGCCGCTACAATTCGCGCATGGCACGGGTCATCGACATTCATCCATCGGACCCGCAACCACGGCGCATTGCAGAAGTTGTGGCGACGATCCGTGGGGGCGGCCTTGTCGCCTATCCGACGGACTCCAGCTACGCGTTTGGATGTCACATCGGCGACAAGCGGGCGATGGACCGTATCCGGCGGATTCGAAGGACGGACAAGAATCACAATTTCACGCTGGTCTGCAGTGACCTGTCCGAGATCAGTCTCTATGCCCGGTTCGACAATTGGGCCTATCGATTGATGAAATCGATGACGCCAGGGCCCTATACGTTCATATTACAGGCGACGCGAGAAGTGCCCAAACGGCTACAGAATCCAAGGAGACGGACAATCGGGCTGCGTGTGCCCGACCATCCAATCGTGCATGCGATGCTGGATGCTCTCGGAGAGCCGATCATGAGCTCGACGCTGACGCTTCCCGGGGACGACCTGCCATTGACCTCCGTGGTGGAAATCGAGGAACGTATAGGGCATCAGATCGAGTTGATCATTGACGGTGGCCCGACTGGTGTCGAACCGACGAGCGTGATTGATTTGTGCGGGGGCTCAGTGGAAGTCCTGCGGGTGGGGCGAGGCGATGTCAGCTCGCTGCAGTAGCGCAACAAATAGCGGCTTGTGGGCCGATTTACGCTAAAATGCGGCGTCCTCGCTTGGGAAACCGATGAAACCTGAACTCAAAGTGCTTACGAGCAAAGATGCGCCTAAGCCTCCGCCGGACGGCGATATGGCGCCGGCTCAGGGGGAAATGCCCTTTGCAGTCGTCGCTGGCGAGCCCGTTACTCAGCTTCCCCAGGATCTTTATATTCCGCCCTACGCGCTGCAAGTATTCCTTGAAGCGTTCGAAGGACCACTTGATCTGCTGCTCTACCTGATTCGCCGCCAGAACATCGATGTGCTCGATATACCCATTGCCGAAGTAACGCGCCAGTACGTCGAATACATCGAGCTTATGAAGGAGATGCAGCTCGATCTGGCTGGTGAATACTTGCTGATGGCTGCAATGCTTGCCGAGATCAAATCACGCATGCTTCTGCCACGTGCCGAAAACGAAGAAGAGGACGAGGAAGATCCCCGTGCGGAGCTGATTCGCCGCCTGCAGGAATACGAACGCTTCAAAATGGCGGCGGAGGATTTAAGTACGATGCCGCGCCTGGAACGCGACGTATTTGTGGCCGATGTTGAGGCGCCGGAACGCAAGGTAGTGATCGAGCTGCCGGACGTTACCTTGAAGGAGTTGTTGCTGTCTTTTCATGATGTACTGAAGCGTGCTGAGATGTTTTCCAGACTGCATCTGCTGCGTGAACCTCTGTCGGTTCGGCAACGAATGTCCGAAATTCTGACCCGACTAAAGACAAACAAATTTTCAAGCTTCGCTGAGCTGTTTGATCCGGAAGAAGGACGCATGGGGGTGGCTGTCACATTTGTCGCCGTTCTGGAACTGCTTCGCGAATCGACAATCGACGTCGTGCAGGCAGAGGCATACGCGCCTTTGCACGTGAGAGCAGCGTCTTCGGTTCACCTGGTATCGGACGAAGACGAGATCTGACGGTTCATCTTGCGACATCCGGAAACTGAGAGAACGATCATTAATGGACGAAATCGAGATAAAGCACTTCATTGAGTCTGCATTGCTGGCGGCCGGAAGGCCTCTGAGCATCGATCAATTGCAAAACCTCTTCGATGACGCTTCGGCTCCCGAGAAATCGCAGATCAGACAGGTGATCAGTACTTTGCTGGAGGAGTATGAAGACCGGGGGATCACGATCAAAGAAGTGGCCAGCGGTTTTCGCATTCAGGTCAAGGCCGACATGGCAGAACGCTTGCAAAAGCTCTGGGAGGAACGGCCGCCGAGATACTCCCGCGCATTTTTCGAAACTCTGGCGCTAATCGCCTATCGTCAGCCGGTAACGCGCGGCGACATTGAGGAAATTCGCGGTGTATCGGTCAGCACCAATATCATCCGGTCTCTCCAGGAGCGCGAGTGGATCCGGGTCGTCGGGCATCGCGACGTACCGGGGCGTCCGGCGATGTTTGGCACGACGAAACTATTTCTCGATTATTTCGGATTGAAAAAGCTCGATGACTTGCCGCCGCTCGCTGATTTGTCCGATTGGGAGACCCTGCGAGTGCAACTCAACCTGCCGGCCGTCGAGGAGGACGAGGTAGCGCTTGAGACGGCAGAGGTAACGAACCTGCCGGTGCTTTATCCGGAAATCGAAGATGATGCGGGCGCGGACGACGATGTTGATATCGAGCAAGCACCGGAACTGGTTGCCGATTCCGGTTTCCATGAGATTGTTGCGTCCGAATGGCCCGACCCGACCGCGGACGAAAGCGCTGATCCGGAACAGACAGATGCCGGCGACACGGAAGATGTAGACGCATCACGGGCTGGTACCTGAGGTAAACAAGTCATGCCCGAGCGAGTTCAAAAAGTGCTCGCGGCGGCAGGTCATGGATCCCGCCGCGAAATCGAGGGCTGGATTCAAGCCAGCCGGTTGAGCATTGATGGCCGGATCGCCGAATTAGGCGACAAAATCACCGGATCCGAATTCATCACGCTGGATGGCCGACGACTGCCTGTCAGAGCGGCGGCCGAGATGCACCGGCACCTTATCTACAATAAGCCAGCCAACGAAATCACCAGTCGCTCTGACCCCGAAGGTCGGCGTCTGGTTTTTGACTCTTTGCCCAAGATCAAGGGGTCGCGATGGATTGCTGTGGGCAGACTGGACATGACAACGATGGGTTTGCTGTTGTTTACGACAGATGGTGATCTGGCCAATGCATTGATGCATCCATCATCCGAATTGCTGCGGCGCTACGCCGTCAGAGTGCACGGCAACCCATCCGGGGCGGAACTGGCCAGGTTGCGTAGCGGCATCGAACTGGAGGATGGTAAGGCGGCTTATGAGCAGATTGAGGCAGCCGGTGGCGAGGGGGCCAATCGCTGGTTCAACGTCAGTCTGAAGGAGGGGCGAAACCGGGAAGTGCGGCGAATGTGGTCGGCAATCGGATACGACGTCACACGGCTCATACGCGTTGGCTACGGTCCCATTGCGTTGCCCCGGACATTGCGCCGCGGCAAATATGAAGCATTGACGCCAGCGCAGGTGCGCCTCCTTTATCTGGCGGCCGGGCTCGAGCCTCCCTCGGCCATGCGGGCGCGATCATCAAGGTCGCGCAGGCGCAGATGAGCTGGAAAAAAAGATAATAAAAGTGTTTTAAAACAATTAATTAATAACTATATTTAAAGTAGAATATTACTGTGCGTCGAGGCTTTCTCCGGTGACGCCCTGACTGTCCGGACCGAGCAAGTAGATATACACGGGCAGAATCTCATCCGGCGTCTTGAGCTTGTCCCGATTTTCTGCCGGATAGGCCGCCAATCGCAATTTCGTTCGTGTAGCCCCCGGATTGATGCAGTTCACCCGCAGTCGGGTGTGGCGATTTTCATCCGCCAGCACCTGAGACAAACCTTCGATGGCAAACTTCGAGACGGCATAGGCGCCCCAGTAGGCGCGGCCCTTGCGGCCAACACCGCTGCTCGTGAAAATGATCGACGGATCGTGCGCTTCCCGCAGAAGTGGCAGACAGACCTGTGTCAGCGCGAACGCGGCTGTCACGTTTACATGCATCACGCGTTGCCACTCGATCGTTTCATATTGTTCAATCGAAAGCTTCTTACCGAGAATTCCGGCGTTGTGCACCAGCCCGTCCAGCTGTCCGAACTCCTTGGCAATGCTGTCGGCAAGTGACAGGTAAGCGTCGCTATCCGCAGTTGCCAGGTCCATCGGCGCGATCGATGGTCTGGCCACATCGTCCAAGGCCTGTATTTCGTCATAAACGGATTCCAGCTTCTTGATGTTGCGGCCATGCAGGATCACCGTCGCGCCGAGTTTCGCCGTGCATAGCGCAAGTGCCTCGCCAATTCCGTCGCTTGCACCCGTGATCAGAATGTTCCGGTTCTTGAGCAGACCGGGACGGTACTCGTAATTCTTGGGGTCGAAGCTCAAGCGGACGATCCTTGTGGTTCCTGGCATTGGGTGTTGCGGATTACTGCGCGGTCTCGAAGTTCTATTGCAAGGTCTTGTCGCCGGTTTCGATCGAAACTGCTTTGCCGTCATCCTCGGCGTCTTCGTGGCTTTCATCCATTGTTCGTGGCAGCGCCTCCAGCGGCTCAAGCTGCTCGAGTTTCTTCTTTGGCCGAATGCCCAGCTCTACAAATTTTCGCGCGCCGGGCAGGACTTTTCGTTCAAGCGAGCCGACGGCTCGATTGTAGTGCTCGACGCTGCTTGCCAGTTGTTTGCCGACTTTGTTCATGTGTCCCGCAAAGGCAGTCAATCTGCCGTATAGACCTTCCGCAAGTTTGCGGATTTCTTCGGCATTCTCGGCAAGAGACAATTGTCGCCAGCTGTATGCGACGGCCTTGAGCAGGGCCACAAAACTTGTTGGCGTGGCGAGAATGATTTGCTGGGACAGCGCAGTGTCGATCAAGTCGGGATCCTCAGCCAGAGCCGCGCTCAGAAACTGGTCCCCGGGGATAAAAAGGATGACGAACTCCGGGCTTCGCGAGAACTGGTTCCAGTAGGCTTTCCCGGCAAGCTTCCGAATATGCTCACGGACATTACGAGCGTGCCGCTCCAGCGCGAGTTTGCGTTGGGTATCATCTTTCGCCTCTACGGCTTCGAGATAGGCATCGAGCGGCGTTTTCACATCGACCACGAGCTCGCGCTGATCGGGCATACGAACGATCATGTCCGGCCGGATTATCGTGTCATCATCGACTGTGTGTACCTGTTCCTGAAAGTCACAATGCTCGACCATGCCAGCGAGTTCAACGAGACGGCGTAAGGTCATTTCTCCCCAGCGGCCGCGAACCTCCGGACGTCGCAACGCCTTGACGAGATTCTGCGTTTCCTGTGCCAGCGACTGCTGGCTGCTCTGCATCGCTTCCAGTTGAGACTTGATGTTGCCATATGCCTCGCTGCGGGCTTTTTCCAGCTCGGTGATCTGTTGCTGGGACTGTCGCAAGGATTCGCGTATGGGTTTGACGAGGTTCTCGATCGCCTGTTCCCGGTCACCGAGTTCACGCTTGGCTTTTTCCTGATGGGCCGCGAGGTTTTGCTCTGCCAGCCTGAGGAAATTCTCGCTATTGGATTTGAGCGACTGGTTGGCCAATTCTGAGAAGGCGGTTGCAAGCCTGCCTGACGCGACCTCGAATGCGCCGTCACGTTCCCGCTGTAAGGTATCCTGGTCTTTTATCCGGGTTTCCAGGACGGCAACGGACTGTTGCAGTTGCTGGCGGCGGCTCTTGGCAATAAGCCAGGCAATCAAACCGCCCAGCAGAAGACCCAGAGCCAACGCCGGTACGCCGATTTGCAGATAAACGGGGTTGATTTCGACAGCGGGCATCAGGCCTCCAGATTAACCGCTTTCAGGAGCATTTTGGCGAGTTCTTTGGTGCTGGAGGCGATCGCATCCGGGTTCCAGGAGTGCGGGTCGTCGCCAGGGAGGATATAACCGTAGGCAGCCGCGATCGTGAGCATGCCGGCGGCACGTCCGGCCTGCATGTCCCTCGCCGCATCACCGATATAAACGGTTCGCTGCGGTGCCGTCCCGGTCTGCTTGCAGCCGAGCAAAAGCGGTGCCGGGTCGGGCTTGCGCTGTGGCAGCGTGTCGCCACTGATGGCGCAGCTCAAACGACTCGGCAGCCCGAGCGCGGCCAGTAAAGGATCCGTCATCCTCTGCGGCTTATTCGTCACAATACCCCAGGGGCATTTTTGTCCGTCAAGATCGTCCAGCAGCTCTGGCAGGTCCGGGAAAATCCGTGATTCGACGCACACCGAGCCTTCGTAACGCTCGAGATACTCACGATGTAATGCGTTGGCCTCGGACTCCGCAGTATCCGGAAAAGCAAGCCGAATGAGGCCGAGGGCACCGTTAGAGACATTCGCCCTGGCAGTTTCATAAGGCAGCGGCTCGAGGCCGTGCGCCTGCTGCAATTCCACCAGGACGGCGACCATGTCCGGCGCTGTATCAATCAACGTGCCGTCCAGATCAAACAGAACTGCGTCGATTTTGCCGAGGGCCTTGCCCATTGTCAGCTGTTGTCGGGGTGCCGGAAGTGCATCAGATAATTCACATCGAGATTGTCGCCAAGGGAATATTCACGCGTCAAAGGATTGTAGTGAAGACCAATACTGCCTTCTAACTCGAGTCCTGCATGGCGAGCCCAGGCCTCGAGCTCGGAAGGGCGAATGAATTTTTCGTATTCGTGTGTGCCTGCCGGTAACAGGCGCAACAGGTATTCGGCACCAACAATCGCGAAAAGGAATGCTTTGGGGTTGCGATTAATGGTGGAAAAAAACACATCGCCCCCCGGCCTTACGAGCTCGGCACAGGACGCCACGACCTTCATCGGTTCCGGCACGTGTTCCAACATCTCGAGGCAGGTAACGACATCGAAATCATTCCTGTGCTCGCTGGCGAACGACTCCGCCGTCGACTTCTGGTAATCGACGTTTGTGCCGGATTCAGCCTGATGCAGGCGTGCCACCGCCAACGTCCCCTCGGCCATATCGATACCGGTCACTCTGGCGCCATTGACCGCCATTGATTCCGCGAGGATGCCGCCGCCACAACCGATGTCGAGAACGCGGCTGTCCTTCAGTGTCGCCCGTTGCCGAATGTAGTCGAGCCTGAGCGGGTTTATCTGGTGTAGCGGCCGAAAGTCACCGGCGGGATCCCACCAGCGTGAGGCCAGCGCCTCAAATCTTGAAATCTCAGCATCGTCAACATTGTGTTGCGCAACAGTCATTGTTCGGGATCTCGCCTGCCTTTTTGGACCGTAGAGAAGCTCGTCTCCGGTGCTATTGGTCCAACGAGCTTATATTGATGGACCACTAGTATATAGACCCCCAAAAGTGCCGCAAACCCTGCTGTGACAGGCCCTGCTGTGGTATTATTCCACCTCGGAATTTGCGTTAATTTTTGCGCCGAAATCCCATCCGGCGAAATAAAGAATTATTTCCGCAGTACCCAGAATTTGATGATTACGATTCCGCTCTCTGAACGGAACCGCTCCGGCTTGTTGAACACGTATGGTTGAAGTTGCAAGTGAGATTCTGTCTGTAAGCCTCGAAGAGGAGATGCAGCAGTCCTATCTCGACTACGCGATGAGCGTCATCGTCGGGCGAGCCCTGCCTGACGTCCGCGATGGCTTGAAGCCGGTCCATCGACGTGTGCTGCATGCCATGCGCGAACTCGGCAACGACTACAACAAGTCCTACAAGAAGTCAGCTCGCGTCGTCGGCGACGTGATCGGCAAGTACCATCCGCATGGCGATACTGCTGTCTATGACACGATTGTCCGCATGGCGCAGCCGTTTTCCATGCGTTATCTGCTGGTCGACGGGCAGGGTAACTTCGGTTCTGTCGATGGCGATGCGCCGGCGGCAATGCGTTATACCGAAGTAAGGATGTCGCGGATCGCACACGAGATCCTGGCGGACATCGATAAAGAAACGGTCGATTTTGTCGAGAACTACGACGGCTCCGAGAGCGAGCCGACCGTTATGCCAACACGAGTGCCCAATCTGCTCGTCAACGGTTCGTCCGGTATCGCCGTCGGGATGGCAACAAATATTCCGCCACACAATCTGAATGAGATTGTGAACGCCAGTCTTGCCCTGATCGACAAGCCATCCATCGACATCGCCGAGCTCATGGAACATGTTCCGGGCCCGGATTTCCCGACAGCGGGCATCATCAACGGCGCACAAGGCATCAATTCGGCTTATCGAACGGGGCGAGGTCGCGTGTATGTCCGCGCGCGCGCCAGCATCGAGCCACTCGAAAAGGGCGGGCGCGAAGCGATCGTGATCACGGAACTGCCCTACCAGGTCAACAAAGCCCGCCTGATCGAAAAGATAGCCGATCTGGTCCGCGCAAAACGCATCGAAGGGATCAGCGAGCTCCGCGACGAGTCCGACAAGGATGGCATGCGAATTGTTATCGAGCTACGGCGTGGCGAAATAACAGACGTCGTACTCAACAACCTTTACAAGCACACGCCACTGCAGAGTGTGTTTGGCATCAACATGGTGGCATTGCAGGACGGGCAACCGAAGCTCTTGAACCTGAAGCAGATTCTGGAGGCTTTCCTCAGACATCGCCGTGAGGTTGTCACAAGGCGAACAATATTCGACCTGCGAAAGGCTCGGGACAGGGCGCATGTCCTGGAAGGGCAGTCCGTCGCACTCGCCAACATCGACGAAGTCATCGCTTTGATCAAGGCTTCGAAATCTCCGGCAGAAGCGAAAGACGGCCTGATGGCCAGGAGCTGGCCGCCGGGTGCCGTTACCGACATGGTCAAGAGGGCCGGCAAGACTGACACGCGGCCCGATTCGCTCGAGGACGGTTTCGGCGTGATTGACGGTGAGTATCACCTGTCAGCAGTCCAGGCACAGGCAATTCTGGATCTTCGCCTGCATCGCCTGACTGGCCTGGAGCAGGAAAAAATACTAAATGAATACAAAGAGATATTAGCTAAAATTAAAGAATTTTCAAGCATACTGGCTGACCCCGATGAGCTGCTCAGGGTGATCCGTGCGGAACTCATAGAGATCCGTGATGCCTTTGGTGATGAGCGCCGCACCGAAATCGTAAAAGACCATACCGATCTGAGCGATGAGGATCTGATTCCACGGGAAGAAGTCGTCGTTACGCTTTCTCATGGTGGCTACGCGAAGGCCCAGCCGGTCGGCTCCTACCAGGCGCAGCGGCGCGGTGGCCGCGGCCGTTCCGCTACCAAGGTCAAGGATGAGGACTTCATCGACAAGCTGTTTGTGGCAAACACGCACGACACGCTGTTGTGTTTCTCCAGCCGCGGCAAAATGTACTGGCTCAAGGTATACCAGGTTCCGCAGGCCAGCCGGGGTTCGCGCGGCAAGCCAATCGTCAATCTGTTGCCGCTCGAGGAAGGTGAAAGAATCAATGCCGTGTTGCCAACGAAGGAGTTTGATGCAAGCAACTTTGTGTTTATGGCGACCAGTCGCGGTACAGTCAAAAAGACACCGTTGAGCCTGTTTTCACGCCCCCGCGCAAGCGGCATCATCGCTATCGACCTCAGGAACGACGATCGGCTCGTCGATGTGGCCATTACCGATGGCAAGAGAGAGATAATTCTCGTCGCTAGCAGCGGCAAGGCGATTCGCTTCAAGGAAGAAGATGTGCGGCCAATGGGTCGTGGTGCTGCGGGAGTCCGCGGCATAAGACTGTCCCCGGAGCATGACGTGATCGCCTTGTGTGTTGTCGGTGATGGATTGTTACTGTCCGCGACTGCGAACGGCTACGGCAAGCGCACCGCCATCGATGAATTTCCGGTTCAGGGACGCGGCGGCCAGGGCGTGATAGCGATCCAGACGTCCACAAGAAACGGCAGGACGGTTGGCGCACTACAGGTCAGGGAAGACGACGAGATCATGCTGATCAGTTCCAGTGGAACGTTGGTGCGTACGCCGGTCAGCGAAATCTCGATCATCGGCCGCAATACGCAGGGGGTCCGATTGATCCGTGTGCAATCGGGCCAACGTTTGGTTGGTCTGGCCCGCATAGAGTCAATAGAGGATGAAGACGAGTAAAAAATTCTTCACAATCAACGATTTAGTACTGCGCGTCCCTTAAAAGTATCTAGCACCCAATTTTGCCCCCAGGATAAAAATCCCAGCGTCATGTCTCGCGTCTACAATTTCAGCGCCGGCCCCGCCGCACTGCCACTCGAAGTCCTTGAGAGGATTCGCGAAGACATTCCAGACTGGCACGGCAGTGGCATGTCCGTTATGGAGGTCAGTCACCGGGGCAAGGCTTTCATGGAGGTCGCTGCGAAAGCCGAGCAAGACGTGCGCGATCTGCTGGCAATTCCTGACGATTACAGCGTGTTGTTCCTACAGGGTGGCGCGACACTGCAGTTTGCGATGGCGCCGCTGAATCTCACTCAGGTCGGCGACACCGTTGACTACGTACAGACCGGCAGCTGGTCCAGGAAAGCAATTGCGGAGGCATCAAGATTTTGCGACGTCAATATTGCGGCGGACAGCAGCGATAGCAATTTTTGCCATATTCCGCCGGAAGACGAGTGGCAGAAGACCGCGAACGCGGCATATCTGCACTACACGCCGAACGAAACGATAGGTGGCGTGGAATTCCACTTCATCCCGGCAACGGGCGAGGTACCGCTAGTCGCGGACATGTCGAGCACAATCCTGTCCCGGCCCATTGATGTGAGTCGCTTCGGCGTCATTTATGCCGGCGCACAAAAAAATATCGGTCCGGCAGGTATCACGCTCGTCATTGTGCGCAAAGACCTGCTGGATCGGAAGCGGGCAGATGCCCCGACGCTCCTGACCTACAAGGCGTTTGCGGACTCGGGCTCAATGACCAACACACCGCCGACGTTCGCCTGGTACGCCGCTGGTCTGGTGTTCGAGCACCTCAAGGCCGGGGGCGGGATTGCGGCAATTGCTGAAATCAACGAAAGAAAAGCCACGAAGCTGTACAAGGTAATCGACGACTCTGATTTCTATAGCAATCCGGTGCAGGCAGACTGCCGCTCCTGGATGAATGTGCCGTTTGTCTTGCGAGACTCGGGCCTGGACGCAAAATTTCTGGATGAATCGGAGTCAGCAGGCCTGATGAATCTGAAAGGTCACCGCTCGGTTGGCGGAATGCGGGCATCCATCTATAACGCGATGTCGGAAGATGGTATCGATGCTTTGATCGGTTTCATGCAGGAATTTGAAAAAGCGAATGGGTAGCTATGCGCTACATGCTTCTTAAGCCCTGAGCCTCGAGAAAACCTAATGTACAAAATCCTTACATTGAACAATATCGCGGTCGCCGGCTTGCGGCGTCTGCCACGCGAGCGATACGAAGTTGCTTCGGAAATCGCGCATCCGGATGCGATTATTTTGCGCTCACACGACATGCATGACATGGATATTCCTGAAACCGTCGTCGCAATCGGCCGTGCCGGCGCGGGAGTGAACAACATCCCGATTGAAAAGCTGAGCGCGCGAGGCGTTCCGGTGTTCAATGCACCGGGTGCCAACGCGAATGCAGTCAAAGAACTGTCAATTGCCGGCTTGTTGCTCGCGGCGAGAAATATCTGTCCCGCATGGAAATATGTCCGGGGCTTGCAGGACGCCGGCGATGATCTGGAGAAAAAAATTGAGGCCGGCAAGAAACAGTTCCTTGGCTTCGAACTCCCAGGCCGCACGTTTGGTGTAGTCGGCCTCGGCGCCGTCGGCGTCGAAGTCGCCAACGCTGCACTCACGCTGGGCATGAAAGTGGCCGGCTTCGACCCACAGATCACGGTGCGGCGCGCTTGGCAATTGTCATCCGGAGTCGAACAAACGGAAACGCTGGACCACCTGTTCAAGATATCCGATGTAGTCTCAATGCACGTGCCTCTCATTGACGGTACGCGCGGGCTGGTCAATCGCGACAGGCTTGCGCTCATGCGACAGGGCGGCGTGCTCATCAACTTCGCGAGAGGTCGTGTCGTCGACAATGAGGCTGTACTCCAGTCACTTGACGACGGTCATTTGCGCGCTTACGTATGTGACTTCCCAACAGCCGAACTTATCGCCCACCCACAAGTGATTGCGCTGCCTCATCTCGGGGCGTCGACCGTAGAGGCGGAGGAAAACTGCGCGATCATGGTTGCCGAGAACGTCAAAGACTATCTCGAAAACGGAAATATCCGGCACTCGGTGAATTTTCCGGAGGTTGTCATGCCAAGAGCGGATACCTGGCGCATCACGATCGCCAACGCGAATGTACCCAACATGGTTGGTCAGATCTCGACTTGCCTGGCGGAAGCAGGTCTCAACATCGAAGATCTGCTGAACAAATCCCTGGGTGAACTCGCCTATACGGTGGTAGATCTCGATGGCCCGATTCCGGACAAGACAATGGAGACATTGCAGCAGATCGACGGTGTTCTGGCATTGCGAAATCTCGGTAAGCCTTTATCCTGAGGTGCCACGGATGAGACAACAGAATATCAGGCAGGACAGAAGGTGAAGGCGCGCAAACAAAAAGCCCGGAAATCGGATATCTCGGATGTGCGCAAGCGCATCGACGAGGTCGACAGGAAGATTCAGGCGCTGATCAGCGAACGCGCGAGATTTGCGCAGCAAATAGGCATTTCGAAAGGAAAGATGGCCGAAGCTGTCGACTATTACCGGCCTGAAAGGGAAGCGGAGGTATTGCGCAGTGTACTCGAGCGCAATGATGGGCCCTTGCGTGACGAGGAAATGCTGCGCCTGTTTCGCGAGATCATGTCGGCCTGCCTTGCGCAACAGGAGCCGCTGAAAATTGGTTTCCTGGGACCGGAGGGAACATTTACGCAGGCTGCAGTTTACAAGCACTTCGGTCATTCGGTCAGAGCCCTGCCGTTTGCCACGATCGACGAAGTATTTCAGGAAGTAGAAAGTGGTGCTGCGGATTTCGGTGTCGTTCCGATCGAGAACTCGAGCGAGGGAACCGTCAATAACACACTCGACATGTTCCTGACCTCGCCGCTCAAAATCGGTGGCGAAGTCGAGCTGCGCATCGAACAACATTTGCTCGGTCGGATGGCTTCGCTTGAGTCGATCGAACGCATCTGCGCTCACGAGCAGGCGCTGGCGCAGTGCAGGGGATGGCTAAGGGAATACTTGCCCCATATTGAGCTGATCGGCGCAAGCAGTAACGCAGCCGGTGCAAGGCGTGCCAGGGACGAAGGCGGTACGGCCGCGATAGGCAGCGATGCAGCGGCCGAGGTCTACGACCTCAAAATCCTCGTTAACAACATCGAAGATCGCGCCGACAATGCGACCCGCTTCCTCGTTGTGGGGCGTGAGTTGCTCTCCGCGAGCGGCCAGGACAAGACCACGATTCTTGTGTCCGCAGGTCACACCGAGGGGGCCGGTGTCTTGCACACACTATTGCAACCATTGGCGACTCACGGCGTGAGCATGACTCGCATCGAATCCCGCCCCTCCAGGCGTAAGAACTGGGACTACGTATTCTTTATTGACCTGAAAGGTCATGCCGAAGAATCACCACTGGCGGAAGCCCTCGAGGAACTCGAAAAACGCAGCTCGTTGTTTCGGATTCTGGGCGCGTACCCGACAGCGGTCTGTTGACTCGCACCGGGTCTACCCTTTTGGACTACGTTATCCAACCCACTGCTTTGACCAGCGGCACGGTCTGCGTACCCGGCGACAAGTCGATTTCTCACCGCGCGCTGATACTGGGCGCGATTGCCGACGGGCGGACCGAAGTCGAAGGATTCCTGGCAGGAGAAGATTGTCGTCATACGCTTGCGGCGCTGCGCAGTCTCGGCGTCTCCATCGATCACGTCGACGATGTAACGGTCCGGGTCGACGGTGTTGGTATGAGCGGACTTAGTGAGCCCGGGGAACCGTTGGATTTCGGCAACTCCGGCACAGGCATGCGACTGCTGGCAGGACTGCTTTGCGGGCAACGTTTCGACAGTACGCTTAGCGGCGATGAATCTCTCACTGCGCGTCCGATGCAAAGGATCATTGAGCCCCTGTCTTTGATGGGGGCGAGTATCGATAGCGATGATGGCAGGCCGCCCCTCCTTATTCACGGGGGCTACGAGCTGGCCGGTATCGACTATGCGCTGCCGGTTGCGAGTGCGCAGGTCAAATCCGCAATCCTGCTCGCCGGCCTGTACGCGAAAGGCGAGACGTCCGTTATGGAACCAGCCGTCACGAGAGACCATACCGAACGAATGTTGAAGTTGATGGGAGCCAATATCGAGAGTGACAGCGGCCGAATCACGGTTCAGGCAACAGGGCAGCTCAACGCAACAAAAATACAGGTGCCGGGTGATCTTTCATCGGCAGCATTCCTGATCCTGGCAGCGCTGATTGCCGAGGACGCCGAAATAGTGATCCGAAGTGTTGGCGTCAATCCGACTCGCACCGGATCCATAGACATATTAAGAGAAATGGGAGGTGACATCAGTATCGAGAGCCCACAACTCCTGGGCCAGGAGCCAGTCGCTGATATTCGCGTACGGTCGTCTGCGCTGCATGGCATTGCTGTCGATTCGTCACTTGTATCGCTTGCAATCGACGAGTTTCCCGTGTTGTTTATTGCCGCTTCGGTAGCAGAAGGAACCACGCGATTCTCAGGAATTGGAGAGCTGCGCGTTAAGGAGAGCGATCGTATTACTGCAATGGCCGAGGGATTACGACAGATGGGGGTCAACATCGATGAGTCCGAAGATGGTGCAGAGATCCACGGTGGCGAACTGGCCGGCGGGACTGTCGATAGTCACGGGGATCATCGGGTTGCGATGTCGTTCGCCGTCGCGGCAACGGTCGCAAAAGCCGCCCTCCGGGTACGTAATACCGATGCGGTCGATACCTCGTTTCCTGGTTTCTCCGCTGTCCTGGGCTCTCTTGGAGTTAATTTGAGCACCGAGCGAGCGGACCAACAATGACTGCCGGGGCCCAATACCTTAACGCGCCTGTTGTGGCGATTGATGGCCCTGTCGGTTCGGGTAAGGGCACGATCGCTCGCCGGGTGGCCACTTCGCTCGGTTGGCACCTGCTCGATAGCGGCGCACTGTATCGGCTGGTCGCTCTGGCCTCCGTCAAGCGAGGTGTGGCCGAAACTGAGGAAGAGGGTCTGGCTGCACTGGCCAGCGACCTGTCTGTCGAATTCGAGACCGATCAAAGCGGCAATGCCCGTATTCTCCTGGATGGAGAAGACGTGACCATCGACATCCGGAGCGAGGAGTGTGGCCGGGTGGCGTCCAGTGTAGCTGCATTTTCCGACGTTCGAGCGGCGCTGCTCGAGGTGCAAAGAGGTTTTCGGAAGCAACCGGGTTTGGTCGCCGACGGCAGGGATATGGGGAGCACGGTTTTCCCCAATGCTATCCTCAAAGTCTATCTGACAGCCAGTGCCGAAGAGCGGGCGAAAAGGCGTCATAAGCAGTTGAAAGACAAAGGTATTGATGTTAGCCTTCCGGCCCTTTCGCGGGACATCGAAGATCGTGACCGGCGGGATTCCGAGCGAGCGGTAGCCCCGCTAAGGCCCGCCGCGGATGCCAGATTACTGGACTCCAGTGGGCAGTCGATCGACGAGGTCACCCAGACTGTATTGAACTGGGTGGCGAAACTCGAAATAGGAAATTAGAGATTTCGTGCGAATCGGACAAGGTAGTCCGATTTTTATTTTTGGTAACCGTCTGCCGATGGATGCGGTAAGGCGCTTGGGTTGAGAATCGGTCACTCGGTTCTTTGGTTTAATCTAATGTCTGAAAGTTTTGCTGAATTATTTGAAGAAACATTTGCCAGTCAACAAATAAAGCCAGGTACCATTATCACCGGTACCGTTGTTGCAGTTAACGACGATGTCGTGATTGTCACCGCCGGCCTCAAATCTGAGGCCATTATCCCAATCGTACAATTTCAGGACGAGAAAGGTGAAACTGACATCTCGATAGGTGACGAGATAGAGGTAGCACTCGACGCCGTTGAAGACGGTTTCGGAGAAACCCGCCTTTCCCGTGAAAAAGCGATCCGCGCACGCACCTGGATCGAGCTTGAAAAAGCCTTCGAAAATGGTGAAGTCGTGCAGGGCGTTATCAACGGCCGCGTCAAAGGCGGATTCACCGTTGAGATCGAAAGCGTGAGAGCGTTTTTGCCGGGTTCGCTTGTCGACGTCCGGCCGGTACGCGATCCGGCATACCTGGAAGGCAAGAGCCTTGAGTTCAAAGTCATCAAGCTGGATCAGCACCGCAACAATGTAGTGGTGTCCAGACGTGCTGTCGTTGAGCAGGAATACAGCGCCGAACGTGAAGCGCTGCTCGAGAGTCTGCACGAGGGCAGTACCGCTAAAGGCATCGTCAAGAATCTGACCGACTACGGTGCGTTCGTCGACCTGGGCGGTATCGACGGTTTGTTGCACATCACGGACATGGCGTGGAAGCGCGTCAAGCACCCGTCCGACGTCGTAAATGTCGGCGACGAAATCGAAGTCAAAATTCTGAAGTTCGATCGTGAACGTCAACGCGTGTCGCTTGGCATCAAGCAGCTCGGCGATGATCCATGGCACGATCTGGGACGCCGTTATCCGCCGAACACGCGGCTTTTCGGCAAGGTCACGAACGTCGCCGACTATGGTTGCTTCGTTGAAATCGAAGAGGGTGTCGAAGGTCTCGTACACGTCTCGGAAATGGATTGGACAAACAAGAACGTCAATCCATCACGCGTCGTACAGGTCGGCGAGGAAGTCGAGGTTTTGGTCATCGAGATCGATGAAGAACGCCGGCGAATTTCATTGGGTATCAAACAGTGCCAAACGAATCCATGGGCTGAGTTCTCAGCTACGGTCAATCGTGGCGACAAGGTGACCGGTCAAATCAAATCAATTACGGACTTCGGTATCTTTATCGGTCTGGAAGGCGGCATTGATGGTCTCGTTCATCTTTCTGACATCTCATGGGATGCGACTGGCGAGGAGGCCGTTCGCAACTATAAGAAAGGTCAGGAAATCGAAGCGGCCGTCCTGGCCATTGATTGTGAACGCGAGCGAATCTCGCTCGGCATCAAGCAACTCGACAAGGACCCGTTTTCAGCCTGGCTTGCCGAGCATCCGAAAAACAGCGTCGTCAAGGGCGTCGTTACCGAAGTGGATGCACGCGGTGCCGTGGTCGATCTCGGCGATGGCGTTACTGGAGCCCTGCGGGCCTCTGAACTTGCTCGCGGGCGGGTCGATGACGCGCGCATGATGATCAAAGTTGGTGACGAGATCGAAGCCAAGTTCACCAATGTCGACCGGAAAAACCGGAGTGTGGCTTTGTCGATCAAGGCCAAGGAAGTCCACGAGGAAGCAGAGGCCGTCAGCACCTACAAATCGGAAGTTGAAGCCACTCCCACTGGCACGACGCTTGGGGAACTTCTGAAGGAAAAGATGTCAGGTGGTAGGAAATCGTAAAAAAAGGTAGCCTGGACCGCCAGTCCGGGCTATATTTCTTTTATAATCGGCAGCTTACGCGGAAAAACATCAGAAACAATAAGCGAAGCGTACTATGACAAAAGCAGAACTCATCGAAATGATCGCAAGAAAGCAAAAGCACTTGCCGACGAAAGATGTCGAACTGGCGGTCAAACACTTGCTGGATATAATGAGTGATTCCCTGGCCACGGGCAGGCGCATCGAAATTCGGGGCTTCGGGAGTTTTTCGCTACACTTCCGGCCGCCGCGGATAGGGCGCAATCCGAAGACAGGGGAGGCTGTGGCGCTTTCCGGCAAGTATGTTCCGCATTTCAAGCCGGGCAAGGACCTGCGTGAGCGGGTCAACGCCAGTCGCGATTTCCCGATAAAGAGCTGAGAAGCCGATATTGAGGTAACCCGCCTGGGTGGCCTTTTTCCTCCATCCGGTTACCATATTCCCGGTCAAATCGAATTTTCTGCCAGCAGGCGATATACCCTGGCAGCATGGGGAGTGGGCGCATGCTCAAAAGAATAGCGGTATTGGTTTTGTTTCTGATCATACTGGTGATCATGCTTGTCTTTACGAGACTGAATCCCGGGCTGGTTGAGATCGATCTGGCTTTTGGCACAGTTCAGTCGTCTATTCCGCTCGCGTTCACAACGACTTTCGTCATGGGATGGCTGTTCGGCTTATTGTGCACAGCGATCTTCGCTGCCCGGCTCGTCAACGAACGGCGGCAATTGCGCAAAGCGCTGCGCTTGTCGGAATCCGAAACCCACAGTCTGAGAAACCTGCCACTTTCTGATGCCGACTGAATCGACTTTTCTGCTTGCAGGACTCTTCTTGCTGCTCGCGGCCGCGGGCTGGGCGCTGGGTCGTTTCGGTGAACGCGATGAAGAAGACAATCCGGCGCCGCCATTAAACGTCGACTATCTAAAAGGGCTCAATTTTCTTTTGAACGAGCAGACCGACCAGGCACTTGAACACTTTCTCAAGATGGTTCGTGTTGACAACAAGACGATCGAAACACACTTTGCACTTGGCAACCTTTTTCGCCGCCGCGGTGAGGTCGACCGGGCAATACGTATTCATCAAAACATCATTGCACGGCCGGATATCGCTGCCGAGCAGCGCGATCAGGCGCTATTCTCGCTCGCAAAGGATTATCTGAAAGCCGGCCTGCTCGACCGCGCGGAGAATCTCTTTATTCGCCTGGCAGAGGGATCCAGACACCAGGTGGATGCGCTGGAGCAGTTGTGCCGGATATACGAGCAGGAGCACGAGTGGCAAAGGGCGATCGATGCCAGTCAGCAGCTTGAAACGTTGAGCGGAAACTCGCTGGAATTGGAGATCACTCACTATTACTGTGAGCTGGCAGAGCAGGCTGCGTCCGAGAATGACTACGCGGCGGCACGGCAGTTCGTCAAAAAGTCCCAGTCGGGGCGTCCCAGAACTCTCAGGGGAGCATTAACCCGAGCAGAAATTGCACGCGACTCTAACGATACAAAAACCGCGTTGCGCCTTTTTCACCGCATTCTCGATGAGCACACCTACCTCATTACGGAGGCGTTGCCTAAACTCGTGGAGATCCATGAACGCGAGGGTTCGATCCGTGATCTTGAACGTGGCCTGGAATCAATGCTCAAGAAGAATCCTGAAATGAAAACCGATGTCGCTTACACAGCGATCGTCAATAACATCGGCGGCATCGGCATCATCGACGAATGCGTAGAGGGATACATGCTCAATGAGCCAACGTTAGGAGAGTTCATCGATCTGCAACACATGCAAAATGACGGGGAAGACAGAGCGGCGGCATTGAACAAGATCCGATCAGCGCTAAGCAAACTGGCAGAATCCACGCCGCGGTATCAATGCAAAGAATGTGGCTTCTCGAGCCGCAAGCTTTTGTGGCAATGCCCGAGCTGCAAAGACTGGGAAACACAACGACCGTTCGGACGCGTGCAATTCGACTCGCTGCTTCAGCGAAGCCCGGATAGCCGCTAAAAACCAAAAAAGACATTTCCCTTCGAATTCCCAAAATATGGTGGGGGTCGGCATCGACATTGCTGGCTAAGCTCCAGACCTATGGCCGTGGGCAGTCGGTAAGGCACGGCCGGAATAAGCAAAGTACTCACAGGAAGGAGCCAAAAATGAAATCATTGAAACGCGTTTTTTATCTCACCCTTTGCGCACTGATCTGGCCGCTCGTCACCATGGCAGGCCCGGTCAACGTCAATACTGCAGACGCCGAGACCATTTCAGCAGAACTGCAGGGTGTCGGACTCTCGAAAGCGTCGGCAATTGTCGATTATCGGAAGTCCCACGGGCCCTTCAAGTCGATTGACGACCTGACGCTGGTCAAAGGCATCGGTGCCCGCACAGTGGAGATCAATCGGGCCAATATTCTCTTGCAGTCGACCAACAAAGCAAAGAAGAACTAATAGCACCAGCAATCATCGCAATGCTGGCCAAAGCTGGCTAAGGCTGCGCCGCCGTTAGGCGGCGCAGCTCCTTATTACGAGTCAGGCGTTGGCAAAGCCATGTTGGCACCGGTTCCGGCGGGCGGGTCCACAAGGGGTCGACAAATGCGTAAAGTCCAAGCTGATCCTTTCCGCCAGGATGGAACTTTGGCTATGATGCGGCATCAGGATTCATCGGGAGCGTGCTTTTGTCGCAGACTATCCGTACTGCCGTATTTCCGGTTGCCGGGCGAGGAACCCGGTTCTTGCCGGCGACCAAAGCCAGCCCGAAAGAAATGCTGCCGATCGTAGACAAACCGCTTATTCAGTATGCGGTCGAAGAAGCAATAGCCGCCGGCGCAAAAAAACTGGTTTTTATTACTGGCAGCACCAAACAGGCGATCGAGGATCACTTCACACCCGATCCCGAGTTGGAAGAGGCACTTGCCGGGCCCGGTAAGGAGGATCTGCTCGATTCGATCAGGGACATCCTGCCGCCAGACGTTTCCTGCATCTACATCGATCAGGGTGAGCCCCTCGGCCTCGGCCACGCTGTTCTCTGCGCCCGGCCGGCTGTCGGCGATGAACCGTTTTTCGTGCACCTGTGTGATGATCTGATCGCCGGCGAACCACCGTGTCTCTGTCAGATGGCGGGTGAATATGGCAAGCACGGCGGCAGCGTCATTGCCGTCGAGACGGTCCCGCCGGAAGATACCTCGCGTTATGGCATCGTCGCTGTAGACGGCGAATCGCAGCGAGTGACGCGCATAGTGGAAAAGCCGGCCCCGGAAGACGCACCTTCCAATCTCGCGGTAGTCGGCCGCTACCTGTTGAGCCCGGTCATCTTCGACAAACTCGAAACCACCGGTCGTGGCGCGGGCGGGGAGATACAACTGACCGACGCAATCGCCGATATGCTGGAGGAATCTCCGGTCTACGCATATCCATTCAGCGGTGAGCGCTACGACTGCGGCAACAAGCTGGGTTATCTGAAAGCGACTGTTGCCTACGGACTCGCGCACGGCGAAATCGGCGGGCCATTGCGAGAGCATCTTCGCGACCTTGTTGACGACAGTTGATGATGATCCCAATAAAATCAAGTAGGCCGGATATTTCGGAGGAACAGCCGCATCCCGGTATAATCGCCCCTCGGAAAATACGGAGGTACTAGCTGGATGGAAGCTGATTTACTCGGTCAGGGACTCGAGCTCATGCTGGCTGGCATGGGTGTTGTATTTGTATTCCTGACGGTGCTGGTTGGCGCCATTACTCTGATGTCGCGTGTCGTGATGCGATTTCAGCCGGCAAACGCGTCACCGGACAACGAAGAAGAGATTGCTGCCATAACTGCAGCGATTGCCCGCCATCGCAGCAGGCGTCAGGACTGACTGAAGGAAAAGCAGGGTTAATACTGTGACTGACGTAAAGCCGCTCGGCATAACCGAGCTTGTACTGCGCGATGCGCACCAGAGTCTTCTGGCCACCCGCATGCGCATCGAGGATATGTTGCCGATCGCCGGCAAGCTGGATCAGATGGGTTTCTGGTCGCTCGAATCGTGGGGTGGGGCAACGTTTGATGCCTGCATCCGTTATCTTGGCGAAGATCCCTGGGAGCGGATCCGCAAACTCAAGGCAGCAATGCCCAATACGCCGCAGCAAATGTTGTTCCGCGGTCAGAACATCCTGGGCTACCGCCATTATGCCGATGATGTCGTAGAGAAATTTGTCGAACGCGCCGCGACGAACGGCATCGACGTGTTCCGCATCTTCGATGCGATGAACGACGTGAGAAATCTGAAAACGGCGGTGAATGCAACGCTCGCCGTCGGCAAGCATGCGCAGGGTACGATCTCCTACACGGTCAGCCCGGTACACACGATGGAGCTGTGGGTTGACCTCGGCCGGCGGATCGAGGACATAGGCGCGAACTCGATTTGTATCAAGGATATGGCCGGCTTGTTGAGGCCGTATACGGCTCATGAGCTTGTCAGCCGGCTCAAAGAAGCGGTTGCTATACCCATTCACCTGCATTGTCATGCGACAACCGGGCTGGCTACGACAACATTGCTGAAAGCTGTGGAGGCGGGCGTCGATAATATTGACACCGCAATCTCTTCCATGAGCATGAGCTATGGCCATGCTCCGACCGAATCGCTCGTCACAATGCTCGAAGAGAGTGAGCGTGCGACAGGCCTGGACATCGTCCTCCTCGCGGAGATTGCCGCCTACTTTCGTGAAGTCCGCAAAAAGTACGGGCAGTTCGAAGGGACTCTGCGCGGTGTCGATTCGCGAATTCTGGTTGCACAGGTGCCGGGTGGCATGTTGACCAATCTCGAGAGTCAACTGCGAGAACAGAATGCTGCGGATAGACTGGCGGATGCTCTCGAGGAGATCCCGAGAGTCCGCGAGGATCTGGGCTTCATTCCGCTCGTCACGCCAACGTCACAGATAGTCGGCACACAAGCTGTGATCAATATTTTGACCGGTGAGCGCTATAAGAACGTCACCAGGGAAACGGCCGGAGTGCTTAAAGGCGAGTACGGTGCAACGCCCGCGCCGGTGAATGCCGAATTGCAGGCGCGGGTGCTCGAGGGTGGCGAAGCGATAACGTGTCGACCAGCGGACCTGCTGAAAGACGAATTGGAGTCACAGACAGCCGAGCTTCGCGACATCGCGAAGGAGAAGGGGATCCAGCTTGCCGAGCACGAGATTGACGATGTCCTGATCTACGCGCTGTTTCCACAGATTGGCACGAAGTTTCTGGAAAATCGGGGTGACCCGAGCGCGTTCGAGCCGGCGCCGGACGCCGCAAATGCGCCAACACCGGCAGCTTCACAAGCACGACCGCCAACTCAGGGGCAAGGAGCTGCCGTTTATTCGGTCCGGGTCAACGGCAAGACCTATACGGTAGAAGTCGCCGAAACTGGCGAGCTGTCGGATGTCCAGCTGGCTCCAGCCGTCACCGGGCGCACGTCGACGGCAAGTGCTGAGGGCGATACTGTCAATGCGGTACTGGCGGGCAATGTCTTCAAAGTGCTGGTCTCCGTTGGCGACGTCGTTAGTGAGGCTCAGCCCATGCTGGTTGTCGAAGCCATGAAGATGGAAACGACAGTGAGCGCGCCCAGGGCCGGGACGATCACGGAGGTGTTCGTTCGCGAGGGAGACGTCGTTGCAGTTGGCGACCCGCTCGTCTCGATCGGCTAGCCCATGGAACTCATCGAGCAAATCTGGCAAGGGTCCGGGCTTTACCAGCTGACCCTCGGCCATTTGGCCATGCTCGGCGTTTGCCTGGGGCTGCTCTACCTTGGCATCGTGCGCAAATTCGAGCCGCTGTTGCTCGTTACGATCGGCTTCGGCGGTCTTCTGAGCAACATCCCCGGTGTCGAGATTGCAACAGGCGATGGCTTGCTGCACTTGTCGTACGTGGTTGGGATCGAAAGCGGCGTATTTCCGTTGATCATCTTCATGGGTGTCGGCGCATTGACCGACTTCGGCCCGTTGCTCGCCAATCCGAGGACGCTTTTTCTCGGTGCAGCCGCCCAGTTCGGAATATTCGCGACCTTGCTCGGCGCGCTCGGACTTACCGCGATGGGGGTGATGGACTTCTCACTGCGTGAAGCTGCTGCGATCGGCATAATCGGCGGCGCGGATGGGCCGACTGCAATCTATGTGGCCGGCAAACTTGCGCCGAACCTGCTCGGGGCGATTGCCGTCGCGGCATATTCCTATATGGCCCTGGTTCCGTTGATACAGCCGCCGATTATGAAAGCGCTGACCACCGAGAAGGAGCGCAAAATTTGCATGGTGCAGCTCAGGGAAGTGTCAAAGACCGAGCGTATAATCTTTCCGCTGCTGCTGTTGCTGCTCGTTGCATTACTGTTGCCAGCTGCGGCACCACTTCTTGGTATGCTCTGTTTCGGCAATCTCATGCGCGAATGCGGCGTGGTGGATCGTTTGTCCGACACAACGCAGAATGCGCTGATCAACATCGTTACGATCTTTCTCGGTTTGTCGGTTGGTTCGAAACTGAGTGCCGATGAGTTCCTCGTGCCGAGCACGCTGGGAATTCTTGTGCTCGGCATGGTCGCATTCGCGATCGGTACGGCGAGCGGCGTGCTCATGGGCAAGCTGATGAACAAGCTTTCAAGTCAGCCGATCAATCCTCTGATCGGCGCTGCCGGTGTGTCCGCGGTACCAATGGCGGCACGCGTTGCCAACAAGGTTGGTCTCGAAGCAAACCCGCAGAACATCTTGCTGATGCATGCGATGGGGCCAAATGTGGCGGGTGTTATCGGTTCTGTGATAGCAGCGGGCATCCTGATCCTGTTTACCTCTGGATAGCGTCGTTACGCGCGAGGGCGTCCCTGACGGCATCGATGGAGGGATCGATCACCAGCGGTTTGCCGGCGACCGCCCGGGCCTTGGCGACATCCTTGAGACCGCTTCCGGACACAATACAGACCACGAGTTCGTCCGCTTTGATTCTGTCATCCCGAACCATTTGTTTCACCGCCGCCCAGGGTGCTGCCGCAGCCGGCTCGGCAAAGACTCCGGTGGACCGGGCCATGTCGGGAATGGCCGCGAGAATCTCTTCGTCCGGTACCGTTACCGCTTCACCATCGGAGTGAAGAATGGCTTGCACGGCAGCGAGACCGTCTCGCGGCCGTCCGACGGAAATGGAGTCGGCGACAGTGGTGGCCTTGACTTCATCTATCACGACCTTTGACCAGTCCACTTCCGAGCCACGGCTGTCGCGCAGCCTGCGGGCGGTACGGCAGATCGCGGCGCTGGCTTCGGACTGAGCACAGTCAATTTTCGGCACCCGGTCGATGAGCCGCAAGGGCGCGCAAATCGCACCAGCCTTTCCAGATGCCACTGAGCAGATTGCCGTCCCCCGTCGGTACCACGACCCGGTCCGGGATTCGGCCGTCCAGAGCCTGCCAGATCTCGTAGGCACAGGTCTTCTTGCCTTCCCGGGTAAAAGGGTTGTAACCGGTGCTGCGATTGAACCAGCCGAATTCATCGGCGGCGGCGAGGCAGAGAGTCGAAGGCATCGTCGTAGGTTCCCCGCACCGCAAAGACCCGGGCCCCGAAAGACAACAACTGAGTGAGTTTTCGCTGCGGGCGCGCTTTCCGGCACGAAAACATAAGCGCGCAGGCCGAGGGCGGCAGCGAGACAGGCGAGGGAGGATCCCGCATTCCCGGTGCTGGCCGCGGACACGACTGTCGCGCCGATGTCTATGGCCCGCCGAACCGCCACCGCGCTGGCGCGGTCCTTGATCGAGGCGCTCGGATTCAGGGTATCGTCCTTGAGGTACAGATTGGGCAGCCCCAGCGATTTCCCCAGGCGTGGCGCTGCGTACAGAGGAGTTCCTCCCACCCTCAGTGGGAAGGGGGTATCGAGTTTGCTTATCGGCAGAAGCGGGGCATAGTGAAAAATGTCGTTGCAATCGTCACGAAAGCTCTGCTCGATTTTGTCTGCGGCGGCGGCATAGTCATAAGTGATCTCCAGGTTCCCGCCACAAGAGGGACAGAGGAATCCAGCGAAGTCCGCGGCTTGCGTCTCAGCGCAGGCAAAACAACGGTAACCGTTCATAATCCTCCGCCCGTCACGGCACAATGTGCGTGCCATAGATTTTGTGCAAATCCGCTTGCAGGCGATGAGGCTGGGTGATGATCACTTCCTGGCCACCATGCTCAAGAAAAGACAGTGCACTCTCGATTTTCGGCCGCATGCTACCCGCAGCAAAGTGTCCTTCCTCCAGATACTGTCGACACTCAGCGGTATTCAAGCGATCGAGCTCGACCTGTTCAGGCGTGCCGAAATTCAACGCAACTTTGTCGACGTCGGTGGAGATAATAAACACCGATGCGCCAAGCTCACGGGCGAGCAAACAGGATGCGGCATCCTTGTCTATAACCGCGGGACGGGGCCGTAGCGTGCCATCTGGTTTGTACACCACCGGGATACCACCCCCCCCCCACGGCAACGACCAGGGCACCGCAGTCGAGCAATGCCCGGATGCTCGACAACTCGATAATCTCCAAAGGGACCGGTGATGGCACCAGGCGGCGCCAGCCGCGGCCCGCATCTTCGCCGATGGTCCACCCATCCGACTGTGCATGTTCATGCGCCTCTTCCTCGCTCATGAACGGACCGATCGGCTTGCTGGGTTTGCTGAAGCTCGGATCCTCCGGATCCACCACGACCTGGGTCACCACCGAGACGACCTGCCTGTCCAGGCCCTGGCGCAGAAATTCGTTCTGCAGAGATTGAGCGATCTGAAAACCGATTGAACCCTGGGTGTCCGCCACGCAATTGGCTAACGGGACCTGATGGATGACGTCCCTTGCCAACTCCGAGCGCAACAGAATACAACCAACCTGCGGTCCATTGCCGTGGGTCACGTCCACGCGATAGCCCCGGTTAACAATCGGTGCGATGTAATGGCTAGTCTCACCCGCGGCACGGTACTGATCCAGTACGTCCATGTGCTCTGAGTCCTTGATCAGCGAGTGGCCACCGATGGCAATGACTACCAGCGGGGCATCAGGACCGTTGTTTGGCTTGGGAATCGTCACGTGAGTCGCCGCATCCTACATTGTCAGTGCCATCAGGGCTTTGGCCGTATGCAGCCGGTTTTCAGCCTCCGGATAGACGCGCGACTGAGGCCCGTCGATAACGGGATCGCTTACCTCACAGCCGCGGTCCGCAGGCAGGCAGTGCATATATATTGCCTTTTCCTTTGCGCAGGCCATCATTGCCTCGTCACAGATCCAGTCCCGGTAATGTTGTGCAACCTTCATCGCATCATCCGGTTTGCTGAACAGCGATTCCACACCCCAGCTCTTCGGATACACAATATCGGCGTCGGCGAATGCGTCTTCCATGTTGTCCACGACCTCGAACGTGCCGCCGGAGCGCGCGGCATTTTCACGAGCCAGTCGCATCGGTTCGTCCATCAATGTGTACTCCGGCGGGTGGGCCAGTGTCACGTTCATGCCAAAGCGCGTCATCAGCATGATCAATCCCTGAGGCACGGACATCGGTTTCACATAGCTTGGCGCATACGCCCAGGACACGGCGATCTTCAGCTTGCCAAGATCTTTGCCGAACTCTTCCCGGATCGTCATCAGATCGGCCAGGTTTTGACAGGGGTGGTCAATATCGCATTGCATGTTGATGACGGGGACCGTGGCCCAGTGGGCTACCTCCCGCATATAGGACTGTCCTTCACCGGGGACCAGGTCATGACGGATGGCAATGCCATGCCCGTAACCGGATAAAATGATACCCATATCTTTCGGGCTTTCTCCATGCGCGATCTGTGAAGTCTCCGAATCGATAAAGTGAGCATGCCCGCCCAGTTGCGTCATGCCCGCTTCAAACGAATTGCGAGTGCGCGTGGACTTGTCGAAGAAAATCAGAAAAAGCGTCTTGTGCGGCAGATGCAAGGTCGGTACGCCACTGCGAAACTCTTCCTTCAACTGAACTGCCGTAGCCAGGGCGAGTTCGATTTCATCATCCGACCAGTCCTGCGTCATCAACCAGTCGCGGCCCTTCATTCGATCGGAAATTTGTTTTGCTTTTTTGGTCACCTGCGAATTATCTCCTTGTTCCCGGGAACTGGCCTTTTGCGAACGTATCCACGAGAGCCGTGTAAAAGGCGGTGCAGCACACGAGATGCTCGATCTCAGTCTGTTCATTCGGGGCATGAGCAAAGTGCTCATGGCCGGGGCCGAATCCTATCGTCGGGATGTCATGCATTCCCGCCGTGGCGACGCCGTTAGTGCTGAACGTCCAGTACCCCACTTCGGGCTCTTCGCCAAAAGCCTGCCTGTATGCTGTCCTTGCGGCCTGCACCGCTGGTTCGCTTTCGGGCGTCTCCCAGGTGGGGTAATACTTGCGGGTCGGGTAGGTCAGCCCGGAATAACTCGGCACCGCATAGTCGAGCACCGTCACCGTCGCTTCCGCATCCTGAACCGACGGCAAAGCGAGAATCTCCGCCACAGAGGTGTCTTCGGTTTCGTCCATGGTAAGCCGGCGATCAAGATGTATGGTGCATCCATCGGCCACCGCACAGAGGCTGGGGGAGGTGGATCGGATGTTGCTGATCGTGACGGTACCCTTGCCAAGCGGATCGCGTGGCTCCAGCCGTTCGTTGAGTTTCTCGATATCAGCGATGATGCCCGCCATCTTGTAAACGGCATTGATGCCGCGCTCGGGTGCCGACCCATGACAGGAGACCCCGGACGTGTGGACTTCCAGTTCCATTCGGCCGCGGTGTCCCCGATAGATTCGCAGACTGGTCGGCTCGGTAATTACCACGAGGTCCGGGCGAAGTCCGTCTTCGTTGACAATGTACTGCCAGCACAAACCGTCACAGTCTTCTTCCTGTACCGTTGCGGTCACGTAGAGAGTGACTTCGTCAGGTATTCCCCTGTTCTTCAGAATCGCGCCCGCATAGACGCTGGAGGCGACGCCGCCTTTCATGTCGCTGGTGCCGCGTCCGTAGAGAATCCCGTCCTCGATGTCGCCGGAGTGCGGATCCCGATCCCAGAGTGAGGGGTCGCCGACATCGACCGTATCCACATGGCCATCCAGTGCGATCACGCGTGGTCCGGACCCGATCCGGCCCAGCAGGTTACCCATGGGGTCTACGGTGATTTCGTCGTAATCGAGTCGCAGCATTTCGTCGCGGATGCGCTGAATGACCGCGCCTTCCTCGGAGCTTAACGACGGGATGCGAATAATATCCTGCATGAACCTGATCAAGTCAGCTTTGACATTCATGGCGTCGTCATAATATTTACTGGTCATTTGCTGTCTCCGCCATCACCGTTCATTGATCAATCCGGTTGCCTTATTAAAGGTATCGATAAGACGATCCCACTCATCCACGACCCCCTGAGAAAAAACCTCAAGCCAGAAGTCCTGGTCCCAGAGTTGCCGCAGTTCGTCCGAGGTCCGGCCCTGCTGTTCCACCCAAGTGAAGTACTTGAAGTTGTGCAGCGCTTTCTGGTCGCCGTAGGTCAACTCCCGAAGATGGTCGGTGGTCGTTCCCTGCATGTACCGCGCATAGTGCTGATCGGCCAGGCGGGTAGTGTAAGGCCCGTGAGTTTCCTCCATCTCCTGCAGGCGGGACGCATACAATTCCATGGAGTCCGTGAGCGGCGTAAAGATCACATCCCGGCCGTCCATGTCGTAGTAGCGGGCAGTCTTGATACTGGCCACCAGGTTGCAAATGCTGGAGATGCCCATCAGCTTGAGCGCCTCAAGCGTTTTTTCATCCACTCCCTCACGACGCAGACAGGCGAGTCCTTGTTCTTCGTTGAACAGGCGCATGAGTTGCATCGTCTGTTCATCGTCGACGGCCGCCACCAGGTTGGTATTGCGCACGTTGTGAATCCAGGGAATATGTTTGTCTCCGATCCCCTCGATCCGGTGCTCGCCGAAGCCGAACTGGAGCAGCGTGGGACACTGCAGGGCTTCCGCAGCCACCACCCGGATGTCGGGATGGCGGGTGCGCAAATAGTCGCCTGCGGCAATGGTGCCGGCGGAGCCGGTCGCGCTGATGTAGGCAGACAGACGGCGTCCATCCTGGTAGTGCTTCCGGAACAACTCTTCGATGACCGACCCGGTCATCTGGTAGTGCCAGATTGCATTGCCGAATTCCTCGAACTGGTTAAAAACGACGATCCCGTCTCCGCGGTCTTTTCGCAGTTCCCAGCACTTGTCATAGATCTCTTTGACGTTTGATTCCGTGCCGGGAGTGGCGATGATCTCGTCGGTGCCAATTTCCCTGAGCCATTCGAAGCGTTCGCGGCTCATGCCCTCGGGCAATATCGCCACCGCGGGGCAGGCCAGCAGGGCACAGTCATAAGCGCCGCCGCGACAGTAGTTGCCGGTCGATGGCCACACCGCCTTTCTGGGTGTCCGGATCGAAGTCGCCGGTGACCAGGCGTGGGACCAGACAACCATAGGCTGCGCCGACTTTATGCGCGCCGGTGGGAAACCACTTGCCGACAATGCCGATGATGGTTGCGTCCACACCGGTTAGCGCCGGCGGAAACTCGATCCAGTTTCCTTCTCCGAATCCGCCGCCACGTTCGACCGGCTCGTTCTTCCAGGTGATTCGAAAAAGGTTCGCCGGGTCCAGATCCCAAAGACCGACATCCTTGAGTCTTGCGGTGATTGCCGCAGGCACCCGGGACGGATCCTTCTGTTGGGCGAAGGTGGGCAGGAGAATATTCCGCTCGCGGGCACGAGCGATGCTCTTTTTCAGAACGTCTTCACGAATTTCAGGTACGAGGTTCAATGTTCCCCTCCAAAGGCCACTGCGGGAATCGGCTCCCGGTCGCCCCATGCCATCTCGACTTCGGTAGCTCCAGTGCGCATCGCCCGCAGTAGTTCGTCCTGATCAACGGGCAAACTGCGCACGCGCACCCCGGTTGCGCGGTAGATTGCATTGGTAATCGCCGGGCTGGTCGGAATACTCGGCAACTCCCCCACACCTTTCGCCCCGTAGGGCCCGGTGGACGTGTTGTGCTCCACGATGTGAGAAATGATAGTCGGTGCATGTCTGATGCTGGGTATTTTGTAACGCGCCATCACGCTCGTCCAGGGCTTGCCTTCCTCCTGGATGTAATGCTCGGTGAGCGTAAAACCGATGCACATGACGATACCGCCCTCGATTTGTCCTTGAAGTGTCAGAGGATTTATGGCGCGACCGACATCGTGCGCAGCGATAATTTTGTGCACATGAACTTCGCCGGTCTGCATGTCGATTTCGCACAGGGCGGCTTGCGCGCAGAATCCGTAGGCAATATGCATGTCCCCACCGGTACCCAGTGGCTGAGTCCTGGGGGCCCAGTATTCGTGTTGAGCCAGCGTATGCACTCCGTTTTCTTCAGCATGGGTGATCAGCTCGGCCAGGCTTACAGTTTTTCCACCCGTCCCGGCCTGAGAATTTGCAAAGCTCACATCCCCGGGCTCGCAATTCATCATACCCGCGGCCACCGATGCGAGCTGACGAGCTACGGCTTTGGCAGCCAGACGTGCGGCGTTGCCGCTGACAAAGGTCTGTCGGCTGGCGGTGGTCGGGCCGCCATCCGGGCAATAGTCGGTGTCCCCGAGCAGCACGTTTACGCGGTCGTAGGGAAGGCCCAGTTCCTCCGCAGTGCAGGCGGCCAGGACGGCGGGCAGCCCCTGGCCCATTTCTGCAGAAGAGGTCCGGACTTCGGCATGCGGTTCCTTGTCGCGATCCACCCACACTTCAACTTCGACCGTGGCCTTGTCCGGTGCGCCACCGCCCAGACCGGTGTTCTTGTAGCCAACGGCCAGACCCCAGGCGAATCGCCGCTGGCCTTCGTTCCAGGCCCAGCAAAAATCACCGCCCCGCATGTCGTGGTCGACCTTGTCGATACACTCATTCAACCCGACGCTTTCCCGCATTAGCTGTCCTGTTGAGGTCACCGACCCGATTTCCAACGCGTTCATGCGGCGAAACTCGACCGCATCGAGGCCCAGCTTTTCCGCCAGCATGTCCATATTGCTTTCCACCGCAAAACAACTCTGGGTGACCCCGAATCCGCGGAAGGCGCCGCAGGGAGCGCTGTTGGTATACACGGCGAAACAGTCAACCTTCACGTTTGACACATCGTAGGGACCGGCGGCATGGGTGGTCGCCCGGGTGAGCACTTTTTCGCTGAGGCTGGCATAGGCCCCGCCGTCCCCGTAGAGCGTCGCCTCCACAGCGGTGAGTTTGCCAGCGTGTGTTGCACCGCTGCGGATACGAATGACCGTTGCATGCCGCTTGGGATGAACCAACAGGCTTTCCTGCCGCGAGTACAACATTTTCACCGGGCGTTGGCTGGTCTCGGCGAGCAGGGCAACATGGATCTGACCGGCGATGTCTTCCTTGCCGCCGAAGCCTCCGCCCATCAGGGTTGCAATCACTCGCACTGCGTCCGGCTTCACTCCCAGGGTGGCGGCAGTCTGATCGCGGTCCAGGTACGGGATCTGGCTGCCTGCGTAAATCGTGGTCTTGTCATGCTTCGCGGTATCGCCGCGGACCGCGTCCGTGTCGCAGGTCCCGCCGAAGTTTGCGGGATCGTACCCGGCAGGCACCCCGATAGAGCATTCCGGCTCCAGGAACAGATGTTCAGTGGCGGGCGTGCGGTAGGTCTGATCGACGACAACATCGGCTTCGGCAAACCCTGCTTCAATATCGCCTTTGTTTACCTTGATGTGTTTCAGCAGGTTGCCGTCGGGACGATTCTCATGGAGCAGCGGTGCGTCCGGCCAGGTGGCTTTTATCGCATCGGTAACCGCAGGAAGTTCTTCATAATCAACACGGATCAGTTCAAGTGCCGCCGTGGCAATTTCCTCGGTGTCGGCGGCTACGATCGCTACCGCATCCCCGACATAACGAACTTTGTCGCCGCACAGGACCGGCCAGTCGACGGTCACCAGTCCGTGAAGATTGCGGCCGGGAATATCTTCGTGGGTCAGTACTGCGTGTACGCCTGGCAGCGCGCGTGCCGCTGCTGCATCGATCGATCGAATCCGGGCATGGGGCACACCCGCGCGCTTGGTACGCGCATAGAGCATGCCCGGAAACTCATAGTCATCGGTATATCGGGCACGCCCGGTAATCTTGGCCAGGGCATCCGGGTTGGCTTGCGGTTTGCCCACCACCTTGCCGGGCGTTTGCGTGGCGGGAAGACAGATTGGGATGTTCTGGCCCGATGCCTGGAGGATGGCCTTGCTTACGCTTTGATAGCCGGTGCAACGGCAATAGGTATCCTTCAGTGCAATCCTGATGTCCGCCTCGGTCACCGGCTCGCCCGCGGCGCTTTTCTCATCCAGCAGCGCCTTGGCCGTCATGATCAATCCCGGCGTACAGATGCCACACTGAACCGCACCATGATCCAGAAACGCCTGCTGCAGTGGATGTAATTTACCGTCCTGCGACAGGCTTTCGATGGTTTCCACCCGGGCTCCCCTGGCCTTGAATGCAGGATAAACACAACTGACCACCGGTGTGTCATCGACCAGAACGGTACAGATCCCGCACTCGGCCTCATTGCATCCGATCTTGGTCCCGGTGAGCCGAAGGTCCTCGCGAAGCACCTCGGAGAGATAACGCGATTCCGGCACATCGAGGTCAACCGGCTTTCCATTAACTGACAGTTGCAGCCGGCTCATAGCGCGACTCCTTCGGGGACGGCATGTCCAGTGGCTGCACGTTTCGCGGCCCGGTCCAGGATGACAGGCAGGTAGGTTCGAATCATCTCCGCCCGGTATTCATGGGTGGCGCGGAATTTACTCGCGCGAAGACTGACACTGCCCAGCGCAACCTCGGTCGCCTTTTTGAACTGTTCGGTGGAAGCGGGAGCACCGACGAGTGCCGCCATCGCCGGTTCGGCAAGATATGGCACAGGTCCAACCGGTCCCATGCTGATGCTCGCCGCGGCGATGATATCGTCATCAGCAAGCTGCAATCGCACCGCCATGGAGATGATGGGCAGACACAGCCCCTGCGGTCGCATCACCCGGTGATACGCAGAGCCCTCCCGAATCCCGGTGGGCCTGAAACGCAGCCTTGTCAATACCGCCCTGTGACGATCAATGGCGCTCTTTCCCGGCCCGAGAAAGGCGTCCTTGACCGGCATCCAGCGCGTGCCGTTGGCATCGGCCACTTCGATCTCGCCGCCCAACGCCAGCAGGCCGATGGTGCCGTCGCCCGCGGGTAGCGCATGGGCCACGTTGCCGGCGAGGGTGCCTACGTTGCGTACCTGAGGTCCGCCGATGACCCCGCAACCTTCAGCCAGGCAGGTCCCATACCTGATGATGCGTGCGTCGTTGACAATCTCGGTGTGCGTAACCCCGCAGCCAATCACGATCGTGTCATCATCCGGGGTAATGCCGTCGAGGCCGGCGATACGAGAGGCGTCGACCATGGCCTCCACCGGCCGGTGCAGGCCGCGCCGCATTTCCACCAGCAGGTCCGTGCCCCCGCCAATTACGCGGGCCCGGCCATCGTAGTGCTGCAGCAATGCGACCGCTTCTTCAACGGATGCCGGGCTGTGATAGTTTTTCCAGCAGCTTGTCAAAACACTAGCCTTTCTTGTCCTCGATCATTTGATCCTCTCCCATATCCTGGGTACCCGTTCGGCGCAGTGCGCACGAATCGCTTCTTCGTCCAGCTGCGGCAGTCGACCGTCATCGACGATCACCTGGCCTCTCGCGATCGTAGTACGAACTCGAGCGAAACTCAGTCCGAACAACAGATGCCCGTAAAAGGTGTCGGCATTCAAAGGTGTAAACGGCACGTAGTCGGGGATGATGACGTCCGCCAGCTGCCCCGGAGCGAGGACGCCGCGCGGTTCGCGGAACAGGCGATTACAAATGTTGCGGTTATGCTTCAGCAGGATCTCACAGGCTTCGGTAAAGGCCACGGTCGGATCCCGGTGATAGGTGCGTTGGTGCAGATACATGGCCCGGGCCTGGGAAATCAGATGCGAAGACATGCCGTCGGTGCCGACCCCGACCATCACACCGTGTTTCAGCATATCCAGGATCGGCGCGACACTCAGCCCGTTGTTCATATTGGATTCGGGGTTGTTCACCAGCATGGAATCGGTGGAGCGCAGCAGATCCAACTCGCGGGACTCAAAATGGATACCGTGCACAAAAATTGTTTTTGAACCGGGGATGCCGAAATCGAGAAAGCGGTCCATGATTCTTCGGCCGTAGCGCTCCATGGTCACCTGCACGTCGAGCTCGTCTTCGGCTGCATGGACGTGGAAGCCCGCGTCGAGCTCATGGCCAATCTCGGCGCAGCGCTCCAGTGTCCTGGTGCTCAACGTCATCAACGCATGCATGCCGAACATGGCAGACATCTGACCGTTATCAGAGTCGCGACATTTGCGGATGTAACGTTCGTTTTCTTCAATGCCTTCCCCTTGTCGATTGCGGTCTGACACTTCATAGCAAAGACATCCACTCAGTCCCACGTCCCTGAATGCCCGCTCCACCTGATCGAGACTGCCGTCGCAGCAGGAAGGTGAGGCGTGATGATCGATAATCGTCGTGCATCCGGCACGGGCGCCATGCATCAGGGCCAGCAATGCCGAGTAGTAAACGTCTTCTGCATCCAGAGCTGAGTCGAGTTTCCACCACAGCTTGTTGAGGGTCTCTTCGAAGTTTCGTGCCGGTGGACCGGGTGGCGTGAAGCCTCGTGCGAAGGTGGAATAGAGATGATGATGAGCGTTGATCAAGCCCGGCATGACCAGGCTGCCACGGGCATCGATGCTGCGATCCGCCGAGTAGGTCCCTGCGGCAAAATCTCCAACATCGACGATCCGACCTCCATCGATGTAAATACTGCCGTTCTCGATAAAGCGATTTTCTTCATCGAGTGTGACCAGGTGTCCGTTGGTGATCAGCAGCGAGCTCATTTCATTCCTCTTTGATGCTCATGAAAAAACCTCCATAAATAGAGTGTTCGGTCAGGGCTATTCCTCGTATCCCGGATGTGCGATCTTCCCCGCCGCGGCCGCGCCACCTGGACACGCCGTTGGCAGATACGGCATCGATCGCCTCAGGCCCCTCAACAGGACATACATCGCAGCACAAGGCTCCAGCGAAAGTGGCTCCCCGGCATTGTCGCTGCCGGCTAGCTCGACCTGTTCGACCTCGAAAGTGGCCGGATTCACTCGTGCCCGAAACGACCGCCCGCTGTACTCCAGTTTCCCCTTGAGTTCGATACGGTGCGTCGCGCCCTGCCAGCGCGCGTCCATTGCCCATCGGTCGGCATCCCTGAATACCATGAACGCATTGTCCTGCTGCGCATCAAATTCCCGGCGGTCGAGATACAGTCGCGGTTTGTCGCGGTACGGCACCCCGGCTGTGGGACAGAAGGTCGTGCAATTGCCACACTCGTTGCAGAAATCTGTCAGCACGGCGACCTGAAACGCTTGTGCCACACGGTAGGGCTTGCCGGGATCAACGCGGATGGCCTCCCCATCGAGACGCAGCCTGGGCAAGCACAAATCAAAGGGCTCTGTCTGGTAGGTTTGCACGCGCCAGATTCGGACAGACACCCACGCAGAGACTGCAATAGGTATCGCAATTCAGACAGCGTGCAGCCTCCGCACGGGCCTGCTGCTCGGTATACGTGAGCACCACTTCCTTGAAGTTGTGCCGATCTTCGAGCGGCGTGTGGGGCACGGGGATCCGCCATTCCCGGTGACCTCGCTGTCGCAGCAGCGTCACAGGGTCGAATGACGCGATCTCCGCCGGATCGACCTCGGACGAATGGCGATGCAGAATACTGTTAGCAATGGCCTTCCCGGCGGCCGCCGCCTGAACGATGGACGAAGGGCCCGTCATTGACCACGTCACCCCCGGCATAGACATCCGGGCATCGAGGTTTCGAACGTCACTGGGATCGACTTCGATAAATCCCCGGTCATTTACCGCGATCGGTTCCTCATCAAAGAAGTCCAGAACAGCATGCTGGCTGATGGCCAGAATCAATGTATCCAACGGCAGTTCGAAGTCGGAGTCGGGAATCTCGTGTGGAATCTTGCGGCCGGAAGCATCACGATCGCCCTCGAAGACCATGCGCTGGCATATCAGCGCCCGCAGCTTCCCGTTTTCGACCACCAGGCGCTGCGGTTTGGACAGCTCGAGCACGTCGATATCCTCCTCGATGAGATGCGCTACGTCCTCACGATCCGCTGGCATCTGATCGATGGTGCGACGGTAGATCAGGCTGACCTGGCCGTCGGAGTGACGCCAGGCGGTTCGTGCGCAATCCATGGCCGAGTCCCCGGCGCCAATAACGCCCACGCGCTTGCCGATGTCGAGCGGATCACCTTGCCGCGCGCGCCGCAGGAACTGCAGGGCATCCATCACCCCGTCGCAGTCCTCGCCCTCAAGGCCCAGTTTCTTGCTGAGTTGCGCGCCGACCATGATCACTACCTGACCAAAGCCGTCGCGACGCAGTTGCGAGAGGTGAATGTCGCGCCCCGCCTTCATGTCGTAATGGATCTTTACGCCGAGTTTTTCCAGTGGTCTGAAGTCCTGGTCGAAGACGCTCTGGGGAAGCCTGTATTCGGGAACTGCCCCACCAACCATCCCGCCGGCGTAGGGGTGCTGCTCGAATATCTCCACCTCACATCCGGCATGAGCCAGCTCCGATGCTGCCGCCATCCCGCCGGGTCCGGCGCCGATGATCGCGACCTTTTTGCCCAGTGGAGCCGCCTGCTGACCGGCCGCGGGTCTTTGCTGGCGATCCATAATGAATCGCTTGATGTCCCGAATCGCCAGCGGCTCATCCAGGTGAGTGCGGATACAAGCCTGCTCGCACAAATGGTCACAGACCCGGCCCAGTATGCAGGGAAGCGGATTGTCGAGCCGGGTTACACGCAGTGCTTCTGAGAAATCGCCGTCACGCACCGCTCTCATGTACTGCGGAACCTTCTGATTCAACGGGCACTCATCCACGCAGGGTGCCTCGGTGCAATCAAACAGACCCAGCTCGCGTGATGTTTTCGTGTGCGAGGTGATGAATGTGCCTTTCATGGAATAGTGGTCCGTACGGGTCTGTTCCGCATACCGGCGCAGATTCAGTCGAGCGGTGGTCTGAACATCCCCGTGCGTGGCCTGCGCGTCGGCTGACTTGAGAACAAACTCTTCGATATTCGCCGCTCCCACATTCCTGAACGCAGTGTCGACGGATTCGAGATAGTCGAGTAAGCGCAGATACCCGCCGGTTTTCAGCAGATCGGAACAAATCGTAATGGTCTGCATACCGGCACCCAGCAAAAGTGGCGCATTGAAGCAATTCGCTCCCGCCGAAAACGACATGGGTAAATCGCCCTCGAATTCCTCTGCCAGCACATGGGCGAGGTTCACCGTGATCGCGTGCAATGGACGCCCGGAGAGATACATCATCTTCTCTGCCTTATCGAAAACGGGACGGAAGTTTTCCACTTCGAGCGTATTGCTCAGCTTCACGCCAAAAGTCAGGTCGCATTCCTTCGCGATTGTCCGCAGATTGCGCAGCATCGGCACGGCATCCGAGTAGTTCAGGTCGTGCTCGAAGGCCACGTCCGGCACCACCACATCCGTGTATTGCAGATCCTTGTTCAACAGGGTCCGCACCCGCTCGGGGCCGAGCAGAGTCGGATTGCATTTCACCAGGGTGTGCAAACGCCGTTCCCGCAACAGGTAGCTGCTGATGCTTTCAATCTCATCGGGAGGGCAGCCGTGCATGGTCGACAGGGTCACGTTGTCGGAGAGGCAATTCGGAATGTCCAGATCCCGGACTGCGGGATAGAAGCGGGCGACCTGATCGATGAGGGTCTGCTTGTAGGCGGAGCAGTCGCGCATCTGGTCCAGAAACCATTGCATGTTCGGCCGCTGGATCCCCTCGAGGTCGTAACCCACACTGAGATTAAACACCATGCCGGGGGATTCGCCGGGGAAACCGAGTTTGTGGTGCAGGGCGTGGATCAGAACCCAGGCCCGGAGGTATTCGTCGAAGGACTGATAAACTTTCAACTCCTGCGACCACTCGACATTGTAGCCCTCGTCCTCCATGTCGATGCAGGGCTTCGGCACATCCAGCACATCGAGGGTTTGTACCGTCTTCAATTCGATGTAACGTGCCCCGCACAGCCATGCCGCCACGATATTCTGAGCCATCTGGGAGTGGGGTCCCGCGGCAGGGCCGAACGGTGTTTCCAGGAGATGGCCATATGCAGTTGTGCGAAACCGGTCATTTTCACGCGGCAAGAAAAAGTGCTGGCGGGGAATGCCAAAGACAGAATCACGGGTATCCAACTCGGAGAATAACCACGTGAATAATTGTTCCGCAGCAATCGGTTGGAACAACTCGGACATGATCATCTGCCTCCCGAAGGCCCCATCTGCCGATCACTTGACCGGCGCGTCAGCGCATCGCGTAGGGAATACTGTGCACTCCACGCGCCTGTATGAATTGAACCGCTAATGCCCAATTCGTAGATATACGCACTTGCCGCAGGGTCAATGTCCGGGCGCGGTGCAACCGGTGGCCGCCCGTCCGTTTTCCGACTCGTATTGTCTGGTTCAATATGCTCTGGGTGACGAAAGGGGTCTGACCCCTTTGAGTCACGTGCCAATCGAAATGCAGATCGTTTTTACGATCGGCACTCGAAATTTTGAGATCTTACATAGCCTTGACCCGTCGCCGACATTCGTCGCCGCGATAAATGTGGCGCAGCTCTTGTATACTGCCGGCCCTGTTGGAAAATAAGAAGAATATGATAACTGTCAACACTGATATAGGGAGTAGCATTGAACGAGTTCATTACGCACTGGTTCCTGCCGATGAATTCTCGTTTTCACCAGCCCTGCATGCGTCCAGTGAACTCTTCAGGCGAGACTGGGAGCAGCTCGAGCCCGATCCCTATATGGCCGATGGCGGAAGTTATCGATTCAGGCGGTACGGGCTGTACCAGCTGTCTGCCTCGGCCGGTCAGTTAACCCACTTGCCCGGCGCGTCCTTCTATCAAAGCATTGAAATCAACCCTCTCAATGGCGGCGAGAACAGACAGTTTGCTCCGCTGGCCGCCGACACCGTCAAAAACCCGTTCCTGCGCGAACTCATACAGTTTGACTTTGCTCAGCTGACTTCGAAGCAGAACATCGAGGACGACTGGCTCGTCGGCGTCCATCAGATCCGGATACTCACTACGGCTGGGGTGCCGGGAAACCCCACACCCGAGGGCACTCATCGTGACGATGAGACCTATACTTCACAACATCTGATCGTTCGCCACAACGTTGGTGGTGGCATCAACTACTTTTACGGCAGTGGGCTGGAGCCGACGAGGCGTCCTCAGGCGGATTGGAAACAGCAGTCTTACTTCGACTCGTACTATTTTGACCGTTCGCTATGGCACAGCGTTTCCCCGATTGTCTCCGGCAACCGCGACGGTGACGGGTACAGAGATGTCGTCCTTATTGATTTCGTAGAGTCATCCAGGGTCAATTAGGCGCTTAACAAGATGGCACTTCATGCTCGTCTTGACAGGAGTGTGGTCGAGAGTCTCGCTCGCCGCTTCGGAATCGGTGACATTACGGCTCTCTCCGTCATGGACGGCGGACACGAGAACACCAGCTATTGCGTTGAAACGAGTTCGGGACGGTATGTTTTGACGCTTTTCGATCAAAAATCGTTAAGGCACGTAACTAATCTTGCGAACCTGCTGGTCTATTTGACCGACCAGGGCATTCGCACCTCGCGAGTCGTTGTGCCACCCAAAGAGCCTATTGTCGTTCTGCACGATGAAAAACCTGTCATGTTGAAGCGTTACGTCGACGGAGACGTCACGGCCGAGGTAACTGGTAACTTACTCGTTCAGCTGGGTGAGGAAATGGCTCGCTTGCATGAGATTCCCGCGCCTTCTTACGTACCTCAATCGTTTCCCTATGGCCGCAGCCATTTTCCCGAATTGACAAATTCCGATCTCGGTCATGCTTATGTCGACTGGTTATCGGAGAAGAATAGTTATTTGCAAAAACGTATCCCTCAGCATCTACCGATGGCACTGATTCACGGCGACGTCTTCTTCGATAACATGATTGTCCAACGCGATCAGCTCATGGCAATCATTGATTTCGAAGAAGCTTGCCACTACTACCGCAGCTTCGATCTGGGAATGGTGATTGTCGGTGCTTGCCGGGATCGTAAAGGCATCTCTTTCGAAAAAGCCGGACGATTCATACGGGCTTATCAGAAAGAGAAGACTCTTCAGTCACTCGAACGAAAAACCTTGAAGACCTTTGCGGTATATGCCGCAGTGGCCACCTCGTTTTGGCGATTCAGGCAGTATCATCTGCGCAGACCGGAGCCCCGGTTCTACGACGAACACGTCGAAATGCAGACTCTTGCCGACACCATTTCCGAGTATCCGGATTCGCATTTCACGGAGTTGTTCGCGGAGAAAACAACGGCAGCTACCAGCCGTCTGTAACCGAAGCGCTTGCGCTCCGCCGCCAGCACCCCGAGACGACCTTGAAGTTGCGCATCACCCTGCCGCTTCGCCGAGCGGTAGCTCATTACCGATCGCGATACCCCACCAGACAACACGCCGGTCGTTGCGAGATCGCAGTCTCGTCCTGCGTCACCGCTATCGTCTTGCGCTTGTCTCGTGGGGCAGTATTTTTTTGACAGCGCAGCCCTCAACGCATCGTTGCCCAACATCGAATCGGCCAGCAAGCGCTTCAGCTTGGCATTCTCCGCCTCGAGTTACGTCAGCCGCCTGAGATCATCCGTCTCCATCCCCCGGTACTTCTTGCGCCAGGTCTAAAACGTGGCATCCGAGATGTTGTGCTTGCGGCAAATCTCTTTAGCCGGAATCCCGCCTTGCCCTTCCTTCAATATCGCAACGATCTGTTGCTCTGTGAACCGCTTCTTCATGTCCGTCTTCTCCTCTGAAAACGGACTTTGCTAAGCTCATAGTGGCCCGGCTACACGGGAGCAGGTCACATAGATTCAATCCAAGCAGTACCTGCTATGTCGGTGTAGCGTTACTCAATGCTCACCGAAAATTAAATTGAAGCCCTGCTGGGTGACGAGGAGCTGGCTGGTCAGGATTGGAAATCGTGGGATTTTGGGGAGATGGATGACCTCATTACGTTGAGGGCTTGGTGGTGGATGGTGGTGAGTAGCACGCACAAGTTCTGGTGTTGGCGTACAATTGAACTGTAGTTATTGACCAAGAACAGCTCCTAGCGATGACAGGAGCAATTTAGGCCGGCGACCACGCCGCGGCCTTGGATTGGGACGCCAGAAGCAACAAAAATTGACGCTATTTTTGCTGGCATACAAAGTGGCAGGCCGGAGAATATTGTCTTCGACAAGGCCGCAGTCAGCTAAACACACCTGGGGAGGTGAGTGAAATATATGGATAAGATCAAGATCGCAATCATCGGGATTGGAAACTGTGCGAGTTCATTAATACAGGGCATCCACTACTATCGGCAAAAAGGCACCGCAGGACGCCATCGGCCTGATGCACTGGGAGATCGGAGGGTATAGGCCTGGGGACATCGAAGTCGTTATGGCGTTTCGATATCGACCAGCGAAAAGTCGGCGTCGATGTGCACGAGGCTATTTTTGCCCCACCTAACTGTACGACGGTTTTCCACTCCTGTATCCCATCATCCGGTGTCACTGTGCGGATGGGCAGAATTCTCGACGGGTTTTCGGATCACATGAAAGATTACGACGAAAAGCGTACTTTTGTCCTGGCCGATGAAGCAGAGCCTGTGGAAGAAGGAATTATCAGAGCGCTCAAGGAATCCGGTGCGGAAGTCCTGGTGAACTATCTGCCCGTTGGCTCCGAGGAGGCGACCCGATTCTACGTCGGTTGCGCTTATAAAGCGGGCGTCGCCTTGATCAACAACATTCCGGTTTTTATCGCGAGCGATCCTGAAGGAGCGTATGCGAAACATTTTAAAGAGGCCGGCCTTCCCCTTATCGGCGATGATATTAAATCCCAGTTGGGGGCAACGATTAGCCCACCGTGTACTGACCGACCTGTTTGCCAAACGCGGGGTCAAGCTGGAGCGGACCTACCAGCTCAATACCGGTGGCAACACCGACTTTCTCAACATGCTGAACCGCCACCGTCTGGCTTCCAAAAAGGTATCCAAGACCGAGGCGGTGCAGGCCGTGACCGCCGGCCGTTTGGACGGCGACAATATCCATATCGGTCCCCAGCGACTATGTGCCTTGGCAAAATGACAACAAGGTTGCCTTCGTGCGCATGGAAGGCAAGCTGTTCGGCGACATACCGATGAATCTCGAGATGCGCCTGTCGGTGGAGGATTCGCCCAACTCGGCAGGCGTGGCCATTGACATGATTCGTTGCGTCAAACTGGCACTGAATCGGGGTCAGGGTGGCATACTGGAAGGACCATCGGCCTATTTCTGCAAACATCCGCTGGTCCAGTTCACCGATGAAGAGGCTTTCAAAATGGTGGAAGAGTTCATCAGCGATGAAGGAGTAGCCAAGGGTGAAGTGCTTAATTATCGCAGCGGGCAAAGGCAGCCGGCTGCAGCAGAGGGGTGACAGCAAGCCCCTCGTCCCGATCCTGGGCATTCCCCTGATTGAACGTGTCATCCGCGCTGCCTTGGAGGCCGGCGCGGATGAGTTCTATGTCGTCATCGGCTATCAGGGCCAGCGGGTTCGCCTTTTTCTCGAACGGCTCGCGGAACAGTCTTGCGATTCGGATCACTCCGCTGGTGAATGACGACTGGGACAAAGAAAACGGTGTTTCGATACTCAAGGCGCGGGACGTTCTACACGAACCGTTTTTACTGCTTATGGCGGATCACCTTTTTGATCCCAATCTGGTTCGACGACTGACAACGATGACTCTGGGCGATGGAGAAATCATGCTAGTGGTGGACCGCAACACCCGCAACCCCCTCGTCGACATGGAGGATGTCACCCGTGTCAAGGTGGAAGACGATGGCCCGATGGAACGCAAAAAGATCCGTGACATAGGCAAGGGACTGGCCGACTTCAACGGTTTCGATACGGGTATTTTCCTGTGCTCCCCCGCCATCTTCAAGGCGCTGGAGCAAAGCAAAGAAAAAGACGGCGACACCACCCTGTCTGGGGCGGTACAGGTTCTGGCCGCCGCAGGGCACGCCAAAGCGATCCCATCGCACGGTTTCTGGATCGATGTGGATGATCCGGCAGCATTGCGAAAGGCGGAGCAGGCTTTGCTAAAGCGACTGCGCGACAAGCCCAACGACGGGCCTGTCGCACATTATTTGAACCGCCCACTCTCGGTGCGGATTTCGCGATATCTGGTGCAGCGGGATGTAACGCCCAATCAGATTTCCCTGTTCTCGTTTCTGTGCTCCCTGCTGGCCGCCGGACTGTTCGCGCTTGGTGGGTATTTTGCCCTGCTCCTGGGCGGTGTCGTGGCACAGTTCGCATCCGTCATTGACGGTTGTGACGGCGAAGTGGCACGGCTCAAGTACCAAAGCAGCGATTTTGGCGGCTGGTTCGATGCGGTACTGGACCGCTATGCCGACGCCTTCCTGCTGTTCGGCTTGACCTGGCACCTGCTGGCAGTGGAAGTGAATGGCTGGATCCTGTTTGTCGGTTTCATGGCCGTTATCGGCTCGTTCATGCTGAGTTATACGGCAGACAAGTACGATAATCTGATGCGGGACCGGATCAGAGCCGGAGGCAAGGCCGGCTTGCGGATGGGGCGTGACGTGCGGGTGTTCCTCATCTTTCTGGGTGCGGTGGCCAATATGGTGTTGCCGGTATTGGTTTTGATCGCCGTGGTAATGAATCTTGAGACCCTACGCCGGGTGAGCATTGCACGTAATGGACAACATTGATTGCGCCAAAAAAGAAATCCGTGCGGTTATCGCAGGCTCACGAGTGCCTGAAGATCCCCGTCACGCCGACAACACTTTGGAGTGGCTGTTGTGTCTGGAACCGGATGCCGGCGATGCCTTGCAGCTGGCGGCGCTGGCCCATGACATCGACCGGGCAATTGAGGAGATCAAGGTAAGGCGAGCGGACTTCGACGATTACGATGCCTTTAAGGCAGCCCATGCCCGCAACGGGGTCGAAATACTGCGCTCGATTCTGATTCAATGCGACGTTGAGGGGGATATCGTGGACGAAGCCTGCCGCCTGGTGGAAGTTCATGAGGTAGGTGGCGATCCCCGCTCCGATCTGCTCAAGGACGCGGACAGCATCTCCTATTTCGATGTCAATCTCCCGCTCTATTATCAACGTGAGGGGTGGGCCGAGACCAAGCGGCGATCAAGCTGGGGCTATCGGCGCCTATCCGCACGAGCAAAAAAGCTCGTCGACAAGATCTGTTATCAGGATGAGACGCTAATGCAGCTGCTACGAGAGGTGATTCATGAAGGTATCCACTAACGGCTTTGTCGCAGCTATGTGTACATCGTGTCCCCGGCAGTCAGGCCATGCCAAGAGTACCCCCTAGAGTCGGTCGTTTCTTTTGTTGGTTGGGGTGGCATGATTTTCGCGTCATCGACACAAGATTCGGGTTCGGCGCCTCAGGCAATGTTGAGAAGGTAAAGTGCCGACGTTGCGGTGTGACTATCACCCGCCAAGCTTGATCGGATTTGCCCGTGCAGGTAGGTATTCATCAAATGCAACGGCTTTTGATCAGCCACTGCGGCCATTAAAGGCTCAAATGCCCGCTACTTAAGAACAGTGATTGGATCCGTGAATAATTTTGAATTCGGAATGAGTACCTTATTCCCTTCGGAATCAAGCTCCGTGTATCGTAGGTCAATAGAAACAACAGTGCCCTCGTAACCCGATATCTTTATACAGTTTCCTTTCTCGAATGGTCGATATAACAATATGAGGACGCCGGAGAGAAGATTGGAAATAGTATCTTTCAGAGCGAAACCAAGTGCAAATCCCGTTAACCCCAGACCCGCCACTAGCGCGGACACATTAATACCTAGCGTTCCGAGCGCAGTAACGACGCCAAAGATTATAAGTGTAGTACTGCTTGTACGAGATAGTAGCAAAGTGAGATTTCCATCGAATTTCAATCGCTCAGCGGCACTAGTAATTATTCTTCTTGCTATTTTCGCGAGGATAAAGAAGACGACAAAAATTACTACAACTCCGATCAATCTCGGCGCCCAAAGAGTCGCTTCGTCAAGCAAATATTGGATAAGTCTTTCCACAGTCTACTTACCTCCTGCCCACATGCTTAGGTTTGCCGTTTTCGGTTATGACCAAGATTTATCTGGCAACAGGAAGATGGGGTCAATTGGGAGAACTACCTAACGATCAATGGGGTCGGACCAACCGGACTCGTTGATACTGAAGAAAATCTCTCTGAAAAAAGGTGCTGGCAACGCTCAATCGGCAATTTCACCGCTTGAATCGGCAAACTGACCGCGAATTTCGGCGTTGTTGCTCATGCTCCCATTTGCGGGCAAGAACGAGCGATTACGGGTTAAAATACCGTCGAAATTTCGGATTTTCGCTGATTGCACAGAGGTTTAGCGAGGTCCGATCTCGACCTCCACTTTAACGGTGGTGAACCGATCAGGGGGTATATGAAGTGAGTGATGATTTTTATGCCAAACAGTCGACGATTGGCGGCGATCCTTACGATCCGATGCAGGAGCCCCGGTTTGCCGAGATTGCGACATTCATGCGTGCACCGCTGGCGGCCTCTCTGGATTCCATTGATATAGGCTTGATTGGCATACCGACAGACTTGGGCGTGACCAACCGGGCAGGTGCGCGGCACGGGCCGCGAGAGATTCGTAATGCATCAAGCCTCATTCGCACGCGCAATCTGGCGATGGGGATTAACCCCTATGAGTTGTGTCGCATCGCGGATCTCGGTGATGTTCGTTTTACCAGTCGTTATGATCTGGATCGTCAGGTGGAAGAAATTGAGTCCTTCTTTCGCCAGGTCCATGACGCCGCGTGCTGCCAGTGAGTGCGGGCGGGGACCATTCTGTCACCTATCCCATTTTTCGCGCCATCGCCGCCGATATGCCGATCGGCATGGTCCACATTGACGCGCACACGGATACCTGGGGTGAGATCTGGGGATCCAAATTCCATCACGGTGCACCGTTTCGGTTAGCCGTTGAAGACGGGCTCCTCGATCCCAAGCGGACCATTCAGATCGGCATTCGTGGCGGACAAAATTTCATGGATGGCGTCGAGTTCTCTCAATCCAGCGGCATGCGAGTGGTTTTCATCGAGGAATTTGCTGAGCTGGGTGTCAAAGCGATTATTGACGAAGCTCGTCGGGTAGTAGGCGATGGACGGACCTACATTTCCTTTGACGTAGACGGCCTCGATCCAGTTTACGCGCCCGGCACGGGTACGCCGGAGATCGGCGGAATAACAACCCTTGAGGCCCAACAGCTGTTGCGAGGATTGCGCGGACTGAACCTCGTCGGAGGCGATGTCGTTGAAGTTGCGCCACCTTTCGATCCGAGTGGAAACACGGCACTTGTGGGGGCCTCGTTAATGTTCGATATCTTATGCCTGGTTGCCGATAGCCTCAGCGCCCGCAAGAATTAATCGAAGCGAAACGCACGTGGTCAATTCCTTTCCTTCTGGTGGCCTGCAGATCGGAAATTCCAAAGGGGCTGACATCTCTATCAACCCCCTGTTGTTTGGCTCCCCGGGCCGGACTCGAACCAGCGACCAATTGATTAACAGTCAACCGCTCTACCAACTGAGCTACCGAGGAATTGTAGTCTGACGATGCCCGTCAGGCGCGGCATTCTGATTCAGCCAAAATCTCAAGTCAAGGACCGGATTCAGCCAGGATCAGCACCGCCTCGGCGGCATTTTACACCAATGTTGCCCTGATTCTGGCGACGGCTGTCTCCAGTTCATCGATGGAACAGGCAAAGGATATTCTGACGTAGCCGGGGGCGCCGAACGGGGTACCGGGCACCATGACGACATCGGCCTCATTCAGTAGCAGCTTCACCAGGTCGCTGTCCTCTGCGAGTCCTTTTTCTTTCAGGATGCCTGTGACCTGAGGAAAGGCATAAAACGCACCTTCGCCATGCCTGCATTCGAAGCCGGGTATCTCGTTCAGCGCCTTGACGATGTAGTCGCTGCGTTCTTTGTATGCAGCGACCATTTCGGTGATGCAGGTCTGATCGCCGTCGAGGGCGGCAGCAGCTGCGACTTGGGAGATGCTCGAAGGATTGGATGTGATCTGGCTCTGAATGGTCTTCATGGCCAGGATCACTTCCTTTGGGCCGCCGGCATAGCCGATGCGCCAGCCGGTCATGGCGTAGCACTTCGATACGCCGTTGATCGTTATGACCTGATCGATCAGATCGGGGCAGGCGGTTGCGATGCTGCAGAAAGGTTTATCTGCCCAATGGATATGCTCATAGATGTCATCGGCCAGCGCGACGACCTGGGGGTGTCTTTCCAGCACCTCGCCGATGGCCTCGAGTTCCGCGCGCGTATAACAGCTGCCGGTCGGATTGGACGGGCTGTTGAGAAACATGACGCGGGTCTTGTCGCTGATCGCCGCCTCGAGCTGCTCGGGTGTTACTTTAAAATCGCTCTCGATGCCGGTTTGTATGATGACAGGTGTGCCCTCGGCAACGCGGACCATGTCGGGATAGGAGACCCAGTACGGTGCCGGGATGACTGCCTCGTCGCCGTGGCTCAGTATGGCCATGCAGGCGTGAATAAGGTGTGCTTGGCACCGCATGAGACCAGGATCTGATCAGCGGGCATAGCTGAGCCCGTTGTCACGCTCGAACTTCCGTTGTATGGCCGCTTTCAGCTGGCTGGTGCCGTCAATCGCCGTGTACTTGGTTTCCCCGGCGTTGATGGCCTCAATGGCTGCCTGCTTGATGTGGTCCGGGGTATCGAAATCGGGCTCGCCGGCGCCCAGGCTGATGATGTCACGACCCGCCTCGCGCAGCTCCGCGGCCAGGCCAAGCACGGCGCTGGTCGCAGAGGGCATGACCCGGCTCATCCTTTCCGAAACTGATAAACTCACTCGTTTGCCTCCACGAAACCGGCGCACATGGTACGTCAAACGACAACTCTGCCCAAGAAGTCTACAGCCGACGAGCGTGATCGCCTGACACTCGTGTCGAAATACAACCCTGCCGGCGACCAGGCGAGCGCCATTGCCGGTCTCGTAGAGGGCTTGAACGACGGGCTGGCACGACAAACCCTGTTAGGGGTTACGGGCTCGGGTAAGACGTTCACGATGGCGAGAGTCATAGAGGCCACGCAGCGGCCGGCCATCATACTCGCACCAAACAAGACGCTGGGCGGCGCAGCTTTACGGCGAGATGCGTGAGTACTTTCCGAGAAACTCGGTCGAATACTTCGTTTCTTATTACGACTACTACCAGCCGGAAGCCTACGTACCGAGTTCTGACACCTATATCGAAAAAGATGCGTCTATCAATCAACACATCGAACAGATGCGTCTGTCGGCGACCAAGGCGCTGATCGAACGGCCGGATGCCATCATCGTTGCTACCGTATCAGCGATATATGGTCTGGGTGACCCCGAGGCGTACTTCAGCATGGTGCTACATCTCGTTCGCGGCGATCGTATCGATCAAAGGACGATTCTCAGGCGACTCGCTGAAATGCAATACAAACGCAACGAACTGGATCTGTCGCCGGGCAATTACCGGGTTCGTGGCGATGTCATCGATATTTTCCCCGCGGAATCCGAACGGGACGCCGTGCGCATCGAGCTGTTCGATGATGAGATTGAATCGCTGTCCTATTTTGATCCGCTGACCGGTGAAGTCTTTCGCCGGGTGCCGAGACTGACGGTTTTCCCGAAAACACACTACGTCACGGCCCGTGCGACGCTTCTTGCGGCCGTCGAGCAGATCAAAATCGAGCTCAGGGAGCGCCTGAGCGTCCTCAGAAAGCAAGAAAAACTGTTGGAAGCTCAAAGGCTTGAGCAGAGAACTTTATTCGATTTAGAGATGATTCAGGAACTCGGTTACTGTGCGGGCATCGAGAACTACTCGCGCTATCTGTCAGGCCGGGAAGAGGGCGAGCCACCACCGTGCCTGTTCGACTATATGCCGGATAAGGCCATACTCATTATCGACGAAAGCCACGTCACCGTGCCGCAGCTCGGCGGCATGTACCGCGGCGATCGCTCAAGAAAGGAAACGCTGGTCGAATACGGGTTCCGCTTGCCCTCGGCGCTCGACAACCGTCCTCTCAGGTTTGACGAATTCGACAGACTCTCGCCACAGACTATCTACGTGTCGGCGACACCCGGCGATTACGAAGGCGAACACTCGGACAATGTCGTGGAGCAGCTCGTCCGGCCAACTGGCCTCGTCGATCCGAAGCTCGAAGTACGTCCGGCCAGGACGCAAGTCGACGACGTGTTATCTGAAATCCATGCACGGACCGCGGTCGATGAGCGAGTCCTCATCACGACGCTGACCAAAAGAATGGCCGAAGACCTGACCGATTACCTCGACGAGCACGGTGCCAGAGTCCGTTACCTGCATTCCGACATCGGCACCGTTGAGCGTACAGAAATTATTCGCGACTTCCGTCTGGGTGCGTTCGATGTATTGGTCGGCATCAATCTGCTACGAGAAGGCCTCGACATGCCGGAAGTGTCACTCGTTGCGATCCTCGACGCCGACAAAGAAGGTTTCCTGCGATCCGAACGATCATTGATCCAGACGATCGGCCGTGCCGCGAGGCACCTGAACGGGACGGCCCTCCTGTATGCCGACAGAGTGACGGGTTCGATGCAAAGGGCCATTGACGAGACCAATCGACGCCGCGAACGGCAGATGGCGCACAACAAGCGTCACGGCATCAAGCCCGCGACGATTATCAAGCAGGTCGCGGACATCATGGAAGCCGCTTATCCGGTTCCGGGCCGCGGCCGTCGCCGCGTCGCCGAGGACGCGACTCCTTATGAGTCTCTGTCGCCAGAGCAACTCCTGAGAAAGGCGAATAAGCTTGAAAAGCGGATGCTGAAGCATGCGCGGGACCTGGAATTCGAAGAGGCGGCACGCCTGCGGGACGAGATTCAACGAATTCGAAAAGTGGGACTTGGGCTCAGCGACCGCCTGGCTGGGTAGCCCGATTGAGCCAAGTATTGCGAATGGCCTGAGGCTTGAGTATCGTAGTCCGCCCTTTTCAGAGACATCCGAAAACGCAGGGCGATTAGCTCAGGGGACGAAAGGAAGTGAGTGCTGTCCGCAGGTTGCTGCCCGGGATTACAAGAATCGGGGCCGTGACCTGCGACGAAGGCACTGGATTTAAACAGGGCGATTAGCTCAGGGGTAGAGCGCCACGTTGACATCGTGGAGGTCGGCGGTTCGAAACCACCATCGCCCACCACCCACAAAGCTCTGTGCGCATAGTCAGCATCGAGGCGGCAGCAGCCGGTCCGGTTGCCTGCATATACCGTTTTTAGCGAAGTTTCTTGGAAATCAGGCATTTCCGGGCTTGTGTCTTTATGATTGCGGCTATAAAATTCGCGTCCCGCGATAGCTGTGCTGCAGGATCGCGGAATTTGCTAATGGCTGGAGGACTGGAATATCGCAGGCCCAAAGCGCGTCAAGCGCAATGAGGAAATCGAGGCAGCTGAAGTTCGGGTAATTGATGCCACCGGTGAACAGGCGGGTGTCATGCCTCTCGAAGCGGCGATTGAAGTTGCGAAGGAAGGCGGGCTGGATCTTGTAGAAGTCTCGCCAATGGCGGAGCCACCTGTTTGCCGGGTAATGGATTTCGGCAAGTATTTGTTCGAACAGAACAAGAAAGCACAGTCTGCCAGGCGCAAGCAGAAACAGGTACACGTAAAGGAAATCAAGTTTCGTCCAGGTACGGAGGAAGGTGACTACCAGATAAAGCTGCGAAAACTCGTTGCTTTCCTGGAGATTGGAGACAAAACTAAAGTCACATTGAGATTTAGAGGCCGCGAGATGGCGCATCAGGAATTGGGCGCAAATCTGCTGGCCCGGGTCAGGGAAGATCTCGATGACATTGCCATAGTTGAGCAGATGCCGCAGATGGAAGGTCGGCAAATGATTATGGTGATGGCACCGAAGAAAAAGTGAGTAACGACAGCTAACCCCGATTCAGTTCAGGGTGATGTCACTACCCGCCTGCAACGGCGATGAGTCGAAACGGCTCGATCGTACGCTGCAAGGCTAATAGATGGAGACAAAATGTCCAAGATGAAGACCAACCGGGGCGCTGCCAAGCGCTTCCGCCGGACGGCTAAGGGCGGCTTTAAGCGGGCCCAGTCCCACCTCAGTCATATTCTCACGAAGAAAAGTTCGAAGCGCAAACGAAAGCTGGGCAAGACCCTGCAGATTGCTGCCAGCGACGCGAAGCAGGTGCGTCGCTTGCTTCCATACAGCTGAGCGGAGATTGAGAAATGGCAAGAGTTAAGAGAGGCGTCGTCGCCAAGGCTCGTCACAAGAAAGTTCTCGACAAAGCCAAGGGATACTACGGTGCTCGAAGCAAAGTTTACCGGGTAGCCAAGCAGGCGGTCATCAAGGCCGGGCAATATGCATATCGTGACCGGCGCCAGCGCAAGCGACAGTTCCGGGCGCTCTGGATTACACGTATAAATGCGGCTGCACGCATACACGGCTTATCCTACAGCCGTCTGATCAATGGCCTGCACCGTGCGGAAATCGATATTGACCGCAAAGTGCTGGCGGACATCGCAGTACACGATCCTGAAGCATTCGGTGCGATTGCAGCTCAGGCAAAGGCCAGCCTGGCCGACAGCCAGCCCGACAGCCAGCCCGAATAATTCAGGGTAGGGGACAAGCAACGTGCCTGGACCCCGGTGACATCCATGCAGGCATTGAGTGAGCTGGTTCAACTGGCGCAATCTGAGATCGATTCCGCTGCCGATCTGAACGCGTTGGACGCGGTCAGGGTTACCTACTTTGGCAAAAAGGGCGCGCTGACGGTCCGTCTGAAGGAACTCAGCCAGCTTCCTGCGGACGAGCGGCCAGCCGCCGGGCAGGAAATCAATCGTGCCAAGCAGGAAATCCAGCAAAGCATCAGTGCCAAGCGGGAGACGCTCGAGAGCGAGGCACTTGCCAGAAAGCTGGTCGATGACGCTGTTGATGTCACGCTTCCCGGTCGTGGTTATGGCCTTGGCGGGAGGCATCCAGTGTCGCGGGCAATGTCCCGGATCGAAAGTATTTTTCGTAACGCCGGATTCGGTGTTCGCTCCGGGCCGGAGATCGAAGACGACTATCATAATTTCACAGCGCTGAATATTCCGGAGAATCACCCGGCGCGAGCAGAGCACGACACGTTTTATTTTCCTGGCGGCATGCTCCTTCGAACACACACGTCGCCGGTGCAGATTCGTTCGATGAAAGAAGAGGGGGTGCCGATTCGGATCATCGCACCCGGACGAGTCTATCGCTGCGATTCCGATCAGACCCATACGCCCATGTTTCACCAGGTTGAAGGACTGGTTATTGATCGCAACATCAGTTTTGCTAATCTGAAAGCCGTATTGCATCAGTTCGTCGAGAATTTCTTCGAGCACGACGCTGAATTGCGTTTCAGGGCATCCTATTTCCCGTTTACTGAGCCATCGGCCGAGGTGGATATTCTCGTGGAGAAAGGCAAGTGGCTCGAGATTCTCGGCTGCGGCATGGTGCATCCGAATGTACTCAGCAATGCGGGTGTCGATCCCGAGGAATTTACCGGCTATGCCTTTGGCATGGGGGTCGAGAGACTGGCAATGCTTCGCTACGGCATCAACGATCTTCGCACCTTCTTCGATAATGATCTGCGTTTCCTGCGGCAATTCCACTGAGTCTGGCTGGCTAGTATGAAGTTTGCAGAGACATGGTTGCGCGAATGGGTTGATCCGAAACTCGATGTTGAGGCGTTGGCGGAACAACTGACAATGGCCGGGCACGAAGTCAACAGCATCGAGTCGGAGGGCAAGAAACTGGTTGGCGTCGTGATCGCGGAAGTTGTCGCAGTTAATCCGCATCCGAATGCTGACAGGTTGACGGTCTGCCAGGTAACAACTGGAGACGGTGAGCCCGTAGAGGTCGTCTGTGGCGCGCCTAATGTTGTCGCGGGCATGAAGAGCCCGCTGGCGGCTCCAGGTGTCCGGCTACCTGATGGTACAAAGCTAAGCCGCTCGAAAATTCGTGGCGTCGAATCCAACGGCATGTTGTGTTCAGCAATAGAACTGGGACTCGGTGATGAGGCCGACGGCATCATTGCATTGCCCAAAGATGCACCGGTCGGGCTCGAGCTGTCGGAGTACCTCGAGCTGCCCGACAATATTTTCGACCTTGACCTGACTCCGAACAGGGGTGACTGCTTCAGTGTGCTTGGCATCGCGCGAGACGTCGCCGCGATAACCGGCGCCACTGTGATCATGCCTGACCCGCCACAGGTATCGGCGACCATCGAAGATTCGTATCCCGTCGAGGTCGAGGATCCGGCCGCCTGCCCGCGATTTGCCGGGCGTGTTATTCGCAACATAAACCCTGATGCAAGATCACCGATCTGGATGACGGAACGACTCCGGAGAAGTGGGCTCCGGGCCATTCACCCAGTGGTTGACGTCACCAATTACGTGATGCTGGAGCTGGGACAGCCTCTGCATGCCTATGATGTGGCGCTGATAAAGGGTGCCATCAGGCCCCGCTTCGCCAGGAAAGGCGAAAAAGTGACGTTGCTCGACGAGAGAGAGGTGGATCTGGCCGAGGACACGCTCCTGATCAGCGATGATTCGGGGCCGATCGGCATTGCCGGCATCATGGGCGGCCTGAGCACGGCTGTTTCCGCGGCGACAAAGGATGTCTTCTTCGAGGCTGCATTCTGGCCACCGTCGGTGGTGGCCGGGCGGGCGAGATCGTACGGACTTCATACTGACGCATCACTCCGATTCGAGCGCGGTGTCGATCCCGCCGGACAGGCGCGTGCTGTCGATCGGGCGACTGAGTTGCTGATCGGCATCTCGGGTGGCGATGCCGGGCCGCTGACGGATTTGACAGACGACGATCACCTGCCGGCGGCACGCCCGATTTCGCTTCGAAAGTCCCGGTTAAAAAGGGTACTTGGAACAGAAATTCCTGACGAAAAAGTTGTCGAGATTTTGCAGAACCTGGGGCTCGGCGTCGAGCAAAAAACCGACGGATGGACAGTAGTTGCGCCCAGTTTTAGATTCGATCTTACGATTGAGGATGACATCGTCGAAGAAGTTGCCCGGATTTACGGCTACGACCTGATACCGGAGACCACCGCAACTGCAGAATTGCCTCTCGAACCGGTGACCGAAACAAGAATCGACATGGAACTGGTGGCAGCGTCTCTGGTCGCACGCGATTATCAGGAAGTAATTACGTACAGTTTTATCAGTGCAGAGAATAATCGTCGATTTACTGGCGAGGATTCCAAACTTGTTTTAAGTAATCCTATCTCGACAGAAATGTCAGTGATGCGCGCTTCGTTATGGCCGGGCATGGTTGCGGCTGCGGCTTCAAATGTAGCGAGACAACAAGAGCGTGTTCGCATTTTCGAAATTGGAAAATCATTTCACGGTACCTTGGAAAAGCCTGTGGAAGTTGTACGCGTAGCAGGTCTTGCCGTCGGTTCGGCGGTCCCGGAGCAGTGGGGAAGGCGCGCGCAGAGTGTTGATTTCTTTGACATAAAATCGGACCTGGAATCGTTGCTCGAGATGGTTGGCGCGGCAACGAGAATCGATTACGAGACGGCCACTCATCCGGCTTTGCAATCGGGTCAGGTCGCCAGCATTGTTCATAACGGTCAAACAATCGGTGTCCTTGGAAAACTGCATCCCGCGATTGCGCAGACAATGGACTTGAACAAAGACGTTTTTCTTTTTGAACTAGATGCAGCACTGGCGTTTGCTTCGAATGTTCCGAACGCATTCGCCGTTTCAAAATTTCCTGCAATCAGACGCGATATCGCAGTCGTCGTTGACGACAAAGTTGCCGCTGCCGATCTCGTAAGAATCGTAGCGTCGTCGGCTCAGAATCTCATCCAAAGTGTAACAATTTTCGACGTTTATCAGGGTCCAGGGATAGAAGTCGGGCGAAAAAGCGTAGCTTTAGGCTTGATTTTACAGGAAACATCCCGCACCCTTACTGACGAAGATGCGGACGCAGCGATGAACACAGTAGTACGCAATCTGGAGCGGGAATTCGCAGCTGAGCTAAGAGACTAGTATCGATGGCACTGACAAAAGCAGACATGGCGGAATCCCTGTTCAACGAACTAGGATTGAACAAAAGAGAAGCCCGCGAGCTGGTTGATTTGTACTTTGAAGAACTGCGTGCATCTCTCGCGGTAGGGGAGCAGATCAAGCTTTCCGGGTTTGGAAATTTTGATCTTCGGGATAAAAATGAACGTCCAGGCAGGAACCCGAAAACCGGGGAAGAAATTCCGATCAGTGCACGGCGTGTCGTGACATTCAGGCCAGGACAAAAACTAAAAGCCCGAGTAGAGGCCTATGCTGGAACCGGGGAATAACGACGAGCTACCTCCAATACCAGGCAAGCGTTACTTCACGATAGGTGAGGTAAGCGATCTGTGCGCCGTGAAGCCGCACGTCTTGCGTTACTGGGAACAGGAGTTTCCTCAGCTGAAGCCGGTCAAACGGCGCGGTAATCGCCGCTATTATCAGCGACAGGATGTGCTGATTATTCGTCAGATTCGAAGCCTGTTGTATGAGGACGGATTCACCATCGGTGGTGCCAGACAGCGCCTGATGGGCGACGACGCAAAGTCGGATGTCAGCCAAAGTCAACAAATTATCAAGCAGTTACGCCTGGAACTTGAACAAGTTCTTAAGATTCTCAGGCGCTAAGAAAAACGCTTTCCCAGCAGCCTCGCGGTAAGTATCATTGCCGCCCTCGAATGCTTTCGGATGCCGGTCGGGGCGTAGCGCAGCCTGGTAGCGCACCACAATGGGGTTGTGGGGGTCGGGAGTTCGAATCTCCCCGCCCCGACCAATTAAGCAAAAAATATGGCCTCTTACGTCCAGTTACGGAGAGGCCATCCCTCGGCCCGACTATGTAAGTTCCACCCTGATCAAGCCGGCTGCTGGCTGGGAGCTAACTTCTTGTCCTCGATCCCGAGCAGAATCGGATCGGCAAGCTCGCGATAAATATTTACTTTCGCGTTGTACGCTGTTCTTGAAAGTCCATGTTTGTCTGTAATCCGCAGCCTGCGGATGCTGAACTCGCCATTCTCTTGTCGTTCGCCCGTCAGATAGCACTTGATCGCCGTTACTTTTTCTCCGGAGAGTTCCAGTCCGCTCAGCTTTGACAGGTTGCCCTGGGCACGTTGCAGGAAAGTCACGGCATCGAGATCAAGCTGTGCTTCTTCTTCGCCGAAGCCCTGTTCGGGCAGTTCCGCCACGAACTCGCCGACGAGAATCTGTCCGGGCATTGCAGCCTCAATCATCCTTGCCAGCTCGATCGTTACGTCACCGACGATAAAGTCATGAATGGTGGGATTGAGTCCTTCGGCCTGGTGAAATTCATAGCAGCTGCCGACATGGAAACAGGCACGCAGCCGCGGCACGGCCCTGGACACTGCCTTGCTACGCGCAATGGCGTTATCAGCCAGCACAATGTGCATGAAATGGTAAAGATTGACGTTGGCTTCGAGGCCGTGATCGCGATTCCAGATGTAGAATCCGTCGCCACTGGAGGAGCGAGCAAAATTGATTCCAATGTCCTGCTCGAGCATTTTCGCGTGCGCCGAATTTAGCGAATAAGACAGGCTGTTCAGCTGTGTCATCTGCTCAAACGGTGTCAGGAGGCTGAAGCCCACGATGTCGAATAGCGTCACGGCACGGCTGGCAACGTAGTTGATGCCATAGCGCCGGATCATCTTCTCTATGATCTCGGTCTCGACGAAATGCCCCGTCAGCGGCTGTCGCAGCGGGATGAACACCGGCTCGATATCCAGCAGCTTGGCCACCTTTTGAATCTGGGCTATCGTTAGTTGACGGTCGCCGGAGATCAGTTCGGTAATGAAACGTGCCGAGACACGCTTGGGAAGCCGAGGGTCGTCGGTCGGCGCGGCCGTGTATTCGGCGATGGCGTAATGGGGTACTACCAGAATCAGCAGACCGTCTTCCAATGGCGCCCAGCTAAGAATGCTGTTTTGCCCAAGTGACCAGTGGTCGTTGAGACAGCGCTCCAGGTGCACCAGGTTGCTTCGCTGGCGCAGACCCATGTCATTTGCGAGGCCGGCCAATTGATCCAGGTAAGGCGAATAATTGACCATTCGCCGGATGCCGGATTGCGTAAGTTTGTCAAGGTCCATTCAGTGTTAACCCAAGCTCGAACCGCCCCAATTCGAATGCTAACCGATAATTCGGGTGATCCCCGATCGCGGACGCCTACCACGTTACCGGTGCTATAAAACGAAATTAATCAACTCTGTGCAGCAGTGCAAGTATTATTAGAAACCTGCGATATGTATATCATTACCCTAACATTGGTCAATTGTGGAAAACTCAGTGCTTTACATAATGACCCTGCTTCTGGCGGAGTGTACACCAGGCCGGGGCGATACGGTCGGGGCTGTGTCTCAAGCACGATATTATTTGTCGGAGGTGGTGTGATTGCTCGCTGAAACGCCGAAAATTGACGCCGTTCGTGTTTTGCATGAACGCCTGCAGGAGTGGCTGATCCGCACACCAGTTTTGCGCTGCCGGTCGCTTGAGAATTATGTGGGCGAAGTAGTCGAGATACACGCGAAGCTCGAGTTTTTGCAGCGAACCGGGACGTTCAAGCCCCGAGGTGCCCTTTCGGTCATGCTCGGCCTCGATTCACAACAGAAAGAGGCTGGCGTTACGGCGGTCAGTGCAGGAAATCACGCGATAGCGACAGCGTTCGCGGCGCGAGCTGTCGGCACGAGCGCCAAGGTCGTCATGATCATGAATGCCAATCCGCTCAGGGTAGAACGATGTCGTGATTTCGGTGCCGAAGTGGTGCTTGCCGATGATGTTCATAGCGCCTTTGACGTCGCCGAGGAGATCCAAAACAAGGAGGGACGTTTCTTCGTGCACCCTTTCGAGGGTTCTGATGTTGTTCTCGGCACGGCAACTGTGGGTCTGGAAATCTGCGAGCAGGTTCCCGATCTGGACGCAGTTATCGTGCCGATAGGCGGAGGCGGATTGTGCGCCGGCATCTCGAGCGCTGTGAAGCAACTGAAGCCGCGCTGCGAGGTAATCGGCGTTGAACCTGTAGGTGCTGATTCAATGTCTCGCAGTTTTGCGAGCGGGAAGCCTGAGTCGATCGAAAAAGTGGCGACGATAGCCGATAGCCTGGGTGCGCCTTTCGCGTTACCGATCTCCTATGAGTTGTGCAAAGAGAATGTCGATGAACTTGTTCTCGTTAGTGACGACGAGCTGAAAGAGACAATGGGCCTGCTGTTCAGAGAGCTGAAAATCGCAGTCGAACCCGCCTGTGCGGCCAGCACGGCAGCGTTGCTGGGCCCGTTATCCGGTCGCTTCTCCGGCAAGAAAGTAGTGACCATTATGTGTGGGAGCAACATCGACTGGCAGACCTTCGCGCGACATGCGAATTTGGGCACCTGAATGCTCATTGACGAACTTAAATCGATTGTGGGTCCTTCCGGCTGGACCAGTGACCCGGATGAACTTCTGCCGCATCTCACCGAATGGCGGGACGTTTTCCATGGTGAAACACTACTCATGGTATCGCCCGGTAACACGGAGCAGGTAGCGGCGGTTATCAGGGCCTGCGCTGCAGGCAACACGGCGGTCGTTCCGCAAGGGGGCAACACGGGCCTTTGTGGCGGGGCGATCCCCGACGAGTCCGGCCAGCAGGTGCTTCTGTCGCTGTCGCGAATGAACGCCATTCGAAGTGTCTCGCCGAACGATTTCTCGATGATCGTCGAGGCCGGCTGCATTCTTGCGGACGCGCAGGCAGCGGCGCGGCAAGCCGAACGATTTTTTCCCTTGAGTCTGGCCGCCGAGGGGACTTGTCAGATTGGTGGCAACCTTTCGACGAATGCCGGCGGTATCAACGTACTGAGATATGGCAACGCGCGAGACCAGGTGCTGGGGCTGGAAGTCGTCCTTGCCGACGGCACCATCTGGAACGGGCTCAGGCGTCTTCGAAAGGATACGGCTGGCTACGACATCAAACATCTGTTCATTGGCTCCGAGGGAACACTGGGAGTCATCACTGCGGCAAATCTCCGGCTATACCCCGAAGTAAGAGAGACACAGACTGCAATGATCGCTGTAAACAGTCCGAAGCAGGCAGTAGATCTGCTTGCGGAACTTCGTGGTTCACTGGCATATCAACTGCAGGCGTTCGAATTGATTCCAAGTCGTGCGATCCGCTACCTGAGACGGCACATGTCGACACTAAAATTACCGTTTACAGATGATTATCCCTGGTACGTGTTGCTCGAATCGTCACTCGGTCAAGATGCGCAGACTCTGGAAAGCGCGCTGGCGGCGGCTTTGGAAAAGCAGTTGGGCATCGATGCCGTTATTGCCAAGAACGTGTCGGAGCAGGAAGGGCTATGGCGAATTCGTCATTCGATTTCCGAGGTTCAGAAATTCGAGGGCGTTAGCCTGAAGCATGACGTGTCCGTGCCGCTCGGAAAAATCGGCGATTTCATCGAAGCGGCAGAGGCGGCGGTCTTGAAGGTCATGCCAGATGCGAGGATCGTTGCATTCGGGCACATCGGTGACGGCAATGTGCACTTTAATATCGGTCAGCCGAAATCCTGGGAGGGAGACAGCTTTCGCGACGAGGCAGCCGGCCTGAGCAATGTTGTCTATGAGGTCGTCGACTCATTCCAGGGCAGCATCAGCGCAGAACACGGCATCGGGCAACTCAAACGTGAGCTCCTGAAGCAATATTGCGGCGAAGAGGAGATCGCCGTCATGAAATCCATCAAGGCAGCCCTCGATCCCGGCAATATTCTGAATCCGGGAAAAGTGCTTTGATTTCAGCCTTCTGCGCGCAGAATCCCAAGCCCTGGCAATACAATATGACGACCAGTTCCCATAGTCTGGCTCGCCCTCACGGTAAACTTGCAGGCTTATGAACGCCAACTTCGACAAAATCGAGCGGTCTTACCCGGAGGAGCTTTCCGAGTTCGCGGAGCAGCTTCACGAACAGATTGCCGATGAGAGCCTGCTGGATGACATTCATTCAGCGGTCCAGTCGCTATTGTCGGGGAACGGCGATAGCGAAGCGGACATCCGCCGCATACTTCGGGAGCAGCACCAGGCGGGGAATCTGCGTGACGAAACATTCCAGCTGGTTCAGCGCATGCTCGAACGCGCAGGGGAGGAAGATCTTGCGCCGGCGCCCGTGGTGTCAGAAGTTACTATCCAGAATGATGAGTTGTTCAGTGATACCAGCGTTATTGCGGCGGCAACGTCGGACGAGCAGTCGGCCGACGATCGGTGCCAGGTTGGCTCAGTCCTGCGAGACAGGTTTCTCCTGCAGGAGCGGATTGCAGACGGCAGCATGGGCGTCGTGTACAAGGCACTGGATCGGCGCCTTGCGGAAGCCGATGGCGTCGGTCCCTGGGTATCGATCAATGTTCTTACGCCGCAGCTGGCGAGAAACGAGCAAGCATTGCGTGCCTTGCAGCAGGAAGCGGCCAAAGGTCGATGCCTGTTGCATCCGAACATCGTGCGATTCCTGGATCTCGATCGCGACGAAGATCTCTATTTTATTGTCATGGAATGGTTGGACGCCAAGTCACTGGGCAGCATTCTCGATGACAGCGGCAGCAAGAAGATCGACAAGGAGACGGCACTCGATGTCGTCAAGCAGGTTGCCAAGGCACTCGACTACGCACATCGCCTGGGCGTCGTTCATGCCGATGTGAAGCCGGGCAACATCCTGGTCTCGCCGAACGGCGAAATAAAGTTGTTCGATTTTGGTGTTGCCCGAGTCCGGCAGAAACAACTGGAGGGGAAGGCAAATTTCGATGCGGGCGTGCCTGGCGCCGTAGCACTGGCTTACTCGAGCATGCAGGTGCTGACCGGGGAAGAGCCGGCTGCCGCAGACGATGTCTTCTCGCTCGGATGCCTCATGTACCGTCTGGTCGCCGGTTATCGCGTCTTCGGTCCGAGAAACGCCGCAGAGGCCGCAGACACAGGCATGGAGCCGCAACGGCCGCAGGGGCTGAATGATACGGAATGGCATGCCTTACGTAAGGCGCTTGCGTACTCTCGCGTGTCACGTTTCGCCTCTCCGAGGGAATTTATCGAGGCGCTTGCTGCGCCGGTTGTCCCGAAATCGATTCGGGAAGTGACGGTGCTCGACGAGCCGTACGACGAACGGCGGCGGCTGTGGCCGTATGTTGTTACCGCGGTGGTGCTGATTGTTGGCGTGCTGGGGCTTCACCAGGTCGGATTGCTGGACAGCTTGCTGGCGCGTTCCGCACCTGACGCAACGGTTGCCACAGATCAGAGCACGATTGCAGAACAGACGCCGCAAGGCGAGCCGCCCGCCGGGGAAGAGCACGTCATGGAGGATCCGGGCCCGGTTCTTGACGACGGACCGCGAGTGTCTGAGTTCGCTGGCGCAAATGTGCAAGCAGAAGAGACTACCGAGCCAGAAGAGTTGCTCTACTTTTCCACTTTGCGGCCCCCCACTGTTGAGGTGCCGCTCGCTTTTGCGGGTACGGTGCGAACGGAAGTTGATCTCATCCTCAGGGAAAATGAGGAGCCGGCGATCATCGATCTGGTGCGCGTATCTAATCTTACCGACACGCTGGTCGTAAAAATCGAAGAAGTTGGCTTCAGCGGTAACCGCTCGCCGTGGGATTCCGGTCAGTACCAGATATCGGAGCACAGTATGGCGCGATTCCTGCCTGGACAGGATCGGGCTCGATTCGTGATAGCGATGACGCCAGATCCGATACGCGAGCCCGACCGACAGGTGTCACTGTTGGTTCGGGATTTCGATAATGCCGAGTCCGAATTTGCACTGATCAATCTCAGCCTTGAGGATGATGATCAGCGACGCTTCGAGTCCGGCCTGGGACCCGACACCGTCGCATTTGCGGTAGGCCGGGTGTCGGTGCGGGAGCGCGATCCGGCCGTGCAGATCGATGTTGTTCGCTTTAACCCTCATCAAACGACATTGACCGTCGAGTACATCCTGCGCGAAGTCACCGCCACAGAGGGCGAGGACTATTTTGCGCCGGGCACAAACAGCATTCAGTTCGGGCCCGGGCAGCGTTCGGCCAGAATTCTTATTCCGCTGGTCCAGGATTCGAGGCCCGAATCCGACGAAACCTTCGTGCTCGAGATGCTGGTCCCGCAACCGGAGACGGCCAATGCAAACATTTTCCGTCGAATCGCGGTTATCATCAGAGACGATGATTCGACCTTGGAATAACGACTAAACATCCAGAGCGATTTTCATGACCGAAAAAGAACTGCGCCGGTACTCGCGCGTTGTTGTCGACGGCGTCGAGCAGGCGCCGAGCCGGGCCATGTTGCGTGCCGTTGGTTTCACCGAGAAGGATTTCTCAAGGCCGCAAATCGGCATCGCGTCAACCTGGAGCATGGTGACGCCATGCAATATGCATATCGATCAACTGGCCAGGCAGGCTGCCGCAGGCGCGGACGCAGCTGGTGGCAAGGGCGTCATATTTAACACGATCACCGTGTCTGACGGTATTTCCATGGGCACGCCGGGCATGCGCTACTCACTTGTTTCCAGGGAGATCATCGCCGACTCGATCGAGGCCGTCGTCGCAGCACAGGGATTTGACGGCCTGATTTCGATCGGCGGCTGCGACAAGAACATGCCTGGTTGCGTCATGGCGATGGCGCGGCTGAACAGGCCGTCGGTATTCGTATACGGCGGGACGATCAAACCCGGCGCGAAGCGGCGGGACATCATCTCCGTATTCGAAGCGGTGGGCGCTTTGTCGAGTGGTGCGATCGACGAGGCGACTTTGCTTGAAGTGGAGCAAACGGCCATTCCAGGCCCGGGCGCATGCGGCGGTATGTACACGGCGAACACCATGGCGTCCGCGATCGAGGCACTGGGACTGAGTCTGGCAAACAGTTCGGCACAGGAGGCCGTTTCGCAAAACAAGATTGACGACTGTCAGCGTGCCGGAGAAGCTGTCATGAATTTGCTTGAAAAGGATATCAAACCGCGCGATATCCTGACGCGTGAAGCATTCGAGAATGCGATTACAGTGGTCATTGCGTTAGGCGGTTCGACAAACGCTGTCTTGCATTTGCTGGCAATTGCAAAGGACGCGGGTGTCGATCTCACGCTCGACGATTTCGCCCGCATAGGCGCATCTGTCCCGGTGCTTGCCGACGTAAAGCCAAGTGGCCGATACCTGATGTCAGAGCTAATCGACATCGGCGGCATTCAGCCGCTAATGAAACGCTTGCTCGACCGGGGCTTGTTGCACGGTAGTTGCATGACGGTAACAGGTCGCACTGTGGCGGAAAATCTTGCCGATGTTGCGGACTATCCCGATGGCCAGGATATCGTTCGCGACTTCGATAATCCGATCAAGGCGGAGAGTCATCTGGTCATCATGTACGGTGACCTTGCACCCGATGGCGCCGTGGCGAAGATCACAGGCAAGGAAGGCTTGCGATTCGAGGGTCGCGCTCGCGTATTTCATTCAGAGGAACTCGCCCTGCAAGCGATTCTGAATGATGAAATCTCCTCCGGCGACGTCATTGTCATTCGCTATGAAGGACCGAAAGGGGGGGGGCCCGGTATGCGCGAGATGCTGAGCCCGACCGGAGCGATAATGGGCAAAGGTCTCGGCGCTGACGTTGCGTTGATAACGGACGGGCGCTTTTCCGGCGGCAGCCACGGTTTCGTTGTAGGCCACGTTTCTCCGGAGGCGGCCGTGGGTGGGCCGATCGCGCTCATCGAGGACGGCGACGTGATTACGATCGATGCCGAAGCATGTCGCATCGACATTTCGGTCGATGCCGAAGAACTCGCCAGGCGCAGGGCGAACTGGGTGCGGCCCAGGTCCGGCGTGACGACCGGCGCATTGGCGAAATACCGCGCGGAGGTGTCTTCGGCGTCACAGGGCGCCGTGACTGCAGCACCTCCCTGGGACGAATAGTCTCACTCGAACTTGACGGCGCAGCCTGGGTCCGATTTACTCCGCGAATGAATGTAAATTGCATCCACGTAATGTGCCGGGACGCCGTCAATTTCGGCGTTCATAAACGCATAAAACAAATGGCGCGCCAGAGGTGCGTGGGTGCGACTGGCAGTAGTACCGGCTGACTACAAACCGGCTATTGTCCATAGACCCGCAAGGAATTTCCGAGCGGGTTTTTTTTTATCAGGCAAATGACAAAGACATGAATGACGTGATGGCAGACCAGACGGTTAAGACAAACAGCAAGAATGAGGCCGAATTCGCGGATAGCGGGTCCCTCGGTGCGCCCGGAAACATAGCGAGATCGGAATGGCTTGTTATGAAGTTCGGCGGAACTAGCGTATCGACTGCGGATAAATGGATAACCATTGCCGATCGGATTCGACACCGCCTCGACGCCGGTTTTCGCCTCGTCGTCGTGCATTCGGCGTTGAAAGGTGTTTCAAATGCGCTGGAGGAAATCCTGCTGTCTGCGATCGGCGGAGAAACTTCAGAATACTTCGCTGCATTGAAGCAGCAGCATTATGACCTGGCCGATGTGTTGGGGCTGGACGGACCGTCACTGCTTGACGGGGCTCTGGGCGAACTGGAACAGTTGCTGGCGGGTGTGCGGCTAGTACATGAAGCCAGCGTTCGTGTTCGCGTTCGCGTCATAGCGCTTGGGGAAATCATGGCGACCAGGCTGGGTGCTTCGTACCTGGACAGCCTCGGCATCGACGTGCACTGGCAGGATGCCCGGGACATCCTGACAAGCAAAACGGGTGCGAATCGCTCGGTCACACAAAGCTATCTGTCGGCCACCTGTGACTACGAGGCGGATCCCGTACTGGCCAGCGAATTGGCTGGTCACGGTAAAGTGATCCTCACGCAGGGATTCATCGCCAGGAATGAACAAAAGGAAACTGTATTGCTGGGACGTGGCGGATCCGATACCTCGGCGGCCTATTTCGCCGCAAGATTGCAAGCGAGGCGTCTCGAAATCTGGACGGATGTCCCAGGTATGTTTACCGCGGATCCCAAGCTGGTGCCTTCGGCGCGGCTTCTGGTTGCCCTGCATTTCGACGAGGCGCAGGAGCTTGCTTCGACCGGCAGCCACGTGCTGCATCCCCGATGCCTGCCGCCCTTACGGCGATACGGTATTCCCCTTTTCATACGTTGCACCGCGGCCCCGCACATATCCGGAACAGTCATATCCTCGGTTACGAGTGAGACGGAACCTCAGGTAAAGGGCATCGCTTCGCGAAAAGGGCTAACCCTCGTGTCGATGGACGGCGTTGGCATGTGGCATGAGGTCGGTTTCCTTGCAGATGCGTTCTCGTGTTTCAAGAGTCACGGCGTATCTGTGGATCTGGTTTCGACCTCCGAGACAAACGTCACGGTCTCGATCGAAACCGGCGATGGAATGTTGGCGGAGGACACGGAGCAGGCACTGGTAACAGATCTCGAGGCGCTTTGCCGCGTAAAGCTTATCCGAAACTGTGCGGCGGTCAGTCTGGTTGGTCGAAAAATTCGCACGATCCTGCCACGAATCGCGCCTGCGCTCGAAGTGTTCGGGGAGGAAAAAATCCATCTCGTTTCGCAGGCTGCAAATGACCTGAATTTCAGTTTCGTCATCGAACAGGAGCAGGCGCCAAAGCTGGTGAGCAAACTTCATGCGTCGATTATCCGGAAGTCCGGCGGCAGCCCGGCCTTCGGTTCGAGCTGGGAAGAATTGTTTCAGGGAGAACCGGCAGAGCTTGTTCGTGAGCCGCCCTGGTGGCTGCAAAAACGGGACATTTTGCTGGAATTGGCTGATGAACATTTCAATGCTTATGTTTACGATGCGGACAGTGTCAGAAGTGCCGCCCACTGCTTGTTGAACTTGGGTTCACTTGACCGGGTTTTGTATGCGGTCAAAGCAAACTTCAATGCTGAATTGCTCAAGATCCTGGCCGAGACCGGAGTGGATTTCGAATGCGTTTCCCCCGGCGAGATTGACTGGCTGTTCGAAGTCATGCCCGCTCTCGACAAGAACAGGATCTTGTTCACCCCGAATTTCGCGCCGCGCACGGAGTACGAGTGGGCGGTCGAGAAGGGATTGCAGGTAACGCTGGACAACCTGCATCCGCTGAAAGCCTGGCCGGAGGTTTTCAGAGGACAGAAACTGTTCATTCGAGTCGACCCGGGACAGGGCCGCGGGCACCACGAACATGTGAAAACAGCGGGTGTCCATTCGAAATTCGGAATCCCGCGGTTCGAGATCGATGAGCTGGTAGAGCTGTTGATTCAGGCCGAGGCCGAAGTGATTGGCATACACGCGCACAGCGGTAGCGGCATCCTCGATGCGGAGAATTGGCGAACGGTCGCAGCCGAACTCATCAAGGTCGCCGGGCGGTTTCCTGCCGTCGAATATCTGGATCTGGGAGGAGGCCTGGGCATCGCCGAAAAACCCGGCGACAAGCCGCTCAATCTCGAGAAGCTGGATGAAACGCTCGCGGCGATCAAAGCGGCATATCCGAATTATCGCCTGTGGCTCGAACCGGGCCGTTTCCTTGTCGCACAGGCTGGTGTGTTGTTAACGCGCGTTACACAGGTCAAGGGTAAAGGGGACATGCGTTACATTGGTGTCGGCACTGGCATGAATTCACTGATTCGACCGGCACTTTACGGTGCCTATCATGAAATCGTAAATTTGACGCGGGTGGACGAGCCCGCCAAAGAATTGGTAACAGTCGTTGGCCCCATTTGCGAGACAGGTGATCGTCTCGGTAGCGATCGCTTGTTGCCGCCATCCGAGGAAAATGACGTCATCCTGATCGCGAATACGGGTGCCTATGGCTTTGTTATGAGTTCGAATTACAACCTGCGTAAGATTGAGACGGAAGTTGTGATTTAGCGTCGGTGTGGTTCCAACGCATGCATGGATAGTCATGACATCGCGCGCAAGGCCGATCAGAGCAGTTTTTGACTAATCGCCTGAGTCATTTCGACAGTACTCATTACCGCATCGCCAGCTACCGCCAGATCGGCCGTCCTTGCACCGCTCTCGATAACATCGCGTATGGCTGACTCAACTGCAGTCGCTTCCTCGTGCAGGTCCAGGCCATGGCGCAATAACATCGCAACACTGGCAATGGTCCCGCAGGGGTTCGCGATTCCTTGCCCTTGAATATCCGGCGCCGATCCATGAATCGGCTCGTAGAGCCCGCGCTTCGAGTCTCCGATCGATGCAGATGGGAGCATGCCGAGCGAACCTGCGAGCATTGATGCTTCGTCGGTCAGAATATCGCCGAACATATTCTCGGTGACGATGACATCGAAGTCGGCGGGTCGGTTGATGAGATGCATCGCGGCCGCGTCAACCAGCATGTGCTCCAATGCTACATCCGGGAACTCGCTGCTCATGATCTTGTTTGTCACGTCGCGCCAGAGGCGTGAAGTCTCGAGTACATTGGCCTTGTCCACGGAGCAAAGCCTGCTGTCTCGCTGTTGCGCGAGCTTGCCTGCAACGCGAACGATGCGTTCAATTTCGAAAGTATGATAGACACAAAGATCGCTGGCGGACGTCTCGTCTCGCTTCTTGTCACCGAAATAGATGCCACCGGTGAGTTCCCTGACGACCAGGAGGTCGACGCCCTGCAGCCGTTCAGGGCGAATCGGCGAAGCTCCGGCTAGCGCATCAATGATCTGCACCGGCCGCAGGTTCGCATACACTTCAAGTTCGCCTCGAAGCTGAAGCAGGCCTTGTTCCGGCCGGACCGTTGCGTTCGGATCGGACCATTTGGGACCGCCGACCGCGCCAAGCAACACGGCGTCGGACTCCTTGCAACTGGCAATCGAATCGGCAGGGAGTGGCGAGCCCGTAGCGTCAATAGCGGCACCGCCAATGAGTTTTTCTTCAATCCGGAATTTGTGACCGTACTTCGACGCAACCTGCTGCAGGACGGCAATGCCTGCCTGCGCTACTTCGGGCCCGATCCCGTCGCCGGGGAGGACGGTAATCAGGGCGTCCAGGATCGTGTCTCCTCGAATCGTCTTATCGTGTCTTCGTGTTCCTGCAGAAAGCCGAGTTGATCGATGCCCTCTGTCAGGCAATATCGGGAGAACGCGTCAATCGGAAACTCGACTGTCTTGCCGTTGGCAACTGTGAGCGTGGCATTCGTCACGTCGATGTCAACATCGATACCCGGGTTTGACACAAGCCAGGCATGTGTTTCCTTATCGATGACGATCGGCACCAAGCCATTCTTCAGGGAGTTGCTGGTAAAAATATCGGCGATTCCAGTGCTGATCACCGCACGAATCCCGTAGTCGAGAAGGGCCCAGGGAGCGTGTTCGCGGGATGAGCCACAGCCGAAGTTGTGACCCGCGACCAGGACCTCGCAGCCCTTCGAATCGGCCCTGTTCAATACAAAATCGGGATTCTCGCTGCCATCCGGCCGGAAGCGCCAGTCGTGAAAGAGCCGGGCGCCCAGACCCTCGCGGGACGTCGTCGTCAGGAACCGGGCCGGTATGATCTGGTCCGTATCAACGTCTGATTTGGACAGGACCAGGGTACGAGAACTGATTTTTCGGACGGCTTTCAGAGTTCAACTCCCAACGACGGTTACAGATAGTTTCGAGGATCGGCTACGCGGCCCTCGAGCGCAGATGCAGCAGCAGTTAACGGGCTTGCCAGGATCGTGCGCGCACCGATGCCCTGGCGGCCTTCGAAGTTGCGGTTACTCGTGCTGACGCAGAGCCGTCCGCTCGGCACGGTATCGCCGTTCATGCCGATACACATCGAACAGCCCGATTCGCGCCATTGAGCGCCGGCGGATGCAAACACCTTGTGTAAACCCAGCGATTCTGCCTCGTGTTTGACCTGCTGGGAGGCAGGTACGACCAGCATCGTGACGCCCGGCGAAATCTTGCGCCCGCGAAGAATATCCGCGGCCTGCTTGAGGTCGGACAGACGGGAATTCGTGCAACTCCCGACGAAGACGACATCGACCGGAGACTCGGTCAACGGCTTACCCGGACTAAGCTGCATGTAATCGAGTGCCTTGCGGAATCCCGCATCTCCGTCCGCCTCGGGGACCGGGTCGTTTATCGGAATGACCATGCCGGGGTTGGTGCCGAACGTGACCATTGGCTCCAGCGTGTCGCCGCATAGATCGACACACTTGTCAAAAATCGCAGCTGCATCACTTGGCAGCTCGCGCCAGCGTTGCACGGCTTTGTCCCAGTCGGTTCCCGAAGGGGACCTCGGTCTACCTGCAAGGTATTCGATGGTCGTGTCGTCGGGAGCTATCATGCCGGCCCGGGCGCCTGCTTCTATAGACATGTTGCAAATCGTCATGCGGGCTTCCATGTCCATCGCAGACATGACTTCACCGCGGTACTCGATGACATGTCCTGTTCCGCCACCGATACCGATCTGGCCGATGATGGCGAGAATGACATCCTTGGCCGTAACGCCGGCCTGCAGCCTGCCGCTAACGTTAATCACAAGCGTCCTGGGCTTGCGTTGCAGCAGACTCTGTGTCGCGAGCACATGAGCGACTTCGGTCGTACCGATGCCGAACGCAAGCGCGCCGAATGCACCGTGGGTGCTTGTATGGCTGTCGCCGCAGACGATTGTCTTGCCCGGTTGGGTGGCCCCGAGTTCCGGTCCGATTACGTGTACGATGCCACGGTAGTCGCTGTCGAAACCGAACAGCTCCAGTCCGAAATCGCGGCAATTTTCCTGCATTTTCACCACCTGATTGGCGGCGTCTTCGCCGACAACGGCCAGATCCTTGAAACTTCTGACCGGCGTGGTCGGCGTGGAGTGGTCCATGGTGCCGAGCGTCAGATCGGGCCGGCGCACGGGCAGGCCTTTTTCGCGCAGCAGAGTGAATGCCTGTGGTGTCGTTACTTCGTGAATCAGGTGCAGGTCGATATAAAGGATTGCCGGCGTATCGGCCGTCTCTTCCATTACGACGTGGTCCGACCAGACCTTCTCGAACAGTGTTCGCGAATGACCCCCGCCCATAGCTGGCACGTCTCCGGGCTAGGTACCGCCGGCGGCGGCGACAGGCTGTGTGTCGAGATCTTCGAGCCAGCCGTGGCGATCTTCCGTTTCTCCGCTGAAAAGCCCGAAAAACGCGTCCTGAAGCCGCTTGGTTATCGGGCCGCGACACCCTTCGCCGATCTCGATTCTGTCAACGGAACGAATCGGTGTCAGTTCGGCGGCCGTCCCGGCAAAAAACAGCTCGTCTGCGAGATACAGCATTTCACGTGGTATCGCCTGCTCGCGAAGCTCGAGACCCAGTTGAGCGGCGAGCTGCATGATCGTGTCGCGCGTAATGCCGGTGAGAATGGACGAGGCCGTCGGCGGTGTGCAGATCCGTCCGTCCCGGATGACGAACAGGTTTTCACCCGCGCCTTCGCTAACCAGCCCGTTGGTGGCCAGAGCGATGCCCTCGGCGAAGCCAAGACGTTTCGCCTCGGTGCTGATCAATTGACTCGACAGGTAATTGCCACCCGCCTTGGCGAGGGCCGGCACGGTATTCGGTGCGACACGTTGCCAGCTCGACACACAGACGTCGACGCCTTTTTCCAAACTGTCGGCGCCGAGATAGGCTCCCCATTCCCATGCCGCGATTGAAACGTCGACGGGGTGGTCCGGTTTAGGCGCGAGTCCCACATCGCCGAGCCCGCGAAATGCGATTGGCCGGATGTAGGCGCCGTTCGTCAATTCGTTAGCCAGCACGACTTCCTTGCACACGTTGATCAGCGTCGGCAGGTCGTAGGGAATCGGCATGCGATAAATCAGAGCAGAGTCGAAAAGACGTCGTATATGATCAGTCAGTCTGAACGCTTTCGGACCTTCGGGCGTCTTGTAGACGCGAATTCCTTCAAATACGGAAGATCCATAATGCAGGGCGTGTGTCATGACGTGTACTGTTGCCTGTTCCCATGGAACCATCCGGCCGTTATGCCAAATCAGTTTTCCGCCCTCAAAACTCATTTATTGCAATCTCCAGATAAATTGTATGGTGGTGCCGGTAGGGGGTGTAGCTTAACAATCGCCACAGGCTTTCGCATCAGTGAGTGTCTCGACGCGCCAAACGCGACGTCAATAGTGTCGCGAATTATCAAATAGACGCACGATTCACGTCGCTGCCGCCATCCATGGTATCCAGGCCCCGCTCGCGCCGCCTCAGGATACGATTGACGACCTCCAGGCAGGCCCGGCTGCCGGCTTCCACGATGTCCACACTGACGCCATGGCCACGGTAACTTTGGCCGTTGTGCTCGACAGTAACAACGACTTCGCCCTGCGCGTCCTCTCCGACCGTGGCACTGTGCAACTCAAAATTCTTGAGGGTGATACAAACGTCAGTCGCCTGTTCGATGGCATTGACAGCAGCAGCGACAGGACCATCTGCCTGGGCAGATGCGCTGACTTCGTCGCCGTTGTCGTTGAGAAGCCGGATGACTGCCGAAGCTTGCCGATCTGTCTGCGAAGTCACTTGCAGCGACTGAAGTCTCCATGGTCCGGCCGACGTGCTATCGACATTCATGATGATCGCTTCTATGTCACCGTCGTACAGGTCCTTCTTCCTGTCCGCCAGCTTCTTGAATTCCTGGAACGCACGATTGGTTTCGAATTCATCGAGATCGAATCCGAGGTCTTTGGCCCGGTCGCGGAACGCATGCCGCCCGCTGTGCTTGCCGAGTACAAGCTGGGAACGGCTTCTGCCGACGTCGCCGGGGCGCATGATTTCGTAGGTTGAATGGTGCTGTAGCATGCCGTGCTGGTGAATGCCGGCCTCATGGGCGAACGCGTTTTCACCCACGACTGCCTTGTTCCTGGGTATGTGCATACCGGTGATGCTCGAGACCAGCCGCGATGTCGGATAAAGCCGCGTCGTATCCACCCCGGTTTCGAGTCCGAAGTATTCGGAGCGCGTCGCCAGGGCCATCACGATTTCTTCCAGGGAACAGTTGCCGGCACGCTCACCAATGCCGTTTATCGTGCACTCGACCTGGCGCGCCCCGGCGGCGACCGCGGCGAGGCTGTTTGCGACCGCCATCCCCAGGTCATCATGGCAGTGCACGCTCAGCACAACGTCGTCGATGCCCGGGACGTGCGCTTTGAGATACCTGAAGAGCTGGTCGAACTCGCCCGGCACCGTGTAGCCGACGGTGTCCGGAATGTTAACGGTGCTCGCGCCGGCCTCGATCGCCGCAGTGACGACTTCCGCAAGATAGGTGAGTTCAGTCCTTGACGCGTCTTCCGGCGAGAACTCGACGTCCTCGCAAAGCTCGCGCGCCAGCCTGACAGCGCCGGCCGCGCTCTTCAGGATTTCTTCCTTTGCCATTTTGAGCTTGTGCTCACGATGAATTTCACTTGTTGCCACAAATACGTGGATGCGGTGTTTGTCGGCACCTTTGACTGCGGCGTGAACTTTTTCGATGTCCTCCCGGTTGCAGCGCGCAAGGCCGCAGATTGTAGGGCCGAGGTTTTCATCGGCAATTGCCTTGACCGAGTCGAAATCGCCAGGAGACGCTGCCGGGAAACCGGCTTCGATAACATCCACGCGGAGATCGGCAAGCGCCCTGGCAACGCGGAGTTTTTCCCGAAGCATCATGCTGCAGCCGGGGGCCTGTTCGCCATCACGCAACGTGGTGTCGAAGATCGTTATCCGCTCATCTGCCATCTCTTTCTTCATTGGATTTTCGTCCTGCAAGCCACTAGTTCTCGAGCCAGTCCATTCGGCTCCGAAGGTCTCCGCCGACTTTCTCAATCTGGTGTGCGAGGTCATCATTCATCATGCGTTTGTACTCGCTCTGGCCTGACGCGTGCTCTGCGATCCACTCTCGTGCAAAAGTACCGTCCTGGATTTCGCCCAACACTTCCTGCATTGTCTCGCGAACATGATCGTCTACGATTCGCGGTCCTCGGGTCAGGTCGCCGTAGGCAGCTGTTTCGCTGATGAACTCATGCATCTTCCTGAGCCCCCCTTCGTGTAGCAGATCGACAATCAGCTTCAGTTCGTGCATGCACTCGTAATAGGCAACCTCCGGCTGATAACCAGCTTTCACCAGAGTTTCGAAGCCCGCCACCATGAGTTCTGTCACGCCGCCACACAGTACCGCCTGCTCACCGAACAGGTCGGTCTCGGTCTCCTCCGCGAAAGTCGTTTCGATCACCCCGGCACGGGCCCCACCAATGCCCTGGCCATAGGCGAGGGCGAGTTTCAGGGCGTTGCCGCTGGCGTCCTGCGCAACGGCGACGAGACAGGGGACGCCGTGTCCTTCTTCGTATTGTCGCCGCACCAGGTCGCCAGGACCTTTCGGCGCGATCAGGACGACATCGAGATCGGGCCGCGCTTCGATCTGCTTGAAGTGAATGTTGAACCCATGCGCAAAAAGGAGGGCCGAGCCCTGATCGATCTCGGACCGGATCGCTTCATACAGGGGCCCTTGTACAAGGTCCGGCGTCAGAAACGCAACGATTGCTGCGCCCTTGACTGCATCTTTCGGTTCCCTGACCTGCAGCCCGTCGGCTTCGGCCCTGGTCCAGCTCGGGCCTCCGGGACGAAGTCCTGCGACGACATCGAAGCCGCTGTCTTTGAGGTTCAGCGCGTGTGCGCGGCCCTGACTGCCGTAACCAAGGATTGCAATCCGCTTGCCTTCAAGACAGGCGGTATCGATATCCGCTTCTGAATACATTCGCATTTTTCTGTTTCCCCTACGGCGCAACGCCGTTTTGCGGCACAACGCCGTTTTTCAAGATCGATACAGCCCGGCAATGAAAACGCACCGTCAAGCGGCCAAAAAAAACCCGCTATCCGGTTGGGATGCGGGGTCTGCGTGTCGATTTGCCTTTGTTAAACGCTACCCGCAACTTCTCCCAGGTAGCAACACAAGCAGCAGGTCCCGTAACGGCAAACCAGCAGTTGCACGAACTCCAGCCAACCCGTTTGTCTTTGTCCATTCCATTGTCGCGGATCATGTTGTATGCATATCGGTATGTCAACTGCCCGACAATCGCCAATCAATCAGTAATCAGAACCAGCCCGAATATTTCAAGTTGATTATTGATATATACAATAAATTACTGAATATTAATATTATATCTTAATGACTATTTTCCCCTTCGCTCGTCGTGCCGCCAGTGCCTCCAATGCCAGGGCGGACTGTTCCAGCGCGTAGGTCTCTGAAACATGCGGCTTTAATTTGCCTTCCTGCAACAGCCGGAACAGTTCGGCGGTGTTTTCGGCATTTGTTTCAGGCTCTTCTTCGGTAAACCGTCCCCAGAATACTCCGACGATGGAGGAGCCTTTGAGCAAAGGAAGGTTTGCCGGTATTTTGGAAATCTGGCCACTGGCAAAGCCAATAACAAGCACCCGCCCGCGCCATGCGACCGCGCGGAGACTCTGTTCGAACAGCTCTCCGCCCACAGGGTCGTAGATGACGTCAGCGCCGTGGCCAGAAGTCATCTTGTGAATGCCGTCCTTCAGACTGGTATTCGTGTAATTGATCAGGTGATCTGCGCCGTATTCGGCGGCGAGATCGAGCTTATCTGTCGTACTCGCCGCTGCAATGACCGTCGCCCCCATCAATTTGCCGATCTCGACTGCGGCCAGCCCGACACCACCGGCCGCGCCGAGCACTGCGAGCGTTTCACCGGCCTGAAGTTCTGCCCGTTGCTTCAGCGCGTGGTAGGCGGTGCCGTAGGCCAGCAGAAACGCGGCTGCCGGCACGTAGTCGATGGCATCGGGCAGCGCTACTACTTTCTGGGCGTGCACACAGATTTGTTCAGCCATGCCGCCGAATCCCGTCACTGCAATGACTCTTTGGCCCTGCCTGATATCTGCGACGTCACTGGCAATCTCGATGACATCTCCGGCAAGCTCGGCGCCGGGAGAAAACGGCATCGGTGGCTGGTGCTGATACTTGCCGGCGATCATCAACAGGTCGGGAAAATTCACACCACAGGCTCTTATGGCGATGCGTACCTGACCGCGGTCCAATTGGGGTTCGGCGATATCTTCAATGACAAGGTTCTCGGGCGGTCCGAATTCTTTGCAAAGTACTGCTCTCACAATGCCTCACTCCTGAAAGTGTCCTGGTGAATCCGGTGCCAGTCTATTTCTGCCTTGCGTTGCTCTGCAAGTCAGCCTGCCGCGGACCAAAGATGGCGCTGGTTCGGCGCCATATATAAAGGTATCCTGCCGCGGTTAATTTCCTAATAATCAGTGTCAAGATCAATTTCGGCGGGTTTCGCGTTTATGGATTTCGACTATTCGACCAAGGTCAAAGGGCTTCGAGCGAAGCTTGAAGACTTCATGCAGATCCATGTCTATCCGGCAGAGTCTGAATACTTCCAGTTCCTGGACAGTGGCGAAACACGCTGGTCCATACCGCCGGTCATGGAAGATCTGAAAAAGAAAGCGCGCAAGGAAGGTTTTTGGAACCTGTTCCTGCCGGACAGCGAGTACGGTGCGGGCTTAAGCAACCTCGAATATGCCCCGCTGGCTGAGATCATGGGTCGCTCGCTGATCGCCTCCGAGGTATTCAATTGTTCGGCGCCCGATACCGGAAACATGGAAGTGCTGGTTCGCTACGGCACCGACGAGCAGAAAAAAACCTGGCTGGAGCCGCTCCTCAAGGGCGAAATCCGTTCCGCGTTCGCAATGACAGAGCCGGGCGTCGCATCTTCTGATGCGACCAATATTCAAGCGTCGATCGACAAGGACGGCGACTCCTATGTTATTAACGGTCGCAAGTGGTGGATATCCGGCGCGATGGACCCGCGCTGCAAGATTCTGATCTTCATGGGCAAGACCGATCGGCAAGCCGAACGCCACAGTCAGCAGTCGATGATTCTTGTGCCGCTGGAGGCACCCGGAGTCACTGTCGTCCGGCCACTGACGGTCTACGGATTTGACGACGCGCCTCACGGGCACGCCGAGATGCTGTTTGAAAATGTCCGTGTGCCGGCAAGCAACCTGTTGCTGGGCGAGGGGAGGGGTTTTGAAATAGCACAGGGTCGCCTGGGTCCGGGCCGAATCCATCACTGCATGCGTCTGATCGGGCTTGCGGAGCGCTCGCTCGACAGCATGTGCGTGAGGGCAACCGACCGGGTCGCATTCGGCAAGAAACTGTCGGAGCAGGGCGTCATTCGGGAAGCGATCGCGAACTCGCGGATCGAAATTGACCAGGCGCGATTACTGACGCTGAATGCCGCCGATATGATGGACAAGGTTGGCAACAAAGCCGCCCGCGCGGAAATAGCCATGATCAAAGTGGTTGCGCCGTCGATGGCGCTACGCGTCATTGACCGGGCGGTTCAGGTGCATGGCGGCGCCGGCGTCAGCGGTGATTTCGGCCTGGCCGCCGCGTGGGCGGGTGCGCGCACTCTCAGACTGGCTGACGGTCCGGATGAAGTACACCTGGCGTCGATTGCCAAACTCGAACTTGGGCGTCAGAAACATTAGCAGCTGTCGCCGTTGGGCTGGCGATAGCCATGTCATGTGTTATTCTTGTCGCCCAGTCATACTGGGGCTCAAAAAAAGGCCGGCAGGACTAAAGTTTGTTGCGACACGTGGTCTGGGCTGTAAGATAGGAAGAAAGGGCCAAAACTATAAAATCAGCGCCGCGACGACGGTGGAGAGGGTCGCGAGCGCAACGGGGATTTCTGTACTTTGAGTGCAATTCCTCGTTTTTTGTGCGAGTCGTTTTTGAATACACGCCGCACACCCCTCTCCCAAGATCTCAATACTAAAACTCGATCTTAAGGAGTGTTCATGAAACGGTGCAAAACGAGCAGTCGGCAAATAGCAACTGTTTTCATAGCAGCAGTTATTGCAGCGACCGGCAGCGTCTTCGCCCAGTCCGTCGATCAGGTATTACAAGCTGATCTTCGGCGGTTAAGCCTGGCTCAGGCTTCACAGGAGCGCATTAACTCGGTGGTAGAGGGCACGCGCTCACTGGCCGATCAATACCGTGCTGTCAACAAAGAAATTGACGGCCTCAAAGTCTACAACCGTCTGATGACGGCGCAGACCAACGGTCAGCAAGTCACTCTGGATGATATTTCCTTGTCCATGAACCAGGTCGACGTCATAAATCGTCAGATTTTTCCACTGATGGAACGCATGATCGACGGGATCGAGCAATCGATCGCGCTCGATATTCCATTCCTAATGGAAGAGCGCGCTAATCGCGTCTCAAAGCTCAAAGAGATTATGCAGCGATCCGATGTGAGCGTCGCCGAAAAATTTCGCAAGGTGATGGAGGCCTACCAGATTGAGAACGACTATGGCTCATCGAGTGAGACCTACCGTCAGTCGCTCGAGATCGAGGGTACTGTGAGGGATTACAACATGCTGCGCATAGGCCGGATCGGACTCTATTTCCAGTCCGATGATTCCAGAATCACCGGTGCGTGGGACGTGGAGCAACATGCTTATATCATTCTCGGCAACAAGCACCGTAACGAAATCAAGAAAGGAATTCGCATGGCGAAGGACCTGATCGCACCAGAGTTGCTCTTGCTACCGGTGCCTGCTGCCAGACCTGTCGGGGAGGCTTCATAGATGAAACGTATAGCAATAATAGTCGCCGCCGGACTGCTGAGTTTTGGTGTGGCAGGAGCCCAGGAATCGGCCAACAGTATGGGCGAGCTCCTGCAACAGATCGAACGCGGCCAGGCGCGGGATTCCCGCGAAGCCCGCCAGCGTGAAGCCGAATTCGCCAAGCGCAAAAACGAACAGCAAAGCCTGCTGAACCGGGCAAGGGCCGAGCGCGCGAGGCAGGAACGCAACAGCGAGCGCCTGGAGAAGTTGTTCGAAGACAACCAGACCAAGATCGTTGCAGCACGTACGGCACTCGATGAACGCCTTGGTGCCCTCAAAGAGTTGTTCGGTGTTCTGCAGACGGTATCGGGCGACACCCAGGCACGGTTCAAAGAATCTCTGACGGACATCCAGTTCCCCGATCGCGTGCACTTTCTCGTTGAACTCGGCAGCAAAATGGCAGGCGCGAGTGAGCTTGCCTCGATCGAAGACATCGAGAAACTCTGGTACGAGCTGCAGCGTGAAATTACCGAGTCCGGCAGGATCGTCAGATTCAATCAAGAGGTGACGACTGCCGACGGCGAGATCTTCAACGCCGAAGTCGTTCGCGTTGGTGTGTTCAACATCGTTTTCGAAGATGGTTATCTGAAATACGACTCGACCACCGGCAACGTCAGTGAATTGCAGCGGCAGCCGGAGCAGTCCCGCTACACCGGTTCCACGGAGGACATGCTCGATGAGACGTCCGGAACCGTGACTTTCGGGCTTGACGTGACCCGGGGCGGCATTCTGGCCCTGCTTGTCGAATCGCCAACTATCGGCGAACGGGTCAATCAGGGCGGTATCGTCGGTTACTGCATCATCGCGCTGGGGATTATCGGCCTTTTGATCGCGATATGGCGCTGGATCGCCCTGTCGAGCGACAGCCGCAAAGTGACAGCCCAGCTCAAACGCGACACAGCCAGTACCGATAATCCGCTCGGCCGCGTTCTGGCAGCCTACGAGTCGAATCGCAACGCCGATACGGAAACCGTCGAACTCAAGTTGAGTGAGGCGGCGTTGAAGGAAATGCCGGCGCTGACAAAGGGATTGTTGTTCATCAAGGTGATTTCCGTTGTGGCGCCCCTGATGGGCCTCCTGGGCACCGTTACGGGCATGATCAAGACCTTCCAGGTCATCACCTTGTACGGCGCGGGCGATCCGAAGATGATGGCCGGCGGTATTTCACAGGCGTTGATGACAACGGTGCTGGGACTTGTCGTGGCAATTCCGATGGTCCTGATCCACACCCTGGTCAGTGGCCAAAGCCGCAAGATCGTCAATATCATCCACTCACAAAGTGCCGGCATCATTGCCCAGCATTCTGAGAAGCACGGCTAGCGGGCTGACGAGGAGACGCAATGATTTGGCTGACTGACGCCTTTGAGGCCATCCGGAGCTTTATCGAACTGGGTGGCCCCATCTTGCGGGTGATCGCAGTCACGATTTTCGCGATGTGGGTTCTGATTATCGAGCGCCTGGTGTATTTCCGCTCGTCGATGAGGACCATGTCCGTCGAGATTCACGATGCCTGGGAGGCGCGCGGCGAGCGCAGGTCCTGGAATGCACATCAGATCCGTGAACTCATGATCTCGCGATTTTCCATGGCGACAAATGCCGGCATTCCGATGATCCAGACACTCGTTGCCTTGTGCCCGCTGTTAGGTCTGATGGGCACTGTGACCGGCATGATCAAGGTGTTCGAGGTTATGGCGGTATCTGGCTCAGGAAATGTCCGGGCGATGGCTGCCGGTGTCTCGCAGGCTACCGTGCCGACAATGGCGGGCATGGTTGGTGCTCTCTCGGGAGTTCTTCTCGTCACTTTGCTTACCCGCCGTGCGGCGCGTGAGGTCGAATTCCTCGAGGATTCGCTCACGATGGACCACTAGAAGGGATATACAAATGCGTAGATCAAATGCAGGAATGGGCGCTGACGAGGAGGAAAATGAAATCAACCTCACACCGATGTTGGATGTTGTTTTCATCATGCTTATTTTCTTCATCGTAACGGCTTCGTTTATCAAGGAAGCAGGTATCGACGTTAACCGGCCCGATGCGCCGACAGCGCAGAGAGTTGAAGACGCCAATATCCTGATCGCCATCAGCGCCAACGATGAGATCTGGATCGACCGCCGACTGATCGATCCGCGGGCTGTCCGCGCCAATATCGAAAGGCTGCACGCGGAGAATCCGAAGGGCTCGGTCGTCATTCAGGCGGACAAGAAATCGACCAATGAAATGCTGGTCATAGTGATGGATGCATCGCGCCAGGCAGGGTGTGTATAACGTATCCATCGCTGCTAATAGAGATTAGGAACCGACTGCCGTATCCGGTGTCAGACGTATTAGCAGCTGCGGATGTTCAGTATCGGTTTTTTTTCGTCTTTTTTTGAGGCAATCGTACAGGAGAGCTAATCCATGATAGGCAGATACGTATTCGCCGTCGTTGCCGGAACCCTGGTCACTCTGAGCCTGTTATTCATAATGCATTTGCTGATCGAATTCGGCGAGACCGCGCTCACCTCGCCCCGTGACCGGCACACGCTCGAGTTTGTGCGCATCAAGCGGAATGAAAACCTCAATACCGAAGACCTAACGCCCGAGAAGCCGCCGAAGCCGCCCAAGGTGCCGCCTGAGATTCCGCCGCAGGACATGGACAATATTGATCCGAATGCGCCGACGATAAACATTGCGCCGCCGACCGTCGCCACAAACGTCGATATTGGTGGCCCCGGTGGAATGAACATCGCCGAAGGCGATTACCTGCCGATCGTTCGCGTCGCACCGATCTATCCCGCTCGGGCGCTGTCTCGAGGCATCGAAGGTTACGTCGATATGTCGTTCACGGTCACGGCAACCGGTACCGTGAAGGATCCAATCGTCATGTTCTCTACCAGCAGTCTTTTTGACCGCGCTGCAACGAGAGCTGTGCTGAAGTTCAAGTACAAGCCACGCGTCGTGGATGGCCAGCCGGTCGAGGTCTCCGGCGTCAAGACCCGAATCACCTTCAAGATCGAGGACTAGCCGAGGCACAGCCTGACAGATCGGAAGTGCGGGACTCAACTGAGAATATTTCGAGATGAAAAGTAAATTTGGTGTTTCAGTGAAACTATGTCTCATCTTGCTTGCGGGCATTCTTGCAGCGGGCGGCGCGTATGCGCAACAGTCTGAGCGGGAAAAGCGAGACCAGCAGAAAACCAAGCAGGCGCAGGCAGTCAGCAAGGAAGTGTATGACAAGATCCTGCAGGCGCAGGAAAAGGTCGATGAGGAAGACTACAAAGGCGCACTGCGCATTCTGCAAAACCTGAATCGAAGCGACAAGCTGACCGAGTATGAGAGGTCTAACGTTCTCAATTACATTGGTTTTGTCCATTACAACGTCGGCAATACCACTGCCGCGATCGCGACTTATGAGGAAATGCTTCGAATCCCGAGCCTGGAAGAACAGATCAGGAAGCAAACGATTTATACCATTGCGCAGCTCCACACCATGGACGAGCATTACAACGAGGCGATTCGATACCTTGAGGAGTGGTTTGCGCTGGAGCTGAATCCCGCGCCGGATCCGTACATCCTGTACGCCCAGAATCTGTACCAGGTTAACCGCTATCGGGACATGATCAAGCCGATCGAAACGGCGATGGAAATCGCGAGAAAACGCGACAAGCCGGTTAAGGAAGACTGGTACGTTCTTTTGAATTTCGCGTATTTTCAGCAGGAAGACTATCGCAAAGTACGTGACATCCAGAAAATCATGCTGGTCAACTGGCCGAAGAAACGATATTGGTTTTCGCTCGCCGGGGCTTATACGGAGCTGGGCGAGGAAAACAACCTGTTCGCGTCCTACGACGCCGCGCACACCCAGAAAATGCTGGAAAGAGAATCCGAGCTCGTGACGATGGCGCAGCTCTATATGCAGCATGAGGTTCCTTACAAGGCAGCGACATTGCTCGACTACGAAATGGAAAATGGCAGAGTCTCGCGAAACGCCAAGAATTACCTGCTGCTGTCGCAGGCCTGGTCTCTTGCACAGGAAGACGAGAAGTCCATTCCCGCACTCAAGGAAGCCGCCAGGCTGAGTAATGAAGGCGAGCTGGACCTGAGGCTCGGCAATGCGTATTTGAACCTCGGCCGTTACGCGGAGTGCGTATCCGCGGTCCAGGCCGGATTGAGAAAGGGCGGCATCAAGAGCCCCGACAATGCCCAGATTTCTTTGGGCATGTGCCTCTATAACCAGCAGAAATACAGCGCGGCGATCCGTGCGTTTCGTGAGGCGCGGAAGACGCGACGTTCGGCCAGAATCTCTAATCAGTGGATCAGAGTGATTAACAGCGACATCAAGCGGAACGAGCAAATCGCACTCGCCGAAGCGGCCGCGCGAAAACAGCTTCGAGAGCTGGCGAAGCGTCGCGAAGCCAGCGGCAGGTTCTGATCCGGGGACATCGCGGACCGAATACGCTTACGCGTCAAGCGGGGCGGGAATCACGCACCTGATTAACCAGACGGGATGTTGACCGGACTCGGTCAACATCCCTACAATGGCGCCCCTTTAATCCGGAACAAGTAATGCCGAAGGTCACGTACATCATGCCAGCCGGCGAACGTATCGAAGTCGAAGTTGAAAACGGCTACTCGGTAATGGAAGGGGCGATCAACAACAACGTCGAGGGCATCGTTGCCGAATGCGGTGGCGCGTGTGCGTGTGCCACCTGTCATAGCTACATCGATGACAGCTGGCTCGATCGGCTGCCCGATATGGATGACATGGAAGACAGCATGCTCGACGCCGCTTATGAGAGAAAGGACAATAGCCGGCTGACATGCCAGATTGAAATGAATGATGGCCTGGATGGCCTGGTCGTCCATGTCGCAGACAACGAAGCATAAGTAGAAACCTTAGGAAACAATAAATTACGAGTATCACGGGAACAGCGGCGGTGCTCTGCCGTCTCAGGAGGAGTTTCATGTCAATACAAGCAGGAGAAAGAATGCCGTCCGGTGTGTTCGGAGTGATGACCGATGCAGGACCCGGCGCGGTTTCGACGGAGGATTTGTTTGACGGCAAGAAAGTGGTTCTTTTTTCGGTTCCGGGCGCGTTTACGCCGACCTGTTCCATGAATCATGTGCCGGGGTTCGTCGATCACGCCGACGAAATTCTTGCCAAAGGCGTTGACACGATCGCCTGCATGGCCGTTAACGATATCTTTGTGATGGATGCCTGGGGTAAAGACAGGAGCGTTGGCGATAAGATATCGATGCTCGCCGACGGCAATGGCGAATACGCAAGCGCACTCGGTCTCGAGATGGACGCCACTGGTTTCGGCATGGGCATGCGTGGCCAGCGATTTGCGATTATCGTCGACGACGGTGTTGCAACTCACGTAGCTGTAGAGGAGCCGGGCAAGTTCGAAGTGAGTTCCGCCGAATCTGTTCTGGCGAATCTCTGAATACATGAACTACCGAAGGTAGGTGAACACGGAGCTGCCCAGGCTCCTCGGTCGCCCATCGCGCACCTCCGCGATCAGGAGCTGATGGCTTCCTCGAACTCCGGAACGATCTGAAAAAGATCGCCGACGATGCCGAGGTCGGCTACCTCAAATATCGGTGCATCCTCGTCTTTGTTAATCGCAACGATCGTGCCTGCATCCTTAATGCCGGTGAGATGCTGAATTGCACCCGAAATTCCAATGGCGATGTAGAGCTCCGGCGCAATAATCTTGCCTGTCTGGCCAACCTGCATTTCGTTGGCGACATAGCCGGCATCGACTGCCGCGCGCGATGCGCCGACACCGGCACCGAGCGCATCGGCCAGCTTGAAAATGAGGTCGAAATTTTCGCTGCTGCCGAGGGCGCGACCGCCCGAGACGACTTTTGTCGCCGTCTGTAGATCCGGCCGATCGGATTGTCCCGCCTGCAACTCGATAAACCGCGTGTGATCGGGAATATCGGCATCCAGAGAGACCTGTTCAACGGTTGCGGAATTGCCGGAGCCGACGCCACTGAACGAAGCCGTCCTGACGGTTGCGACCACCGGTCTGTCATCGGGTGCCTCGACCGTGAGTATTGCATTGCCCGCGTAAATTGGGCGCTTGAACTTGTGAGTGCCCAATACCGTCATCACGTCGCTGATCTGATTCACGCCAAGCAAAGCTGCCACCCTGGGCATCAGGTCTTTACCGAAAGTCGTTGAGGGGCCCAGCAGATGCGAATAGCCGTCCGCCATCGCGACAAGCTGCGGAGCTATGACCGCTGCCAGTGGATACTGGTTCGCCGGACTATCGACAAGCAGGACCCTGCTTACCGAATCCAGTTGAGCTGCCTCATTGGCGATATCAGTGCCGCCATCGGCGAATACGGCTACATCGATTTCGGCATCGGCCAGCTTGCTGGCACATGCCATGCACTTCGCGGTACTGAGGTTAAGGGATGATCCGTCGTGTTCCGCAATTACGAGTATTTTCGACATTACACCAGGCCTTTATCTTTTAGTGCGGCGACAAGTTCTGCGACGTCTTTTACGATGACGCCTTTCTGACGTTGTTCGGGTGGTTCGAAGGCGGCCGCCGTTATTGATGCCGCCGATTCAACGCCAAGATCGGCGACGGGTATCTGATCCAGGGGTTTTTTCTTCGCTTTCATGATGTCTGGAAGCTTCACGTAACGTGGCTCATTCAGACGAAGGTCAGTCGTGATAACCGCGGGCAAGTCAACGTCAATCACCTCGAGGCCGACGTCCACTTCACGTGTAACCCTGGCAGTCGATCCATTCAGTTCAATCTTCGATGCAAAGGTCGCCTGCGGCCGTCCCCAGAGCGCGGCAAGCATCTGACCGGTTTGGTTATTGTCGTCGTCAATCGCCTGCTTACCGAGAAGCACCAGCTCCGCCGCCTCTCTCTTGATCAGTGCCAGGAATATTCTTGCGCCGGTCAGAGGATTCACGGGCTCCGCAGTCTCGACGAGAATGGCTCTATCAGCGCCCATTGCCAACCCTGTACGCAGCTGTTGTTGACACTCACTGCCACCGATCGAGACGACCACGACCTCGTTGGTTTCGCCACGTTCCTTCATGCGCAATGCTTCTTCGAGCGCGATTTCGTCGAAAGGATTGATACTCATCTTGACGCCGTCTGTTTCGACGCCGGAACCGTCCGATCGGACCCGGACCCGCACGTTGTAATCAACCACGCGTTTCAGACCCACAAGTATTCTTTCCACGAATCGTTCTCCTGGTCTCGATTAGAATTGAAATTATCACCGACAGCCGCAGGACTGCGCATGGCATATTGTCTCCGAGGACAAACCGCTGTACAAGGCAGATATGACATTTCGCCACGGTTCGGCTCTTTTTGACAGGACATCCGCCGGAAATGACCAGTTACAATTATTTGATCAGCGTTGACGAGCTAAGACAACAATGGAGCGAGCCGCACTGGCGGGTGATGGATTGCCGTTTTGACCTGATGCAGCCGGCGAAAGGACGCGAAGAATATGGGCAGGGCCACGTTCCGGGCGCTCAACATGCCAATCTCGACCAGGACCTCGCCGGGCCAGTCACTGCTGCGACGGGTCGGCATCCTCTGCCTGCGGCCGACGCATTTGCGCTGACATTGTCTGCGTGGGGCATCGGCAACGACTCACAGGTCATTGTTTACGATCACTCGAGCGGCGCGATAGCGGCCCGGCTGTGGTGGATGCTGAGATGGCTTGGCCACGAGCACGTTGCCGTGTTGGATGGCGGCTATGGCGCCTGGCAGAAAGCAGGATATCCCGTGTCTCACAGAGACGAAACCTTTGTCCGGGCGCAATTTCGGCCGCTGCCCGACGCAAGCCTTATCATCTCGACTGACGAGCTCCTGGCGTCGCTGGAATCCGGCGGGGGGCCACCGATCGTCGATGCCCGTGCGAGGTTGCGGTACGCCGGTGGCAGCGAACCGATTGATCCGGTGGCAGGTCATATTCCGGGCGCAGTAAATCACCCATTCTCGGAAAGCGTCGCCGCTGACGGTACCTGGAAAAACCGGGACGAACTGAAAGCAGGCTGGGCCGGGGTTTTCGGAGACAACAGGGGCGGGTCCTGGGTCAGCATGTGCGGCTCAGGGGTGACCGCCTGTCACCTGGCCTTGTCGGCACGGCTGGCCGGCTATCCGGAGCCACGCCTGTATGTCGGCTCCTGGAGCGAATGGATACTGGATCCTGATCGTCCGGTTGCCACCGATGCGTCCTGAGGTGGCCGGCGACGCGACATCGGCCGGCCCATCGGTTCGGCTGGCTGCGGATTTGCGATGAACTTAATGCCAAATCCGGCAGTCCAAACAATGAAAATCACTGATCTGATGGGGCATCATGTGGCACATCGCTGGGTAACAGCATGAGCAATAAAATTATTTTAAAACAGTTAATTATCGTACTTTTCTTAGGTATTTTCTCACCATTGATACTGGCCCAGGCCGATGATTTGGACCCCACAGTCGACCTGGATTATCGGGGATCGGATTGCATCTCGATCCGGACTATCCGAGACTATACGGCCCTGGATGACAGGAACCTGCTGATATGGGCTTCACCGAAGCGGCCATATTTTGTCAGGCTATCCAGTCCAGCCTGGGGACTCAGGGGCTCGTTCCAGATAGGAACTATCTCCAGAGACGACCGGCTTTGTCCATACGGTGGTGACGCGCTTGTTTTTGACTCAGCCGGTCGGGACACAGCAAGAATTGCTTCGATTCGACGAATTAGTGAGGATGAAGCAGATTGGTTACTCGTGCGGTTCGGCAAGAAAGAGTCGGCCGACGACCAGGCCCCGGCGCCTAAACCTGTAGAGGGTGCTGAGGTCGAAGAGCTAGATTGAGTCGATTCGGCATCTGATCGATCGATTCAATCGCGCAATCCGCAATCTCCGTGCGGACCCGCCCGGCCAACCCTTTGGGTTGGCCGGGTTTTTTGTGGCGTATTCAAACAAAAATCGCTTGCGGTCTTCACTGGTCGCCTCGACAATCCCGGGCTCTGAATACTAATGCGCAATCGCAGGAGCCCGTCACGACGGGTGCTTTGTCCATGCCCGGACCATTAAACAGTTTGAAAGTTATCGATATGAGCCGTGTGCTTGCCGGTCCATGGGCGGGCCAGCTGCTTGCGGACTACGGCGCCGAAGTCATCAAGATCGAGCGTCCCGGTGTTGGTGACGACACCAGGAGCTGGGGGCCGCCGTGGCTGCGCGATTCGGCTGGCAACGACACGAAAGAAGCAGGTTACTTCCAGTCGACCAATCGCAACAAGCGTTCAGTAACAGTCAACCTGGCGCACCCTCTGGGGCAGGAGCTGATCCGAAAGCTTGTCGCCAGGAGCGATGTTTTGCTGGAGAATTATAAAGTCGGATCATTGCAGCGGTACGGCCTGGATGCGACCACTCTTTGCGAACTCAATCCGACACTAATTTACTGTTCGATCTCGGCGTACGGGCAGTCGGGTTCGAAATCTGCTGAGCCGGGCTATGACGCGATGATCCAGGCTGCCGGCGGGCTGATGAGCATAACCGGCGAGAGCGATGCTGACGGCGGACGCCCGACCAAGGTTGGCGTTGCCATTGCCGACATCATGGCGGGGATGTATGCCGCGACTGCGGTTCTTGCGGCCCTGGTCGCCCGGGAGCAAAGCGGTCGTGGCCAGCACATAGACGTTCCCCTGTTTGACAGCCAGGTCGCCTGGCTGGCAAATCAGAACATGAACTACCTGCTGACCGGAACGCCGCCCGACCGACGCGGCACAGCTCATCCGAACATCGTCCCGTACCAGGCATTTCAGACTGCCGACGGATACCTGATGCTGGCCATCGGCAATGACAGCCAGTTTGCGAATTGCTGCGCGTCACTCGGGTGTCCGGAAGTCGCAGAGGATCCGAGGTACTCGGCAAACTCCGCACGAATCGAGAATCGGGATGAGCTGATTCAGATCATCGCGGAACGGCTCACGGGTGAGACAACAGCATGCTGGCTCGATCGATTTGCATCCCTGCATATTCCTGCCGGCCCAATCAATGATCTTGCCCAGGTATTTTCGGACCCGGTGGTAGCGGAACGGCGGATCGTAAGAAGCTTGAACCATTCACTGGCCGGCGAAGTGCCGACTGTCGCGAATCCTGTTCGATTTTCGGACACGCCGGTCGAATACAAGCTGGCACCACCGGTCCTGGGGCAGCACACTGCCGAGGTACTCAAAGATGATCTCGGCTATTCCGACAAAGAAATCGCGAGGCTGTATGATTCCGGTGCCATATGATTGTCGTGCTCACTGTTCATGAGGTGTTCTCAAGAATCGACTCATCGCTCAGTCAGTACTTTAGAAGCGCAGAATTGAAATAAAAGCCGCAGCAGGAAAGCGAGTCGAAGATTCGATGTATCAGTGGTTATCTGAGGCGGTCGAAAACAACAGCATTATCATTACTGCAAGCCGCCGGCTCGCGCGCGTTCTGAATTCGGAATACGGCAAAGAACAACTGGCGCTTGGCAATAAAGCCTGGCTATCGCCCAATATCAGATTCCTGGATGACTGGCTAACATCGACCGTTAATGCGGCAGCCGATTCCTTACCGATCGTCCTCGCTGGCCACGCGAGCGGGATTATCTGGGAGCGATGTCTGAAAGAGCAGGCAGGCGCTTCACTTCTCAATATCGGCGGGCTCGTTCGACAAGCCAGACAATCCTGGCAACGCCTCCACGACTGGCGAGTGCCACTCAGCGAAGTCTCGACCGAGGCCCGGAGTCAGGACGAACAACTCTTCGCTGCAGCCGCGCGAAAGTACCAGGCGATTCTTGGCGATAACAGCTGGATCGACGACGCACAGGTCGCAGGCATGGTAGCGGGCCTTATCGAAAGCCGGGCAGTCCCCGCGCCCGAGAGTGTGGTCTATGCAGGTTTCGACCGCCTGGCGCCGGCGGTTGAACATTTGTTTGCGATCATGGCGGATATCGGCTGTGTCGTGAGTGTGGCACAAGTCGATGAAGCTGCAGCGGATGTTCTGGTTGCCGCATGCGACAATGCGGACGCAGAGCTGCGCGCGGCAGGCGCCTGGGCACGGCGGCAGTTAACGGAGAATCCCTCCGCGACTGTCGGCATCGTTTCCTCTTCGCTGGACAGAAACGCCTTAGCAACCGAAAGACTGATAAGAGAAGGCCTTGCGCCCGGCTGGCAATACGGCGGCGCGGATCTGCGGACAGCCGTAAACACGTCCTATGGCCGGCGCCTCTCGGACTACCCGGTAATAAGCATTGCATTGCTCTTGTTGCAATGGGTACATCGAGGTCTGTCCTTTAGCGAGATCAGCCTGTTACTGCGCACACAATTCATGTCCGCGCAGGAAACATCGGGTCGATGCAAGCTCGAGATGTATCTGCGTCGACTTCCGGACCAGCCCTGGACGCCGTCAGCCCTGCATCGTTTGTTCAAACGACGGGCCGTCGATGCAGACGCTGCGGCATGGCTTGAGGGCGTGGAACGCCTTAGGTCATTCCAGGCTGGCGCTGACGACAAAGCCAACCCGGCTGCGTGGGCGGACAAGATTGACAAGCTGTTGGATGAGCTCGGGTGGCCGGGCTCGAGAACCCTGGCTAGCGATGAATTCCAGCTCGTCAATCGCTGGCGCGAATTGCTCAATGACCTGGCCAGGCTGGAAATCGTCTGTCCAAAGGTGACTTTTGCCGAGGCGAGCAGCCGCCTTGCCGCGCTAGCCAGTGACACGATTTATCAGCCGCAGACACAGCCCGGCGTCATCCGGCTGCTCGGGCCCCTTGAAGCCGCCGGCATGAGTTTCGATAGCTTGTGGGTGTCGGGTCTCGACGCGGACAACTGGCCGCCGGCGACGCATCCACTGACGCTCGTATCCAGGCAACTGCAGCGACAGCACTCGATGCCTGACTCGACGCCAGACGACACCCTGGAGTATTCACGGAGAGTCCTGGACCGTTTGGTGAAAAGCGCCGACCGCGTGAGCTTGAGCTGGCCACAATCAAGCGAGGAATTTGAAAATTCGGCCAGCCCGCTGATCGCCCGATACCAGGCCGTGATTGAGGATTGGGTTGAGGATCCCGGGTGGCATGCAGTCGAACTCGTCGGCAGTCATGACACGGAAATACCTGCAGATGACCCGGTTCCCGCCGTACAGCAGGACGAGTTCGTTGCAGGGGGTGCATATACCGTGCAGCGCCAGGTAACAGAGCCATTTTCGGCGTTTGCACACGGACGCTTGCGCGTATCCGAACTCAACACGGTGGCTACCGGGTTGTCGCCGCAACAACGAGGCAATCTGATGCATAAAGTACTGCACGCACTGTTTGCTGAAAGACCATCGCAGGATGCGATCCGGCAGTGGACCGGGTCGGATATCCAGGAGCGCATTCTGAAGGCGGTTGATGCATCGCTCAAAGAATACTTGTGGCATGCGGACCCGGTTCTTCGAAGGGTGCTGGCACTCGAGCGTGATCGGCTTCTTACGCTTGTCGAGACGTTCGTCGATGAAGAACTGACACGGTCAACGTTTACCATCGACAGCGTCGAACAAGAAATCGAATTTGAACAATTTGGCGTTCGGCTCACACTGCGAATCGATCGGATCGATCGTCTGTCTGATGAGTCACTAATTGTCGCCGACTATAAGACCGGCCAGCCCAAGAATTTCCTGAATCGCAGCGGCGACCCGCTTGACCTTCAGCTCGTTGTCTATGCATGTGCCCTCGAGGAGAATATCGGCGGCCTGGTACTAATCAATATCGACAGTCGATCAATCAAGTACAGCGGTGCGGCTGCCAACGGTGAGTGGGATGCGAAACGTGCCGATCAGTGGGCAATGCGGCTGACCGCCTGGCAAGAACGTGTTGCGATGGCGATGCAGCAGATTGCGAAAGGTGATGCCCGCATCAACTTGAATCTGCCGAGCGACAAGACCAGGCCGCTAAACATCCTGAGCCGTTTCGAGGAGCGACTACGTGCTGAGCGATAGTCAACTGATAGCATTGGATCGGACTGCACGTCTGAGTGCGCTGGATGTGACGCACTCATATATCGTTCAGGCGCCGGCGGGTTCCGGAAAGACGGAGCTCCTCATTCAGCGCTATCTGAAGCTGCTGGCCATCGTCAATAATCCGGAAGAAGTCATTGCTATTACTTTTACGCGAAAAGCGGCGGCAGAAATGCGGCTACGTGTACTCGAGGCCTTGACGATCGCGAAAACCGGCGCGCAGCCGGCCAAAGCGCATGAGCGCCTCACATTTGATGCAGCGAAGGCAGTACTCGAACGCGACGCGAAGCTTGAATGGAAACTAAACGAGTTTCCAAGGCGTATGCGCATCCTGACTCTCGATGCGCTCAGCGCGGGAATAGCGAGGTCGCTGCCTCTAAGCTCCACACTGGGAGGCGCGCCGATAACACTCGCGGATTCTGAGATGCAGGCGATTTACCGAACTGCAGCCGCCGCAACATTCGACTGGTTGGCGACCTCCGACCGCATGAGGGACGCCGTTGAACGAACGCTCGTACATCTCGACAATAACACCGGCGTCTATATCGAATACGTCGCACGCATGCTGGAAACGCGGGATCAGTGGTTAGGCTTCGTCGGCGCCGGCACCTCGGGGGGCGAGTGTATCGAAGCCATCCGAGGCAAGCTCGAAACTCGTATTAATGAAGTCGTCGTGGAGCGACTTGAGTTTGTCAGGGGCCTGATGCCCGCCGGACTGACAGGGGCATTGTTGAGCCTGGCAGATTACGCGGCGGAGAACTTGCGCCAAATTAGTCCGGATCATCCGTTGGCCTTGCTAACCGGCCTGGCGGACCTACCGGGAACGGATTCGGATGCAACGCCGGGCTGGTGCAGTATCGCCGAACTCTTGCTGACGAAGTCGGGAACCTGGCGGAAGATCGTCACCAAAAAGGATGGTTTCCCGGCTCAGGACAATGGGGAGAAAAAGGAGATTCTCGCGCTACTCGAAGATCTCCACGACCTGGACGAGTTGCGGCAGAGCTTGCACAGAGTTCGTCAACTGCCGCCGCATCGCTACAGCGATGAGCAATGGGATGTCTTGCTTGCCTTGTTGAACCTGTTGCCGCTCGCGGTGACCGAGCTTCGCCGAATCTTCGGCGAACGCGGCGTCGTCGATCACACCGAGGTAGCGCTGGCCGCGAACATGGCGCTCGGCAGTACTGACGACCCGGGAGATATGGCGCTCCTGCTCGACTATCAGATCAGCCATCTGTTGATAGATGAAATGCAGGACACTTCCATATCCCAGTACAATTTTCTGGAGAAACTCGTCGCCGGCTGGATAGATGGCGATGGTCGAACACTCTTTTGCGTCGGTGATCCGATGCAGTCGATTTATCGGTTTCGAAATGCGGAAGTCGGTCAGTTTCTTATTGCAAGAGACCAGGGCATTGCCGACCTCTCGCTGGCACCGCTGGTGCTGAGACGGAACTTTCGCTCAGGTGAAAATCTGCTGCGCTGGTTCAACAACACGTTCAAAGAAACGCTGCCTGCCCACGACGACGTTTCCGCTGGCGCGATTGCATACGCTGAGGCCGTGTCGGTAGAGGAACATGCCGGAAAAGGCGACTGCAGAATTCATCCCTTGTTCGGGAGCAGTTCGGCAGTCGAAGCGGAGGAGGGCGTCGATGTCCTGAGAGCCTGTTTGGACATGGGTGAGGACGACACTATCGCCGTACTCGTCCGCAGTCGGACGGTTTTGCCGCCTTTACTCGCCGCACTGCGCAACGCGGACATCCCATATCAAGCTGTAGAGATCGACAGGTTGACCGATTTGCCAGAAATCATCGATATCCTGGCCCTGACTCGGGCAATGTGTCACCTGGGCGATCGAATCGCGTGGCTGGCATTGCTGCGTGGTCCCTGGGTTGGATTGACCTGGGACGACTTGCACCGGATCTTGAAAAACGATTCGCAAAGCATTGTCTGGGATCTTTTACGAAGCGAGGATCTGAGCTCCCGGCTCAGTACGGAGTCGACGAAGCGAGTGCAGGCATTCGTTCAAACGATGCAGCAACAGCTGGATAGAAACGCTGGCGAATCTCTAAGAGAACGGCTTGAGGTGGCCTGGTTCTCACTCGGCGGTCCGGCATTCCTGAACGGCGAAGAGGAACTGGAAAACATATATCGGTTCTTGTCTGTCGTCGATAAATTCGAGACGGCAGGGACGCTCGCAGACGTTGCCAATCTGGAGAGCTTGCTCGACGATGAGCGCGTGTCGAGTTCCGCGAGCATTGACTGCCGGCTACAGGTAATGACCATGCACAGGGCCAAAGGCCTGCAATTCGATCATGTATTGCTGTATGGACTCGGCCGGGTGGCCGGAAGAAGTGAGAAATCAGTACTGAGTTGGCTGAATTTTCCTGGCCAGCACGGTAGCAGCGACATGATCATCAGTCCGATCGGTTCTCGATCGGAGCTCGAACACGACCCGTTGCATCGCTTTATCGAAATCTCCGAACGCGACAAAGATGAACTCGAGCAGGACCGGCTGCTTTACGTCGCATGCACAAGGGCCAAAAAATCCTTGCACATTCTGGGCCATGTTCCGCTGGCGAGCGATGGTCAGAGCTTTCGTCCGCCACATGCTGGAAGTTTGTTGCACCGGATATGGCCATCACTTGAGTCGGCATTCGAAAACGCGTTCAACCCTGACAACTTGCCCGGCGAATCCGATGAGGAAAGCAAACTGGTCGAACCCCTGCTGCGACGGTTTGCAAGTCAGTGGAAATTGCCGCACGCACCGGCGTTGCCAACACCGGACACGACAGCGATAAACAGGGATATGTCTGCGGAGACCGTGGTTGAATATTACTGGGTCGGCAGTAGCGCTCGACATGCGGGAACAATCGTTCATCGATGGCTGCAAAAGGTCGCTGACGGCACCGTGCAACTGGAGGCAGACTCGCTAGCGGAATGGCGTTCGGTCAATGAGCGATGGTCCGCAAGGCTGGGCGTTCCCGCGGACGAGATCGGCGACATCTGCGATCGTGTCGATACGGCCCTGCGTGGCATCCTCAGCGATCCGAAAGGCCGGTGGTCCCTGTATGGTGAGGGGCATGCCGAACTTGCCGTGACGGGCCTTTGGCATGGCAACATCGAGTCCGTCATCATAGACCGGGTGCGCATTGATGAAGACGGGGTGCACTGGATTATCGATTACAAAACCAGCTCGCACGAAGGAGGCGACGTCGAAGGGTTTCTTGATCAGGAGTCGGAGCGATACCGGGCACAGCTGGAAAAATACGCGTGGCTCTACCGGAGCCTGACCGACGCACCGGTCCGCGTGGCACTGTATTTCCCCTTGCTGCAGAGATTTCGCGAGGTCTCGCTTGAATCAGGATAAGAAAGATAGAAAGGGTATCGGAAATGTCTCGCTACCAGAGATTAAGAGCGATTAAGGGGTCGAACCGCTTAACGTCTTTAGCGGTTCGACCCCTTAATTTCTATAATTGTCCTTCCAGCCGAAATTCGCGCTGGCCACGTGAATTCGGCGTGCCGAGATACTGTAGCTGCTGCGTGATACTGAGCGGTGCATTTGGCTTGGCCGCAACCTGGCCGACGAATTCGTAATTGCGGTCTGGCGTCAGCCTGATCGTGCCGGCTACTTCGAGCACGCCGCTGACCGCTTCAACAGAGGCCAGAATGCCATCGTCCGCTGTCTGAAACTCGGCTCGGTAATCACCGAGCGGCGTTGGAGAAAGATATCGCGAGACGAGATTTGCAATGTTGATCGTGCCGGTGGCTTCGACCGGCACGCCACCTTTGATCACGAGTTCTTCGAATTGCAGGCTGAGGTCGCCCTCAATACCACTCAATGGAAATGCATCTGCCAGTGCGGCGAGTGACACCGCAGCGGTGACATCCGACATCGTCACGCTGCCGCCTGCGCCAATCGCGATATCCGCATCAAGAAACCCCGACGCCGGATTGCTGCTGGTCGCGAATCGGAGCTTTCCTGTCAACAGGCCGAGCGGCCGGAAACTCCACCTGACATTCGTCAGATAGACACCGCCGGCAGAGCCCTGTGCTGCAGAGCCGCGCCAGATGGATCCACTGATGCCGCCTAGCCTTAGTTCGTCCGGTGCGAACCACTGATAGGCTACCCTGGCTGGAAACGTGATGATGAGTCCGATAACGAGCGTTGCGATTCCGGCGAGAATCAGACGTTGCGGACTTGCCATTTTCAGCTTCTTTCCAGTATCAACGTGGAGTTGATGCGCCCCTCAATATCCCCGGGATTGGAGAAGCTCCCTGACTCTAGCTGCAGGTCGTATCTGGTACTCAGATCGCCGAGCCAGAGTACCAGGTCGTCAAACGCGACGTTTTTGAATTCAACACGGATTCCGTTGCTGGTTGTTGGCTGACTGCGTTGCAACGAGTTGTATAAGCCACGCTCCCTGAGTGTGTTGTCGATGATCACGACGAGCGATTGGTTACGGCCCGTCTGCTGTATTTGTCCCGATCCCGAATTTTGCAACTGACCTTTCAGCGGGCGAAGTTCGGTCAGAGCAATTTTCCAGTTATCGACACTGAGCGACAGGCTCTTTTGCCCGCGATCCAGCGGCATCCAGATACCGAGATACAAAACAGCAATCACCAGAGCCACTGCGGCCGTTAGTACGAACACCCGTTCGCGCGCTTCCAGAGATTCAAACCAGTCTCTCATTCGCCACTTGCCTTTATCTGAATCCGGCTGCTGACGCTGTCGCCATGCTGGTCGGTCGATTTGATGGCAGCCTCGAACTGTCCGCTTTCGCTGACACCACGCTGAATTTTATCCAGCGTCGACACGTTTGGTGCGCTCAATCGGATGTCGACGACACCAGCCCGATAGCTTATCGCTTCGATACGCGCTTCTCTGTTCTGTTGCAAGGCGCGACTGAGTTGCTCGAGTGACTGAAGGAACAGGGGTGGTGTTCCAGATGTACCGAGCCTTGCTCTTAGTGAGGCGACGAGTCGGATAGGGTCTTCGACCGAAGATGCACCCGGGGCAATCTGCCGGTACTCGGTTTCAAACTGCTGCTTCAATTCCGCTTCCTGCCGCTTCAGCATATATAAGTCAGTCGCCTTCGCAGCAGTGCCGACGAGACCCAGGGCGAGCAACAGGATGGCCGCATAGCGCCATGGCCTGAGTAATCCCGAGTACTCTGTCCTTGCTCCAAAATCGCCCTGCAGCAGGTTGATGCCGGCGCCGCTCGCGACGGTAACGGCCAACCGGGGCATCACGCCGTCCGACAGCAGGTTGACATCGACACTCTCCATTTCGTTTCGGATTGCCAGCCAGTCGTGCTGATATTTTTCCTCGTCTTGCGGTTCACAATAAACGAGTACATGTCTGGGCATTGCGGGCGACGCAGCTTGATTCGACTCGCGGTCATCGCCGTCCGCAATGTCGTCGAGAGCGCCGATGGCTGCGAGGGCGTCAGTCGGGCTGACGCCCTGCATGACGAGTTCAACATCTGCACCGTCATTGATCATCACCTGACCTTCAGCGACGAGCATGCTGATCGTTCCCGGTATTCGCGCGAGTCCATAGTTATCGGAAATCATGGCAGAAGGTTTAATGCCGGACTCGGTCAGCCATCCAATCCATTCGGCAAGGCGTTTTCGACTGACGATAGCCACCGGAATTCTGCCGCTGCTTCTGCGCGTGCCGGGCGCAAAATGCAGCCGGTCGATATCTTCGGCAAGCTGGTCTTCGAGCGCGTAGGGCAGGGCCGCGTGGAGCCGCGATCCGCCTTTCACCGGTAAGTCGACACTGGTCGTGAGAACCTCCGTGCTGGGCACCAGGACAATGATCTGACGATTACCGATATCGGTGCCGGCCTCGCTCAGGGGGCCTGTCAGCGGCGGACTCCGGCGGGCACCGGTGCTGTCAACCGCGATCCATTGAGCCAGTTGGCCAGCCCCCTCACCAATTCGTATTACCAGGAATTCCGCCATACTCAGGTCGTTCCGAGGCTTCGCAGGATCGGGGCAACACCGCCCTGAGGTCCGCGCTGAAGCACGCTGTACAAGGTGACCCGAACCGTATCAATCCGTACCACCACCTTCAATCGAAAATAGTTCGTCGATTCGTCAAGCGTATTTAACACATCCGGGGTGACAAGAGATGAGAAGGTGCTCTGAATATCGGCAAAACCTGCACTTTCGCGTTCCGCAAGAAGCCTTTCGACATCCGCCGCAGATAAGTTATCGTCGAGTGACTGCAACACTGGCCCGGTCGCCGTATTGATATTGATGCTCGTTCGTCCGGGCAAGGCTGTAATGTGCGGGCGAAGGATATTGAAGCTCTCTCTTGTCATTCCCTCCAGAGCCGCGAACTCGCTGGCGCTGGTGAGGCTTTGATTGGCACTACGATACGGCGGGATTATCCCGGTATATATCGGATCTTCCGCGCCGTCCGGAAACGCCGCCTCGATGTTGCTGTCGATCCAGTCGGCGGCAATGCCGGCAAAGCGAGGATCAAGCTCGAGTGCAATCAGCAGTCGTCGAAAGCGCTCCAGGGATTCCGGTACGACCTCACCATTGTCATCTATCAGGTTATTGACGTTGAAACGCCCCTGCAGGTCCACGATGGTTCCGGTTACCTCTCCGCCGTCGATTGGCAGCCCAGGTAATTGGATCGCCCAGATTTCGCCGAGATGATCGGTCTCACTGTCCTCGAGGTCCTGGTGCAGGATGCCGATCACCCAGCTTTCGGCGCCGAGTGCGACCTGCACAGCCTGTTCGTGGTTCAGCAGAACCATCGTGCGCCTCACGTCCAGTGCGTTGTCCCAGGCGAGGTTTGCGGCAACCATGCTGGCAAGCGCTGTGATGAGCATTGCCGTTATCAACGCGACGCCGCGGTTGGTGGTGCGTCTTTTCATGGTGCGATCTCGATGATCCGGCGGATCTCGCCTTCATCCTGAAGCGTTAACACGATCTCGACTGCCCTCGGCCGCTGGCGGAGGCCGAGTGGTCCCGGCATCGTCGGCGGCGGCCATTGTTCGATCCAGTCCCCGCTGTCCAGGAGGTATCGAAATAGCAGGCTCTCCACGCCGTCGAGAATGGTCACACCGATGGCCTCATTGCTCAAGGTGCGATCAAGTACCGTCCAGTAGTATCGGACGAGTTCATCGTCCTCGAGCCTGTATGCGCTGCGTTGCAAGGTCCCGCGAGGGAGCGCGACAGGATTGCTCCAGCCGCCGTGTGTCAATTCGAGCGCAAACTCGGAACTGAAATCAGTTCGCAGAGCGGGGTAGAACGAGTCGCCCAGTTCCTGACGCACGGGGCGGGGCGCAAGCTGCAGGAAGTCCTGGCTGAGATACCGGACAGACTTTTGAATGGCCTGCAGGCGATCCATTCGCTCGCCAAGTATCTCTGCGCTCAAAAGCGTCTGGCTGAGGGCGCCATAGGCGAAGGCAGCCAGGATGCCGAAAATGGCGAAGGCAACCAGCACCTCGATCAAGGTAAATGCCTTCTGCACTCTGGGCAAAACCATCATTCGGCCTCACCGACGGCAAGGGAGTTTCTGACCCAAACGAGATTGCTTTGACCCGGCACACCCGGTTCGCCGATAAATCCGGTAACCGTACGGATGTTTTCGTCGCCATCGCGGAGACCGACCTGGACATCGACACGGTACAGGTTGTCGACACCGGTCTCGGAAATCGTCGCTCGCCACGACCATTCACGGCCGACGTAGTCGGTCTCACCGGAAGTCTCGCTGACATCCGGCAGGACATTCGCCAGGCGCAACTCGGCGATCTTGTTTTGTGCGATCCAGCTCGCATAGGTTCTCTGCCGCATGGTATAGCCGGCATCGATCATCTGGCTGACGCTGGCAGCGACGGCAGCAAGCCCGAGCGCGGCAATGACCAGTGCAACCATTACCTCGACGAGCGTAAAGCCTCTTGATTTCTTACAGGGAGTCCTCTGTGGACCACTAGTCATCGCTTGTGCCCACCGAAATTTCTCCGTTCGCCGACACGCCAAGAGAGACCCTGGACCGGTCGGTGTTGCGGACAATTTCGAGCCTGAACGGTGTTATGTCGCCGCTCGAAAGAATGAGAATGTGTGGCAGGTAATCCTGGCTGAGATAATTGTCGTCAGCATCGTCGTTTCGTGCCGAATCTGCCGCATCGATGTCCAGCAGTACGCGCCTGTCCTCCAGAAATAAATCGAATTCTGTGTCTTGCGCCAACTGGCGCAGCCGCATGAGTTCGTCCCCAAAAACCTCGCTCCACTGTCCCGTCAACGCATCGTGCTCGACGAAACGGTATCCCGTCTGCAGGAGTTCCAGGCCAAAATCCCGGCCCTGGAGCGTCGCTTCGTCCGAAGCCATTTCGATCAACGATGTGATTCGCCGCGCTTCCGTCTGCAGCTCGCGATCGTCTCCGAGATTGCCCAGGCTGAGGACGACGACTGCACTGATGATGCCGATGATCGTAACGACGACCAGCACTTCGATCAGTGTAAACCCGCTGTCGTAACTGGGGCGGGCGGTAGCAGAAACATCGGACGGAATCATATTGCTGTCTCGACCCGGCCGCGACCGGGCACCTTACTCCAGGTCCCAGTTTCCGACGTCGGCATCGACGCCTTCGCCACCCGGGCGGCCGTCGCGGCCGAGCGTATAAATGTCAATCTCGCCGTTATTCCCGGGACTGAGATACAGGTAGGAATTTCCCCAGGGATCTTTGGGCAGCCGGGGGAGGTAGCCACCGGATTTCCAGTTCCTGATGTTTGGATCAGACGGTTTGGTGACCAGTGCCGCAAGGCCCTGCTCGCTGGTCGGATAAATGAAGTTATCCAGCCGATAGAATTTCAGGGCACTTTCGACGCCTCGCAAGTCCTGCTGAACCCTGGCGGCTTGCGCATCGTCAATTCTGCCGATGACGTTCGGCGCCACGATAGCAGCGAGAATGCCCAGAATAATCACGACGACCATGATCTCGATCAGCGTGAAACCGCGCTGCTGCACCGGCAAGTTCAGGCGATTTTCGATATTGCCCACAGTACTGCTCCGTAAGTTTGCGCTGACAGCGTGTGTCGGCGCCTTGCGTTGACTCACTAGCGGAATAAACGTCAGTATATCAAACATGGGGTTAGGCCAAGATCAAAATAACGCGAGCCTTGCAATTCTGCGACGTATTTCCTATTGGCGGCTACCGGCTGTCCTGATCATCTCGAGCGGCATTATCGAGCTATTCGGCGACGCCGGCCGCTCATTTCTGCGATTCGATCGCGCGGCGATATCACTGGCCGAGCTATGGCGCCTTGTCAGCGGACATTTTGTTCACCTCGGTCCGAATCATTTTTTTCTCAATGCGTGCGGGCTGATACTGGTCTGGCTTTTCGTCGGTATGCATTTCACGCTGTGGCAATGGCTGATTGTGATAGTCGTATCAATCGCCGGCATCGATGCAGGATTGTGGTTTTTCGACGCTCAACTCACCTGGTACGTCGGGATGTCGGGCTTTTTACACGGCATGCTGGCCGCGGGTATCGTGAAAGGATTTCAGGCGGTACCGCGCGAAGCGATGGTTATCGGTGTAGCGGTTCTGATGAAAATCATGTTCGAACAACTGATCGGGCCATTACCTGGTTCCGAACAATCTGCGGGCGGCGACGTCGTCGTCAATGCCCATCTGTACGGCGTATTGGCAGGTGTCGCCGCCGCTGCTGTATTCTGGAATAGAGACAAAGCAAACTCGCCGATATAATACGCGGCGTTTCTGCGCGACCTAAGAACGGAGAATAAATTGACGCTTGCCATGGTATTTCCCGGTCAGGGATCACAATCGGTTGCGATGCAGGCCGACCTTGCCGCGGAGTTTCCCGAGGTTGGGGCAACCTACGCGGAGGCAAGTGAGCAACTCGGCTACGACCTCTGGCAACTCGTGCAAGAGGGCCCGAAAGAGAAACTCGACGAGACAGTCGTGACACAGCCGGCGATGATGAGTGCGGGTGTTGCAGCCTGGCGTGTTTGGCAGAAATCCGGCGGAGAGCAGCCGGCGCTGGTTGCCGGGCACAGCCTGGGTGAATACACGGCTCTCGTCTGTGCGGGGGCCATCGAGTTTGCCGGGGCCGTGAATTTGGTGCAACGGCGTGCTGAACTTATGCAGCAGGCCGTGCCTGCGGGCGAGGGTGCCATGGCAGCGATCCTCGGCCTCGACAATGAAACTGTGCTCTCGGTGTGCCGGGATGCCGAAGAGGGCCAGGTGGTTCAGGCCGTGAACTTCAATTCACCCGGCCAGGTTGTCATTGCCGGTGCTCGACCTGCTGTCGAACGCGCGGCCGAACTGGCGAAAAACGCCGGTGCCCGGCGTGCATTGCTATTGAGTGTCAGCGTGCCGGCGCATTGCGAACTGATGCAACCCGCCGCTGAAAAACTGGCTGAAGCTCTCGCTGTAGCGGAACTGGCGGTGCCTTCGATCCCCGTAATTGGCAACACGGATGCCGTCATTTACGAAAGCGTCGAGCAAATTCGCGATGGGTTGAGACGTCAACTCTTCAACCCGGTCCGTTGGGCTGAAACGATAGAACTGATGATTGCAAGCGGTGCCACGAAAATCATTGAGTGCGGTCCCGGCAAAGTGCTGGCCGGACTAACGCGGCGCATCGACAAAAGCGTGTCGAGTGCCTGTATAGATTCACCGGCGGCGCTTGAATCTGCACTACAATAAAGTCGCCGCAAATATTCATGAAGGAAGCTGAGAGATGAGCAACTTATTCGTGTCCGATATTCTGGAAGGGCAGGTCGCTTTGGTTACGGGCGCGTCACGAGGCATCGGTGCGGCAATTGCCAGGTCCCTTGCATCTGCAGGTGCAACGGTCATCGGTACTGCGACCAGCGAGAACGGCGCCGAGGCGATAACAGCGACCCTGGGACCCGGCGGCAGAGGCGCTGTTCTTGATGTCGCCAGCGACGCTTCCGTGCAGGCGATAATCGCCGATCTCCAGGGCAACGAAGGATCGCCGACAATCGTTGTGAACAATGCGGGTATTACAAAAGACAATCTGCTGCTGCGCATGAAGACTGAAGAATGGGACTCGGTGCTGTCGACCAATCTGAGTGGTGTGTTCCGCGTCTGCAAGGCCACTCTTCGCGGAATGATGAAAGCGAAGAGAGGACGCATTATCAATATCGCGTCGGTTATTGGTCTGATGGGCAACGCGGGCCAGGCCAACTATGCGGCCGCCAAGGCCGGAATTATCGGATTCTCGAAATCGCTGGCGCGTGAGGTCGGTTCCCGAAACATAACGGTGAACGTCGTTGCACCCGGTTTTATCGATACAGACATGACTCGTGTGATGCCTGAAGACCAGCGGGCGGCGATGCTCGGTCAGGTGCCGCTCAAAAGACTTGGCGAGGCCCAGGATATTGCCGATTCCGTGGTATTTCTAGCCTCCGATGCCGCAGCCTATATCACCGGCGAGACCCTTCATGTCAACGGCGGCATGCTGATGGATTGACGGAGCGGCGAAAAATGCCACTTCGAGTTGTAGATTGCCAAAAAGGATTCACATACAATACCGTGCCACGGCCAGGTCGGTGCTTGAATAATCAAGGAGTTACGGCGCTGAGCGATGTAGCTGAGCGGTAAATTCCGCGCCGTGATTGAATAATATTTGGCGTTAATTTACTAGAAAATCGCCGCCACCAACTCCGGTTCCAGACAGATCCGGAATTATTTTTTCGAAATCTCTTCCTGAGGAGAAGCGAATACTATGAGCAGTATTGAAGCGCAAGTAAAAAGCATCGTTGCCGAGCAATTAGGCGTGAAAGAAGAAGAAGTGACAAACGATGCTTCTTTTGTCGACGACCTGGGTGCCGACTCACTGGATACCGTTGAGCTGGTAATGGCCCTCGAAGAGGAATTCGAAACGGAAATCCCAGACGAAGATGCTGAAAAGATCACAACGGTCCAACAGGCAATCGATTTCGTAACCGCTCGCAAAAGCGATTCATAAAATCTGGACGCGGCGAAGGATCGCCGCGCCTGATAGCCTGCACCAAGCGATGATGGCAGTCCTGCCACATTCGACCGGAAATAACCTTGAGTAAGCGACGTGTCGTAGTCACCGGCATGGGGATTGTGTCCTGTGTCGGCAGTCAGCTCGAAGACGCCTGGCGGAATATCCTGGAAGGCAATTCCGGGATCGCGCCCATCGATGCTTTTGATACCACTGGATTCAGCACCCGCATTGCCGGTGCGGTCAAGGGTTTCGACGTGTCGGAAGTCCTGTCGTCGAAAGACGCACGAAAGATGGACCCGTTCATGCACTACGGCATCGGCGCAAGCAATAAAGCACTGACCGACTCCGGACTGGAGATTTCAGAGGAGAATGGCCATCGCATAGGGGTGGCAATGGGCGCCGGTATTGGCGGCCTTCTCACGATCGAGAAAAATCACCACAGGTTGATTGACGGCGGCCCGAGAAAGATTTCGCCGTTTTTCGTTCCCGGCAGCATCATCAACATGATTTCCGGCCACGTCAGCATCATGCACGGGATAACCGGGCCTAATCTGTCAATTGTGTCAGCCTGCGCGACATCAACGCATTGCATCGGCATTGCTGCACGCACGGTGGCGCACGGCGATGCAGATGTGATGCTGGCCGGCGGCGCGGAATATGCAACAACGCCGATGGCCGTTGGCGGCTTTTGTTCAGCAAGGGCGATGTCGACGAGGAATGACGACCCGGAAGGGGCAAGCCGGCCGTTCGACAAAGACCGGGACGGTTTCGTGTTGAGTGACGGCGCGGGCTGCGTCGTGCTCGAAGAGTATGTGCATGCGAAGGCACGCGGTGCGAAGATTTATGCCGAACTCATCGGCTTCGGGATGAGTGCAGACGCCTATCACATCACGCTGCCGCCTGCGGATGGCGAAGGCGCCCGTAAATGCATGGTCGCGGCAATGAACGATGCCGGTATCGACGCCTCAGAAATCGATTATCTGAATGCGCATGGGACATCGACGCCCGCCGGTGATATCGGCGAGACTGTCGGCATCAAACGGACCTTTGGTGACGCAGTGAAAGAGCTTGCCGTGAGTTCCACAAAGTCCACCACAGGGCACTTGCTGGGTGCGGCCGGCGTCGCCGAGGCAATTTTCTCCATTCTCGCCATCCGTGATCAGGTATTGCCGCCGACGATTAATCTCGAAACACCTGATCCGGAATGTGATCTCGACTACGTACCGAATACGGCCAGAGATGCAAAAGTACGCACCGTAATTTCAAATTCATTCGGATTCGGCGGCACCAACGGAAGCCTGATTTTTCGAGCACTAGACTGAGTGTATCGTCGTGGCAGCGCGTTCCGTTGATATGAAGCCGTCGGTCCGGCTCCTGATTATTCTGCTTGTTGCAGCCGTCGTGGGCACCGGCTTCGGCCTTTGGCATGTCAATCGCGTGCTTGGCTCGCCCCTGCAGGTGCCCGAGGGCGGCGTCGTGTTTGAAATCCAGTCCGGTTCGGCACTTGCGACGGTCGGCGACAAGCTTGCGGAGCAGGGTATTTTGATGAATCCGCAGATTTTCCGCTGGTACGCGCAGTTGACGGGGCGTGCAGGTTCAATCAGGGCAGGCGAGTATCGGATTCACGTTGGCAGTACGCCCCGCGACCTGCTCGACAAGTTTGTGTCCGGCGACGTACAACTTCATTCCTTTACGGCCGTCGAGGGATGGACATACCGTGAACTGATACAGGCGCTCGCAGCGCATCCTGCCATCGAGCATAGCGTGACGGTCGAGGACTGGCCGCGGTTGCTTGAGTCGTTCGTGACATCAGCCACACATCCCGAAGGGTTGTTCCTGCCCGAGACCTACCGATTTCCAAAACGCACAAAGGACGTGGAAATTCTCAGGCAGGCATTCGAGCTGATGAAGAATACGCTTGAAGCCGAGTGGGCCGACCGCGATGAAGGGCTGCCTCTAAACAGTCCCTACGAAGCACTGATTCTCGCTTCGATTATTGAAAAAGAAACCGCGCGTGCGGACGAGAGATCGAAGATATCGGGCGTTTTTGTCAGAAGGCTGCAAAAACGCATGCGCCTGCAGACAGATCCTACGGTTATCTACGGTATCGGTGAGTCTTTCAATGGAAACCTGACGCGGCGCGACCTGAAAACCGACACACCGTACAACACGTACACACGGACAGGGTTGCCGCCGACGCCGATCGCTTTGCCGGGCAAAGCCGCGATTAACGCGGCTTTGCATCCTGCCCCGGGCGCCGAGCTCTATTTCGTCGCGACGGGGCTTGGCGATGGTGGTCACCAGTTCTCGGAGACCAAAGAGCAGCATGATGTTGCGGTCAGGGAGTATCTTGTCAGGCAGCGTGCCGCAAGAAACAAGAAGCAGGGACAATAATGCATCGAGGTAAGTTCATAACCGTTGAGGGCATCGAGGGTGTCGGGAAGTCGACCAACATCGACTTTCTTGCAGGTTTGATCGAGGAAAACGGATTCTCCGTCTTCCGTACGCGCGAGCCGGGTGGCACGCCGATGGCCGAACGCATTCGTGAGTTGCTACTTGAGCACGGCGAGGAGCCGATGACCGATATCGCGGAGCTGCTGTTGTTTTTCGCAGCCCGGTCGTTACATATCAGCAATGCCATCAGGCCGGCGCTCGATGCCGGCCAGTGGGTAGTATGCGACAGGTTTACAGACGCGAGCAGGGCATACCAGGGCAACGGCCGTGGGCTCAATCAGGATAAGATCAGTACGCTCGCGGATTGGGTTCAGGAGGACTTGCAGCCCGACCTGACGATATTGCTCGATGCACCGGCAGAGGTCGGCATGGACAGGGCAGGGCGAAGAGGTGCCGCTGATCGTCTCGAGATCGAAAAAACCGACTTTTACGCCCGGGTCCGGGAAGGATATCTTGCCCTGGCTGAGTCGGAGCCGGACCGATTTGCCATCATCGATGCGAGTCTGCCTTTGGACCAGGTACAGGCCGCGATCAAGGAAATCGCGAACCGGCTCTATGAAGAGAATTAACATTAATAATGCAAAATAAATAGCTGAAAAATGGAACTTAACTGGCTAAATAAGTTTGCCAATTCCTGGCGGAGAAGTGCCGAACAGGGCCGGATTCCGCATGCTGTGATGCTCTTGGGTGCCGCCGGCGTCGGCAAACGCTGCGCGGCCGCCTGGATCGCCAGGCAGCGGCTGGGCATCGGAGATTGCGGTGATTTGCCGACGTACCCTTTCACCATCCCCGAACACGCTGATCTGCGGTGGATCAATCCCCCTGAAGAAAAACACACCATCGGCATCGAGCAGATACGTCAGCTCGTGGCGGATCTCAGCCTGACCAGTTTTGAGGGGGGCGCCAAGGTCGCTGTCGTTGTGCCAGCCAATGTGATGACTGCAAACGCCGCCAACAGCCTGCTAAAAACGCTGGAAGAGCCGCCGGGCGACGCATTAATCGTGCTGGTTGTAGACAAAACCGGACGCTTACCGGCGACGATTTTCAGCCGCTGCCAGCGGCTCACGATTCCGGTCCCGCCTGAGTCAGAGAGCCTGGCATGGCTCGACCGCCTGCAACCGGCCGTAAGTTGGCCCCAGGCGTTGCGGGCGGCAGGCAATGCGCCACTGGCGGCTATCGTGGCTTCTGAGCGCCTTGAGGCCACGGAGGCGATGTCCCGCGATTTCCGGGCATTATCCGGGAAACAGGCGGCACCGCTGGATGTGGCGGCAAAATGGGCAAAATACGAGCCGGAATTTGTCCTGGACTGGCTCTGCCGGGAGATTCAGAAGTGCATAGTCGGCGCGTTCGGAGCCGGCATGCCGGCCGCCGACCGGGCCGTCGGCGATTCTGTGCTGAAGCGCATAGACAGACGAAATATGTTCTGTTATCTAGATATTATCAATCGGCTGCGAGGCCAGCCGGTGGGTTCGTTTAACGTTCAGCTGACGCTGGACAGCCTGTTGATTGACTGGGCTGAAGATTTGCTTGATTACAGCTACTCTTCAGGTCTCAGGTCTGTTATGACGGCATCGAAAACAAGGTAAACAGCGGATGACTAAACCTGGATTACTGACATTGACAATCAAGGACAAGAGCGCCCTGTACCTGGCGTATATGCCCTTCATAATAAATGGCGGCCTGTTTATTCCGACAAATAGCTCGTACCGTCTCGGAGATGAGGTGTTCATGCTTCTGAACCTGATGGGAGAAGACGAAAAAATTCCCGTCGCCGGCACCGTTATCTGGATGACGCCGAAAGGCGCGCAAGGCAAGCGAACGACCGGAATCGGAGTGCAGTTCAGCGACCAGGACCAGGGGAATACGCAGAAGAAGATCGAGAATTACCTGGCGGGGGCACTAGGCGGCGACAAGCAAACGCACACGATGTAGTGTTTCACGTTGCCGGGGCCCGAACTTCGTTCGCATTTATCTATTAGCGCCGCACGGAATTGATCCCGTCTCTCAGGACGTACGCTTTGTAGCCCCGCTCACTCAGAATGTAAGCGCCGGCTGAACTACGCCGTCCCGTGTCGCAACACAGAATATAATTCGTGTTTTCGTCAAGCGTACTCATTTTCAATCGAATAAAGTAGAGCGGAATATTAATCGCCCCACTCAAGTGATCGTTTTCGAATTCGCTCGGTAGCCTGACATCGAGCCACTTTCCGCCGCCCTTAATGATATCTTCTGCTTCCGCCATGCTGATCCAGTCGAGCATCGGTTCATTGAGCAGGCGTTTGAAGTCTTCTTTGCCGAGACGCATGATGGCGCCATCGGTCGTCATCGTGACCGTTGCGTTTCGCTTTGCATCGGATATCAGCGCTTCTTCGCCGAATGTGTCGCCAACGGCAAGCTCGGCTAGCTTGATGCCGTCCTTGTTCAAAGGTGTTTCCCGGGTGACAAGGCACTTGCCGCTCGTCAGCACATAAAAGTAATCGCCTTCGGTGCCTTGCTTGAGAACAACGTCACCTGCCTTGTAGTTGATCTGTTGCATGCGCATGAAGATCGCCTGGATATTGGCCGGCGGAATCTTATGAAATGCTTTCGTCTGCAGCAGCATCGTCATCCAGTCCTCGCCGCCATCGTCTTCAGCCTCACCCTGGAGTTCCGATACTTCGTAGGAACCCGTCTGATCCCAGGTCAGCATGACATCGAGCAGGTCACTGTCGATCGAGATGTACTGGACCCTGTTGCGGGCCCTGCCGGTTACTCTGCGCGGAAATATGGCGGCTACCGGGTTTCGGGCGATGTCGCTGCCACCCTCGATGATTTCCTCGACCTTGCCCTGGTCGTCAATGAGTTCAAGAGAGCCGGACACGACATAGATCGTGCGCCTCTCGGTATCGCCTTCCTTGAACAGGAGTTGCTGGGGCGACAGCTCACGGACCTGGACTTTTCGCGCCAGGGCAGCAAGATTGTCGCGCTTCAGACCATCCAAAGGCGAAAATTTCTTGAGCAGGTCTATGTCTATCTGCTCATTCGTCATTGGTCATCCTGTCATTTATCGATTTAACGTTTTTAATTTTGGCCCGGCCAGTGGGCGCTAAGCCCTTATTCTACAGTCAATTTGTCGGTCTTCGATACCGCAAGGTCGGTGCAGCGTGAAGCGGCGCACAGTTTAACAACAACGACCGTGATTCACAGGTGCGTGTGGCGCTCCTCAGCCTGTTTATCGCCCAGGTCCGACCAACCCTCGTCCGGTCGAAATCTATCGCCGTATGTCCCGGCAAGCCGAGTCAGTGCCCGCTGGATTTCCGCCGTGCCACGATCTCTGGCGTACTTAAGTGGCCCGCCGCGAAATGGCGCAAAGCCTGTGCCAAAAATTACGCCCGCATCGAGCAGATCCGGATCGCCAACGACCCCCTCACGCAGGCACGCCACGGCTTCGTTGACCATCGGAAGTATCAGCCGGTCCTGCAGGTCCGTGGGTAAATCCGTCGTTTCACCGTTGCCGGTCTTGACCGCTTTTCCATCCTCCCATCGATAAAATCCCTGGCCCGACTTCCGCCCAAGCTGATTATTCTCAACCATTTCTGCAAGACGATCCGGCACGGGCCGGTTGAATGCGGCGCCAAGGACTTTTGATACATTGAGTGCAACGTCAATACCGACGCTGTCGGCAAGTTCGACCGGACCCATCGGCATGCCGAATTCCTCTGCAGCTTTGTCGATCTCCGCAAGGGGGACACCGGATTCCGCAAGGTACATTGCTTCGGCCATATAAGGAGCCAGTATGCGGTTAACAACGAAGCCCGGTGAGCTGGTGCACTCCAGCGGAAACTTGCCGATCGCCTTGACAAACGCGAATCCAACATCCAGTACTTCCTGCACTGTGTCTTCGCATTTGATGACTTCGACAAGCGGCAACATTGCAACCGGGTTGAAAAAGTGCAGGCCGATGAATCGCTGTGGCTGCTGCAGGACCGTACGAAGTTCCTCAAGGCGGATACTGGAGGTATTTGTCGCCAGAATGGCGCCCGGTTTCATGGATGATTCGATTTTCTTTAACAATTCGTGTTTTGCTTCCAGGTCTTCGAATATTGCCTCGATAATCAAATCGGCGTCAGCGATGCCCAGGCCGTCGACATCTGAATTCAGCCTGGCAATGGTTTCTTCACGATCATTCGCATTACGGATTTTCTTTTTGAAAAGCTTATTGGCCCTTTCTATCGCGGGTTCAATAAATTCCATCCCGCGGTCCTGCAGTGTCACGTTCATGCCCCGGAACGCACACCACGCTGCAATATCGCCTCCCATGACGCCTGCGCCGACAACATGAACGCGTGAAATTTTTTGCTGCGTCTTGCTGCCCTGCGACTTGAGTCTGTTCTGCAGAAAGAATACACGAACGAGATTTCGCGACGTTTCACCAACCATCAACTTTGCGATCGACCTCGCTTCCGCCTCGTAGCCGGTTTTTGCGGACGCACCGAACCTCGCCCAGAGATCGACGATCGCAAACGGGGCAGGGTAGTGCTCCCTGCGCGCCCGCGACCTCACCTGTTTCAAGAGCATGCTGGTGATAAATGGTCGGACCGGGGAGAGATTCATGATTCGGTCAAGGAACGATGCGCGCGCTTTCGGTTTCCGTGACCCAATGAGTTCTTTCGCAGCCTGCCGCCAGTTGTCAGGTGCGGCGATCCGGTCGATCAATCCCTGCCGAATCGCCTTGTTGGCTGTGATCGGTTTGCCCGTCAACATCAATTGCATGGCAGCACGGACACCCATAATTCGAACGGCCCTCACCGTGCCGCCGAATCCCGGATGAATACCAAGCTGAACTTCGGGCAGCCCCAGAATCGGTTTTTTGTTTTGCAGCACCAGCCGGTAATCACAGGCCATCGCGAGTTCGAGGCCGCCACCCAGGGCAAATCCGTTGATGGCTGCAACGGTTGGGCATCGCAGCGCCTCCAGGCGATCGAGCACCTGCTGCCCCAGCCGGATCAGTTCATAGGCCTGCTCGGCCGATTCAATCTGCGTGAACTCGTTGATGTCGGCGCCCATAATGAATCCACTGCTCTTGCCGGAATGAATGACGAGCCCGCGGGGCGGGTTGTCTTCGTACGGCGCGATAATGTCCGCGAGCTCCCTCAGGACTGGCCCTGACAACACATTTGCACCGGCATTGTCTTTATCGATACACAGCCACATGATGCCGTCGGTATCGGTCTCCATGCGCCAGTTTTTCGGTTCGATCATGTTGCAGTTTTCCGTTTAGGTGACTTCAAAATCGCAGATAAGCGGCAGGTGATCCGAGAACCGAACTTGCTGAATCTCGAAGCCCGTCACTTCGATACCATCCTGGTGCAGGATGAAATCCAGTTCCTTCCTGGGGGAACGGCTGGGGTAGGAAGGCAGCCCTTCGCTATTGGCACTCTTCAGGCCCGCCGCACGCATGAACAGGTAAATCTCGTTTTGACCCCAAAACGTATTGAAATCGCCGGCAACGATGACAGGTTTTTCAGTTACGTCAATAAGATCGTGCAGGTGACGCAGCTGCAGATGCCGGTGCCGGTACTTCAGGGACAAATGAACGAGGAAGACGGCAAAGGTGTCCATTTCGAGTTCAATAATGAGTCGCTTTATGCCCGTATCGAAATAATGAAAAGTCTCTCCATGGACTCTGTGGGCCGCAAGAAACGCATTGCCCTGTTTTCGAATGATGGGCAACAGCTGATTGAATGATTTTGCCCCGTACTTGATTTCGTAAGACGTGTTCATGCCGAGATCGGCGGCGATTTTCTCGGCCTGATTGACTCTCCGGCTGCGTATCGAACCGGTATCAACTTCGATGAGGCCGACGATGTCTGGATCCACGGACTTGATAAAATCGGTTATATCGCCCAATGCATTCTGACTACCCAGAAGATACCCGGCTCCCGGCAGCGGGACATGCATGGATGCGCCGCCGCCAACGGCATACCGGATGTTGTAAAGAAGGAGTCGCATAAATCGCTGGCCGGGGGCGGGCAATGCTCCTGTTTGCCGTTCTGATGTGCGCCGGGCGAAGCTGCCACAGGCCCAAGCTACGATACAGAAAGCGCAGGCTTTAGCAAACAAAGGTGATGCGGAAACCAAGGCATCAAGGTCTGCGCATAAGCTTGGATGTGACCCCGTACTGCCATAATCAGCCTCAATTGGATAAACTTCACCGACGGATCGGTAAGCGGAGATCGCAGTGAATGAAGATAATCCTATTCGCGTGTTCGTATGCCACAATTTCGTGGAAGATGAAGATTACCTGCGTGTGTTCGAGTTTCTCGAATGCGTTGACCAGTTTTACTACCTGAATTGCAGCAAGCCCGAGAATATTCCGGGCGCGGGTGGACTTGAGGCGATCAAAGATGAGCTGCGAGGCCAGATCGAGCCAGCGGAAGCTGTCATCATTCTGGCCTCGACCTTCAGTGAGCACACTGACCTGGTTCGCTATCAGATGGACGTCGCGGAAGCGGGCGGGAAGCCGCTGATCGCGATCCGGCCTTTTGGCGGCGCAGCCGAGACGCCCGAAGAACTCGTCACTCGTGTCAAGGAACACATCGGATGGAACGAGCGCGAGATGGCCGACGCGCTCAGGCGCCAGGCGCGGCTGGAGGACACTGCCCGTTGGGACGTCATCGACTTCCCATAAAAGTTTAAAAGTAATCCGCTATAAACAGCGTCAAAGACTTCTCTCAAATAAGCGAGGCAAGAACCTGCCACCTATGCCAAACGACCGGCCATTGATCATCGCGCACCGGGGAGCCTCGGGATACCTGCCCGAGCACACACTGGAAGCCAAGGCCCTTGCTTACGGGATGGGGGCAGACTATCTGGAACAGGATGTCGTGGTGTCCCGGGACGACCAGCTTATTGTGCTGCACGATATCCACCTTGACCGCGTCACCGACGTCGCCGAGCGGTTCCCCGATCGCCATCGAGCCGATGGCCGCTTTTACGTCCGGGATTTCGATCTTGATGAAATACAGTCGCTGCTAGTTTGGGAGCGCCTGAACAGCAAGGGTGATGCTGTGGAATTCCCGAATCGATACCCGGCACGCAGCGGCAACTTCAGGATCGCTTCTTTCGAAGAGGAGCTTGAGTTTATCGCCGGACTGAACAGGTCGTCCGGTCGGTCGGTCGGTATCTACCCTGAAATAAAACGACCCGCCTGGCATCAGGCCGACGGTATCGACATGAGTCCTAAACTGCTCGAGATCCTGGATCGGTTCGGCTACCGTGAATCCAGCGACCCGGTATTCTTGCAGTGCTTCGATGCCCGGGAGCTCGAACGCCTGCGACATGAGTTGGGCTGCGGGCTGCGTTTGATTCAACTGGTTGGTGAAAACGACTGGCAGGAATCGGATACTGATTATGATCAGCTCAGGACAGGGGAGGGGCTGGCAGAGGTTGCGAAGACAGCTGACGGCATCGGCCCCGGCCTGTGGCAACTCTATTCGCTTGCTGAAATAGATGGCCAGCCGGTATCCACGGGTCTTGTCAGCCAGGCGCACTCACATGGCCTTGCGGTACACCCGTATACATTCCGGGCCGATCAGCTGCCACCGGGTTTCGAGACGTTCGAGGCAGCGGTTCAGTGGTTTGCAGAGACACTCGGCATTGATGGTTTGTTTACCGATTTTCCTGATAAGGCGTTTCGTGTTTTTGCAGGCCACAGTAGCTGAGGAGCGATTTCACGATTGCCAGCCTTAGAGAGAGGTCGCCCGTGAGGCAGGTCTTATGCGGTACTGTGCAGCCGGCACGAGGTGGATCGTAAACTCATATCACATCAACAACATAAAATAACTAGCTGTAATTAAAAGAAAACGTTGATTTCCCGAAAATATTTTATGTGAAATCCGGGGCCTGACGCCGCATAATTTCGGCCTTCGGATTGAGAACCGTGTCCTTTCCTCATATTCAGAAGTGCATAAGCTATCATGTTCACGCAATGGCTCAAGGAACCGGCAATGTTCATTGAACTCCATCAGGACCCGATGCTCATCGCAGGTGGGGCATTTCTGTTGGGCTGGATCGTGGCCAGAATCAGTGCTGCGCTTAGCAGGCGATTCAAAGCGGGAAAACGTGACCCGCGTGATGATCGGATCCGGTCTATGGACGCGGAACTTCGTATCGCGCATGGCGAAGTCAACAAGTTGAAAAACGCGCTCGAGGAACAGGAAAAGCAAGTCGCCAAGGTTCAAAAATTCGTCGAAAACAGAGACGAAGAGGCCCTGAAACGGACCGGCGTGATCGAGAAGCTGACCACCGATCTCAAGGAGTCCGTCCAGAAGACTCGCGAGTTGCGTACCGAACTGACCGACCGGGCAACCGAAAACATAAAGTCGGAAGTCAAACTCCGCGATGTCGAAACGGAGTTGTCTGTGGCACAGGCATCAAGCGACCTGATAGCCACCGGTATTCTGGATTACTCCACGGAACCCAGTGAAAAAGACAAAGACGACAAGTAAGACCCGGCCAACATCAAATCTGGTAGCTGCTACCTGGAAACTGGCAGGGCACAGCGCCTGTTGCGTTATATGGAGCAACCAATAACGTAATTTAACATAATATACATTATACGCATAAGATAGTATCTCGACCCATGAGGTCGGGAACACACATATCTAAAGGCGCGCGCCGTCTGAGCGCGCTGAACCACTACCACCGAGGGCAACAATCGTGATTGCCCTTGAACTCGACTCACTTGTCGATCTTGAGCGCACATGCCCGGCTTGTGGTCAACTTTTTCTCCACGGCTCAGTAATTGTGCCAGCGCCAAATCTGATGCGGCGTGGACTATCGGAAATGGACGCGACACGGTGTTTCCTTTGCGGTGACGTTCGGCTAATCGGCCGCTACCGGGAAACCACCAACAAGCATGAATTACGCGCCGAGCTCGATTACCTCGCGATGGTGCTAACGCAGGTTGCTGAGGATGAATACCTCGCACACGCCCATTAGCGACGCGCGGAGGCTCGCCAGCGCGTCGCTGGCCGCCTCGCGCGGCCCTGGGCTTGAACTGGGGAGTACGGATAACGAGCTAGGCAAACGACACTAGACGGGCTGAGGCTGGCATAAGGGCACGCTGGCCGCTCAGCCCCGAACGTTGATTAGTAGGACGGTCTCAGCACAACTGAGATTACTGTAGGAGAAATCCTCGGGATACGTGGGACAACCTGGGCCCCGATCCGGACCAGCGATGGGCAGGCGCCGCGAGTCACTGACCGCGGGTATCACGCTAGGAATGCGTGGTTGCAGTGCGCTATAGGCAAGGGAATTTCGCAATTACCCCCTATGGCTTGACGGGGTAATTGCGCCTTGAGGAAACGCATTTGACGGGTAAATTATTGGGAATCTCTTGACGGGGTTTCGCACAGTTTGTCACACTAAGTGTCTGCCCGGTGGTCTGGCAACACGGGATCAGGCGCGAGGCCCCACGTCGGGGGTCACCAGAACTCCTTCAAATGACTGCAAAAACGATGTTGTGAACGGCAGCTAGGAGCGGACATTCAATATCTCTACGCGGCAGCGGTGGTGCTCGCGAACGCCATCGTCGATCAAGTGAGGCGGTATTGGTGAATGACTAATCGATACGCGACAGACTGCCGCTGGCGTCGAATACCACAACACGTCTGCCACCCCCGGGTTGCTCGTAGATCCAGGTATTTCCTGATCGAGCCGTGGGTTCGCCACACTTCTTCAGCACCTCATATTTGCCGGTGCCGTGTCGCTCGCCAGCGCTGATAATGTGTGTTCCGCAGCTCATGGATCCACTGGCGAAAGCGGGTCCCAGCATGAGGATCGGCAGAATTAAAACCGATGCGACGATCCATTTTGACTTGCAATTCATTAGTAGTACCTCCGGTAGCCGAGTGGTGATTCCTCAGAACGTTCTCGTTTACGGGATGCGATATTTGAGATCTCTGATGACGGCCAGGCCAGATGCAACGCGGAGGTTCGCACCAGCCGCCATGCCGGTGATGAGCACGCGCATTGGCGAACGTACCCGGAGCGCGCCTTCACCTGAGATGCCCGCAAACTTTCCTTCGCCGTCGATCAGCGTAAATGTGCCCTGGCAGCTGCCCACTTCGCCGTTACAGGACAATTCCGCATATGCAACGTTTTCAGGGGATGCCGAAATCTCGCAGTGGCCGACTGCCTCCGAGCTGCCCATCTCCAGGTTAAGCGTCTGAATGATTGGACACATGACGAAGGCCTCGTGCATTTCACCTTGCGACGACTCGATATACATGATCCCTGTAAACGCACCGAGAAACATCAACGTGCTGGTATCCACCTGGAATACACGACCGTCGGCCTCCCACGGAATTATCGCCTGCACGGTGTCTTGCTCAGCTGCGTGGACCGGCAAGAAGTTCAGTAGCAACAATGCCGTTGCCGATATCAAATAACTTCGCTTCACTGTCATTGCCTCGTCTCCTGTTCTGTCAACGACTGAAACCAGCGCTTCAGCCAACGAATGGATCGTCCGTAAAGCAACTGAGTGGGGCTATCCGAACCCAAGATAACTATCGACATGCCAGTCTCTTAGATCAATTCGTAAGAGTACCTATGCACGCCGATCGATCCGGACATCTAGAATGACTGTCCAGATTGCCTTCTAGCTCATGAATATGACGTCAGCAATAGATCATGTCCGCTTCGGGTCGTTAGCAGACGTTTAACGCCATATTGGCCGAAAGCCCGCTTTTGGGCGCAAAGCGGAAATGCAATCGAGTAGCACTGTTCCGAAAATTACAATGTGTAATTTGACCAAGCGCTTATTGTCTAAAGGATTTTCCGAACTACCCTGTTCCGCAATGCGCAAGAATTCGTGATTTCTTACAGATTGTAGTTGGGCTCAATAAAATAACGTACTGATAATATAAGAAAAAAGGCGAAATAGAATTTTCGCCCTTGTATACATTATGTGCATTTGATCGGCAGCTAACGGCCAGGAGGTAAATACGGATCAGGAGTCCCTGGATTGATCGGAGGCTCCTTCTGTAGTGATGCACCGTGCTCAGTAAGAATCTCGCCCATCGGCCATCGCACCCAGAAATGACCCGCGGTTGCTTTTGTCAGCGGATATTCTTCTTTCGGATCGGAGTAGAGATTGAAAAATCTTGGGAAATCGAATGTGCGCTTCGCGTCGGTACCTCGCTCGACCTCCTTGAACATCATTTTCCAGTTCCGCCACTTGATGCCGAACAGGTCGCTACCGACATAAACTATAAATCCGTCACGATTCGATTTATCCTGCTTTCCCGTCAGAAAGTCCAGTTGGTCGATGCTATCGATAACTCGGTCGTCAGGAACGTCTGCGCCAGCGACATTCGCGAACGTCGCAAACATGTCAAGAGCATGCACAATTTCGTTCGATACACGTCCAGCCGGAACTTTGCCGGGCCAGCGCATGATAAACGGTACGCGAAGACTCCCTTCCAAGCCGGTGAAGTACGAGCCGCGCCACGGGCCACTCCATCCATTGTGACCGGGCAGCATCTCCGGTCCATTGTCTGATGTAAATACGAATATCGTGTTGTCGCTGATCCCCAGTTCATCGATCGTGTCAAGGAGTTCTCCGACATACGCGTCAATTTGCATCAGCACGTCGCCCCAATCGCCGTTGCCGCTCCTACCGGCGAAGTCCGCGCTTGGCACAACCGGCATATGCGTCTGCGTGTACGGCATATAGACAAAGAAAGGCTTATCCGCACGCGCCTGCCGTTGCATAAATTTAATTGCCCTGTCTGTTATTTCCCGGTCAATCTCTGGACGCATCTTGGAGTCATAGATCTTTATCTTCTTTGGCTGCTTTCCTTTGCGCCCGTCGTAAATGTATTCAGGTACTGCGTATGGGCTGAGATTCTCTTTCACGACAGCATTGAACTGAGGCTGATCAGGCCAAAGGCTTTCGTCAGTAGAGTTAGGAATTCCGTACCACTCGTCAAAACCCTGATCAGTGGGGAAGCGCCCTGCCGTATGACCCAGGTGCCACTTTCCAAACATTCCCGTCGCATACCCTTCGTCCGACAGCATTTCAGCCATCGTAATTTCCCACTGTGTCAGGCCATACATACCCGTTGTGATCGGAACCGAGGCGTTGCCCGAGCGAATTGCATAGCGCCCAGTCATCAGCGCTGCACGGGAAGGCGTACATTGCACCTCGACATTAAAATTGGTCAGACGAATCCCCTCGGCCGCGAGAGCATCGATCCGCGGCGTGGCGCCGCCACGTGTAATACCGCCACCGTAGATGCCCAGTTCGCCATACCCAAAGTTGTCCATAAAGATGAAGACAATGTTCGGCTTGTCTTGCGCATGGGCCGAACCCATCAGGATCATCAAACCAAGCAGCACTAATTTAGGCAGTCGCATTTCAGACCTCGCAAAAGGAAACAGATTTGAGAATTTTCTTTTTCTTACTTGTAGCGCAATCCTAGACATAGCGGCGACAGGAGTCTATTTGAGTAGCACTTTCCCGAAAATTACAATGTGTAATTTGATCAAGCCCTTGTTATCTAAGGGATTTACCGAACCGCCCTACTCCCCATTACGCAAGATTTCGTGATTTCTTACAGATTGTAAACGGGCTCGATGAAATAACGCGCTGATAACAAAAGAAAAAAGACGAAACCGAAGTTTCGTCCTTGTGTATGCATTCTACGCATATCAGGGTCGGGTCCGAAACCGGCCTCTGTAGATCTACGAATGCTATCCGCACAGATAATGCGCTAAACAGTACTTTCCTGAACTGCCAGATTTAGCCAAGCGCGGAGCAAACGATGTCCAGCCGCAATCCCATTGAAGCCCTTGCCCACCTGCGCCACGAGTTCGGCGAGCACGGTGGTGTCAACATGTCCATTGAAGCGAGTTCGACCTTTACGGTCATGGATCCGCACACCATGCCCGAGATGTTCCAGGGACGGAAAGGACCCGAAAGCGCCGGGTGCTACCTTTATGGCCGGCATTTCAACCCGACGGTCTATAACCTGGGGCGCCAGCTAGCCGCGCTCGAAGGCACTGAAGCCGCCTACTGCACGGCCAGCGGCCTCAGCGCCATTTCCGCGACGCTCATGGCCATCTGCCAGAGCGGCGACCACATCGTCTCGTCGGACGCGGTCTATGGCGGCACTTATGCGTTAATGCATAACTTCCTGCCGCACAAAGCCGGTGTGACGACGAGCTTCGTTGACATCACGGACCTTGACGCGGTCCGCGCCGCGATCACAGACGATACCCGGGTCCTCTACACCGAAAGCGTGTCAAATCCGACACTTCGGGTCGCTGATATTCCACGACTGGCCGACATTGTGCGTGAGGCCGGGTTGCCGCTCGTCGTCGACAACACGTTCAGTCCGCTGATTTTGAGCCCGGCTGCGCTAGGTGCCGATATCGTCGTGCACAGCATCACCAAGTTCATCAGCGGCATGTCCGACGTTATTGCGGGCGCGGTCTGTGGCAGCCACGATTTCATCGAGCAGCTCATGGACCTGCACAGCGGCTCGCTTATGCTGCTGGGCCCGACGATGGATCCGAAGGTGGCTTCGGAAATCAGCCTACGGATACCGCACCTGCCACTGCGCATGGCCGCGCACGGCGAGCGCGCGTTGGCGCTGGCAGAGCGACTCGAGTCTACTGGCGTTGATGTCTGCTACCCGGGTCTGTCACATCATCCCGATCACGCGTTGTTCGATGACCTCAGATGTCCGGAATACGGCTATGGCGGCGTGCTGACTATCGACCTCGGTGACGAGGAGACAGCGAACCAGCTGATGTCGTCGCTGCAGAACAAGTATCGCTTCGGCTTCATGGCGGTGAGCCTGGGTTACTTCGACACCTTGATGTCCTGTTCGGGATCGAGTACGTCTAGCGAGATGACGGACGAGGACAAGCTGACCGCGGGTATCAGCCCCGGTCTCGTCAGGATGTCGATCGGCTACACTGGCACGCTCGAGCAACGCTGGGGGCAGCTACTTGGTGCCCTCGAAGATGCCGGTAAGATCGCCAGGACCCGGTCGGCCTAGTCGTCCGGGTAAGAACCGGGGACTCTAAGGCCCCCGCAAAACGTCTAACGCGGCGCGGCGCTCGGCGAACCAGTCGTGTCACACCCTTCTTGAATGAACGCCGCCGACGGCAACCAGCCGCCGGAGAACATCATCCATCAAAAGGATCTATTCCTTTCTATCAGCTTGCAGCTGCAATAGCCGCTTGTACCTGTTCCTCGGTGCCGTCAACCGCCTGATTGGTGCATCGATGAACCTCGCCCCTGTCCGACGGGTTAAGCGGGAACATGTCAGAGAGTTGTTCGCAGGACTGTTTCGCGGTGGTCTCAATGCGTGTCTTGAGCTCGGTTACATCCACGTGCTTGCTAAGATCAAGATCAGCATAGCTTAGCCTCCGCCTGAGTTCGATGACTTCGATCTTGACGCCGCTCGCGGACCGCCCGACTTGACGGCGCACAATTGGCGCTTCGACTACGATCTCCTCCATCTCTTCAGTGACCTGCTGAGCAATGGCCGGATCGGTTTTAATGAAAAGCCCGGTCGCCGCGAGGGCTAACAAGGCCGGTGAAACAAACGAAAATGTCAGTCTTGGATTCATGTTTGGCTCCTTTTATGCGTAAGCCAGTGATAACGCACCCATAGCGAGTGATTCGGAAACAACTTCCGCAGCCCGGCGATCTTAGAGTCCTTCGTGGCGTCGCAAGCGGCGTCGCGGAGGAAGCGAGGACCCTTGGCTTTGCGTCCCTAGCTTTCACAAGGTTTGCTTTTATCGTACGTATTCTTTGTCCAAGACGAACGCTCCGTCAATTCTGAGTTGTACTTATAGGAGTCGCGATTTCCGAAGTCGAACGAATGTCTGCTTTTCCCGAAAGCGAACGTTCAGACAAGCAATAAATCGCTGTTTTGAGGGGCCGCTAACAGCCACAGGCGGACATACAGTGTGGTCGCATCAGTTCCTGTCGATTTCTGCTCGCCGTATTTGGTAATCTATTACTCACCGAAGACAGTAGTGGCAACACATGGCTGAGAGGCGTAGACGCAACTTTCGCGGAATCGCTGAGCCGGTTCTCGTACGTGAACCGCTGCTCGTACGTTTGTGTGAGGCGTTCGTCGATAATCTTACGCTGATCCTAAAGATTGGCTTGGTCATGGGCGCAGTCCTGCTTGTACACGATCTTCGTACCTTGCTTGAAGAAATGACCCAACCCGTAGCTGAGTCCGTGCCTACGCCGGTTGTCCCTGTTGAGATCGAGGCCTTCGGCGCAACCGAGGCTCAAGAACCCGTGCTGAGTGACAATGTGAAGCACGCGCTGAAATGCACCTACGAAGACTACCGGAACGTGCACTACGACGAGTGCGTTAAGGAACCATCTATTATCTACCTGAAACCGCAAGCAGACCCTGATGATACGGGACTCGTCATGTATGACGCGCCCGTGCTGTATGCGCGTCTTGTTACGCCAATAACAACGTCAAACCGACACCAACGATAATCAATAAGGAAACGGACGATGTTTCAGCGAATTATTGCATCAACAGCCGTTATCGCCATCGCAATTCTCAGTTCGCCCCAGAGTACCTTTGCTGAATCCGCTGACGATAACGCGCAGAAAGCCATTCTCGTTACCGGTGCAAGCTCCGGCATTGGTCGCAAGATTGCCGAAACTCTCGCCGCGAACGGATATTTCGTCTATGCGGGTGCGCGCAAGCAGGCTGACCTCGACGCACTAAATGAGATACCGAATATTCAGTCCGTACGGCTGGACGTTACCAAGCAGGACGAGATCGATGCCGCGGTGGAAACCGTGCGCGCGGGCAGCAAGGGGCTGTATGGGCTGGTCAATAACGCCGGCATCGTGGTCCTGGGCCCAATTACTGAGATCGATGAAGACGAGCTGACTTGGATTCTTGATGTGAACCTCATTGGTGTCTATCGAATTACCAAAGCGTTCGCGCCACTGATTATCGAGTCCAAAGGACGAATCAGTAACATTAGCTCTATATCCGGAATCCTATCGGGCATGTTCTGGGCGCCCTACGCCATGAGCAAACACGCGCTTGAGGCGTATACCGACTCGCTCGCCGCCGAGATGGCCCTCTTTGACGTACAAGTAAGCGCAATTAACCCGGGTAATTACCGTTCCAGAATTGGCACGAAAGAAGCGGCTGTCTTGGCGGAGCAGCCGTACGCACAACCGGGCTCGGCATACGCTGAGCATCTCGCAGAACATATTGAGTATCTGTCGGACCGCAGCATGTACAAGGAACCGGACGATGTGGCCGCGGCGGTCATGCACGCCTTGTTCGATGAGTCACCGAAGCCCAACTACCTGGTCGTTCCAAACGAGCGTGAGGCGGGCTGGACTATTCGCAAGATTATCGAAGAGATGGCCGAGCTTAACGCCGACCACGAATACTCTTACAGCGATGAGGAGCTGATTCAGATGCTGAAAGAAGCTACGGCCGCGCAGCGCGAATAGCGACGACCAACAACTACCACAACAATGCGATTACTAAGCCTCACAACCATGGGTTAGGATTTTCTCGGGAATTTTACGGACGGTATTCCCTGGCACGATGCCCAAGCACGACCGTGGCCGCCGTTAGACAGCGCTGTCGGCTATTGGCCGTCGTTGGCTATTTCAGGTGATTGTATGGATCACCGGTGTCGATGATCGCATCCGGATCTACGAGGCTCAGATCTGTCAGCGCCTCCGGCTCTTCCATAAGTTCACTGCAGCGCTTCCGGATCTCGGGAAGCTTCAGCGCCACGTTGGTTTCCGATAACGGTAACGGGCTGTCCATAGTCTTGTTTTTTTTAATAATTTCTCATCTTCTCAAGCAATTTTGTCGCTGTATGGCGACAGTCACTAATATTGCAGTATAGAGACGCTCAGGTGGCGAAAGTGTGACGTGCGTCACACTTTTTTTCCCTTTGAGCTCTTATTTCGACCATTTATGTCACATTCGCAAAGCATTTGCTTCCTTTGCGAGCCTCTATCTATCGCGGTGGTGAGGCCGGAAAGAAAAGGCCCGCGATAGCGGGCCTGATCTTTTTGTCTTTTAAAACCCCTACGGTTTCAGTCGGTTGTACAAGCCAACGCCAATCACCGTGCAGGCTGCTGCATTGGCGAGTGCGCTCAGGCTTCCAAGGATTGCCGTCAGGTACCCACCGATTACCCAGACCGGGCCCAGCGCAACATCATGTATGACTGCCAACGCCACTGTCATGACCAGGAATGCTGTTGCACGTTCCTCGTCAATGAAATAGCCGGCTACCAAGCCCAGTACTGCGATGATTGCTGTTTCTTCGGGAATGGCGACGAAAGCAGCGACGATCGCGACGAGTACTGCCACGAGCCTAATGATTTTACTGGCGTCCATTTTTTACCCCTTACTTATTATCGTTAGTATTGTTGGTTCTTGTTGTTGGCACAGTCGTCTGTGCTCTTTTGGCACGTTCGTACGTGCGTTTTGATCGGCGACATTCTAACAGTAATTACTTGAAAACAATTAACGTGTGTTAAAACACGAAGTTATATTGCTTTCTTACAGTGAACTATGAGCCGGGTGATCGAAAAATCACCGGCTGCCGGCGCCCATCGGCAGGCACCCTGCCCCACTGGAGTGCCGGTTTCTTACAACTCGCGAAGGGCCACTGATACCGGGATTCGAACGGCGCGGATTGCCGGGAACAGGCCGCCAACGAGGCCGATGATAATGGCGGCGATCAATCCCTGCGCAAGAAGGTCGGGTGTCACCGCAAAATCAAATACGACCTGGCTGAAGCTTCCCTGGTTGAGCGTTGATACGGTATATCCATTGAGGAACAGCCAGGCCAGACCGCCTCCGAGGATGCCGCCAAGTACTGCCAGTGTGGCGGATTCGATGATCGTCGAGGTGAGAATTGACAAGGGACCGAAGCCGAGGGCACGAAGCGTGGCAATCTCCTTGCCGCGGGCCGACACAGATGAGTACATCGTGTTCAGGGCGCCGAAGATGGCCCCGATTGCCATGAGAATGGTCAACGGATAGCCGATCAGACGAATGAATGTCACAAGATTCTCGGACTGCTGAGAATAAAACTCCTTTTCAGTATAGACATCGACATCGATACGGGGGTCGTCTTGCAAGCTTTGTTTGAATAATTCCATGGCATCGGCAGACTCCAGCTTGACCCTGACCGACTGATAACTGTTGCCCCGGTGATACAGGGACTGCAAGACGCGAACATCCGTCCACAGCTCCGACTCGGAAACGCTGCCGTTGTCTTCAAATACGCCGACAACCGTCCACTCCGTTTGGCCGGCTGGAACGATGCTGCCAATGTCCAGGCCGACGAATGTCTGCTGAGCGGCCCGTCCGACAACCATTTCGTTCTTGCCAGGTTCGAATTGACGTCCTTCCACAATCGAAACGTTATCGCGGACGCTGAATGCGCCCGGCTGCACACCACGCAGTGCCACATTTGCCATCTTATCGCCAGATTTTTTGGAGATGTCGAGCATGACGAATAACTCAGCCGACAGTATCGGTCCGTCTTCATCCTTGAGCACTCCCGGCGCTGAGGCTATGACCTGAACCTGATCATTGCTGACGCCGCTGCTCAGCTCGCTGGACGAGCCGGCCCGGACGATGACAGCCGTACCCTCGGAGCCAGCAGCCAGCATTGTCTTTTCGAAGCCGTTCGCCATTGAGAGCACACCGGCAAAGACGCCGACTACGGCACCGACACCGATGATCGCGACGACCGATGCCGCCAGGCGTTGCGGCATGCTTTTCAGGTTCATTGCGGTGACCGAAATACTTTGTTTTAACCAGGACATCGTAGTCTTCTTATCAAATAAGCAGCGTTCAGCTACGGGCGAGCGCTTCGACAATCGTCAAACGCATCGCCCGCATGGCGGGGAAGATGCCGGCTGCGATGCCGGCAAGAAGCATAATCAGGACCCCTGTCAGGAGTGCCTCATTGGTCAATACAAGGCCGCCGGGAAGCATGGCGCCAGACTGTTCGGACACTCCGGCCAGGATAAACCATGACAAGCCGAGTCCGATCAAGCCACCCAGCAACATCACGAGCACGGATTCTGCCAGCACCATACCCATGACGCTGCCGTTTTCGAAACCCAGGGTCTTGAGAACGGCCAACTCGGACAAGCGTTCTCGGACCGACTGGGCCATCGTGTTTCCGGCAACCAACAGGATTGTGAAAAAAACGGCGGACAGTATTAACCGCACGATCAGGGCAATGTTGCCGAACTGTTTCACGAATGACTCGGCAAACGCTGCTTCTGTGCTTGTTCTTGTCTCGTGCGGCGAATTTGCGAACTGTGTATCGACGGCGTTTGCGATTTCGGCGGCCCGGCCAGGATCGTCGATGGTCAGCACATACCAGCCCACGAGGCCCTTGCCAAATGCCTTGCCTTCATCGAAGTAGTCGTAATGGAAGAGCATCAGTGCCGTGCTGCCGCGCGGATCCTCGGTATCGAAGATGCCGGCAATCTCGAAGTCCCAGACCTGGCTGCCGCTTGCGTTCGTCCAGATCTCCGAATGAATCGGGACTCGATCTCCGACTTTCCAGCCGTACAGATTGACAAGATCGCGCCCCACGATCGCGCTGTCTCTCGTGCGGAACCATTTTTCTTTTTGATCTGCGGGCAAAACGAGTTCCGGATAGACTTCCAGGTAGATCTCGGGCTCAACCGGGAATTGAGGGAACTGGTTTTTCTTGTCCTGGTAGTGGCCGCCGAACCATGTCGACGAGGCGACTTGTTTAACGCCTGGAACAGACCTGATCTTTTGTCCATAGCTCTCGGGCAACAGGTTAATCAGCGAAATCTTGTCAATCGTGATAAGTCGGCTGGCATCCGCCACATCCACGCCGCCTCGGAATGCGAGGTTGAATGCGCTCAGCAGCCCATAGAGCAGGAATGCGACCAATACGGATAACAAGGTCAGGATCGTTCTGATTTTCTTGCGCCAGAGGCTTTTCCACACGAGATAAAAATACTTCACGCGGCGATCTCTTCCGTCAGCGTGCCCTTGTCGAGGTGCAGCGTGTGGGTCGCGTATTCGGCCGATATTGCGTCATGCGTCACCATCACAATGGTTTTGTTGTGGTCGTGGTTGAGCGCCTGCAGCAAGCCGAGGATTTCATCGGCAGTCTCACGGTCGAGGTCGCCGGTCGGCTCGTCACAGAGCAGCAGGGTCGGGTCTGAAACGATGGCTCTTGCGATGGCGACCCGCTGTTCCTCGCCGCCGGATAATTCTCTCGGGTAATGTTTTGCCCTGTCCTCGAGGCCGACAATCGCCAGCGCCGTAGCAGCGCGTTTGGCACGCTCCTTGCTGCCGAGGCTGGTTAGCAACAACGGAAGCTCCACGTTTTTCTGTGCCGTGAGCACCGGTAGCAGGTTATAGAACTGAAAGATAAAACCAATATGCCGCGCTCGCCATTTCGACAATGCACTCGATGACATCAAGTGCAACGCGGCACCGCCGACCTCAACGGTCCCGGATGTCGGTTTGTCGAGGCCGCCCAGCAGGTTCAGCAACGTAGTCTTGCCCGAGCCGGAGGGGCCCATCAGAGCAAGAAAGTCGCCCTCAGCAATATTCAGGTTCAGCCTGTGCAGGACTTCGATCCGCGTCTTGCCTTTCCGGTATGTCCGGCTTATGTCCTTTAGTACAACCAGGTCCCCACCCATCATTTCCTGCCTTTTGTGTTATTCGTATTCGACTGCCTGTCCATCAAGCAATTCTTGGTCGGCGGATATGACAATTCTATCGCCCGCACTGAGACCGCTCATGATCTGTACACGAGGGCCGGAAGCCTGTCCTACCGACACGGGCCGGCGCAGCGCCGCGCCGTCCCGCACGATCCAAACGAAATTGCCGTCGCTGTCGGTTCGTACGGCATCCTGAGATACATACACGGTTGCCGTTTGCACTTCGGCGGTGCCGGCCCGATCTTCCAGGAAAGCGACTTTAACGCCCATGTCCCGCAATATCCGTTCGTCTCGCTCGAGGAAACCGATCCGAACCCGTACAGTCGCTTTCTGGCGATCGGCAGTCGGTACGATTGCAATCACTCTGGACGGAATCTTCCAGCCCGGATAGGCGTCAAGCGTTGCCGTAACCGGCTGATCCTGCCGAACACGCTGGATGTATGCCTCGTTGACATCGACTTCGATTTCCAGCGAATCCATGTCGACGATCGTACAGATTCCCGTGCGCGTAAACCCGCCGCCCGCCGCTATCGGCGAAATCATCTCACCCGGCTGGGCGTTCTTTGTAACCACAACGCCCGCGAATGGTGCGCGAATGACGGTGTTATCCAGTTGGTCCTGTGATACGTCGACACTGCGCCTGGCGACCGTGACATTTTCGCGGCCCGCTGCAAGGCGCGCCCGAAGCGTCTCGGCATTCGCCGTTGCCGCGTCAAATTCGGCCTGACTGGTCAGTTTTCGCGCCAGTAATTCACTGGCACGCGTCAGGTCGAGCTCGGCTTGCCTGAGTTGCGCGCTGATTTCATTCAGTGCTGCCTCGGTGGATCTGTGCTGTGCCTGCGCGAGTCTTAACTGTGCGGTCTGGGAACTATTGTCGAGGTACGCGACGATCTGATCTTTTACAACCCGCACGCCCTCCTCCACGAGTACCTCCAGGATCTTGCCCGGGATCTTGGATGAGACAACGGCTTGCCGTCTGGCCACGACATAACCGGAAGCGTCCAGCACGCTGCCGGCAGGGCCGCCTGACCGGGTCAGACGAACGGTTTCTATGGTGACAGACGCGGTGTTCGGACTCAGGATCCAGCGACCGAGAGACGCCAACGCAATCAGCGCGATCAGACCGAGCAAGACACCGCGCCATCGGCGCTGCCCTGTGGGCTCGGGCCCGCGGTCAATTTGCAGCTCTGCGAGTCGATCAGTCCTGTCGTTCACGAGGATGTTGCCGGTCTGTTTGCAGTCAGTGGCGCTTCAGGGCCTGTCAGTCTACCTTGCCGGCAATACTGGTGCCTAGCCTCGTATCAGTAGCGGACCAGTGCGGACCCCCAGGTGAAGCCGGCGCCGAACGCCTCGAAAAGCAGAAGTTCACCCCGTTTTATCCGTCCGTCGCGTATGGCCACGTCGAGAGCCAGGGGGATTGAGGCGCTCGACGTGTTGGCGTGCTCATCGACGGTTACGATGACACGATCCATGGGTAAATCGAGTTTCTTGGCTGCGGCCTTGATGATGCGCAGATTGGCCTGATGCGGGATGAGCCAGGAGATGTCGTTCTTGTCCACGTTGTTTGTTGCAAGCGTTTCTTTTGCGATTGCGCCCATCGTACTAACGGCTTTCTTGAACACCTCGTTGCCTTTCATTTGAATGAATGCACTCTTGCTCCGAACAGAGTCGTAACCCGATGAGATTCCGGCCGGTACGTGCAAGGCCTCTTCGAATGCTCCATCTGCATGTATATGCGTTGACATGATACCCGGCTCGCCGGCGGCGGTGAGCACCACCGCACCTGCTCCGTCACCGAACAAAACAGAAGTCGTCCGGTCGCTCCAGTCAATAATCCGCGAATAAGTTTCCGAGCCGATGACCAGCACATGGGTCGCGCCGCCCGTGCGGATGAACCGATCGGCCACGTCCAGCCCGTATATGAAACCGGAGCACGCCGCATGGATGTCAAACGCGGGAATCGTATCCAGCTTCAGTCGGCGTTGCACAATGCATGCCGTGCTGGGGAACACTTTATCGGGTGTCGTCGTCGCCACGATGATCAGGTCGATATCGGAGACAGAAAGGTCTGCGGCATCGATCGCCTTGCGTGCCGCCGCCAGTCCCATATCGGAGGTCGTTTCGTTATCGGCCGCCACATGCCGTCTCTTGATGCCGGTGCGCTCGCGTATCCACTCATCGGAAGTGTCAAAAAGTTCCTCGAACTCTTTGTTGTGCATGACGCGCTCGGGCAAATAGCCGCCCGTGCCCGCGATTCTTGAAAACGTCATAATGGCTTATCCTCAGCTGCTGTCGTCGAAGCGGCCCCGCCTAACGGCGAACAAACTCGGATAACTCCCGGATCGTGGGGTAATCAAAGAGATCATTGATATCAACCTTGCCCGGATATTGCTCATCCAGCGCCAGGACAATCTCCGTCAATGTCAGGGAGCTGAGACCGACTTCGAACAGATTATCGTCGGGCCCGACAGCAAGGTCTCGGGCGAACTCCCGGCAAAGCGCGAGTAACTGCGCGACCACCGGATCATCATCGACTGCCTCGGCGTCCGGCAATTCCGGCTCGACTTTCAGCAACACCGAATCAAACTCGCCATCGAGATAGGCGTCTGTCAAATGGATGCGCTGAATTTTGCCGCTCGTCGTCTTGGGTATGCGCGAGACCGGTATGACGTGATCGACCTCGATACCGACATGCGAGCCGATGATCGCACGGACTTGTCCGGCCAAATGTATGAATGAGTCCGGATCTTTTCTGTACAAGACAAAAACCAGTAGCTCCTCGGTCTGACTGTGTCCGGTATTCACGCCGGCAACGACTACTTTGCCGAGTTCAAGGCCATCCACCTGCGCTGCAACTTCTTCAATATCGTGAGGATAATAGTTCTGCCCGTTGACGATTATGATGTCTTTGGATCGGCCGGTGATGACGAGTTGGCCGTTTGCGAAGACGCCACAATCCCCCGTTCGCAACCAGCCGTCTTCCGCATACATCTTCGCCTGCTCTTCATCGTTGTGATAGAGACCTTCGGTGACGTTGCCACCGCGAATATGGATATTGCCGATCAGCCCGTCTGCCAGTGGTTTGTCATCATCGTCGGTAATGCGCACATCACAATCGCGTATTGGCGTACCGACTTTGATAAAACTGATCGAGTCCGCGTCTTCCGGATCGGTCGGTTCGTAGGCTGATCCGATTCGCAGGCTGTGTCGGTTGACAGTAATTCTCGAATACTCGGATCCCGGCTTCGAATACGTGACGCCGACGGTTGCTTCCGCAAGGCCGTACACCGGTAACATTGCGGACCGTCGCAGACCGTATGGTGCAAGCGTTGACAGAAACTCCTCACACAGCTCGTAGGAAATTGGTTCCGCGCCGTTCGCGATGAGTTTGACGGCGGATAAATCGAGATTGTCCAGGCCTTTTCGTTTGAATAATTTGAGAAAGTGCTTGTATCCGAAGTTGGGTGAGCACAATTGTGTGGCCCGAAGCTCGCTGGCCTTACTCAACCAGAGCAGCGGCCTGCGAACAAAGAGACTGGTATCCATCACGGCCTGATTCATGCCGGCAGCAAATGCCGTCAGGTGATAGCCGATAAGCCCCATATCATGGGTTAACGGCATCCAGCTCAGGCTCTGGTCGTTCTCGGTCCATTCGAGCCGTTCAATACTGGCGCGAATATTGGTGGTCAGATTCCGGTGCGTCAGGCGGATACCTTTCGGGTCACTCGTCGAGCCGGACGAGTACTGAATGAACGCGAGGGTGTCGGGGTTCAGCCTGGCAATTTCACCGGCCGAACTGGCGCCTGTTTCGCTTTCCAGAAGCGTATTGGACTCGAGTGTTTTCCTGACATCCGGCAAATCCTCCGAGTCCGCAAACTCGAGCAGGCGATCCAGCAAGCCCTGGTCCGTATACAGTGTGCCCTTGCGTAACTGGCTGAGGATTTTGAACAGTTTCAAACGGTGTTCATCGCTGATGCCGACGGCCACCGGGACCGGCACAATACCGCCGAGAATTGCAGCCCAGAACGCGATAAGAAAACGCTCGTTCGATTTGGTAAAGACGACAATCTCGTCGCCGGGCTGCATGCCACGCTGCTGCATGCTGCCCAGTAACAAAAGTGCCCTGTCCCACAGGTCGGCAAAGGCAATCCTGCTCTCGTCCTTTTCGCCGTCGATGAGCAGGACCTGGCGGTCTTTGCCGCGCCCCTCCTCCAGGATATCGGCAAGCGTGTCGTAGAGTTTCATGGAAAAGGCCTTATTGGATCACCAGTGGCGATCGAGTTCAGTACCAGCGGGCACAAGAGCGTGGTGGACATACTTGCAGGTACGAGCTATCCATCGAGTCCCGTTGGATGCCGGAATGCAGAGGCAGGTCGGTCATGAATAGAATGGTTATTTGGACAAGCCGGTTTTCAAGCAGGCGCAATATTACATTGACCGGCAGCAAACCGATACCGCAAACTCGCTCGCGAGGCAAGACTTACCAGCACCAGGGTCGGGGCATGCCAGGCCCGATCCATATGGAACGATCATGACGACGAAACCGGATCCGAAAACAGACTTCAGCAGCGTCGAAACCAGACGGAGCACGGCATCAGCCCGCAGAATGTCGGCCGGCCGCCGGTTGCTGTACTTTCTTTCGACGCCGTTGTTGCGTGGGCTTCTGGCGTTACTCTGGCACAGCTATCGCGTCGAGAAGATTATCGGTGCAGATATCGGTGAGCGACTCATCGCCGACAAAACGGCGTGCATTCCCTGTTATTGGCACCAACAGCACCAGCTATGCGCCAACATGATCCGACAATGGATACAAAAGGGTTTCGACGTGAGCATTCTCGTTTCCGCCTCCGTCGACGGTGAAATACCGGCACGAATCGCTGGTGCCTGGGGCGCGGATATTATTCGCGGATCAGCCAATCAAACCGGGGCGCTCGTCATGCGCGACATGCGCGGTGCACTGCAGCGAGGCAAATCCATCATCATGACGCCTGACGGGCCGAACGGTCCGATCTTCGAATTCAAAGCGGGCAATATACTGATGGCGAGGATTTCGGAGGCGCCTCTTGTTCCTATGGCCTGTGCGGCTGACCGTACCTGGCATCTAACGGGCTGGGACAAAATGATGCTTCCGAAGCCATTTGCCCGCGTCGTAATCGCCATCGGAGAACCCTACTTCGTTCCGGGCGATACGCCGCTCGACGACCTCGAAGTACACAGAGTGAAAATGCAGGATGCGTTGATGAGCCTTATGGACGAATCCAGAAACGTGCTCGATAACAAAGGCAACGCTGACGGCTGATCAAGGGACTGAGATCAGTCGCTTTGCCGGTCGAGTTCCTGAACGATCGTGACCTCTTCCATCTTCTTGCTTCGCAATGTGATGTGCCGTATCAGGCGCTCATTATCGTCCGCAAGACTATAGCGGTCCGTCAGCTTCATACCCTTCTCGCCGAGCGTTTCAATAACGTACGCGCTGCCTTCCCATCCGGATACCCTGTGTGCGTCAGCTCCGCCGATATTAATAGGCCTGTTCTCGCCAAATGAATATTCCTCGACAACAGCCCTGTCGAAGCTGATGAACAACGTGTAAGGCGTCTGCGTAATCTTTAGCAAATCACCCGTTTCCAGGAACAGGTGTACGAGGCCCCCGCTGTTTTTACCGTTTCGCCGCATTCCGTTGCGGGCACTTCTTTGCTGCTTGATCATTTCACGCATAACTGTCTTGTTATCGACACCGTCGGTACGATCGATTGCCGCGTTTATGCCACCCTGATCCAGAGTCGACTCCGGGCGGATTTTCCACTTCCCGGAAAAATCGACGCCGGCCGGGGCTGTAGCACTTTTCGGCATCAACACTTCAGGACTGGCACAACCGTACAGCACAAGCAGTGTCAAGAACCAAAGCCGTATAACTCGAATGATGGTCGTTTGTCGCACCCGGGTTTCCTTGAGGTCTTCGCGACGTTCAGAATACGCAATATTTCGTGGAAAATCGTGAAAAAACCAATAACGGGCTACTCTATCCGAGCAAGGTAACGCAGCCGGAAGTGGTACCAAACCCATCCCGACGACAGCACCAGCAGCACCATCAGCCCTTTTTGCGGGTCATCCGCCAGGGCCCTGAACAGGAATCCAAGCGAGGAAAGGATCACCACGCCGGCGCTCAACCGAATCATTGGTACTGAAAGCTTAAACGACGATGCCTCGTATTCCGCTGGCATCAGCGCCGGGATTCGCAAGACCGCTACCGCTAAAGCTATCTGGATGATCATAAAGGCAATCACTGTAATGATCGCATAGTCGGTTATCGTGCCGCCTATCAGAATGAACATCACGGCCACAGCCGTGAAAGTCACGATGGCTCTCGCGGGGACGGCATTACGATCAGTCAGTTTGGCCAGGGCCTCAGGGAACAGGCGTTGCCTGGCCATCGCATAGATGTCCCTGGAGTAGGCAAGCACAATCCCGTTTACCGAAGTTGCAGAAGCCAGCAATGCTGACAGCGTTATAAAATTTGCCAGCCAGGACGGTAAGAGAAGTTCCGCCGCCTCGGATACTGGTGCGGTGAAATTCCCCAGCGTATACCAGGGCATCGTACCGACAAGAGCCAGACACACGCCGATATAAAAGACCAGCACGATGACGAAACCGATCATCAGAGCACGGAAAATATTCCTGCCAGGGTCTTTGATTTCGCCGCCGATCTCGATCAGCACCGTGAAGCCGGTCCAGGAAAAATACGCGGGGATCATTGCCGAGAGCACCGATCCGAAACCCGCGGGCAGGAACGGCACCAGATTCGACCTGTCCATCGTCGTAATACCGGCGACGCTGAACACTGCCATCGCAGTCAGAAACATCAGGGTCATGAGCGACTGACTCATTACCGAGATCCGAGTGCCCAGCACATTGATGATGCAGAACAGCAGCACGATCCCTACGGCTATCGCGGTTGGATCCCAGGCAGGAAAATAGACCAGCCAGTAGTTCGCGAAGCCGCTGGCAACCAGTGCGGTTGCCACACAGATTGCAATCAGCAACAACCAGAGCGAGACGAATCCCGCCATTGGAGAAATTAGGTTGGAGATGGCGTAGAAGCTACCGCCACTTCGGCTGATAACAACGCCAATCTGCGCAGCGAGTAAACAGGCAAAGAAGGCCATCACGCCGCCGAAAAGATAGGACAATATGACACCCGGACCTGCCAATGCGGCCAGCTGTCCCGGCAATATATAGATTGATGCGCCGATCAGAAATCCGACCAGGGTAAGAACGGTTCCGAAGAGACCGATCGTGCGTTCCGTGTGCTGTGGAGCCGTCAAGACGCGCCTCCGCTAAGGCCGACCTATACAACGAATACTTTGCAGGTCGGGCTCGGTAACGCCCAGTCCAAACTATGATTCAGGCAACGTAATAAACTCGGTCTCGCCGGGCACTTCGTCAAACCGTTTTTCCCGCCAGTCCGCTTTGGCTTTTTTCATCCTTTCTTGCGAACTGCTGACAAAGTTCCACCAGAGATAGCGCTCCCCGGGTAACGTTGCTCCGCCCAGCAGCATAACTTTCGACTCTTCTCCCGCATGAGCGACCACATTGTCGCCGGGCTGAATGACAGCCATCCTGCCCGCAGTCACGGGGCAGTCACCGATATTGATCTCACCATGCACAACATAAACTGCCAACTCGTCGGTGTCCTGCGGCAGAGAAAGTTCGGCGCCGGAGTCGAGGTCTGCTTCGACGTAGAGAGTCTCGCTGGATGTTCGTACGGGCGACGTGACGCCATAAGCCTGCCCGGCAATGAGTCGCAGACTGACACCATCCAGATGCACTTCGGGTACGTCACCAGCCGGATAGTGCTCGAAACGCGGCTCCGTTTCTTCGAGCTCAACGGGCAATGCAACCCACGCCTGAATACCGTGCAAATGCGAGCCGGTTTTCTTCAGATCAACGGGCGTTCGCTCGGAGTGGACAATGCCGCGGCCCGCCGTCATCCAGTTGATCGCACCTTTTTCGATGACCTGCGCGTAGCCGAGACTGTCGCGGTGCATGATCTGGCCGGCAAAAAGATAGGTAATCGTCGCGATGCCGATATGCGGATGGGCGCGAACGCTGACGCCGCTGCCTGGGTTGAAATCTGCCGGCCCCATGTGATCGAAGAAAATAAATGGACCCACACGCTGCCGCTCTGGAGCCGGTAGCGTCCGCCGAACGACGAATTCGCCCAGGTCCTTGGGCTTGGCATCGATCATCAGTGCGATCGGACCGTCCCTGCTGGTGCAGGTTGGTGCAGTTGCTTCCTGGGTGCTCACTTCGGGATCCCCGTTGCAGCCAGCTTGCTAGTCGGTCGGTTTGATGAACTTGATCGTCAAGCGGTCGGATTCACCGATCGCAAGATACTTGTCCCGGTCATCGTCGCCAAGCGCCAGCGTCGGCGGCAAGGTCCAGACACCTTCAGGATGGTCATGCGTATCCCTGGGATTGCGGTTGACGTCGGAACGTCCCGCAAATTCGAAGCCGGCTTGCTCGGCGAATGCGATCAATCGCTTTTCCGATATATAGCCGTTTGCCGCGGCTGGATCTTCGTTATCGGCATCCGGCCAGCGGTGATCGACGATGCCAAGGACGCCGCCCGGCCTCAGCGCATCAAACATCGCCTCGAAAGACAGTCGCCCGGAGCCTTCGCCGTAGCCCTGGGCCACCCAATTGTGCGCGTTACGGAAAGTGACCACGAGATCGGCCGTGCCGCGCGGCGCAATTTCAAGCTCGTTTGGAAAATCGAGGGCGGTAATGATGACATCGCGATAAACATCGGGTGTCGATCCGGCCTTGCTAAGGAATTCGCCGAAATACCGTCGCTGGTAGGCTCGTGGTGGATTTACGCTGTACTGCGCGGCGTAAAGCGTACCGTTATTTTTCAGCGCCGGCGCCAGTATTTCCGTGTACCAGCCGCTGCCGGGCCAGATTTCCACGACCGTCATGTCCGATCGAAAACCGAAAAACGCAAGGGTCTGCTTCGGACGGCGATACTTGTCCCGCGCTCTGTTTTCGGCGCTTCGATGCTCCCCGCGCATCGCGCTGTCGAGTGCGTCGCTGGTCGCCTGGTCCAGCCCATGTTCTGCTGCATTGGCGGTGACCGCCAAAAACGTATGCAGAAGCACTGCAGTTAGCAAATGCACGGCTATGGAATCTGCCCTTCGATTACTCATCATTGACACTCCGGAACGGTATAATGAAACGCTGCCCACTGCGGGCAGCTCAATACAAGCAAGTTCCCCTTTCCAGGTCAAATGTCCCGTGGTGCCGGGAGGGTTCAGATCGAGCGGGCATTTAACGAATATGGCAGTGAGATTTCTAACATTCATTATCCTGGCGTTGTTCGCGGGCAGTGCGATCGCGGCCGACCCGGTGCCGGTCACTGTGCAGCGGTTGGGCGACCTGCTGGTCGACAAGGAGCTACGGGCACCGGCCACAGTGATATCGGCGAATCGGGCGGTAGTCACGTCTGAGGTGACTGCGTTGATCAAGGATGTCCCGGTGGATGTCGGCGACACGCTGCGGAAAGGCGATACGCTGGTCGTACTCGACGACGACAACAATCGCCTGATGCTGGCACAGGCCAAGGCTCGCCTGGCCGCATTGAAGGCCCAGATAGCCCGGGCGAAGTATCGGCTGAATAAAGCTGAAGAGTTGCTCGAGAAGAATTTCATTTCCGACGACGAATTGCTGGAGAGACAGACCGACCTGGCAGTTTTCAAAGCAAATCTTCAGGAGCAGGAAGTTCTTATCAGTATCCAGGCCCTGGCCCTGTCGCGGACCAGCATCAAGTCTCCCTTCGATGCGGCTGTCGTCGAGCGGCAGGCCCAGGTCGGTAGCTATGCGATGCCGGGTACAGCCCTCATGACCATCGTGCAGATCGACGGCCGGGAAATTGACGCTGAAATCGACCCGCGGTATGCGGTGCAGTTGCCCGCGGTTTCCGAACTGCGCTTTGTCAGCCAGGGCCGTGAGTGGCGCGTCGAACTTTCCCGACTATCAAGCGTCATCGAAACGGATACCAGAATTCTGCGTGCGAGGTTCAAATTCGCAGGTGATCCGGCGCCCATCGGACTCACCGGTGAGCTGGTCTGGAACGAGGCCACCGGTCTTGTGCCGGTCGCGCAGATCGTTCAACGGGGAACATCCCTCGGCGTTTTCGTTGCCGCCATCGATACGGCACGTTTCGTTCCGATAGCAGGTGCGCAGGAAGGCAGGCCGGCACTTGTCGATCTGCCACCTGACACCTTGATCGTCGTGCGCGGCCAGGCGCGTCTGCAGGACGGTGACACCTTGTCAATTTCCCGCGAATGAAATTTGTACGGACTCTCCTGACCAACCATCCGCTGGTCAACATTCTCTTTTCTGTGGTCCTGGTGATGGGCTTCTTGTCTTTTGTTCAGATGCCAAGAGAGCAGGACCCGGAAATTAACTTTAACGTCGTCAGCATCAATACGTTTTTACCGGGCGCGGCCGCCGCCGACGTAGAGCAACTGGTCACTGGTCCGCTCGAAGACGCGCTGCGAAACGTCCAGGACATCAAGTTTGTTGCCAGCACCTCGCGGGAAGGCATATCGGACATCTTTGTCCGTTTCCGCGAACTGTCGGAAAGAGAATTCGACAAACGGGTTACTGACGTAAGGCGGGAGATTCAGAGCAAGGCGAACGACGAGCTGCCGGAGGACATAGAAGATCCGTACGTGCTCGAAATAACAAGCTCAAACGGCTTTCCAACTGCGATGGTCGTTGTCGTCGGGCAGGCGGATGACGAAAGCTTGCGGCGCCAGGGCAAGTTGATCAAGGAAGAACTGGAGCGAATTCCCGGCGTCGATCGCGTGGCGGCATTCGGCTTCAATGAGCCCGAGTTGCAAGTCGAAATTAATCCCCGCGCCCTGGCCTCGCGCGGGCTCACTGCGGCAGACGTTGCCGATCAGCTGCGAGAGTCGTTTCGCGACATTTCGGCAGGGAAGATAGATGTTGCGAGTGAAGCCTGGCTCGTGCGTGTGCGGGGCAAGACAGCCGAGCCCGAAGACCTCGCCAATTTCATGGTATCGCCGCGCACTGCTCCACAGAACAAGTTTCCGCTGGATCAGATCGCGACAGTCCGGCGCGGCCACGAAGAAGCGCGTCAGGCCATCAGCTTCGAAGGCCGGCCCGCTATTTCAATGTCGATCACCAAGGTCAGCTTCACCAACACGCTGGATCTCGTCGACCGAATCAACGCGTATGTCGACGAGAAAAACGAAATGCTGGCGGGCACAGGGATAAGCATGGTGCTCTCCGACGATCAGACGGAGAAAACCAGGAGTGCTCTCAAGATCATGCAGCGTAATGCGGGGCTTGGCCTGTTCCTGGTGCTCGGCGTTTGCTGGTTGTTCCTGGGTCTTCGAATCGCGTCGTTCGTTACGCTGGGAATTGTGTTTTCGATCGCAGGGACATTCTGGGTATTGAACATTATCGGTAACACGGTCAACGTCGCCGTTTTGCTTGGCATCGTCATCGTTCTCGGCATGCTTGTCGATGACGCCGTCGTCGTCGTAGAGGCGCTTTACTATCGCTTGCAGAGAGGACAGGAGGTTTTGACTGCAGCAATCGATGCCCTGCGCGAAGTTGGCAGGCCTGTTACGTCGGCCGTTCTTACAACGATATGCGCATTCACGCCTCTGATGCTGCTGCCCGGCATACTCGGCGATTTCATGTTCGTTATTCCGCTCGTTGTGACGGTCGGGCTGCTGGTGAGTCTTGTCGAGGCGTTCTGGATTCTTCCGTCACACGTCATCAATACGACCAAGCGCACTCTTTCGCCGTCAGATCATTTGCAGGACTGGCGTTCGCGCTATACACACTTGGTACGCGTCAAGTACACGCGTGCGCTGGCTTATGTGTTTCGCCGGCCCAAGCGTTTCTTTCTTGCCAGCGGTGTCGCTCTTGCATTGTCAATTGCAATGGTCGTAACGGATCAGGTGAGAGTCCAGTTTTTCAGCAATGATCCTATGCAACTGTTTTATGTGAACGTTGATATGCCAGCGGACTCGCCGATCGAAGGCACGCTGGCGCAGACTGAGCGTGTCGAGCGAAGAATTCGCCCATTGATTCATGACCACGAACTGCGAGCAAGCACGGTAATCAGTGGCGTGAAGTTTATTCGGGAAGAGGTCCTCTTCGGTGATCAGTATGGGCAGATTCAGGTATCTCTCCAACCCAAAACGCGGGGCGGCCGCAGCGTGTCTGAGATTGTGGATTCCATTCGGGAAGCCGCATTAGAGGCTGCGGGTGACGCCGAAATCACTTACTTCGAAATGGTACAAGGGCCGCCGGTGTCAAGAGACGTTAGCGTCAAGGTTCGAAGCGATGACTTCGCAGAATTACGCACGGCGACGGATGCCGTCAAGGAAATCGTGAGGCGTATTGATGGCGCGGAAAATGTTGAAGACAACGATGTTCCCGGCCGTCTGGAACTGACACTAAATCTTGACGAGCGAGCGGTAAGGCAGGCTGGTACCAACCCGGGTACAGTCGCTCGATTACTGCGTTTGCATATGGACGGAGAGATCGTTGGATTCACACGTCACGAAGGTGAGAAAGTCGAACTGCGAGTTCGTGGGCCGCGGCGCGTCGTGCAGGACATCAATACGGTGCTTGATGACCCGATTGTCCTGCCTGGTGGCGGGACGACGAACTTTCTCGCGCTCACCGACACGAGCGTTGGCCGTAGCAGCGGTACGATTCGAAGGTACAACTATCGCCGCTCGATAACGGTCGAAGCCGATCTGAATGCACTGCTTGTGAATACGCTGGCTGCCAACAATATTATCAATAGCGAGTGGCAAAAGATCCGCTCACAGTACCCGACGACTGATCTCGATTTCTCCGGCGCCTTCGATGATATTCAGGAGAGCCTTGATTCGATGCTCATTCTGTTCCTGTTCGGTCTCGGCCTCATTTATTTGGTTCTGGCAACCCAGTTCAGGAGCTATTTTCAGCCGATGCTGATCATCGTGACGGTACCAATGGCATTCACCGGCGTCGTATTCGGTCTTTTTATTACGCAGCAGACCTTGAGCCTGTACACCATTTACGGAATCGTTGCGTTGACTGGCATTGCCGTCAACGCCTCGATCGTTTTGATCGACGCCACCAATACGCGCATTGCAGGCGGCATGCGGCCGCTGCACGCCATCATGTACGCAGCGCGGCGCCGGGTGATTCCTATTCTGATGACAACGCTGACGACCATTGCCGGTCTTTTTTCGCTGGCAACAGGCCTCGGCGGCAAATCGCTGCTATGGGGTCCCGTCGCAACAAGCATGGTATTCGGACTTTTTGTCGCAACGACACTTACCTTGTTTATCGTGCCGGTATTATTCCGCTCATTCATTCGGCTTCGTGATCACCGCGTCCGTAACGCCCTGCTGCACATAATGCGCCTTGGCGGTGCCGCTTCACAGAAGGGCATCGACTCATGAACATAGTATCTGACTCATGGACGAAACCGATTGAGATGCCGTCAGCGTGTCCGACATCGGCCGATGTCGTTATTATCGGCGGCGGTATCGTCGGCGTATCGACCGCCTGGTTCCTGGCGCAGGATGGCGTGAATGTCGTGCTCTGCGAAAAAGGACACATCGCCGGAGAACAGTCGAGCCGCAACTGGGGCTGGATTCGCAAACAGGTCCGGGATGTTCGCGAACTGCCCATGATGATCGAGAGCCATCGCATCTGGCGAAGCTTCGAGGAAGAAACCGGCGAAGACATCGGTTACGCAGAGGGCGGCTGTTATTACCTCGCCGCCACAAAGAAGGACGTGGAAAAATATGAGAGCTGGATGCCTACGGCCAGGGAGTTCGAACTGGATACTCGTGTCATTCAGGGCAAAGAATTGCCTGATCATATTTCGCACACTTCGCAGACATGGGCTGGTGCGCTCTATACGGCCAGTGATGGCCGTGCGGAGCCCCATAAAGCAACGGCTGCGATAGCGCGCGTTGCGAGCCGCCTCGGAGCAACCATATTGACAGGCTGTGCCGTTCGAGGCATCGAGACCGAAGCGGGCCGAGTGTCTGCCGTCGTAACCGAACACGGGACTATCAAGGCTTCGGCTGTGCTTTGTGCGGGTGGTGCCTGGTCATCGATGTTCTGCCGTTCGCTTGGAATATCACTGCCGCAGTTGCTGGTCAAAGGAACTGTCGCACGCACCGCACCGGGCCCGAAAATACTGGACGGACAGTGCTTTGATAAAAGAGTTGCGATTCGCCGTCGCCAGGATGGCGGGTACACGGTAGCTGACGGCGGCGGGGCCCTGCTACATCCGATCACGCCGTCGACATTCAGATTTGCCTTCAAGTTTCTGCCGGCACTGAAGCAGGAATTCGGTACGATGAGACTTACGATCAACGGGGATTTCTTCAGGGAACTGGCAACGCCGGTACGCTGGGCGCTGGATCGTGAATCGCCGTTCGAAAAAAATCGTGTACTTAATCCCGACCCCAGTCAAAGAACGCTCAAACAAATCAGAAAGAGCCTAGACGAGGTTTACCCCGTTCTGGAGAACACTGACATCGTAGAGGCATGGGCCGGCATGATCGAGACTACGCCCGACGTTGTGCCCGTCATTGGCCCCGAGGAAAGCCTGCCCGGCTTTTTCATTGCGACGGGTTTAAGCGGCCACGGCTTCGGTATCGGCCCCGGCGCCGGCAAGGTAGCCGCCGGGATGCTGACCGGCAAGGATAGCGGCATCGATATCAGGCCTTTCAGACGCAGCCGGTTTTTTGACGGGTCTCCGATACGGCCGGGACCAGCGCTCTGAACACTACATTCAGTTATTTACACGTCGAGGACGACCATGCGTAGAAGCTGTCTTACCGTTATTCTGCTGTCTGTTTTTTTTGGCCATGTATCTTTGGCCGATCAACCGCGAACGATGCGCGTGGATTTCTATCACACGGGCAACCGTGACCTCGAACTGTTCAGCCTCGATCAAGTCGTCCTGGAGCCTTTGCTGTGGCCCGGTAATATGCTGCAGCCGGTCGATTCGACGTTTCGCGGCAAGTATGCGTTTGCTGTCGTAGATCCCGACTCAGGCGAAGTCGCCTGGTCGCGTAGTTTCAGCAGCATCTATGGCGAATGGGAGACTACCGGAGAAGCCAGAGAGATCAACAGGACATTCCACGAATCGTTGCGTTTCCCTGCACAGTCGCGACCATTCGATGTTGTTATCGAGAAGCGCGGCGAAGGAAACAAGTTCGAAGAAGTCTGGCGGGCACGAATAGATCCCAATGACTACCTCGTCCACCAGGAGTCTGCCGCATATGGTGATCAGGTCGTTGTCATAGAAAAAAATGGCGACCCGGCAACCAAGGTAGACCTTCTCATACTCGGTGATGGCTACACCGCAGCCGACAGGGACGAGTTCCTTGGCAAAGCGAGAGAAATGACCGAGATTCTGTTCGCGACGTCACCATTCAAGGAACGCCGGTCCGATTTCAATGTATGGGCGCTCGCGCCACCCGCTGCACGATCGGGCGTCTCGCGCCCTTCCACCGGCATTTATCGCGATACGCCTCTGGGCACAGCTTATGACGCCTTTCGCAGCGAGCGCTATGTACTGACGAACGACAACAAGTCATTCCGCAGAATCGCGTCGTCTGTGCCCTACGATTTCGTCGAGATACTCGTCAAGAGCGAGACATATGGCGGCGGTGGCATCTATGGCTTGTATGGTACGGTCGCCGCTGATAGCGACTGGGCGCCGTATGTTTTCGTGCATGAATTCGGCCACCATTTCGCGGGTCTCGCGGACGAGTACTACACGAGTTCAGTGGCTTATGAAGCGCCGCAGCAAATCGAGGAACCGTACGAGCCCAATGTGACCGCTCTCGAAGACCCGGCGAAACTGAAGTGGGGGTACCTGGTCGGGAAACAAACGCCCTTGCCAACACCGTGGCCAAAGGAAGTGTATGAAAAACATTCTCTGGAGTATCAGGCCATACGCAAAAAAATGCGCGCAGAAAACCGCCCGGAGTCGGAAATGAACGCGCTCTTCCGTGCCAATCAGGAATTCGCGGAGAATCTATTCTCGACGGCTGATTATCGTAATGATATCGGCGCTTTCGAAGGCGCAAACTATCAGGCGAAAGGGTTCTATCGTCCCGCTCTGAACTGCATCATGTTTACGCGCACAGAACATTTTTGCGCGGTCTGCAGCGCGGCGATCGAAGAAGTCATCGACGAGTATACGCAAGCCCCGGACTAGAAAACTGTGGCTGCGGCCAGCGTTCTCGCAAACGATCCGCGGCGTGACACACGCACCGATTCCAGATCGAGCCAGGCGGCGAGATTTGCGAGTTCTTCCGCAAGCTTTCCAGCAGTTCTTTTGGCGTTTATGCCCGCTTCTTCGTGCGCGGCAAGAACGAGAAGCCGTTTGTTTTTGCGGTCCGCCTTGAGATCAACACGTGCCACGATTCTGTCATCCATCAGGAATGGCAGGACGTAATATCCCCATTTGCGTTTGCTTGCCGGTACATAGATCTCGATGCGATAGTGGAAATCAAATAGCCGCTCCGCACGCGGTCGGCACCAGACGAGCGGATCGAATGGTGACAAAATTGAAGACGCTTTAATCGTTCTCGGGATGCGCGCTGAATCAGAAAGATAGCCAGTCTCCGACCACCCTTCGACCCTGGCTTCGCGTAACGTGCCCTCCTCGACCAGTTCTTCGACACGCAGCGAAGCTTCCTGCCACGGCATGCGGTAGTAGTCGGCCAGGTCTCTCACTGTGCTGATACCACACGCGCATGCTGCGCGCCGCAGCAATTCGCGTTGGGCGTCGTTGCGTGACACGCGTTTCTGAAAATATTCGCTACGAATCAGGTGTTCAGACAAGTCGTACTCGCGCTGAAAATTCGGCAAGCGGTTTGCGACAGCGAGCGAGCCGGAATGAAAATGATAATCAAGAGCCCAACGCGGTACGGATCGGTGCCAGTCACCGGGTTTGCGCTTCGGACCCGGCATAGGTGGCAGGTCATTCGCTGTAACAGGGCCACTCGCCTCGACAATTTTTAGTACCTGCTTCAGATACTCGCGTCGGCCGCGAAGTTTCATGATCGGGCTGTTGGGATAAGGCCGAAACTCGTCCCGCCGGTGCCGCAGCAGTGGCCAGGCATCGGCGGGCACAATCGAGGCCTCGTGCGCCCACTGTTCGATGAATTCTCTGCGGCGATAAACGAGCTCATGTAGTCGCTGGCGTGGATAAGCCCCCAGCCGGGAGTAGAGAATCAGATAATGGGCCGGTATCAGGACATTGACGTAATCGAGCTGGAGCAAGCCGATTTGCTTGATGATTCTGCGAATATGCCGTATGTCGCCGGCAGACTTTGGTCGCTTTTTATCGAATCCCTGTGCCGCCAGTGCAATTCTCCGGGCCTGGGCTCGCGAGATTTGTACTCGCGACATTACGCCTGAAGTCCCTTCCCGATCCCGCCCGCGCGAACCGTGAGCGTTTTGGCATGCCAGCTCCTGTAATCGCGGCTGAGAATGTTGTCGATCAGGTACCAGTCGCCGCTACATCGCTCCTTCGTCAGCGTCAGGCACAGCCATCCGCGGTGTTTGGTGTCCAGGTACTTCACAGACGGATTTTGTTCGAGCGTGGCATCTCTGACTGAATTCGGCTCGTATTCCGGGAAGACATCGGCAAGTACGGGAGATGATACCGTCCCGGTCATGAACTCGACTGCCACAGGCTGGTCAGCATTCTTCGGGATCAGGTCGGCGGCCAGGTTCGTATGGAAATCTCCACTCAACACAACTGGATTAGTCGCGTACCTGCCGAGGTCGGCGTACAAATCCTCGCGCGCCAGCGGGTAGCCGTCCCAGGCGTCCAGCACACTGGTAGTGTTGCCCTTGCTCCGCTCGATGATACTCTGCAACAGTTCCTTCGGGATCGAACTCGGTCCGTCCGGATCCACCAGTGGTTCGAGGTTGGCACTAATCAATTCCGTCATAAGCACTTGCTGCCCCAGTACCTGCCAGGTCGTGTCCGAGGCATTTTTCAGGCGGCGACGAAGCCAGCGTTCCTGCCGGTGACCCAACATGCGCCGCCCGGGATCAGCAAGTGCCGACTCGATGGATTCCGCATCAACATCCGGACCCGCATGCGGCTGTCGATCGCGTCCATACAGTCGGGTGTCGAGCATGATGAGACTCGCCAGGTCACCGTAGCGAAATTCCCTGAAGATTTTGGTCCTGCTGCCTCGCGGCTTGCCGCGTATGGGCATCCATTCATAGTAGGCCTGGATCGCAGCATTGCGCCTGGTATTCCACTCGCCGTCATCTTCCTGATGGCCTTCTGCGCCTTCGCGCCATGCGTTATTGGCTATCTCGTGATCGTCCCACACCGCGATCAATGGCAGGCTCGCCAACATTGCCTGTGAGTCCGGGTCTCTCTTGTATTGCGCGTGCCGCAGACGGTAATCCAGCAAGGTACGCAACTCTGTCGCGGGTTCCGGAATACGTCCCAAAGCCTCGGCTTTTTCCGAGGCGTAACCATT